>Ga0307515_10000187_pt1 | contig 151904 bp, 133 predicted proteins | sample 17_EM_MG_FD_194513 | JGI IMG/M metagenome (GOLD analysis project Ga0307515, IMG submission 194513) | Populus trichocarpa ectomycorrhiza microbial communities from riparian zone in the Pacific Northwest, United States - 17_EM | ecosystem: Host-associated > Plants > Roots > Unclassified... | reverse complement strand
CAAACAGCTGCATCGTCGCGCTGCCGAGTTCGGCTTCACTCTCCAGGAGGCTGCCACTACGGGTGTTTCTTAGGAAAGCGACGGCGTACTTCGCGAAAGCGCAGAGCTGAAGTACGCCTTCATCAACAGCCACCGTTCAAACGCCGCCCGAGCAAGCACGCTGGGTTGATCTTCCACAGCGACAGGGGCAGCCAGTACGCGAGCCAGGACTTCAGGGACGTCTTGACCGAGTACGGCATCACGGCCTCGATGAGTCGACGCGGCAACTGCTGGGACAACGCATGCAGCGAGACGCTGTTCGGGTCGTTGAAGGTGGAGCGGCTGCATGGGCAGCGGTTCGCAACCAGGCGCCAGGCAAAGGACGAAGCCATTGCGTGGCTGCTCTGGTACAACCAGACCCGGCTGCACTCGACACTGGCCTACGTCAGCCCGGTGCGGTTCGAGCAAGACTGGCTTGCGGCTCAGGCCAGGCGAGTCAATTCGTAGCTCGGCTATGGGGTACGCATTCCAGGGGCAAGTTCAGGGTTCGAGCGTTGCGAATCCTTAGTGTGATTCGCATCCGCCGACGAACTCGGGCAAGACGAGGTATCCGAGATGAACCACCGAAATCTGCTGCCGACCCAGGCAGCGGCCGACAGGCGCTGGTCTGTTGCATCGCTGCCGTGCTGCGCGGCCACAACGGTCGGCAGGCGAAGCGGGTGGAAGTTCAACGCTCGCAAAACTGGCACCAGGCTGGCACCAGGCTGGCACCAGCCTAGTCCAGAAAGCAAAAAAGTCAGCAGGCGCTAACCTGCTGACTCTTGTCTATCTTGGCTCCCCGACCTGGGCTCGAACCAGGGACCTACGGATTAACAGTCCGGCGCTCTACCAACTGAGCTATCGGGGAATACAGCCCGCGACTATAGCATGGGCAGGCATGTGGTCAGAAACGCAGCTGCGCCGACGCGCGCCAGGTGCGGGCCTCCAGCGGATACAAGTACACGTGGCCGAACTGGTAGGGCGATTCCTTCCAGGCGCGGTGGTCGCCGACGTTGTCGACGCCGGCGCGCCAGGTGACGGTGGTGCCCGAAACCTGCTGCACCCAGCGTGCTGCCAGGTCCAGGCGCGCCCAACCGGGGATGTGCACCGCGGTGTCGTAGGGCAGCACGACGCGGTTGCCTTCGGCCACCACGGCGGCTTGCAGGTCGAGGCCAGGCACGGCGGCCACCTGGTAGCCGGCGCCCAGGCGCAGCGTTGCGCGGGGCACGTTCTCGGGGCGCTGGCCTTCGGTGGCCGGGTCGCCGGTGCCACGCCGTTCGGCGTTCAACAGCATCGTGCTGATCTGGCCTTCCCAGGGGCCGGTGCGGCCCGTCAACTGCGCTTCCAGGCCGCGGTGGCGGGCGCTGCCGACGGTGGTTCGGGTGCAGCTGTCGTCGGCGTCGCAGGTGCCGACGTCGATGGCCTTGGGCCGGTCGATGTCGAACAGCGTCAGCGCCGCGTTCCAGTGTTCGGTGTGGTGCTTGATGCCGGCCTCGATCTGCCGGCTCTTCAATGCCGGCAAGGCCTGGCCGGCATTGCTGTAGCGCGGGCGGTTGGGCGCCACCTCCGACTCCAGGCCCTGGCCCCAGCTGGCGTAGACCAGCGTGGCCGGCGTGATCTGGTGCGCCAGCGCCAGCCAGGGGATCGTGGCGTTCTGGCTGTAGCTGGTTTCGCGCAGGCCATCGGACGCTGCGCTGGTGCGCACGCTCTGGCGGTCCATGCGGGTGTGGCGCAGCCCCAGCCACAGGCTCCACGGGCCCATGCGCATTGCGTCGCGCAGGTAGAGCTCGGTGCTGCGTTCGCTGCGGTTGGTGTTGGCGTCAGGGAAGCCGGGGGCGGGCGGTGTTTCCAGGCTGCCGTCGATCTTGCCGGTGCCTGCGATGTCGAAGATCTGGTCCTGGAAACGGCCGCGGTAGCGGCTGAAGAGCACACCGGTTTCCAGGCTGTGCGCCACCGCGCCGGTGTTGACACGCCCTGTTGCCGCGAGGTCCAGCGCATCGCTGCTGCGGCGCTCGTTGTCGCTGACGTACTGCCAGTAGGTGAACGTGCCGTCGGGCGCGAAGCGGTCGCACCACTGCGCACATTCGTAGGTGCTCGCGTCGTACACGCCGTAGGGGAAGGCGGTGCGGTCGTCGCTCTTCAGGCGCTGCGCCATCAAGTGTGCGCGCAGGCGCCAGCCGTCGTTCAGGCGCTGCTGCCAGCGCAGCGACGCGGTATTGCCGTTCAGCACCACCGGCTTGTTCCACGGCTGGTGGTTGAGGTTCAGGCGCGGGTCGATGCTGTCGGCACCGGGCACGCTGTCGCCCAGCATGCTGAAGCCGGCGACGCTGGATTGCTGTTGGCGGCTGCTTTCGAATTCGGCTTCGAGCAGCGTGTTGGGGCCGAGCTGCCAGTCGGTGGCCACGGCCAGCAGCGAGCGGTGGCCCTGGGTGTTGCGGACCTTTGGATCCAGGTGCTGGTAGGCGGCGTTGATGCGCCAGCCGAAAGCGCCGTCGGGGCCGGAGCGATCGCCGATGTCGACGGCCGCGCCCAGCGTGCCTTGTTCGCTCCAGCCCAGCGTGGCGCTGCGCTGACCGGCCAGCGGTCGCTTCACAAGCAGGTTCACCAGGCCGCCCGGTGCGCTGGCGCCGGCCTGTATGCCGCTGGTGCCTTTGAGCAGTTCGATGCGGTCCTTGTTCTCCAGCGCGATGGCGGTCTCGGCGTTGATGGGCAGGCTGTCGCGGCGGTAGTTGAACCGGTTGTCGAGGTTGAAGCCGCGCACTGCGATGCTGCTCCAGTAGCCGGCGGCGTTGTACGCGTCGCTGGCGCTGGCGTCGAGCTTGACGAGGTCGCCGATGCGTGTGCTGCCGCTGTCGGCCAGGCGTTGCGAACCGTAGCTCACGGCCTGCAAGGGCGCATTGGCCAGCGGCACGTCGCCAAAGCCGGCGAGTGCCGAACCGGTTTCGCTGCGGCCGGTGATGGTGATGGTTTCGGCGGCCTGGCCGGCGAGTGAAGCGCAGAGCGCCGTGGCCGCGAGTGCGGTGCGGGAAGGTCGTGGAAGATGAGCCATCGTGTGCCTTGTGAAAGCGATGGCAGGGCTGCAAGCCAATGGCGCGGCCACGAGAGCGGCCCACGTCGGGAGACTGCTTCCCTGCGCGAGCATTACCTCGATCAGGTTCAAAGGGTCTTTCTCAGTCGGCACCGCTTGCGCAGTGACAACACCCCTAGCGAATTCGCGAATTTGCGAAGTGGCCGCAGCATGCACCGCGGCCGGGCAGAACTATAGCGTCAATCGAACACCGGTGATGCCACGCCCAGCGCCTTGTGCAGCCGCGGGCTGGTGGTGGTGTACTGCAGCAACACGGGCTTGTCCGGAAACACATGCGGGCTGGCGCCGAAGGCGGCCAGCGTGGCCTCGTGAAAGCCAGAGACGATGAGCTTTCTCTTGCCCGGGTAGGTGGCGATGTCGCCTACCGCGAAGATGCCGGGCACGTTGGTCTCGAACTTCTCGGTGTCGACCACGACGTGTTTGCGGTCCAGCCTCAGGCCCCAGTTGGCGATGGGGCCGAGCCGGGGGCTGAGGCCGAGGAAGACGAGCAGCCTGTCGACCGGCAGCGTTTGTGTATAGCCACCGCTTACCGTCAGCTGCGTCAGGCGGTCGCCCTGGGCTTCGAAGGCGCTGACCTGGCCGGCGATGAACTGCAGCGAGCCGGCGTCGCGCAAGGCTTGCACCTTCGCCACTGTCGCCGGCGCGGCGCTGAAGACATCACGCCGGTGGACCATCACCACGCTTTTCGCCTGCGTGTTGGCAAGCTGCACGGCGGCCTCCAAGGCTTCGTCGCCACCACCGACGATGACGATCTGCTCGCCGGCGAACGAGGCCAGTTCGGGCAGCCGGTAGAAGAGCTGCCGTTCGCGAAAGGCCTTGATGCCGTCAAGCTTCAGCAGCCGCGGCTGGAACGAACCGACACCGCCGGCGATGAACACCGTCTTCGTGATGAAGCGTGTGCCCTTGTCCGTGGCGACGAAGAATCGGCCATCGTCCTGGCGCTGCAGCTCAGTGACTTCCTGGCCAAGATGGAAACCGGCGCCGAAGGGTTTGATCTGCTGCAGCAGGCTGTCGGTGAGCTGCCGGCCCGTGCACACGGGCACGGCCGGAATGTCGTAGATGGGCTTGTCGGCATAGAGCTCGACACATTGGCCGCCGGGCTGGGCCAGCGAGTCGACCACATGCGCCTTGATCTCCAGCAGCCCCAGCTCGAACACCTGGAACAGCCCCACCGGTCCGGCGCCGACGATCACGGCATCGGTGTCGATGACGTCGCCGTCGGCGTGCATCGTGGGCCTCAGCGCTTCAGCTCGGCGAGCTTGTCCTTGCGGTCTTTCCAGTCGTCGGCGTCGGGCAGCGGTGCCTTGCGCTTGGTGATGCTGGGCCAGCCGCGCGCCAGCTCGGCGTTGAGCTTGATGAAGTGCAGTTGCTCCGACGGCACGTCTTCTTCGGGCAGGATCGCGTTCACCGGGCATTCGGGAATGCACACGGCGCAGTCGATGCACTCGTCGGGGTCGATCGTCAGGAAGTTCGGGCCTTCGCGGAAGCAGTCGACCGGGCAGACGTCCACGCAGTCGGTGTACTTGCAGCGGATGCACGATTCGAGAACGACGTGAGTCATGGTGGGCTCGGTTGGGGAACTGGGGGTCGCAAGGACGGGGCCGCGGCAAAGCTGGCCCCGTTCAAACCCCTGATTTTATGACGCGAACGCGGGGCTCGCGGCTTGTGCTCGTGCAGGGGTCTTGGCCGCGGCAAGTGCCTGGGCGCCGGCACCCACCACCACCACGGTGGGCCGGCCGGCGTGCAGCACGGCGGCCGCGGCCAAGCCGGCCAGCGTGTGGTCGCTGGCCAGCTGGTCGGGCCAGCCGGCGCGCGAGACCACGTTCACCGGCGTCTCGGCGGCCCAGCCGGCTTCCAGCAGCCGGCGGCCGAGCTTGGCGAGCTGGCGGCCGGCCATGTAGAAGACTTCGGTGTCGGCCGTGCGGCCGGCCTGCAGCCGGCCTTCACGTGTCATCGCGGTGGTCAGGCTGACGCTGCGGCCCTGGCCGCGGCGCGTCAGCGGCCGTTGTGTCGCAGCGGCCGCGGCGATGGCGGCCGTGACGCCGGGCACCACTTCGCAAGCGATGCCGTGTTCGGCCAGCGCCAACAACTCTTCCTCGAGACGGCCGAAGATGCTGGGGTCGCCGCCCTTGAGCCGCACGACGACGGCGTGGCTGCGGGCATAGCGCACCAGCATGGCGTCGATGGTGGCCTGGCCGGTGGAATCGCAGAAGCCACGTTTGCCGACGTTCACCCACAACGCCTGCGGCGCCAGTTCGCGCAACGCCGGGTCGGCGAGCGCGTCGAACAACACCACGTCGGCCTGCGCCAGGCGATTCGCGCCACGCACCGTGATGAGGTCGGCCGCGCCCGGGCCGGCACCGATGAAGACGACGTGGCCCATCAGGCAGCAACCGCCTCCGGCTGTGTTTTCACATGCACTTCGGGCCGCATGTGCAGGCCGCATTCCTTGGCCGACTCCTGCTCCCACCACCAACGGCCGGCGCGGTGGTCTTCGCCCAGCGAGACGGCACGGGTGCAGGGCTCGCAGCCGATGCTGGGGAAAAACTGGTCGTGCAGTTCGTTGTACGGCACCTCGAACTGCTTCACGTACTGCCAGACATCGGCTTCGCTCCAGTCGGCCAGCGGGTAGAACTTCTCGCGGCCTTCGGCGTCGAGCTCGAAGAAGGGCACGTCGGCGCGGGTTTCGCTCTGTTCGCGGCGCAGGCCCGTCACCCAGGCGGTGCTGCCTTCGAGCAGGCGCTTCATCGGTTCAACCTTGCGCACTTCGCAGCAGCCCTTGCGCAGCTCGACGCTGTCGAACATCGCGTTTTCGCCGTTCTTGCGCACGAAGTGCACCACCGATTCCTGGCGCGGGCTGAAGACCTGCACCTTGAGGCCGTAGCGCTGTTCGATCAGCGGGATCAGCGCACGTGTCTGCGGGTGCAGCTTGCCGGTGTCGAGCGTGGCCACGGTGATGGGCAGCTTGTGGCGCGCGATCATGTCGGTGAGCACCATGCCTTCGACACCCAGGCTCGACGCCTGCACGGTGTGGCCGGCATGGTCTTCGGCCGCTTCACGCAGCAGCGCGACGGCATGGGCCACGCGGGCTTCGAAGCCGCGGGTCTTCTTGGCGTGCAGGTCGATGGCGGACATGTCGTTGGTGTTCAGGCGTGGCGGGCGAACAGCGGTTGGGCGCCGGTGACGTCGCCCTGGTAATGCGCGGGAATGAAACCGAGCGTGCGGATCGCCGTCTCGGGGTTCTGGTCGGCGCGCAGCTGCACGGCGTCGAAGCCGCAGCGGCGCAGCAGCGGCAGCATGTCGACCGTGACGTCGCCGGTGGCGCGGATCTCGCCGGCATAACGCAGCCGGCCGCGCAGCAGCACGGCCTGCGAATAGGCGCGACCATCGGTCCACTTCGGGAAGGTCAGCACCACGGTGCTGGCATGGCGCACTTCGGCAGCCAACGCCAGCACGTCGGCGGTGTTGTCGAGCACCAGCGCGTCGGCCGGGGTCGGGTCTTGTTCGGAGATGAATTGCATCGCAGATCTCCTTTAGGCGGCGACAGCCGCCGTGCTGCGGCGCACCGCATCGGCCGCGGCGCGGAAGGGCAGGGTGCCGAGGCGGCGCGCGGTGTCGACGAAATGTTCGCCGGCCTGGCGTTCGCGGCGGTAGGTGTCGATCACGGCTTCCAGCACGTCGGGCACTTCATCGGCGGCGAACGAGGGGCCGATCACCTTGCCGGCGACTGCAGCGCCGCTGAGCGTGCTGCCGTCGGAGCCGGCCACCGTGACCTGGTACCACTCGCTGCCGTCCTTGTCGACGCCGAGGATGCCGATGTGGCCGCTGTGGTGGTGGCCGCAGCTGTTGATGCAGCCGCTGATGTGCAGGTCGATGTCGCCGATGTCGTGCAGCACATCGAGGTCGTCGAAACGTTCGTTGATGGCCGCGGCGATCGGGATCGAACGCGCGTTGGCCAGCGCGCAGAGGTCGCCGCCGGGGCAGGCGATCATGTCGGTGAGCAGGCCGATGTTGGGCGTGGCGAAACCGCCTTCGCGCGCCGCCAGCCACAGCGCGTGCAGCTGGCTTTCGGAGACCCAGGGCAGCAGCAGGTTCTGGTCGTGCGTGACACGCAGTTCGCCGTGGCTGAAGTGGTCGGCCAGCTCGGCGGCGCCGTCCATCTGGTCGGCGGTGACGTCACCGGGCGGCAGGCCAGCGCGCTTGAGCGACAGCGTCACGGCACGGAAACCCGGAAGCTTGTGCGCGTGCACGTTGCGTTCGAGCCAGCGTGTGTAGGCGCGCGGTGCGTCGGTGGTGGGCGCTGCCGCTGCGGCCGGCAACGGGCTCGGCGCGCTGGTGAAGTAGGCGGCGACGCGGTCGAACTCGGCCTGCGGGATGATCTGCGGGCTTTGTTCGGTGAGCAGCGCGTCGTACTCGCGGTTCACCGCGTCGACGAACTTCTGGCCTTCGGCCTTGACGAGGATCTTGATGCGCGCCTTGTAGGCGTTGTCGCGGCGGCCGTGCAGGTTGTAGACACGCACGACGGCCTCGATGTAGACGAGGATCTGCTGCCACGGCACAAACGCGCTGAACTCGGTGGCGATCACCGGCGTGCGGCCCATGCCGCCGCCCACCAGCACGCGGAAACCGACCTCGCCGGCGGCGTTGTGGCGCAGTTGCAGGCCGATGTCGTGCCAGAACGTGGCGGCGCGGTCTTCACGGGCGCCGCTGACCGCGATCTTGAACTTGCGCGGCAGGAAGGCGAACTCCGGGTGCAGCGTGCTCCACTGGCGCAGGATCTCGCAGTACGGCCGCGGGTCGATGGCTTCGTCGGGTGCGATGCCGGCCAGGGCGTCGGTCGTGATGTTGCGGATGCAGTTGCCGCTGGTCTGGATGCCGTGCATGTCGACTTCGGCCAGCAGCTCCATCGCGTCGGCGGCGCGCGGCAGCGGGATCCAGTTGAACTGCAGGTTCTGGCGTGTCGTGAAATGGCCGAAACCACCGCGTTCGGTGGCGCTGCCGGCGTCCTGCAGGTCGAGTTCGCGGGCGATCTTCGCCAACTGGCGCAGCTGGCGGCTGGCCAGTTCGCCATAAGGCACTGCCACACGCAGCATCGGCGCGTGGCGCTGCACGTACCAGCCGTTCTGAAGGCGCAGCGGGCGGAAGTCGTCGTCGGCCAGCTCACCGGCCAGGTTGCGCTGCAGCTGGTCGCGGAATTGCGCGGCACGGGCATGCACGAACTGGCGGTCGAATTCGGTGTAGCGGTACATGGTCGTCTGGCTTTTCAGGAGGTGTGAACTGTAGGAAGCCTCCATATGTTTGAAAAGTACATAGAAGTAGCTTGCTTATATCTGCAAGCTATTTAGAGCGGCTTCCTACAATCGAATCCATGGTCAAACTGCTCTGGGCGTCGATCGTTGTGCTGCTGGCGGCCTGCCAGACCGTTCCGCCCGCGGCGCCGCCGCCGGTGCAACCCGAGCCGCCCGTCGTCGTACCGCCGTTGACCGAGCCGCCCATCGTGATGCCGAAGCTGCCGCCGCGGCTGCCGCGCATCGGCCTGGCGCTGGGCGGAGGGGCGGCGCGCGGTTTCGCCCACATCGGCGTCATCCAGGTGCTGGAAGAAAACGGCATCCGGCCCGACCTTGTCGCCGGCACCTCGGCCGGCAGCCTGGTGGCGGCGATGTACGCGTCGGGCAGGAGCGGGCCCGAGATGGCGAACCTGGCATTGGCGATGGATGAAGGCGCCATCACCGACTGGGCCTTTCCGACCCGCGGCCTGATCCGCGGCGAAGCGCTGGCGCGTTACGTGCGTGAACAGACCGGCGGCAAGAACATCGAACAGATGCGGCTGCCGCTAGGTATCGTCGCCACCGACCTGGACAGCGGCGCGGCCATCCTGTTCCAGCGCGGCGACACCGGCGTCGCGGTGCGTGCATCGAGCGCGGTGCCGGCGGTGTTCCAGCCGGTGCGTATCGGCGCGCGTGAATATGTCGACGGCGGGCTGGTGTCGCCGGTGCCGGTGCGTTTTGCGCGCCAGATGGGGGCCGAGCTGGTGATCGCGGTCGACATCTCGTCACCGCCCGACGGTGCCGTCACCAGCGACGTGATGAAGATGCTGCTGCAGACCTTCGCGATCATGGGCCGCAGCATCAGCAGCTTCGAGCTGCGCGAGGCCGACATCGTGCTGCGGCCCTCGCTGGTGGGCGTGAGCAGCGCCGATTTCACCGCGCGCAAACGGGCCATCCAGGCCGGGCGCGATGCCGCCACCGTGGCCTTGCAGGCCCTGCGCGCGCGCATCGCAGCATTGACACGCTGAAAACAAAACGGCCCGGTCACGAGGACCGGGCCGAAGGTACCTAGAGGCGGTACCGAGGAGACAACCTTCCACAAGAGACCCCGGCAACGTGCCCGGGGCAACTGTCAGATGCGGTGCCTTCTCGAAAGTTCAATATCCCTGAGCAGGAAAGTCGATCAGGCAGCGCGCTTGGTCTTGCTGGCGGCTTGCGTGGCCTTCACTGCGGTCGCCGTGACGGCCTGGAAGTTGGCTTCGGCCACTTCGGCGGCTTGTTTGGTGGCCTTGCTCACGCTTTCGAAGGCGTTGTTGGCAGCGGCGACGGCCGACTTCACCAGGGCGACGGCGTTTTCGGTGCCGGCCGGGGCGTTCTTGACGGCGTTGTCGACGACCGACAGCATCTTCTTCTGGCCTTCGGCGATGGTGGCTTCAGCAACCTTGCCGACTTCGGCGTTGGTGCCGGAGACGATGTCGTACAGGTGGCGGCTGTAGGCGGCGGCCTTTTCAGCGGCCGGTTGCAGCAGGCTGGCTTGCAGCGCCAGCAGTTCCTGCGCGTCCTTGACCGACAGGACGGCCTGGGTGGTTTCGGCGGCTTCGCCCAGCGAGGCGCGTGCCACTTGCAGGTTCAGCTCGACCAGCTTCTCGACGCCTTCGAAAGCCTTGTTCGTCAGGCCGAAGAGGGTTTCGATGTTGGCTTTGTGGGCGGCGATGAATTGTTCAGCGGTGAAGTTCATGGGGCAGGTCTCCAAAAGAGGGCAGGGGAAGGATTTCTCCGGGGTGCAGCACTTTTGTTGCACTGCAGCATGAACCGAAGTATAGGCTGGCTCCATGTCATTGCAAGCGTTTTTTGCTGCGGCGCAGCAATCTAGGGGTGGCTTTCTAGAATCGGCCGATGCGCGCTTTCCATTCTGACCACTTCGTGCTGCCGCTGCCGCCGGGCCACAGCTTCCCGATGACGAAGTACCGGCTGTTGCGCGAAGCTGCCGAATCGACGCTGCCCGGTGTGCGCGTGACCGAAGCGCCGCCGGCCAGCGACGGTGAACTGGCGCTGGCGCACGACCCCGACTGGATCAGCGCGGTCGTCGAAGGCACGACGAGCAGCGCGCAGCAGCGCGAGATCGGCTTTCCGTGGAGCGACCGCATGGTGGAGCGGGCGCGGCGCTCGGTGGGTGCCACCGTGGCTGCGGCCCGCACGGCGCTGTTCGAGGGCGAAGGCGTGGCCGCCAACCTGGCCGGCGGCACCCACCATGCCTACGCGCACAAGGGCTCGGGCTACTGCGTCTTCAACGACGTGGCGGTGGCGGCGCGGCTGATGCAGGCGGAATGGAACCGCCGCGAACGGCGACTGTTGCGCGTGATCGTCATCGACCTCGACGTGCACCAGGGCAACGGCACGGCGGCCATCTTCCAGGACGACCCGACCGTGTTCACGCTGTCGATGCACGGGGCCAAGAACTTCCCGTTCCGCAAGGAGGCCAGCGACCTCGATGTGGAGTTGCCCGACGGCTGCACCGATGCACCCTATCTCGCTGCGCTGGACACGGCGCTCGGCCAGGCCTGGGCGCGCCACGCTGACGGCCCGCCGAGCCTGGCCTTCTACCTGGCCGGTGCCGACCCGCACGAAAACGACCGCCTCGGCCGGCTGAAGATCAGCAGCGACGGCCTGGCCGAACGCGACCGGCGTGTGCTCGCGGCGCTGGGCCAGCGCCGCATTCCCGTCGCGCTGTCGATGGCCGGTGGTTACGGCCGCGACCTCGCCACCACGGTGGCGGTGCAGCGGCAGACGCTGGAGATCGCGCACGGGGCCTGGCAGCACTGGGCGGCAGAATGTCTGGCATGACACGCGCCGCTGCCCAGCCCCGAGAGCACTACCGCCACTTCAGCCCGATCCACACCCGCTGGATGGACAACGACGCCTACGGCCATATCAACAACGTCGTCTACTACAGCTTCTTCGACACTGCGGTGAACCGCTACCTCATCGAAGCCGGTGCGCTGGACATCCACCATGGCGCCGTCATCGGCCTCGTCGTCGAGACCCATTGCAACTACTTCGAGCCGCTGGAATTTCCGCAGCTCGTCGAAGCCGGGCTGCGTGTTGCGCACCTGGGTTCGTCGAGCGTGCGCTACGAAGTCGGCCTGTTTGCCGCCGGCGCACAGCACACGGCCGCGGCGGGTCACTTCGTTCACGTCTACGTCGACCGCGCGACAAGGCGCCCCACCACGCTGCCGCCTGCCTTGCTCAGCGCGCTGCAACCCTTGCGATTGCCTGCATGACCATCACGCCAGAGATCACGCCAGAGACCACGGCGGCCGTCGACGCCGCGATCACCTCGCGCCATTCGGTGCGCGCCTTCCTGGCCACCCCGGTGCCGCGCGAGACCGTGGCCGACATCCTGCAGGTGGCAGCTCGCGCACCTTCGGGCACCAACACCCAGCCCTGGAAAGTGACGGTGCTGATGGGCGCTGCCAAGGCCGCGCTGTCGGTGAAGATCCGGGCCGCCTACGACGACCCCGAAGAACGGGCGCACCACGGAGAACCCTATGTCTACTACCCGACCGAATGGATCTCGCCCTACATCGACCGCCGGCGCAAGGTGGGCTGGGACCTGTACGGCCTGCTCGGCATCGGCAAGACCGACAAGGCGCGCATGCACGCGCAGCACGGCCGCAACTACAACTTCTTCGATGCGCCGGTGGGGCTGATCTTCAGCATCGACAACATCATGCAGCAGGGCAGCTGGCTGGACTACGGCATGTTCCTGCAGAACATCATGGTCGCGGCGCGTGCACGTGGGCTGCACACCTGCCCGCAGGTGGCGTTCACGCAATTCCACCGCATCATCCGCACCGAGCTTGGCCTGCCGGACGACCAGACCGTGGTCTGCGGCATGTCGCTCGGCCATGCCGACCCGGCCGCGGTGGAGAACAGCCTCGTCACCGAACGCGAACCCGTGGCCGGGTTTGCGCGGTTCCTGGACTGACCGGGTGCCGGTCGGTTCTGTCCTTCAGCCATTGAGGCCCCCGCCATGACCCGCCCCACCGTGCTCGTCGCGCGCGCCGTTTTCCCCGACATCGTCGACCGCCTGCGCGGCCACTTCGAGGTCGAGGACAACCCCGCCGACACCATCTTCACGAAGCCACAGCTGATCCAACGGCTGCGCGGCAAACAAGGGGTGTTCACCACCGGCAGCGAGCGCATCGACGCCGAGGTGCTGGACGCGAACCCGCAGTTGCGTGTCGTCGCCAACATGGCGGTCGGCTACAACAACTTCGACATTCCGGCCTGCACCGCGCGTGGTGTGCTGGCCACCAACACGCCCGACGTTCTGACCGAAACCACGGCCGACTTCGGCTTCGCGCTGATGATGGCGACGGCGCGCCGCATCACCGAGAGCGAACACTTTCTCCGCCGCGGCGAATGGAACCGCTGGGCCTACGACATGTTCACCGGCAGCGACGTGCATGGCGCAAGCCTCGGCATTCTCGGCATGGGCCGCATCGGCCAGGCGATTGCACGGCGCGGCGCATTGGGCTTCGGCATGCAGGTGCTCTACAACAACCGCAGCCGGCTGCCGGCCGCGCAGGAAACACCGCTCGGCGCACGGTATGTCGACAAGCAAACGCTGTTGCGCGAGGCCGACCACCTGGTGCTGGTGCTGCCGTATTCGGCCAGCAGCCACCATGCCATCGGCGCTGCCGAGCTGGCGCTGATGAAGCCGACCGCGACGCTGACCAACGTGGCGCGCGGCGGCATCGTCGACGACGCGGCGCTGGCTGCGGCACTGCGCGACAGGCGCATCGCGGCCGCCGGCCTGGACGTGTTCGAAGGCGAGCCTGCGGTGCACTCGGACCTGCTGGCCTTGCCCAACGTCGTGCTGACGCCGCACATCGCCAGCGCCAGCGTCGCAACACGGCGTGCGATGGCGAACCTGGCGGCCGACAACCTGATTGCCGCGCTCACCGGCGGCACGGCGCCGACGCCGATCAACCCCGAGGCGTGGCGTGCACCGGCCTGAGACAATCGCCCGATGCCCGAATGGATTGCTGTTGCGCTGCTGGCGCTGAACCTGTTGTTGCTGCTGTGGCTGGTGTTGCGGCCACGTGGTGCCGAACAACAACTCGAACGCCTGGAACGCGACCTGCGCGACGAGCTGCAGCGCCACGCCCAGGCCAGCCGCGGCGACCTCGGCACCTTCCAGCAGATGCTGCTGACACAAAGCGGTGACGTTGCGCGCACCCAGAACGAGCAGATCGATTCCTTCCGCAGCCAGCTCACGGCGACCCAGGTGCAGACCGAGGCGGCGCTGCGGCGTTTCAGCGACACGCTGGGCGAACAGCTGCGAGCACTGTCGGAAGCCAACGAACGCCGGCTCGACGCGGTGCGGCTGGCGGTCGACAACCGCCTCGTCGCGCTACAGGAAGGCAACGAAAAGAAGCTCGACCAGATGCGCGCCACGGTCGACGAGAAGCTGCACGCCACACTCGAGCAGCGCCTGGGCGAAAGCTTCAAGCAGGTGGCCGACCGCCTGGAGCAGGTGCACAAGGGCCTGGGCGAGATGCAGACGCTGGCCCGCGATGTCGGCTCGCTGAACCGCGTGCTGACCAATGTGAAGACACGTGGCATCTTCGGCGAGGTGCAGCTCGCCGGCCTGCTGGAACAGGTGTTCACGCCCGAGCAGTACGCCACCAACGTGGCCACGGTGCCGGGCAGCAACGAGCGTGTCGAGTTCGCGATTTCGCTGCCGGGCCAGCGCGACGACGGCAAGCCGCTGTGGTTGCCGATCGACGCCAAGTTCCCGCGTGAAGACTACGAGCGCCTGCTCGACGCGCACGAACGCGCCGACGCGCCGGCGGCCGAAGCGGCGGCGAAGGCGATCGACAACCGGCTGCGGTTGGAGGCCAGGAGCATCCGCGAGAAGTACATCGCGCCGCCGCACACCACCGACTTCGCGATCCTCTTCGTGCCGACAGAAGGCCTGTACGCCGAAGCCTTGCGCCGCCCCGGGCTGATGGAGGCGCTGCAGCGCGAGTACAAGGTGATGCTCGCCGGCCCGACCACGCTGCTGGCGACGTTGACCAGCCTGCAGATGGGCTTCCGCACGCTGGCGCTGGAAAAACGTTCGGCCGAGGTCTGGGAGGTGCTGGGCGCGGTGAAGACCGAGTTCGGCAAGTTCGGCGACGTGCTGGCGAAGACGAAGAAGAAGCTCGAAGAAGCCAGCAACACCATCGACCAGGCCGAGACCCGCACACGTGCGATGGTGCGGCAGTTGAAGAGCGTCGAGGCCATGCCCGAATCGCTGTCGCAGCTGCTGTTGCCCGGGCTCGGTGATACCAGCGATGTCTGACGCGGCGCGGTCCGGCCGCACGCTGGTCGCACTCATCGTCGGACAACTCGGCCTGCATTCGGCGATGGCCGGGCTGCGCATGGCGGCGCCGCTGCAGGCGTTGCATGCCGGCTACAGCGCCTGGGCCGTGGGGCTGCTGCTGGCGCTGTTCGCCGCCGCGCCGGTGCTGCTGGCGCTGCACTCGGGCCGCCTGGCCGACCGCTACGGCTACCACCGGCCGGTGCACATCGCCGCGGTGCTGACCGGCACCGGCATGCTGATCGCCGTGCTCTCGAACTGGTTGCCCGGCGGCTGGCACTTCGCGGCGTTGTGCGTGGCCGCAACGCTCACCGGTTCCGGCGCCAACATGGGCATGCTGACGATCCAGCGCACTGCGGGGCTGGCCGCGCGTGACGCCACCGAGCGTGTGCGCATCTTCAGCTGGCTCGGCATCGCGCCGTCGTTCAGCAACGTCATCGGCCCGGTGTCAGTGGGTTTTGTCATCGACTACGCTGGTTTCGCCGCGGGCTACGCGCTGTTGCTGGCCTTGCCGCTGGCCACCTTGTGGTCGGCGCGCAGCGTGCCGCGCCAGACACCGCCACCGCCCGCCGCCGTGCCCGCCGACCGCACGGCCTGGAACCTGCTGGACGCACCTGGCATGAAGCGGCTGCTGCTGGTGAACTGGCTGCTGTCGATGTGCTGGGACGTGCACGGTTTTGCCGTGCCCATCCTCGGCCACGAGAAGGGTTTCAGCGCATCGACCATCGGCTTGATCCTCGGCACCTTCACCTTGTCGGTCACCGGGGTACGGCTGTTCATCCCGATGCTCGCGCACCGCTTGCGCGAAGCCCAGGTGGTGAGCGGCGCGATGCTCGGCACGGCTGCCGTGTTCTGCCTCTACCCGCTGGCCGCGACACCTTGGCAGATGGGCGCCTGCGCCGTGCTGCTGGGCATCACGCTGGGGGCGGTGCAGCCGATGATCATGTCGGCGCTGCACCACCTGACACCCGACCAGCGCCATGGCGAGGCACTGGCCTTTCGCTCGATGGCGATCAACGCGTCGAGCACGGTGATGCCGCTGCTGTTCGGTGCTGCCGGCACCCTCGTCGGCGCGGCGGTGCTGTTCTGGGCCGTGGGCGGCGCGGTCGGCGCCGGCTCGTGGATGGCGCGGCGGCTCGACGGCGCTAGAACCTGATCGCTGGCTCGCTGGCCGCTTCTTCGGGCGCGGGCGCTGCCACCGGTGCTGGCGGCGCGGCCGGCGCGCGCTGCGCTGCCGCGGTTCCGCGTTCGACCAGCGGTGTTGCCGCTGGTGCCTGGTAGTTGCGCGGCAGCTTCGATTCCTTCGGGTAGCCGGCGGCATCGAGGAAAGAAGTCCACTCAGCCGGCGACAAGCCGCGCAGCGCCTGCGCACCGATCGTGATGGCCGGCACCGTGCGGCCACCGACGGCGCGTTCCAGCGCCGCGGCGTCGTCGTCGCTGCCGACGCGGCGTTCGGTGAACGGCACGCCGCGCTGCTGCAGCAACTGCCGGCCTCCATCACACGGCGGGCAGTCCGCCGAGGTGTACAGCGTCACCGGGTAGCGGCTGGCCACCTGGCGCAGATCGAAGGGCAGGCCGGCATCGGGCGCCGTGGTGCTGGCGCCGTTGCGGCTGAAGGTGGTGATCTTCGATGTGGTGGAAACCGGCGGCCGGTCGGTGTAGGTGACGCTGCCGTCGGGCCCGACCACCTTGTACAGCGCCAGCGCGGGCAGGGCCGGCAGGGCCAGCGCCGCGGCGGCAAGCCACCGGGAGCAAAAACGGCGGAAACGAAGCGGCGACGGCGTGGCTGTCATGTCTGCGAATCTAGCCGACTTTGGCCTCGGCGCTCAAGCCATTCCCTGGTGCCGGAGCAACGCATCGATGCGTGGTTCACGGCCGCGGAAGGCGACGAAGCTCTCCAGCGCCGGGCGGCTGCCGCCGACTTCGAGAATCGTCTCGCGGTAACGCTGGCCGGTGGCGGCGTCGAACAGGCCGGCTTCTTCGAACGCGCTGAAGGCGTCGGCCGAGAGCACCTCGGCCCAGGCGTAGCCGTAATAGCCCGCCGCGTAGCCGCCGTCGAAGATGTGGCCGAAGCTGTTCGGGTAGCGCTGGAACGGCGGCATCGGCAGCAGCGCGATCTCGTCGTGCACTTCGCCCGCCAGCGCCTGCACACGCCCGGCGGTGCCAGCCTCGGCGTGCAGCCGCATGTCGAACAGCGCGTATTCACAATGGCGCAGCATGCCCAGGCCGCTCTGGAAGTTGCGCGCAGCGACCATCTTGTCGAACAGTGCGCGCGGCAGCGGCTGGCCGGTCTGGACATGGGCCGAGAGTTTGGACAGCACCTGCCATTCCCAGCAGAAGTTCTCCATGAACTGGCTCGGCAGTTCGGCGGCGTCCCATTCGACGCCCGAGATGCCGGCGACCGCAAGCTCGTCGACACGCGTCAGCATGTGGTGCAGGCCATGGCCGAACTCGTGGAACAGCGTGATGACGTCGTCATGGGTCAGCAGCGCCGGTTGTTCACCGACCGGCGGCGCGAAATTGCAGATCAGATGCGCCACCGGCAGCTGCAGGCCGCTGCCGTCGGGCCGCGCCCAGCGCTGGCGCACTTCGTCCATCCAGGCGCCGCCGTCCTTGCCGGTGCGGGCGTAGAGGTCGATGTAGAAACCTGCGATCGGCTGGCCACTGCGTTCGACATGGAAGAAGCGCACGCTGTCGTGCCAGACTGAGGCCGTGCCCGGGCGGATGGCCACGTCGAACAGCGTCTCGACCAGGCGGAACAGGCCGTCCAGCGCCCGCGGCTCGGTGAAGTACTGTTTGACCTCGTCGCCGCTGAAGGCGTAACGCGCCTGTTTGAGCTTTTCGCTGGCAAAGGCGCGGTCCCAGGCCAGCAGTTCGAGCAGGCCGAGTTCACGTGCGGCAAAGGCTTCGAGTTCGGCGAGGTCGCGCTCGGCGTGCGGGCGGGCGCGGCGTGCCAGGTCGCGCAGAAAACCCAGCACCTGCTCGGGTGATTCGGCCATCTTCGCCACCAGCGAGACCTGGGCGTAGCTGGCGTGGCCGAGCAACTGCGCTTCTTCCTGGCGCAGCTCGACCAACTCCTGCATCAGCGCCGTGTTGTCCAGTTCGGTCGGGCCGAATTCGCTGGCGCGTGTGTTGTGGGCACGGAAGAGTTTTTCGCGCAGCGCGCGGTTGCTGGCGTATTCCATCACCGGCATGTACACCGGGGCGTGCAGCGTCAGCTTGTGGCCGTGCTTGCCTTCGGCCTCGGCGGCAGCGCGTGTGGCGGCCAGCACGTCGGCGGGTACGCCATCGAGTTCGTCTGCGTCGACGAAGAGCGCGAAGCCGTCGGTGGCGTCGAGCACATGTTCACCGAAGCGCTGCGACAACGCCGCCATGCGGTCTTGCAGCTGCGCAAAACGTTCGCGTGCGGCGCCTTGCAGTTCGGCGCCGCCGAGCACGAAGTCGCGCAGCGCGTCCGACAGGGCCTTGCGCTTGGGCGCGCTGAGCGTCGCCGCAGCCGGGCCGGCGGCGACGGCCTTGTACTTGGCATACAGGCGCTCGTCGGCGCCCAGCCGCGTGTAGAACTCGGTGACACGCGGCAGGTTCTCGGCATAGGCCGCGCGCAGCGCCGGCGTGTCGGCCACCGACTGCAGATGGCCCACCGTGCCCCAGCCGCGGCGCAGGCGTTCGACAGCCACGTCGAGCACGGCCGAGAGCGCGTCGTAGTCGGCCGCAACCTGCTCACCCACCGCCTGCTGCAGCGCGGCGTCGGCGTCGGCGAGCAGCTTGTCGACCGCCGGCGTCACATGTTCGGGCCGGATGTCGGCGAAGTCCGGCAGGTCGGTGATGGCGAGCAGCGGGTTCATCGTGCAGCGGCGGCCTCGGCTGCCTCCAGCGTGTTCATCAGCAACATTGTGATCGTCATCGGCCCCACCCCTCCGGGCACCGGGGTGATCCAGCCCGCCACCTGCTGCACGCCGGCGAAGTCGACATCACCGCAGAGCTTGCCTTCGTCGTTGCGGTTCATGCCGACGTCGATGACGATCGCGCCGGGTTTGACCATCTCCGCGGTGACTGTGTTGCGGCGGCCGACGGCGGCCACCACCACGTCGGCCTGGCGCGTGTGCAGCGCCAGGTCGGGTGTGGCGCTGTGGCACACGGTGACGGTGGCGTTGGCCTGCAGCAGCAGCAGCGCCATCGGCTTGCCGACGGTGTTGCTGCGGCCGATGACCACCGCGTGTTTGCCACGCAGGTTGACGCCGGTGCTTTCGATCAGCTTCATGCAACCGTAGGGTGTGCACGGCCGCAGCCCAGGCAGGCCGCTGACGAGTTCACCCGCCGACAGCACCGAGAAACCGTCGACGTCCTTGGCCGTGCTGATCGCGGCGATGACCTTTTGCGGATCGAGGTGTTTCGGCAGTGGCATCTGCACCAGGATGCCGTGGATCGTGGGGTCGGCGTTCAGCGCCGCCACACGCGCCAACAGCGTGTCTTCGCTCAGCGTCGTGTCGTACTTCTCCAGCACCGAATGGAAGCCGGCATCGGCGCAGGCCTTGACCTTGTTGCGCACGTAGACGGCACTGGCCGGGTCGTCGCCGACCAGCACGACGGCCAGGCCGGGTTTGTGCGGCAGGCGGGCGGCGCGCGCTGCGGCCTCGGCGCGGAGTTGCTGGGACAGTGCGGTGCCGTCGATGCGTTGTGCGGTCATGGGCGAAGAATGCAAAAGGCCGCTTCGTCAGCGGCCTTGTGGAGGATGGGCAGGCGCTCAGGTCTTGTTCTGTGCACCGAGCGCGATCTTCAGCAGATCGGCCACGGTGTTGGCGTTGAGCTTTTCCATGATGTTGGCGCGGTGCGCCTCCACCGTCTTGATGCTGATGCCCAGATCGTCGGCGATCTGCTTGTTCAGGCGGCCGGCGACGATGCGTTCCAGCACCTGCGCTTCACGGGTCGTCAGGCGCGACAGCAGCGCGTCGCGGCTGGCCTGTTCCTGGTGGTGGCTGAAGGCGCTGCGGGCGTTGTCGAGCATGCGCTCGACCAGGCCCAGCAGTTCTTCTTCCTTGAACGGCTTCTCGATGAAGTCCATCGCGCCCTTTTTCATCGTCGTCACGGCCATCGGCACGTCGCCGTGGCCGGTGATGAAGACGATGGGAAGAGGGCTCTTTCTCTCCATCAGCCGGTCCTGCAGTTCGAGCCCGCTCATGCCGTCCATGCGGATGTCGGCGATGAGGCAGGCCACTTCGCGCGGGTCGAAGCGGGACAGGAACGACTCCGACGAATCGAAGCACTTGACGCGGTAGTCCTTGCCTTCCAGCAACCACTGCAGCGAATCACGCACGGCCTCGTCGTCGTCGACGACGTAGACGGTGCCTTTCTTGGGGATCAGGCTCATTCAGGAGGTCACGGTGGGGTTCGGAGGATGGGCCGCGTCAGGCTCCGCCACGGGGGCGGCAGGCTCGCTGCGGACAGGCAGATCGACAGGCAGCGTGAAGGCAAAGCGGCAGCCGACGATGTGGCTGCCATTGTAGAGGTTCTGTGCCCGCATCCGGCCACGGTGGCTCTCGACGATGGAACGGCACAGACTGAGGCCGATGCCCAGGCCTTCGGCCTTGGTCGAGAAGAAGGCTTCGTAGAGCCGGCCGATGACTTCTTCCTTCAGCCCCGGGCCCATGTCGGTGACGCTGAATTCGATGACACCGCCTTCTTCGGGTGTGTGCCGCGGCACCACACGCAGTTCGATGTGGCGGCGCGACGATGGCAGCTGCGCGTTGTCGATCGCCTCGGCGGCGTTTTTCAGCAGGTTCATCACCACCTGCTCGATCAGGATCGGGTCGACGCTCAGCTCGGGCATGCGCTGCGCCACGTAGGTGTGGATCGCGACGTTGCGCCGCCGCAGCTCGATGCCCGCAAGTTCGACCGCGTCGTCGACGATCTGCCGCGCCTGCGCCGCCTGGCGCTGCGGCTCGCTGCGTTTCACGAAGTTGCGGATGCGGTGGATGATCTGGCCCGCTCGTTCGGCCTGGCGCGCCGTCTTCTGCAAGGCGGCGACCAGGTCGTCCTTCTGGATCGACTCGGCCTTGACGCGGCTGACCATGCCGTTGCAGTAGTTGGTGATGGCCGTCAGCGGCTGGTTCAGCTCGTGTGCCACCGACGACGCCATCTCGCCCATCGTCACCAGCCGGCTCGTCACCTGCGCCTTTTCGGCTTGCAGCGAGGCCTGTTCCTCGGCGCGCAGCCGCGCGGTGATGTCGGTGGCGATCAGCATCTGCGCCAGCCGGCCGTCGGTCCACTGCAGATACCGCGCACGCACGTCGAACCACTTCTGCAGCGATTCGACGAAGACCTCGCGCGGGCTGGCGCCGGCTTCCATCAACTCTTCGGTCGGCAGGCCGGAGAGGTCGTCGACATCGTCGTCGGTCTTGGGCTCGAACTCGACGCCGGTGACGCCGCCGGCCAGCAGCGAATGGCCACGTGCGTCGCCGCCGAACCAGAGCCGGTAGCTGCGGTTGGTGAACAGCAGTTCCCCCTGCTGCACCGACAGCACCGAGACCGACGCATCCAGCCCTTCGAGCACGGTGGTGAAACGTTCGTGGCTGGCCGAGAGCTGGTCGCGGATGCGCTTGGCCTCGGTGATGTTGGTCATGCTGGTCATCCAGCCCGTCTGCTGGCCCTTGGGGTCGATCAGCGGGCTGACGTACATGCGGGCGTCGAACACCGCGCCGTCCTTGCGCATCACCTTCACTTCGATGCCGGCGCCCGGGCTGCGGCCCTGCAGTTCCTGCTGCAGCAGGCGGCTGTTTTCGTCGATGCGGTCGGGCGGCCAGTAGGCAAACGGCGGCAGCCGGCCCACCAGTTCGGTTTCGGTGAGGCCGGTCATCTGGCAGAAGGCGGCGTTGACGTAGGTCACGCGGCCTTCGAGGTCCATCGCACGCATGCCGGTCGGCATCGAGTTTTCCATTGCGCGGCGGAAGTTGGTTTCCTGCACCAGCGCGCTCTGGATCTGCGAACGCCGGCGCATGTGGCGCCAGGTGCCCAGCAGCATCCACACCGTCAGCACGGACAGCGCCACCACCATCCAGAAGAGTGTGTTGCTGATCAGGCCGATGCTGGTGCGCCAGCCCTGGCCGCGCAGCAGCAGGCCGTTCAGCGCCGGCGTCAGCGGTGCGTCGCTGACGATGGGGGCACGGCGGCTGGCGGCGCCGGGCATGCTGGTGACGGTGCTGGCCAGCACGGCCTGCTTCTCGTCGACAACGGCGATCATGTGGCGGCGCGAGACCTCGGCCGGCACGAAGTTGCGCAGCAAGGAGTCCACCGAGTATTCGACGATCAGCGCGCCGTTGAACTGGCCTTGTTCGACCAGTGGCATGTGCAGCTGGAACACCGAGGCGCCGGAGGCGTCGGCGAAGGCGCGTGAATAAGCGGGTGTGCGTGTCGTGCGCGCGGCGCGGAAGGCGAGCTCGGATTCGGTCTCGCGGCCGGCGATCGGCAGCGACGGGCCGACCACGTCACCGGCCTGGTTGCCGTCGGCCGCGTACAGCAGCGCCCAGTGGCTGGCCTTGGGCACGCGGTTGGCGCCGACCCAGCTCAGGTGCGTGACCTCGGGCCGTTCGCGCGTGAAGCCCACCGCCTGGTTCAGGAAGCTGTTGGCGCTGGCGTCGCGCGCCAGCAGCTCACGCGCCATGCGGATGAGCTGCTCCTGATTCTGGATCAGGCGCAGGCCGATCTGCTGCTGCGTGATCTCGGCGTCGCGTTTGACCGACTCGGTCTCCCGCTCGATTTCCTCGTTGCGCAGGTACCAGAACGCCGAGATGATGGCCGCCAGGAACAGCAACACCGAGATCAGCGGCGCCAGCGTCGCGAAGCGGTCCTGGCGCGAAGGCGACTGCCGCCGCCACCACAGGCCGAACAGGCGGCGGGCATCGGGCAGGGGCGTTTGCGAGCCGGAGAAGGGGTAAAGCGGGCGGGGCATCGGTGGATTATCCGGGGGCAGGCGCCGGCTCCGGCTCGGGGTTATCGACGTTTCGTTATATGAAATTGAGAAGCACTATTTGAAATTTTAGAGAGTTGTGCCAAACTCCGCGCCGACGTTAAACCAACACCTAGGAGACAAGCATGTCCGCTTTGCCGGAGTCCTTTCTTGGCGCTGCCAACGATGCCGACGCGCAAGAAACGCGTGAATGGCTGGACGCGCTCACCGCCGTCATTTCGGCCGAGGGCCCCGAACGTGCGCACTTCCTGCTGGACCAGCTGATCGACGAAGCCCGCCATGCCGGCATCGACATGCCGTTTTCGGCCAACACGGCGTACCTGAACACGATCGCGCCCGACCACGAAGAGCGCAGCCCGGGCAACCTGGAACTTGAAGGCCGCCTGCGCGCCTACATGCGCTGGAACGCGATGGCGATGGTGGTCAAGGCCAACCGCCTGCACCCGGCCGACGGCGGCGACCTCGGCGGCCACATCAGCAGCTTCGCCAGCCTGGCGCACATGTTCGCAGCCGGCTTCAACCACTTCTGGCACGCCGACGACGGCGAACACGGCGGCGACCTGCTCTACATCCAGGGCCACAGCGCGCCCGGCGTCTACGCCCGCGCCTTCCTCGAAGGCCGCATCAGCGAAGACCAGTTGCTGAACTTCCGCCAGGAAGTCGGCGGCAAGGGCCTCAGCAGCTACCCGCACCCGAAGCTGATGCCCGAGTTCTGGCAGTTCCCCACCGTCTCGATGGGCCTGGGGCCCTTGATGGCGATCTACCAGGCGCGATTCCTGAAATACCTGCATGCACGCGGCATCGCCGACACGAGCAAACGCAAGGTCTGGGTCTTCTGCGGCGACGGCGAGATGGACGAACCCGAAAGCCTGGGCGCCATCGGCCTGGCGGCGCGCGAGAAGCTCGACAACCTGGTCTTCGTCGTCAACTGCAACCTGCAGCGGCTGGACGGCCCGGTGCGCGGCAATGGCAAGATCATCCAGGAGCTGGAAGGCGAGTTCCGCGGTGCCGGCTGGAACGTCATCAAGCTGATCTGGGGCAAGGAGTGGGATCCGCTGCTGGCGCGCGACAAGGACGGCGCCTTGCGCAAGATCATGCTCGACACGCTTGACGGCGACTACCAGGCCTTCAAGGCCAACGACGGCGCCTTCGTGCGCAAGAACTTCTTCGGCCGCTCGCCCGCCACGCTGGAACTGGTGTCGAAGATGAGCGACGACGACATCTGGAACCTGCGCCGTGGCGGCCACGACGCGCAGAAGGTCTATGCTGCCTTCCACCGCGCCAACACCCACGCCGGCGAGCCGACCGTGCTGCTGATCAAGACCGTCAAGGGTTATGGCATGGGCAGCGCCGGCGAAGGCAAGAACACCGCGCACCAGACGAAGAAGCTCACCGACGACAACATCCGCTTCTTCCGTGACCGCTTCAACATTCCGATTCCCGACAGCGAACTCGAGAAGCTGCCGTTCTACAAACCCGCCGACGACACGCCGGAAATGAAGTACCTGCACGAGCGCCGCGCCGCGCTCGGCGGCTACCTGCCGAAACGCCGTCCGAAGGCCGAAGAGAGCTTCACCGTGCCGGCGCTGGAAGTCTTCAAGGCCGTGCTCGAACCCACGGTCGAAGGCCGCGAGATCAGCACGACCCAGGCCTATGTGCGGTTCCTGACGCAGTTGCTGCGCGACCAGGCCCTGGGCCCGCGTGTCGTGCCGATCCTGGTGGACGAAGCGCGCACCTTCGGCATGGAAGGGCTGTTCCGCCAGATCGGCATCTACAACCCCGAAGGGCAGAAGTACACCCCGGTCGACAAGGACCAGGTGATGTACTACCGCGAGGCCGTCGACGGCCAGATCCTGCAGGAAGGCATCAACGAAGCGGGCGGCATGGCGAGCTGGATCGCTGCGGCGACGAGCTACAGCACCAACAACCGCATCATGGTGCCGTTCTACATCTACTACTCGATGTTCGGCTTCCAGCGCATCGGCGACCTGGCCTGGGCCGCCGGCGACATGCAGGCGCGTGGTTTCCTGCTCGGCGGCACGTCGGGCCGCACGACGCTGAACGGCGAAGGCTTGCAGCACGAAGACGGCCACAGCCACATCCTGGCCGGCACCATTCCGAACTGCATCAGCTACGACCCGACCTTCGCGCACGAGGTCGGCGTCATCATCCACCATGGCTTGAGGCGCATGGTCGAACGCCAGGAAAACGTCTACTTCTACCTGACGCTGCTGAACGAGAACTACCCGATGCCGGGGCTGAAGGCAGGCACCGAAGAGCAGATCATCAAGGGCATGTACCTGCTCGAAGAAGGCGCGAAGAAGACACCGCGTGTGAACCTGCTGGGCAGCGGCACGATCCTGCGTGAATCGCAGGCGGCGCGTGACCTTCTCGAAGCCGACTGGGGTGTTTCGGCCAACGTCTGGAGCTGCCCCAGCTTCAACGAACTGGCACGCGACGGCCAGGCCGCAGAACGCCACAACCTGCTGCACCCGACCGCCGAAGCGCAGGTGCCGTTCGTGACGCAGCAGCTGACGCCGTTTGCCGGCCCGGTGATCGCGTCGACCGACTACATGAAGAACTACGCCGAGCAGATCCGTGCCTTCATCCCGAAGGGCCGGGCGTACAAGGTGCTGGGCACCGACGGTTTCGGCCGCAGCGACTTCCGTAGCAAGCTGCGTGAACACTTCGAGGTCAACCGCCACTACATCGTGGTCGCGGCCTTGAAGGCGCTGTCCGAAGAAGGCACGGTGCCGGCGGCCAAGGTGGCCGAAGCCATCACCAAGTACGGTATCGACGCGGGCAAGATCAACCCGCTCTACGCATAACGAACAACAAGCGGAGACAGACAAATGGCGTTGGTCGAAGTGAAGGTGCCCGACATTGGTGACTTCAAGGAAGTGGAAGTCATCGAGTTGCTGGTCAAGCCGGGCGACACGATCGCGGTGGACCAGTCGTTGCTGACGGTCGAGTCGGACAAGGCGTCGATGGAGATTCCGTCGTCGCATGCCGGTGTCGTGAAGGAGCTGAAGGTCAAGCTCGGCGACAAGGTCGCTGAAGGCACGCTGGTGCTGCTGGTCGAGGCGGCAGGGGCTGCAGTGGCTGCACCGCCGGCGCCTGCGCCAGCCGCAGCGCCTGCGGCGGCACCTGCCGCTGCGCCCGCACCGGCGGCGCCCGCGCCTGCGGCGGCCTCGGGCCCGATCCAGGTGCTGGTGCCCGACATCGGCGACTTCGACGAAGTCGCCGTGATCGAGGTCTTCGTCAAGGCTGGCGACACCGTCAAGGTCGAGCAAAGCCTGATCACGGTGGAAAGCGACAAGGCCTCGATGGAGATTCCGTCGTCGCATGCCGGCGTCGTCACCGAGATGAAGGTCAAGGTCGGCGACAAGGTGGCCAAGGGCTCGCTGGTGGCTGTGCTGCAGGGCGCTGCCGGGGCTGTTGCGCCGGCTCCGGTGGCTGCGGCAGCAGCAGCGCCGGCACCAGCCGCAGCATCAGCTCCTGTCGCCGCGCCGGCCGCAGCCCCGGCGCAGCACGCGCCGGGCACGCCTGCAGCCAACCTGCCGCATGCCTCACCGTCGATCCGCCGCTACGCCCGTGAACTCGGTGTGCCGCTGGCGGAAGTGAAGGGCACCGGGCCGAAGGGCCGCATCACGCAGGCCGACGTGCAGGGCTTCGTCAAGGGTGTGATGGGTGGCAGCGTCAGCACCGCGGCGCAGAAGGCCAAGGCGCCGGCTGCCGCTGCAGGCGGCGGCATTCCGGGCCTGCTGGCTTGGCCGCAGGTCGACTTCGCGAAGTTCGGCCCGGTCGAGCGCAAGGACCTGAGCCGCATCAAGAAGATCAGCGGCGCCAACCTGCACCGCAACTGGGTGCTGATTCCGCATGTCACGAACAACGACGACGCCGACATCACCGAACTCGAAGCCTTCCGCGTCCAGCTGAACAAGGAAAACGAGAAGAGCGGCGTCAAGGTCACGATGCTGGCCTTCGTGATCAAGGCGGTCGTTGCGGCGCTGAAGAAGTTCCCCGACTTCAACGCCAGCCTCGACGGCGACACACTCGTCTACAAGCAGTACTTCCACATCGGCTTTGCCGCCGACACGCCAAACGGCCTGGTGGTGCCGGTGTTGAAAGACGCCGACAAGAAGGGCCTGCTGCAGATCAGCACCGAGATGGGCGATCTGGCGAAGAAGGCGCGCGACGGCAAGATGGGCCCGGCCGACATGAGCGGCGGCTGCATGAGCATCAGCTCGCTCGGCGGCATTGGCGGCACACATTTCACGCCCATCATCAACGCGCCGGAAGTGGCGATCCTCGGCCTCTCGAAGGGCGCGATGAAGCCGGTGTGGGACGGCAAGGCCTTCCAGCCACGGCTGATCCTGCCGCTGTCGCTGTCGTACGACCACCGGGTCATCGACGGTGCATCGGCAGCGCGTTTCAACGCCTATCTCGGGGCGGTTCTCGCCGACTTCCGCCGAGTCCTGTTGTGAGCACAGTGGTGGTCGCCCGCAAGGGCGGCACGCTGGCCATCGCCTCGGATTCGCTGGTGACCTTCGGCGAGACCCGGTTGCCGCCGGGTTACGAAGCCAACACCAAGATCTTCGAGGTGGCGGGCACGCTGGTGGGCGCGGTCGGCAGCACGGCGCATTTCCCGGTGCTGCAGCAGGCCTTGTCGTCGCTGACCGACGACGAACGCCGGCTCGATTCACGCCAGGGCATCTTCGAGACCTTCATGCGGCTGCACCCGAAGCTCAAGGAACGTTTTTTCCTGAACACCAAAGAGCACGACAGCGACCCCTACGAAAGCAGCCAGTTCAGCATCGTGCTGGCCAACCGGCATGGCATCTTCGGCGTCGAGTCGTACCGCGAGGTGTTCGAGTTCGAACGTTTCTGGGCCATCGGCTCGGGCCGGCGTTTTGCGCTCGGCGGCATGTTTGCCAGCTACCAGCGCGCCAAGTCGGCGCGCGAGATTGCCGAAGCCGGCGTGCTGGCCGGCTGCGAATTCGACACAAGTTCCGCCGCCCCGGTGCGGTTGCACACCCTCAAGTTGAAAGTCTGAACATCATGGCCCTCATCGACATCCAGGTGCCGGACATCGGCGATTTCAAGGACGTTGCCGTCATCGAATTGCTGGTCAAACCCGGCGACACGGTGAAGGCAGAGCAAAGCCTCGTCACGGTGGAAAGCGACAAGGCTTCGATGGAAATTCCGTCGTCGCATGCCGGCGTCGTCAAGGAACTCAAGATCAAGGTCGGCGACACCGTCAACCAGGGCAGCGTGCTGCTGTCGCTGGAAGCAGCCGGTGGCACGGCCCCAGCACCGGCGCCTGCTGCACCCGCACCTGCAAAGGCACCCGCAGCCGCGGCGCCCGTGCCCGTGGCCGCCACCCATGCCGGCGGCGCCGACCTCGAATGCGACATGCTCGTGCTCGGCGCCGGCCCCGGCGGTTATTCGGCCGCGTTCCGCGCCGCCGACCTGGGCCTGAAGACAGTGCTGGTCGAACGTTTTGCGACGCTGGGCGGTGTCTGCCTCAACGTCGGTTGCATCCCGAGCAAGGCGCTGCTGCACGTGGCCGCAGTGATGGACGAAGCGGCGCACTTCGCCGACCTCGGTGTCAGCTTTGGCACGCCGCAGGTCGACCTGGGCAAGCTGCTCGCGCACAAGAACAAGGTCGTCGGCAAGCTCACCGGCGGCCTGACCGCCATGGCCAAGATGCGCAAGGTCACGGTGGTGCAGGGCAGCGGCGAGTTCGCCGACCCGTTCCACTTGAAGGTGGTGATGGCTGACGGCAAGGCGCAGACCATCCGCTTCAAGCAGGCCATCATCGCCGCCGGCTCCGAAGCCGTGAAGCTGCCGTTCCTGCCGAAGGACGACCCACGCATCATGACCTCGACCGGCGCGCTGGAACTGCGCCAGAAGCCCGAGCGCATGCTCGTCATCGGCGGCGGCATCATCGGCCTGGAGATGGGCACGGTGTATTCGACGCTGGGCGCGCGGCTCGATGTCGTCGAGATGCTCGACGGCCTGATGCAGGGCGCCGACCGCGACCTGGTCAAGGTCTGGCAGAAGATGAACGCCAAGCGCTTCGACAAGCTGATGCTGAAGACCAAGACCGTCGGCGCCGAAGCCACGGTCGATGGCATCCGCGTGTTGTTCGAAGGCCTCGACGGCAGCAAGAGCGAAGGTGTCTACGACCTGGTGCTGCAAGCCGTTGGCCGCACGCCCAACGGCAAGAAGATCGCGGCGGAGAAGGCCGGTGTCATCGTCGGCGAGCGTGGCTTCATTCCGGTGGACGTGCAGATGCGTACCAACGTGCCGCACATCTTCGCCATCGGCGACATCGTCGGCCAGCCGATGCTGGCGCACAAGGCGGTGCACGAGGCGCATGTCGCGGCCGAGGTGGCGGCCGGCGACACGAAAGCGCAGTTCGACGCGCGTGTGATCCCGAGTGTGGCTTACACCGACCCCGAGGTCGCCTGGGTCGGCCTCACCGAAGACGAGGCCAAGGCCAAGGGCATCGCGCTGAAGAAGGGCCTGTTCCCGTGGACGGCCTCGGGCCGTGCCATCGCCAACGGCCGCGACGAAGGTTTCACCAAACTGCTGTTCGATGCCGAAACCCACCGCATCCTGGGTGGCGGCATCGTCGGCACCCATGCCGGCGACATGATCGGCGAGGTGGCGCTGGCCATCGAGATGGGCGCCGACGAAGTGGACATCGGCAAGACCATCCACCCGCACCCGACGCTGGGCGAGAGCATTGGCCTGGCAGCCGAAGCGGCACACGGCAGTTGCACCGACCTGCCACCGGTGCGCAAGTAAGAAAAAAGGGGCCCCGCGGGGCCCCTTTTTCATAGCGAAGCGGCGGTTCAGGCCTTCTTCGCGTAGGCCGAGCACCAGCCCTTGCCGGCGACGGTCTTGCCGGCGAACAGCGGGCAGGCGCCGGCGGCGTCGGTCGCCTTGCCTTGGTACAGCGCGCAGTTGGCGCAGGTCTGGCCGGCGGCGTAGTTCTTGAACTTGGCCTTGTCGGCCTTGGTGGCGTCGGCCACGTAGCCCAGGGCCACGGCCTGCGGTTCCTTCTCGCCGACCAGCGCGCCTTGCGCGACAGCAGCACGGCCAGCCAGCAGCGTGGCGCCGGCAACGGGAACGATCTGGATGAATTGGCGGCGTGAGGTCATGTTCCGGGTCTCCGAAGGGTGGTGGACAGCAAGCACCTCGCGGTGCAGCCCTCAACGCTAACGCATGAGCTGCGGTTGCGGCTGACGAAGCTGCGGTCTGCTGTCGTGTTTGCGCTGCAAATCGTCGCTTTGCCAATAGAATGAGAATCATTCTCACTAAGAACAGGCGACATCGCACGTTGCACGCCATGTCTGCCTCAAGTTGGGGCGCTTTGCTGCCGATGCTTCCGGCATCTCTGTCTCTTGCGTTGTCTGCTCCCCTTTCGTGTCGTCTTCCACCTCACCTCCTTCCGGGCCCCTGGGTCGCCGCATGGCGCTCTGGTTGCAGGGCCTGCGCCGTTTCGTCGACGGCGAGGCCGCGGCGCCTGTTCGGGGCCCCGGGGCGAGCGAACGTGCTGCACCGGCGCCGCGGGCACCCGTGCAGCCGACGCAACGGGCGCGCAGCAACTTCGATGCGCAGGCCGATGCGGTCGAGGTGCTGCGCCGTGCCGCACACACCGATGCCGAAACCGGCCTGCCCAACCGCCGCTACTTCATCGCCCGCCTGTCCAGCGCGCTGGGCGATGCCGGTGCCGGCGGCCGCGGCCTGCTGCTGCTGCGTGTGCTGCAGCTCGATGGCCTGGCCACCCGGGTCGGCGACGAGTCGGCCGGCCGCATGCTGGCCGTCACGGCCGATCTGCTGCTGGCCTACCCGCAGCGTGTACCCGGCGCCTTCGCCGGCCGCCTGAACCGCAGCGACTTTGCGCTGTGCCTGCCCGCCGGCGGCGTTGCCGAAGAAACCGCAGCGACGCTGCTGCGGGCCCTGCGCGCGACGCCGGCCGCCGCCGCCGGTGCCGCCGAACTGGTGGTGGGCGGTGTCGACGGCCTGCGCGGTGAATCGGTCAGCCGTGCACTCGCCGCCGCCGACCAGGCCCTGGCGCAGGCCGAAAGCGCCGGGCCGTTCTGCATCGAGATCCACCGCGCCGACGACAACGAGGTCGAACCGCTGGGCGAACGTGCCTGGCGCGTGCGCATCGACGAGGCCTTGCACGAAGGCCGTTCCAGTCTGGCCGAGTTCCCGGTGCTCGGGCGCGACGGCCGTTTGCTGCACCTGGAGTGCCCGCTGCGCGTGCAACTCGACGTCGGCGGCCCGTTTGTCGAAGCCCGGCGCTGGTTGCCGATGGCGGCGCGCGGCCGGCTGATGCCGCGGGTGGATCTGACCGCGCTGGAACTGGCGCTGTCGGCCATCGGCCGCGATGCGCAGCCGCGTGCCGTGCATGTCAGCGCGGCGTCGCTGGCGACCGCAGGTTTTGTCGGCGAAGTGCAGCGCCGGCTCGAAGCCGCGCCCGCAGCGAGCCGCCTGTTGTCGATCGAGGTCGCCGATGGCATCTCGCTCGACCGCGCCTTGCCGCGCCTGCGCGAAGCCGCCGCGGCCTGGCGCCGCCATGGCGTGCGGCTGGGTGTGGAACATGCCGGCGCGTCGATGCGCGGCCTGTCGCGGCTGGCCGGCATCGGCCTCGACCACGTGAAGATCGAATCGCGTTTCGTGCGCGGCGCCACCAGCGAAGCAGCGGTGCGCGAATTCGCCACCGGTCTGGTCGACCTGCTGCACGGCATGCGCCTGCAGGCCGTGGCCGAAGGCATTGCCGACCAGGCCGATCTGCAGGCGCTGTGGGCGCTGGGTTTCGACGCGGCGACCGGGCCGGCGGTGCGCCAGGCGGTCTGACCGCTCAGCCGATGTCGCCGGTGTGCACGCCGAACGTGCCCAGGCGGCGGTCGGCGAAGTAGTGCTGCAGCGTGTCGCGCACGGTGCGGAAGGCAATCTCGTCCCAGGGGATCTCGTCTTCGCGGAAGAGCTGGGCTTCGATGGTCTCGGGGCCGGGCGCAAACACCGTGTCGAGCAGCCGGGCACGGTAGAACAGGTGCAACTGGCCGGCACGCACGACGTTGAGCACGGTGAACAGGCCTTGCAGTTCGATGTGCGCGCCGGCCTCTTCGTCGGTTTCGCGCATCGCCCCCTCGGCCGTGCTTTCGCCGAGTTCCAGGAAGCCCGCAGGCAGCGTCCACAGGCCGCGGCGCGGCTCGATGTTGCGCCGGCACAGCAGCACCTGGTCGCCCCAGGCGGGCACGGTGCCGACGACGTTGATCGGGTTTTCGTAGTGGATCTCGCCGCAGGCGCTGCAGATCGCGCGGTCGCGGTTGTCGTCGGCCGGTACGCGGTAGCTGACGGTGTTGCCGCAGACCCGGCAGTGTTGGATACGGCGCGGCTCGAACATCGGGCCAAGTGTAGCGGCCGGCCACCGTGGCATCATCTTCGCCATCCATCCGAAAGACCCGCGAAAGACCCGAGCCATGACGTTTGTGTTCACTCCTCCGGCCGCCGCCACATTGCCCGTGGCCGGCGGCGGCGAATTCCCCGTGCACCGCATCTACTGCGTCGGCCGCAACTACGCCGAACATGCGCAGGAGATGGGCCACACCGGCCGCGAACCGCCGTTTTTCTTCATGAAGCCGGCCGACGCCGTGGTGGCCGTGGCCGACGGCGAAACGGGCAGCATCGACTACCCGACGCTCACCGCCAACTTCCACCACGAGATCGAGCTCGTCGTGGCCATCGGCAAAGGCGGCAAGAACATCTCGGCGGCCGATGCTGCGGCCCACATCTGGGGTTATGCCGTGGGCCTGGACATGACCCGCCGCGACCTGCAGAACGAGATGAAGAAACAGGGCCGGCCGTGGGACATCGGCAAGGGCTTCGAACAGTCGGCGCCGATCGGCCCGCTGGTTGCAAAGGCTGCCACAGGTGAGCTGCTGAAGGGCGCGATCACCCTGCATGTGAACGGCACGCTGAAGCAGAAGGGCGACCTTGCCGACCTGATCTGGAGCGTCAACGAAACCATCGAACAGCTCAGCGCCGCCTGGGTGCTGCAGCCCGGCGACCTGATCTTCACCGGCACACCCGCCGGCGTCGGCGCGGTGGTGCGCGGCGATGTGATGGAAGGTGCCGTGGCCGGCCTGGGCACGCTGACGGTAGCGGTGAGATGAGCACGATGGAGCTCTACAACTACTTCCGCTCGTCGGCGTCGTACCGCGTGCGCATCGCGCTGGCGCTGAAGGGGCTGGACTACGACTACAAGCCGGTGCACCTGCAGAAGAACGAGCAGACCGGCGAGTCGTATGCAGCGGTCTCGGCATCGCGGCTGGTGCCGCTGCTGAACGACGGCGGCAACTTCGTCACGCAGTCGCTGGCGATCATCGAGTACCTCGAAGAAACGCACCCGCTGCCGCCGCTGCTGCCGAAAGCGCCGCTGGAACGTGCGCGTGTGCGCACGCTGGCACTGGACATCGCCTGCGAGATCCATCCGATCAACAACCTGCGGGTCTTGCGCTACCTGGTGCGCGAGATGAAGGTCAGCGACGCCGACAAGGACCGCTGGTACAAACATTGGGTCGAGACCGGGCTGGAGACGGTCGAGCGCCAACTCGCCGCACAACCGGCGACGTATTGCCATGGCGACACGCCGACACTCGCCGACTGCGCGCTGGTGCCGCAGATCTTCAACGCCCAGCGTTTCGAGTGCCGGCTCGACCATGTGCCGAACGTGATGCGTGTCTTCGAGGCCTGCATGCGGCTCGACGCGTTCGAGAACACACGGCCCGAGAACTGCCCTGATGCCGCTTGAGTTGCTGCGTCCCGATTGGGACGCACCAGCGAACGTCGGCGCGGCGATGAGCACACGCGCCGGCGGCGTCAGCGTGGCGCCGTTCGACAGCCTGAACCTGCGCCCACCGGGCCTGCGCGGCGATGCTGTCGATGCGCCTGCGGCGGTGCTGGAGAACCAGCGCCGCTTTGCCGACGCGCTGGGTGCGCTGCCGGTCTACCTGGACCAGGTGCACGGCAACGAGGTCGTGCGCCTGGAGCGCTTCAGGGCGGACTTCCCGCGCGCCGATGCCAGCATCAGCACCGTTCCCGGCCTGGCTTGCACGGTGCTGGTGGCCGATTGCCTGCCGGTGCTGTTCACGCACCGCGACGGCCTGGCCGTGGGCGCCGCCCATGCCGGCTGGCGCGGGCTGGCCGCTGGCGTGCTGGAGAACACGGTGGTGGCGCTGTGCGACGCCAGCGGCTGCGCACCGGCCGACCTGCTGGCCTGGCTGGGCCCGTGCATCGGGCCGCGGCAGTTCGAGGTGGGCGCCGATGTGCTGGCGGCGTTCCCGCTCGACGCCGCCTGTTTCGTCAGCCGCCCGCGCCCCGACGGCAGCCGGCGCTGGCTGGCCGACCTGCCACAACTGGCCCGCCAGCGGCTGGCGCGCGCCGGTGTGCAGCGCGTCAGCGGCGGCACGCTGTGCACGGTGGAAGAGCCCTCAAGGTTCTTTTCCTTCCGCCGCGACGGACGCACCGGGCGCCTCGCCGCTGCCATCTGGCGCCGCGGCGGCTGAAGCGTCGGCGTCGGCGGCAGCCTCGGCACGCCGCCGTGCCTTGCGCCGCGCCGGCGTGCCCAGCACGTAGAGCACGATGCTCAGGGGCAGCACGCCATACAACAACAGCGTGAAGACCGCGCCGAGCACACTGCCTTGCGGTGACAAAGCCTCGGCAACGGTCATCATCAGCACCACATACATCCAGGCGATGGCAACGATGTACATCTCAACAGGTGGTTTTTGATTTCGTAATACGCAAAACAATGTCAACACGTGGTAAGCTGCGAAGCCTACAACGTGAAGCAGTTCACAAGTGGCAATCCACGCGGTAGACACGGGCCTTACGAGAGCCCGAGAGCCCTGACCGCACCGCAGCGCGAGGAGACAAACGTGACAGGCAAGACCAACCCGACCCCGCCCGCCGGCGCCGATGCCTTTGGTGCCGCCATGGGCGACATCTGGAAGTCGATGTCCGGGCCGAACCTGCCGATGGACCAGCTGGCATCGCTGCAAGGCGACTACCTGAAGAGCGTCACCGACATCTGGAACCAGTCGCTGACCCGGTTCAACGGCGACGCCGCGCCCGCGTTCGGCGACCGCCGTTTCGCCAGCGCCGAGTGGATGCAAAACCCCGCCGCCGCCTACACGGCGCAGATGTACCTGCTGAACGCACGCACGCTGATGCAGATGGCCGACAACGTGCAGGGCGACGAAAAGACCAGGGCGCGTGTGCGCTTCGCGGTGCAGCAGTTCATCGACGCATCGAGCCCGAGCAACTTCCTCGCCTTCAACCCCGACGCGCTGAAGAAGGCCGTCGAGACGAAGGGCGAGAGCATCGCCGCCGGCCTGCAGCACCTGGTGGAAGACCTGCAGAAGGGCCATGTCTCGCAGACCGACGAGACCCTGTTCGAGGTCGGCCGCAACGTCGCCACCACCGAAGGCAGCGTCGTGTTCGAGAACGAACTCTTCCAGCTGATCGAGTACAAGCCGCTCGGTGCCAAGGTGCACGAGCGGCCGATGCTGTTCGTGCCGCCGTGCATCAACAAGTACTACATCCTCGACCTGCAGCCCGAGAATTCGGTCATCCGCTACACCGTCGAACAAGGCCACCGCACCTTCGTCGTCAGCTGGCGCAACCCCGACGACAGCCTGGTGAACACCAGCTGGGACGACTACATCGAAGACGGCGCCATCCGCGCCATCCGCACGGTGCAGGCCATCAGCGGCCAGGAGACCATCAACACACTCGGCTTCTGCGTCGGCGGCACCATCCTGAGCACGGCGCTGGCGGTGCTGGCGGCACGCGGCGAACAGCCCGCGGAGAGCGTGACGCTGCTGACGACGCTGCTCGACTTCAAGAGCACCGGCATCCTCGACATCTTCATCGACGAGAACTCGGTGCGGCTGCGCGAGATGACCCTCGGCCCGCAGGCCCCCGGCGGCCCGGGGCTGCTGAAGGGCAAGGAACTCGCCAGCACCTTCAGCTTCCTGCGCCCGAACGACCTGGTCTGGAACTACGTCGTCGGCAACTACCTGAAGGGCGAGACACCGCCGCCGTTCGACCTGCTGTACTGGAACAGCGACGCCACCAACCTGCCGGGCCCGATGTACTGCTGGTACCTGCGCCACACCTATCTGCAGGACGAGCTGAAGGTGCCGGGCAAGCTGACGGTCTGCGGCGAAAAGGTCGACCTCGGAAAAATCGAAGCGCCGGTGTTCATCTACGGCTCGCGTGAAGACCACATCGTGCCGTGGACGGCCGCGTATGCGTCGACACCGCTGTTCAAAGGCAAGCGGAAATTCGTGCTGGGTGCCAGCGGCCACATCGCCGGCGTCATCAACCCGCCGGCCAAGGGCAAACGCAGCCACTGGACGAATGACAAGCTCCCCGCCACGCCCGAAGCTTGGTTCGAGGGCGCGACCGAACATGCCGGCAGTTGGTGGCCCGCCTGGTCGGCCTGGCTCAAACCCAACAGTGGCAAGCTTGTCGCCGCACCCAAGGCGCCAGGCAATCGCCAGTTCAGGGCTATCGAGCCCGCACCCGGCCGGTACGTGAAGGTCAAGGTTTAGATTCTTTTCGTTCAACCTCAGGAGACACCCATGAGCACAGACATCGTCATCGTCGCAGCCGCCCGCACGGCAGTCGGCAAGTTCAGCGGCACGCTGGCCAAGACACCGGCCACCGAACTCGGCGCCACCGTCATCAAGGCGCTGCTCGAACGCGCGCGCTTGGAAGGCGGCCAGATCGGCGAAGTGATCCTCGGCCAGGTGCTGACCGCCGGTGTCGGCCAGAACCCGGCGCGGCAGGCGGTCATCAAGAGCGGCCTGCCCAACGGCGTGCCCGGCATGACGATCAACAAGGTCTGCGGCTCCGGCCTGAAGGCCGTGATGCTGGGTGCGCAAGCCATCCGCGACGGCGACAGCGAAATCATCATCGCCGGCGGCCAGGAAAGCATGAGCCTGAGCCCGCACGTGCTGGCCGGCAGCCGCGACGGCCAGCGCATGGGCGACTGGAAGATGGTCGACTCGATGATCGTCGACGGCCTCTGGGACGTCTACAACCAGTACCACATGGGCATCACGGCCGAGAACGTGGCCAAGAAGTACGGCATCACGCGCGAGGCGCAGGACGCGCTGGCGCTGGGCAGCCAGCTCAAGGCCGCCGCGGCGCAGGAAGGCGGCCGCTTCAAGGACGAGATCGTGCCGGTTTCGATTGCGCAGAAGAAGGGCGACCCGATCGTTTTCGCCGCCGACGAGTTCATCAACAAGAAGACCAGCGCCGAAGCGCTGGCCGGCCTGCGCCCGGCTTTCGACAAGGCCGGCTCGGTGACCGCAGGCAATGCCTCGGGCCTGAACGACGGCGCTGCCGGCGTGGTGCTGATGACGGCCGCCAAGGCCGCAGCGCTGGGGCTGAAGCCGCTGGCGCGCATCGCCAGCTACGCCTCGGCGGGGCTGGACCCCAGCATCATGGGCATGGGCCCGGTGCCGGCGGCCAAGAAGGCGCTGGAACGCGCCGGCTGGAAGCCGCAGGACCTGGACCTGCTGGAGATCAACGAAGCCTTTGCCGCCCAGGCCTGCGCCGTGCACCAGGAAATGGGCTGGGACACGAGCAAGGTCAACGTCAACGGCGGCGCCATCGCCATCGGGCACCCGATCGGTGCATCCGGCGCCCGCATCCTGGTCACCCTGCTGCACGAGATGATCAAACGCGACGCCAAGCGCGGCATCGCCTCGTTGTGCATTGGGGGAGGCATGGGTGTTGCGCTGACCGTGGAACGTTGACACTACGCCTGCAATCAACAAGGAGACGAGCATGGCAAACAAAGTGGCTTACGTGACCGGTGGCATGGGTGGCATCGGCACCGCCATCTGCCAGCGCCTGGCGAAGGAAGGTTTCACGGTCATCGCCGGCTGCGGCCCCAGCCGCGACTTCACGAAGTGGCTCGACGAGCAGAAGGCGCTGGGCTACAGCTTCTTCGCGTCGGTGGGCAACGTCGCCGACTGGGAGTCCACCGTCGAAGCCTTCCTGAAGGCGAAGAAGGAACACGGCCCGATCGACGTGCTGGTGAACAACGCCGGCATCACACGCGACCGCATGTTCCTGAAGATGAGCCCGGACGATTGGCACGCGGTGATCGACACCAACCTCAACAGCATGTTCAACGTCACCAAGCAGGTGGTGCCCGACATGGTGGAGCGGGGCTGGGGCCGCATCATCCAGATCTCTTCGGTCAACGGCGAAAAGGGTCAGGCCGGCCAGACCAACTACTCGGCCGCCAAGGCCGGCATGCACGGCTTCACGATGGCGCTGGCGCAGGAAATGGCGGCCAAGGGCGTGACGGTGAACACCGTGAGCCCGGGTTACATCGGCACCGACATGGTCCGTGCGATCAAGCCCGAGGTGCTGGAGAAGATCGTCGCGACGATTCCCGTGAAGCGCCTGGGCACGCCGGAAGAGATCGGCGCCATCGTCGCCTGGCTCGCGGGCGGCGATTCGGGCTTCACAACCGGTGCCGACTTCTCGTGCAACGGCGGTCTGCATATGGGCTGAGCGCTTTTGCGTTCATCGAAAGGCGCCCCGCGGGGCGCCTTTTTCATGTGCTGCCCGCGATGAAGAACTTGATCACGCCCTTGGCCGCGAAACCCAGCAGGCCGAAACCCAGCGCGATGAAGAGAACGAAGGTGCCGAAGCGCCCGGCCTTCGACTCGCGTGCGAGCTGGAAGATGATGAACACCATGTAGAGCATGAACGCGCCGACCCCGAAGGTCAGCCCGAACTGCGCGATCTGCTCTTCGCTGAAGTCCATGTCAACGCCAGGCACGGGTGGGTTGAGACGGCAATTCGGAAACGTCCACCAGGTCGCGGTAGGCATGCCAGCTTGCGTGGGCGAGCCAGGGCACGACGATCACCAGGCCCAGCAGGAACGGCAGCATCGCCAGCAGCGTCAGCGCCATCAGCAACGCCGCCCACAGCGCCATCGGCGCCGGGTGCGCCATCACGACGCGCCAGCTCGTCAGCACGGCGGCCAGCACGCCGACCTGGCGGTCGAGCAGCAGCGGGATGGCTACGACACTGGAAGCGAACACCGGTGCCGCCAGCACGCCGCCGAGCACCAGCCAGGCTTCGAACAGCAGGCCGCTCGGCGCCAGCACGACGACCCGCAGGAAATCGACGGGTTTGTTGATGGGTTCGGGCGCGAACCCCGTGATCAGCGCCGCCGATGTCAGCACCCAGCCCGTGCCCGCCAGCCCGAGCAGCAGGCCGAAGCCGATGAGCCGGGCATCGTCGGGCCGCCAGGCGGCGAGTGCCGCACCCAGGCCTGCCGGGCGCCCACGTTCGAGCGCGCGGCTGACGTTGTACAAACCTGTGGCGAGCAGCGGCGCGACGATGAGGAAACCGCTGAAGGCGCCGGCCAGCAGCCAGAAACGTTCACGTGCGGCCCAGAACAGCAGCGCGCCGAAGACCGCGCTGGCCAGCCCGTGCAGCAGCCCGGGCAGCGGCGCACGCACCAGGTCGGACGCACCACGCGCCAGCCAGGCCAGCGGCCGTAGCAGCGGCACCGGGCGCACGGCGAAACGCCGCGATTCTTCAAGCGCGTTCGGCATCGGCATCTCCAGTCCGGGCCGCGAGCGCGCGTTCGTGTGCGTGCGCGAGTGTGTGTGCCGCCGCTGCCAGTGTGGCCGGCTCGCCGTCAGCCAGCGGCAGCGTCTGCGCCTGGGCGAAGCCGGCGAAGTTGCGCTGCATCGAACGCAGGTAGATCGGATCGTAGTGTTCGTTCAACAGTTCGGCCACCACGGTGGCAAAGTCGCCGGCGCGTGCCGCGAGCTGCCAGCGTTCGACGGTTGCGGCGCCGCGCAATTCGCGCAGCGCGGCGAGCCGTTCGCAGAAGCTGTTCACGTCGGTGGTGAAGTGCGCATAGTCGGCGAGCAGCAGCGCCACGCGCGCTGGCAGCGGCATCTCGATGTGCACCACCGGCGCGTCGCGCAGCCGTTCGAGCAGCGGCTCGGGCACCCGCAGCCGGCCGATGGTGCGGCTCTCGCCTTCGACGAACACCGGCCGCGTGGCGTCGAAGCTGCGCAGCGCGCGCCAGAGCAGCGTCTCGAAGCCCTTCTGCGATGGCTGCGGCACACCCGGCAGTGGCCCCAGCACCGAGCCGCGGTGGCAGGCCAGCGCTTCCAGGTCCAGCACCTGCGCGCCGGCCGCCTGCAGCGCCTGCAGCAGCCGGCTCTTGCCCGAGCCGGTGCGGCCGCACACCACCTGCAGCTGCAGCGTCGCCGGCAGCGGCAGCAGTTCGGCGATGACGGCACGGCGAAAGGCCTGGTAGCCGCCTTCGAGCACATGGACGGAAAAGCCGATCTGGTCGAGCACGGTGCTCAAGGCGCCCGAGCGCTGGCCGCCGCGCCAGCAGTAGACCAGCGGCCGCCATGCCCGTTCCAGCGGCAGCACCTCGCGTTCGATGTGGCGCGCGATGTTGCGCGCCACCAGCATGGCGCCGCGTTTGCGGGCCACGAAGGGCGAGATCTGTTTGTACTCAGTGCCCACCACGATGCGTTCGGCATCGGTCAGCGACGGCCAGTTCACCGCGCCGGGCAGGCGGTCTTCGGCGAACTCGCTTTCGCTGCGGGCGTCGATGACGGCGTCGAACTCGGCAAGACGCGCGATGGCGTCGACCGCGGTGATGCGCTTGAGGCTCACACCGCGTTCATGCCGGTGTCGACGCCACGGCGTCGAGCAACTCGCTCTCGATGCGCAGCTGCGCCTTCGGCTGCTGCAGCGCCGGGCCGTCGACGAGGAAGGTGTCTTCGACACGTTCGCCGAGTGTCGTCACCTTGGCCAGCTGCAGGTTGATGCGGTTGCGTTCGAGCACACGTGCCACGGCATAGAGCAGGCCCGAGCGGTCGCTGGCCGACACCGTGAGCAGCCAGCGCTGCGCCCGTTCGTCGGGGTGCAGCGTGACCCGCGGTACCACCGGGAACGAACGCACGCGCCTAGAAACGCGGCCGCGGCTGGGCTCGGGCAGCGGGCCGCTGGAGGCCAGTGCCTGCGAAGCCTTGTTCTCCACCAGCGAGATCAGGTCGCGATAAGCACCGGGGCCATCGGCGCCGATGCGGGTGGCGACGACCTGGAAGGTGTCGAGCGCATAACCGGTGCGCGTGGTGTGGACCTTGGCGTCCTGGATGCTGAAGCCGGCGCCGTCGAAATAGCCGCAGATGCGTGCAAACAGGTCCGGCCGGTCGGGGCAGTAGACCAGCACCTGCAGGCCGTCGCCGACCGACGAGGGCCGCGCGCGCACGATGGGCTCGGCGCTTTCGATATGGCGCCACAGCGAACGGGCGTGCCAGGCGATGTCGGCGGCGTCGTGGCGCGCGAAGTAGCTCACCTCCAGCGTCTTCCACAGCGGCTCTTCGGTGCCAGGCAAGGCCGAGTGCAAAGCGAGGTTCTGCCGCGCTTCCTGCTTGCGCGCTTCGATCTCGGCGTCGAGGTTGGGGCGTGAGCCGCCGAGCGCGCGCAACGTCAGCCGGTACAGGTCTTCGAGCAGCTTGCCCTTCCAGGCGTTCCACACCTTCGGGCTGGTGCCGCGGATGTCGGCCACCGTCAGCAGGTACAGCGCGGTGAGCCGGCGTTCGCTGCCCACCAGCTTGGCGAAGCCGCCGATGACGTCGGCGTCCGAGAGGTCTTCCTTCTGCGCCATGCGGCTCATCGTCAGGTGGTGCTTGACGAGGAACTCGATCAGCTGGGTGTCGTCCTTCGACAGGCCATGGTCGCGGCAGAAGCGCCGCGCTTCCACCGCACCGAGGTCGGAGTGGTCGCCGCCGCGGCCCTTGGCCACATCATGGAACAGCGCGGCCACGTACAGCAGCCAGGGCTCGGGCCACTGCGACGCCAGCTGGCTGCAGAACGGGTATTCGTGCGCGTGTTCGGGAATGAAGAAGCGGCGCACATTGCGCAGCACCATCAGGATGTGCTGGTCCACCGTGTAGACGTGGAACAGGTCGTGCTGCATGCGCCCGACGATGCGGCGGAACACCCACAGATAGCGCCCGAGCACACTGGTCTGGTTCATCAGCCGGAAAGCATGCGTCAGGCCCTTGGGCTGGCGCAGGATCTCCATGAACAGCTCGCGGTTGATGGGGTCGTGGCGGAAGCCGGCGTCCATCACGTTGCGGGCGTTGTACAGCGCACGCAAGGTGCGTGAGCTCAGGCCCTGCATGCCGGGGGTCTGCGCAAAGACGAGAAAGGTCTCGAGGATGGCGTGCGGGTTGTCGAGATAGAGATCGTCGCGCGCCACCTCCAGCATGCCGGCGCGGTCGAGGAAACGCGCGGTGATCGGCCGGCTCGGCGTGGCTTCTGACTGGTTGATGCGCTCCTCGATGTTCATCATCAGGATCTGGTTCAGCTGCGTCACCGCCTTCGCTGCCCAGTAGTAGCGGTGCATCAGCACTTCGCTGCTGCGCTGGCCCTTGGTGGGGCGGTAGCCGAAGCTGTCGGCCACGGCGGTCTGCAGGTCGAACACCAGCCGGTCTTCGCGGCGGCCTGCCACCACGTGCAGCCGGGCGCGGATCAGCCGCAGCGTGCCTTCGTGTTTGTTCAGCTGGCTCACCTCGAACGGTGTCACCAGCCCCTTCGCGGCGAGTTCGCTCCAGGTGCGGCCCAGGCCGGCGGCGCGTGCGACCCAGATCACCACCTGCAGGTCGCGCAGCCCGCCCGGGCTTTCCTTGCAGTTGGGTTCCAGCGCGTACGGCGTGCCTTCGTACTTGACATGGCGTTGCTGCATTTCCAGCGTCTTCGCGCGCAGGAAGGCCTTCGCATCCATTGCCTGGGCGCTGGCGTCGCGGAAGGCGCTGAACACCCGTTTGGTGCCGCAGACCAGGCGCGATTCGAGCAGCGCCGTCTGCACGGTGACGTCGCGAGCGGCTTCTTCGAGGCACTCGTCGACAGTGCGCACCGACGAGCCGATCTCCAGCCCGATGTCCCAGCAGGCGGTGATGAAACCTTCGATCGACGCGCGCAAGGCGTCGGCCGACTGGTCGCGCTGCAGCAGCACCAGCACGTCGACATCGCTGTGCGGAAACAGCTCGCCGCGGCCGTAGCCGCCCACCGCCACCAGAGCCGCATTGGCGGGCATGCCGGCATGTTCCCAGAGGTCGGTCAGTGTCTTGTCGACGTGCCGCGCCAGCGCTTTCAGCAGCTGGTTGGCGGCGGTGGTGGTGGCGCGGGCTTCGCGAAAATGCGCGACCAGCGCGGCCTTGCCGTCGCGGAAGCGGGCGCGCAACGCAGCCACGCTGCCCGGCGCACGCGTGGGCGTCTCCAGCAGGGCGGACATGGTGGCTACGAGGTGGCGACTGCCGTCGACTGTTTCACGGGCTGCTGCGCCGTGACGAAGGCCGGCAGCGCCGGGCTGCCGGCCGAGAGCGTCAGCACTTCGTAGCCGGTGTCGGTGACGAGCACGGTGTGCTCCCACTGCGCCGACAGCGAACGGTCTTTCGTGACGATGGTCCAGCCGTCGTAGGGGCGGTTGCCTTTGCGGTCTTCCTTGATCTCGCGGCGGCCGGCGTTGATCATCGGTTCGATCGTGAAGATCATGCCCGGCACCAGCTCTTCCAGCGTGCCCGGGCGGCCGTAGTGCAGCACCTGCGGCTCTTCGTGGAAACGGCGGCCGACACCGTGGCCGCAGAATTCGCGCACCACGGAGAAACCGGCGTTCTCGGAGAAGGTCTGGATCGCATGGCCGATGTCGCCCAGGCGCGCGCCGGGTTTGACCTTGACGATGCCCTTCCACATGGCCTCGAAGGTGATCTGGCACAGGCGTTTCGCGGCGATGCTGCCTTCGCCGACCACGTACATGCGGCTGTTGTCGCCATGCCAGCCGTCCTTGATGACGGTGACGTCGATGTTGACGATGTCGCCGTTCTTCAGCGGCCGGTCGTCGGGGATGCCGTGGCAGACCACGTCGTTCAGCGAGGTGCACAACGACGCCGGATAGGCCGGGTAACCGGGCGGCTGGTAGCCCAGCGTGGCCGGGATGCCGTTCTGCACGTTGACCATGTGCTCGTGCGCCAGGCGGTCGATCTCGAGGGTGGTGACCCCGGGGCGCACGTGCGGCGTCAGCATGTCCAGCACTTCAGAGGCCAGCCGGCCGGCGAGTCGCATGCCGTCGATCTCGGCACCGGTCTTGATGGGAATGCTCATCCCGTGATTATCCCACCGGGCCCGTAAAATGGTCTGCATGCTGCCTTCTGCCCTGTCACTTTTGCACTTCGAGGGCGGCAATGCGCTGTCCGACTTCCGCGCCCGTGCCTTGCTGGCATCACTGCAGGCCGCCTGCCCGCGTGTCACCGGCGTTGCTGCGCGCCATGTGCACTGGGTGGCTTTCGACGCCGCGCCCGACGCGGCCGCGCGCGACAAACTCGCGGCGTTGCTGACCTACGGCGATGCCTACACGGGCCCGGCCGACGGCGAACTCGTCGTCGTGATGCCGCGTCTGGGGACGGTCTCGCCGTGGGCCAGCAAGGCCAGCGACATCGCCCGCAACTGCGGCCTGGCGCTGCACCGCGTTGAACGTGTCACCGAATTCCGCCTCGCACTCAAGACCGGGCTGCTCGGCGGCGCCAAGCCTTTGTCGGCCGACGAACGCGCGGCGGTCGCCGCGCTGCTGCACGACCGCATGACCGAAAGCGTGGCCTTCGAGCGCGAGGCCGGCGCCCACCTGTTCGACGCGCGCCCGGCGCCGCCGCTCGTGCACGTGGACGTGCTCGGCCGTGGCCGCGCGGCGCTGGTCGAAGCCAACAGCGAATTCGGCCTCGCACTCAGCGACGACGAGATCGATTACCTCGTCGACGCTTTCGTGGCGTTGCGGCGCAACCCCAGCGATGTCGAACTGATGATGTTCGCGCAGGCCAACAGCGAACACTGCCGGCACAAGATCTTCAACGCCGACTTCACGATCGACGGCGAGCGCCAGCCGCTGAGCATGTTCGGCATGATCCGCCATACCGAGAAGACCAGCCCGCAGCACACGGTGGTGGCCTACAACGACAACGCCGCGGTGATGGAAGGCGGGCCGGTCGAACGCTGGCTGCCGCAGGGTTTCACCAATGCGCCCGTTTACAGCGCGCGCGATGAACTCTCGCATGTGCTGATGAAGGTGGAGACGCACAACCACCCGACCGCGATCTCGCCGTTTCCGGGTGCGTCAACAGGCGCTGGCGGCGAGATCCGCGACGAAGGTGCGACCGGTCGCGGTGCGAAGCCGAAGGCGGGCTTGAGCGGTTTTTCGGTCAGCAACCTGCATCTGCCCAGCACGAACGAACCCTGGGAGCAGAACCCGGTCGGCAAACCAGAGCACATCGCGAGCCCGCTGCAGATCATGACCGAAGGCCCGCTCGGCGGCGCCGCCTTCAACAACGAGTTCGGCCGGCCCAACCTGGGCGGCTATTTCCGCGTCTTCGAGCAGACCGTGGCCGGTGTGCGCCGCGGCTACCACAAGCCCATCATGATCGCCGGCGGCCTGGGCGCGATCAGCGACAACCAGACCCACAAACTGCCGTTCGGCGCCGGCACGCTGCTGGTGCAGCTCGGCGGCCCGGGCATGCGCATCGGCATGGGCGGCGGCGCCGCCAGCTCGATGGCCGCTGGCAGCAACACCGCGGCGCTGGACTTCGATTCGGTCCAGCGCGGCAACCCCGAGATCCAGCGCCGTGCGCAGGAGGTCATCAACCACTGCTGGGCACTCGGCGACGCCAGCCCGGTGCTGGCGATCCACGATGTCGGCGCCGGCGGCATCAGCAACGCGTTCCCGGAACTGGTCGACGGCGCCGGGCAGGGCGCACGTTTCGACCTGCGCCAGGTGCCACTGGAAGAAAGCGGGCTGGCGCCGAAGGAGATCTGGTGCAACGAAAGCCAGGAGCGCTACGTGCTGGCGATCAACCCCGATCTACTGCCGCTGTTCCAGCAGATGTGCGAACGTGAACGTTGCCCGTTTGCCGTGGTCGGCGTTGCCACTTCCGAGCGCGCGCTGGTGGTCGACGACGGCAACGAAGCCGTCATCGACATGCCGATGGACGTGTTGCTTGGCAAGCCGCCGAAGATGCACCGCGACGTGCAACGTGTCGCACGCAGCGAAGCCGCGCTGAACCTCACCGGCGTGGCGTTGGCGCAGGCGGCGCTGGACGTGCTGCGCCACCCGACGGTGGCGAGCAAACGGTTCCTCATCAGCATCGGCGACCGCACGGTGGGTGGCCTCAATCACCGTGATCAGTTCGTCGGCCCCTGGCAGGTGCCGGTGGCCGACTGCGCCGTAACGCTGGCCGACTTCGCAGGTTTCCGCGGCGAGGCGATGAGCATGGGCGAACGCACGCCGCTGGCAAGCCTGGACGCACCTGCATCCGGCCGCATGGCGGTGGGTGAGGCGATCTTGAACCTGCTGGCCGCCCCCATCGAGCTGCCGCGCGTGAAACTCAGCGCCAACTGGATGGCGGCTTGCGGCGAACCCGGCGAAGACGCGGCGTTGTACGAGACCGTCAAGGCCGTCGGCATGGCGCTGTGCCCCGCTTTGGGCATCGGCATCCCGGTCGGCAAGGACTCGTTGTCGATGCGCACGAAGTGGCGTCATGGTGAAGTGAGCCAGCAGGTGACCGCGCCGGTGTCGCTGATCGTCACCGCGTTTGCGACGCTGGCCGACGTGCGCGGCACGCTGACACCGCAGCTGCAGCCTGGCGACAACACGCTGGTGCTGATCGACCTGGGCCAGGGAAAAAACCGCATGGCCGGCTCGATGCTGGCGCAGGTGCTGGGCCAGTTCGGCGATGTCGTGCCCGACCTCGACGACGCGCAGGCGCTGAAGTCGCTGGTCACCGCGATCAATGTGCTGCGCTCACAAGGCCAGCTGCTGGCCTACCACGACCGCAGCGACGGCGGCCTCTGGGCGACAGTTTGCGAGATGGCGTTTGCCGGCCACGTCGGCGTCAGCCTCAACGTCGACATCCTGGTCACCGAAGGCGACGGCATCAACGACAGTCGCGCCGAGTACGGCGACTCGAAGAACTGGGCCAGCCAGGTCGGCGAACGCCGCAACGAGCTGACACTGAAGGCTTTGTTCAACGAAGAGCTGGGTGTCGTGGTCCAGGTGCCGACCGCCGTGCGCAACGAGGTGATGGCGGTGCTGCGCGAACACGGCCTGAGCCGGCACGCGCACTTCATCGGCAAGACCAACGAACGCGGCGCGGTCGAGGTCTGGCGCGACACCAAACTGCAGTTCGGCGCGCGCTTGCGCGACCTGCAGCAGCAATGGGACGAGGTCAGCTGGCGCATCGCGCGTGGCCGCGACAACCCGGCGGCTGCCGACAGCGAACATGCCGCCGCGGGTACGGCCGACGACCCCGGTCTGCATCTGCATCTGACGTTCGACCCCGCCGACGACGTGGCCGCGCCCTTCATCGGCAAGGCCAAGCCCAAGGTTGCGATCCTGCGCGAGCAAGGCGTCAACTCGCACCTGGAGATGAGCTACGCGATGCACCTCGCAGGCTTCGAAACCTTCGACGTGCACATGAGCGACTTGCAAGCCGGCCGCGCCCGGTTGGCCGACTTCCAGGCGCTGGTGGCCTGCGGCGGTTTCAGCTATGGCGACACACTCGGCGCCGGTGAAGGCTGGGCACGTTCGATCCTGTTCAACCCGCAGCTGGCGGAAAACTTCGCAGCCTTTTTCAACCGTGCCGATACGCTGACCCTGGGTGTCTGCAACGGCTGCCAGATGCTGGCGGCGCTGAGCCCCATCATCCCTGGCGCCCAGGCCTGGCCCAAGTTCACGCGCAACAAGAGTGAGCAGTTCGAAGCCCGTCTGTCGCTGGTGGAAGTGCTGGCCAGCCCGAGCGTCTTCTTCGATGGCATGGCCGGCAGCCGCATGCCCATCGCGGTGGCGCATGGCGAAGGTTTTGCAGACTTCTCGCAGCGCGGTGATGCCAACGCCGTGCACCGTGCGATGTGTTTCGTCGACCACCACGGCCAGCCCACCGAAGGCTACCCGGCCAACCCCAACGGCAGTGCCGGCGGGCTGACGGCGGTGACCACCGCCGACGGCCGTTTCACCGCGCTGATGCCACACGCCGAGCGGGTGTTCCGCAACGTGCAGATGTCGTGGACTTCGGGCGACATCGCGGCGCACAGTCCGTGGCTGCGCATGTTCCGCAACGCGCGCAGGGCGCTGGGCTGAACACCATGAGCGAGCTTGTCGTGCGCCGACTGCTTGTCGACCTGAAGACGCCGGTCGCACGGCAGTGGAACGGCGGCGACGCTTTCCGCACGGCGCTGTTCAACGCACTCTCGTTCAGCTTTCCGGCGGGCGAGCAGTTTTTCATCGATGCGGTGAAGCTCGGCGCGCTCGACCTGACCGACGAAGAGCGGGCCCGTTTCGACGACGAGCTGAAAGGCTTCATCGGCCAGGAAGCGACGCACCGGCGCATCCATGCGCTGTTCAACGACCACCTGCACGCACAAGGCCACCGCAATACCTGGGAGGCGCGCATCCTGAAGCGCCGTCAGTGGCTGGAAGGAGCAGACGCACGCAACTGGGTCGGCGCGACCGCGGCCACCGAGCACCTGACCGCCATCCTCGCCGAACACCTGCTGGCCCACCATGGCAGCGTGCTGGCCGGTGCCGAGCCGCGGCTGCGCGACCTCTGGCTTTGGCATGCCAGCGAAGAGCTGGAACACCGCAGCGTCGCTTTCGATCTCTACCGCGCGCTCGGTGGCAATGAAAAGTGGCGCCGGCGGCTGTTCTTCATCGGCAGCGTCAACTTCGTTGTCGACCTGGCGCGGCAGACGCTGCGCCATCTGTGGCACGACGGCACCTGGTGGCGCCCCTCCACCTGGGCCAGTGCAGCGCAGGTGCTGCTCGGCCGCGCCGGGCTGTTGCGGCACTGCGCCGGGCCCTGGTGGCGCTATCTGGCGCGCGACTTCCACCCATCGCAGGCCGATGGCGCTCCAGGCGTGCGTTGGCTGGCCGCCAACGCCGATCTGGCGCCTCCGGTGGCGCGCAGCCTGCTCAGCTCTTCGTAGCCGGCTGCTGCTCGATGCCGGCGATGGCCCAGGTGCGGCTGTCGTCGTTCGGCTTCACCAGGTGCCAGACTTCGTCGAAAGCCACCGGCGCAGCGCCGGTTTCTTCGCGCACCTGGCCGTGGAAGCGCACGCTGACGACCTGGCGCTGGCCGTCGTCGACAACGTCGAGCACGGCGGCATCGACATGCACGACATCGGTCTGCTGCTTGGCGGCGCCGCGGTCCTGCAGGTCGATGCGCAGTTCCGCGAACATCTCCGGCGTCGTGAAGCGGCGCAGATCGTCGAGGTCGGCGCTGTCGTTGGCGGCCTGCATGCGCACGAAGATGGTCTTCGCGATGCGGGCAAAACCCTCGCTGTCGAAGGCCGCGGGCACGAAGGCGCGGGCCACTGGCGCAGCTGCTGCCGCGGCAACCGTAGCCCCCGGCGCTGCGAACACCGGTTCGACCGGCGCGGCTGCAGGTTCAACCGGCGCGGCCGGAGCCGCCGGAGTGGGCCACGCCACCTGGGCACCGCTGCGTGCCATCGTGTTGCCGTTCGGCATGCCGGCGGGCTGCGGCATGAAGCGGCGCATCAACAGGCGCACGACGAAGAAACCGGCCACGGCCAGCAGCGCGATCATCAGAAAGCTGCCCATGCCTTCGCCCATGCCGAAGTGGCTGAACAGCGCAGCCAGACCCAGGCCGGCGGCCAGACCGGCGAGCGGGCCCATCCAGTTGCGCTTCGGCGCAGCGGCAGGGGCCGCGCCGGCGGTGGCCGGTGTCGCAGCCTGGGTCGGCGCTGCGGGTTTGGCCGGGGCTGCGTCGGGCGAAGTGCGCGCGGGCATGTCGCGCTGCATGCCGGTGGACTTGCCGCCGCCCAGCCGCTTGGCGTCGGCCCCGGTCGGTACCAGGCCCACGGCCAGGGAAATCACCAACGCGGCCAGCCACTGTGTCTTCATGGAATCGATCCTTGTGTTGTCGAATGCCGCGCGAGTGTGGGCCAAGATGGCGGCGCGGCCAAGCGGGTCGGCCATGCCCCTTGTTGACGTGGGTGCGACATCTTGCATACAGCGCGACCGTCACCATCTGTTACGCCCGTGCCTTCTGGCCGCACAATTCCAGCATGTTGCGCCGCGCCTTGTTGTGCCTGCTTGGCGGCCTGCTGGCCGCGGCGGCGGCGCCTGCAGCACGGGCGGCGGAAGCGGGTGCGTTCGAAGTCGATCTGTTCAAGACCCGCTTCGAACACGAGATCGCCTTCCGCGCTGCCGCCATCGAGGTGGCCTGGGGCGCAGAGAACCTGTGCCACAACGCCACCGAGGTCGAACCCTTCGTGCTGTGGTCGGTGCATTCGCTGAAGAAGCGGCTGTCGGCCAAGGAACTCGACATCCTGCGCCGCGCCACCGGCATGGACGAACACTGGCGCGTGGCCTGGATGGACGAAAGTGCGCCCGACGCGCTGAACCTGGGCGATGTCGTCGTCGCCATCAACGACAAGCCCTTGCCGGGTGGCAGCACACGCATCGATCTGGGCGGCCTTTTCAAGGGCGGTTCGATGGTCGCCAGCGACGACCAGGGTTTCTGGGACGTGTTGCTGAAAGCGCGCGAACAGGCCGCCGAAGGGGTGCCGATGGTGCTGACGCTGGCCGGTGGCCGCAAGCTCCAGGTCGACACCCAGACCGGCTGCGCCGGCAGCGTGACGGCCAGCGCCTTCGACGCCGACCCCGACCAGTTCTGGCGCCAGGGCAGCCAGCGCGCCAAGATCCCCGCCAACGCGATGCTGGAAGCGCGCAGCCGCGACGAATTCCGCTGGCTCGCCGCCTTCGGTACCTACTTCCAGGCCAGCGAAAACGCGATCGGCCGCGCCAAGGCAACGGAAGACCGCAGCACGGCTTTTGTCGTCGGCAAGATACTGATGCTGGCAGTGCCCGGTGCCGGCATGCTGCTGACCGCCGCCGAAGCCCAGGCCGAGCGCACGCTGGCGGTGGACAGCGTCGTCGGCAGCGCCGATCTGTTTGCCAACGAAGTGGTGGCCGCGCTCGGCGGCGACCCCGCGGCCGGGCTGCGGCTGAGCGAACGCATGCTGGCCAACGGCCTGAAGGTGGATGCCGTGCTGATGAGCGAGTTCCGCCGTTCGAATGCCTCCGAACATGCGCGCCGGCTGAACGCGCTGCAGGCGGCACAGGCCCAGGCCGCGGCCGACGCCGAGCTGGCCGAGCGCCAGGCGCAGGAAGAAGCGCAGAAAGAGGCACAAAACCGGCCGCTGGTGCTGCAGCAGCGGCCGGGCGGGTAGGTCAGGCCAGGTCAGGCGCCAGCCAGGCGGCCGATCCACTCGTGCAGCACGACACTGGTTTCGCTGAAACCGGCGCGGCTGGGGAACCAGTCGAGCACCCGCAGGCGGCCCGGTGCGTCCAGCCCCATCGGCGCCGCGGTCACTTCCATCGCTGTGCCCGAACGCTGTTTCGCACGTTCGAAGGCCGCCAGGGCGCGCCGCATGTGAAAGCCATGGGTCACGAGCACGATGCGTTCGACGCCGGCGTCGCGCAGCATCGTCAGCGAGCGGGCGGCGTTTTCGTTGGTGTCGCGCGACAGGGTTTCGGTCCACTTCAGTGGCCGGCCGAATTCGCGCTCGGCAATGCGCGCGGCGATCTCGGCCTCGGACGCCCCTTCGGCTGAACCCAGCCCGACACCGCCGCTGAAGCCCACCGGCAGCCCGGTCTCGCGCGCCAGCCAGAGGCCGAAGCGCAGCCGCTCCATGCCGAACGGCGACAGGTTGGACAGGCCGTATTCCGGCGCCAGCAGCTGGCGGCCGCCGCCCAGCACCAGGATGGCGGTCTTCGGCGACTTCTTCAGGTCGCCGATCTCAGAGGGGCTCAGCGCGCGCGGCGGCATCAGCAGCATGTTGCTGAGCGCACCGCCGACGGCCGAGGTGCACATCGCCCAGGTGCCGAGGGCGCCGAACAGCAGCAGGCTCCAGGCCAGCAGCCGGTTGCGGTACATCAGGCGGCCGCCCAGCAACACCATCAGGACGAAGGGCATGGGCGGCATCAGCACGGCGCCCAGCACCGGTTTCCAGGCTTCGATGCCGAGTGTGATGAAGAGGTCGTTCACGTTGCGGCGGCGTTCAGAAGAAGGCCTGCAGGCCGGTCTGGGCGCGGCCCAGGATCAGCGCGTGCACGTCGTGTGTGCCTTCGTAGGTGTTGACGGTTTCGAGGTTGATCATGTGCCGGATGACGTGGTATTCGTCGTGGATACCGTTGCCGCCGTGCATGTCGCGTGCCATGCGTGCGATGTCGAGCGCCTTGCCGCAGCTGTTGCGTTTGATGAGGCTGATCATCTCGGGTGCAGCGGCATGTTCGTCCATCAGCCGGCCCACACGCAGGCAGGCCTGCAGGCCGAGCGTGATCTCGGTCTGCATGTCGGCCAGCTTCTTCTGGATCAGCTGGTTTGCAGCAAGCGGCCGGCCGAACTGCACGCGGTCGAGCGTGTACTGGCGTGCCGCGTGCCAGCAGAACTCGGCCGCGCCCAGCGCGCCCCAGGCGATGCCGTAACGGGCCTTGTTCAGGCAGCCGAACGGGCCCTTGAGGCCGTTCACGTTGGGCAGCAGGTTGGCCTCGGGCACGAAGACATCGTCCATCACGATCTCGCCGGTGATGCTGGCGCGCAGGCTCATCTTGCCTTCGATCTTCGGCGCCGTCAGGCCCTTCATGCCTTTCTCGAGAATGAAGCCGTGGATGCTTTCCTGGCCGCCGACCTGACCATCGGGGTCGACCTTCTTCGCCCAGACGACAAAGACGTCGGCGATCGGGCTGTTGGTGATCCACATCTTGCTGCCCTTGAGCTGGTAGCCGCCGTCCACGGGCTTGGCGCGGGTCAGCATGCTCGCAGGGTCGCTGCCGTGGTTGGGCTCGGTCAGGCCGAAACAGCCGACCCATTCGCCGCTGGCCAGCTTGGGCAGGTACTTCTGGCGCTGGGCTTCGCTGCCGTAGGCGTGGATCGGGTGCATCACCAGCGAACTCTGCACGCTCATGGCGCTGCGGTAGCCGGAGTCGACACGTTCGACTTCACGCGCCACCAGGCCATAGCAGACGTGGTTGAGGCCGGCGCAGCCGTAGCCTTCGATGGTGCTGCCGAGCAGGCCCAGGGCGCCCATCTCGCTCATGATCTCGCGGTCGAAGGTCTCGTGCCGCGCCGCCATCAGCACCCGCGTCTGCAGCCGTTCCTGGCAGTAGGCTGCGGCGGCGTCGCGCACGGCGCGTTCGTCGTCGCTGAGTTGCTGGTCGAAGAAGAAAGGGTCATCCCACTGGAACTTCGGCGTCATGGTGTCGCTCTCCCGATAATCTTTGCAGTGTAAGGAGTCGGGCGCGGCCTTCGACTGCTGGTTCGGCAACAAGGAGTTTGGGCATGACGATCGAGACCATCACGCTAGGCGGCGGCTGCTTCTGGTGCACCGAGGCCGTCTACGAACAGGTCGACGGCGTCACCGCGGTGGAGTCGGGCTACTGCAACGGCCCCGTGCTGCGGCCCACGTACGAGCAGGTGTGCAGCGGCGAAACCGGCCACGCCGAGGTCGTGCGTGTGAGCTTCGACAGCGAACGCATCAGCCTGCGCGAGGTGCTGGAGATCTTCTTCGTCGTGCACGACCCGACGACACTGAACCGTCAGGGCAACGACACCGGCACCCAGTACCGCTCAGGCATCTACTGGCACGAAGAGAGCCAGGTCGCGGTGGCACAGGCGGTGCTGGCCGAAGCCAACGCGGCGCACGGCGGCCGTGTCGTGACCGAACTGAAGCAGCTGGACAACTACTCGCGCGCCGAGGACTACCACCAGCACTACTTCGCCAACCACCCGAACGCGGGCTACTGCGCGTTTGTCGTGGCGCCGAAAGTGGAGAAGTTCCGTCGCACCTTCAAGGCGCGGATCAAGGCCTGAACAAGGCCTGATCAGAAAGGCCCGAAGCCGGTGGTCTGCTCGCTGTCCGGGAACAGCGAGTCCAGGCCGCGGCGCAGCGCCTGGCGGTGCTGGCGCAGCGCCAGCGTGTTGCCGGCGAGGGCTTCGAACACCGGCGAGCGCAGCAGCCACAGGTCGGTGGGTTCTTCGGCAGAGCGCACCTGGTTGCGCAGCCAGTTGCCGTCGTGGCCTTCCAGCCCGGCCACGGCCTGCTGGAACGTGTGTTTCAGGGTCACGAAGGCGCGGCGCGCGGCCACGCGTGCCATGCGGTCGTGCGGCAGGCCGGCGCCGGGCAGGGCCAGCGAAGGCATGAAATGGCGGGGGGCGGCAGGCAGCATGGTTTTACAGCGGCACGAGGCCGGACCGGGGCGCACGGGTGGGGAAGTGGCGGTTCAGCTCGGCCAGACGCTGATCGGCCTCGTATTGGCTGTGGCGCAGCGAAACAATGCGGTAGACATCGGAGCGCAGGTGCCACAGTTCGCGCAGCGAGCGTGCGAGGCCGACACGGTCGGCCAGCGAGCGCGCTTCGGGCGTGTCGACATCGGCCAACGCCACGACGAAGTCGTCGCGCACGCCGGGCAGGCGGTTCAGCGGCGGTGCCGCATGCTGCGGCGCCGGCGCCATCAGCCAGAACATCAGACGCTGCCAGGCCGAGTCCGGTGCATGGCACAACGAGGGCGGGCGCACCTCGACGCGCAGGCTGCTGGGCAACGACAGGGTGGAGCGGTAACTCCAACGGTTGAACAAGCGCGTGGTCCTCATGGTTGTGATATCGGACACATACGTCCGGGCCTTGAGGCATTGTCGAAACACCCGGGCCCTGGCATACGCCGGAACAGCGGGCGGGAAGGTGGCCAGTTCCGCTACGCTCGTGGCCGGTCGAACACCGGTGGAGGCGGGGCATGCGATGGATCCGACGCGGGCTGCTGGTTTTGCTGGGCGTGCTGCTGCTGCTTGCCGCCGCGCTGTGGCTGTACACCCAGCGGGTGCTGCCGCAGACCCAGGGTGAGCTGAGGCTGCCAGGCCTCGCCGCCGAGCTGCGCATCGAACGCGACGAGCAGGGCATCCCGACCCTGCGCGCCGGTAGCCTTCGCGACCTGGCTTACGGCCTGGGTGTAGTGCACGCGCAAGACCGCCTTTGGCAGTTGGAGACGCACCGCCGCATCGGCAGCGGTCGCCTCGCCGAAGCCTTCGGCCCGGGCGCGTTGGACAGCGACCGCTTCCTGCGTGCCCTGGGCGTGCGGCGCGCCGCACAGGCGCAGTGGGAGCGGCTGGGCCCGGAGGGCCGCGAACTGCTGCTGGCCTACACGGCGGGGGTCAACGCCATCGTTCGCAGCCTGCGCGCACGGCCGCCGGAGTTCGTGATCCTGGGCCTGCCCGCCGAAGACTGGACACCGGTCGACAGCCTGGCCTGGGCGATCATGATGGCCTGGGACCTGGGCGGCAACTGGAGCGCCGAACTGCTGCGCCTGCGCCTGGCCTTGCAGATGCCGGTGGCCCAGGTCGAACAGATGCTGCCGCCGTACCCGGGTGAACAGCCGCTGCTGACGACCGACTACGCGGCGCTGTTCCGCGGCCTCAAGCTCGGCGCCCGCGGCACGCAGCAGGCCTGGCAGCGGCTGCCCGACATCGCGCCGCCGTCGGGCATCGAAGGTGTGGGTTCGAACAACTGGGTGCTGGCCGGGAGCCGCACCCGCAGCGGCAAGCCGCTGCTCGCCAACGACCCGCATCTGAAGCTCAGCGCGCCGGCGCTCTGGTATTTCGCGCGGCTCGAAGCCCCCGGACTGAAGATCGCCGGCGCCACGATGCCGGGGCTGCCGGTGGTGGTGCTGGGGCAGAACGAACACATCGCCTGGGGTTTCACCAACACCGGGCCCGACGTGCAGGACCTGTATCTGGAGCAACTGCACGAGAGCGATGCCGGCAAGTACCGCACGCCCGAGGGCTGGGCCGCGTTCGAGAGCGTTGCCGACGTCATCAAGGTCAAGGGGCAGCCCGATGTGCCGGTGACGCTGCGCCACAGCCGCCACGGCCCGGTGATCTCCGACGCCGGCAGCACCGACGACCTGCTCGGGCCGAAGTCCGCATCCAGCCGGCCCGGCTACGTGCTGGCGATGCGCTGGACGGCGCTGGACGCCGATGTCGACGCGCTGACCCCGGCGCTCGGGTTCATGCGCGCACGTTCGGTGGCCGAGTTCGTCGCAGCGTCACGCGGCTGGGTGGCGCCGATGCAGAACATGGTGGTGGCCGACCGCGACGGCCGCATCGGCATGGTGGCGCCGGGCCGGGTGCCGGTGCGCGGGCCCGACAACGACCTCAAGGGTCAACTGCCCGCGCCCGGCTGGGAGGCGCGCTACGACTGGGCCGGCTGGGTGCCGGCCGACGAAACGCCGCGTGAATTCGACCCGGCCCGCGGTTTCATCGCCACCGCGAACCAGCGGGTGACGCCGCCGGGCTACCCGCACTACATCACCAACGACTGGGCGGCACCCTACCGGCAGCAGCGCATCGAACAGGTGCTGCAGTCGCGGCCTAAACACACGGCCGACGACATGGCGGCGCTGCATGCCGACATCCAATCGCTCGCCGTGCCGGTGATCCTGCCCTGGCTGCTGCAGGCCCGGCCCCAGCATGCGCTGGCCGCGGCGGCGCAGGTGCAGCTGCAAGGGTTCGACGGCACGATGGCGGCCGACAAGGCCGCGCCGCTGATCTTCTGGGCCTGGGTGCGCCAGCTCACGCAAGGTGTGTTCGAAGACGACCTCGGGCCGGCGCTGTGGCAGCGCCTGGCCGGCGGCCGCAGCTTCCGCGATGCGCTGGAAGGTGTGCTCGACCGCAACGACGCGAGCTGGTGCGACGACCGCCGCACGCCCGCCGTCGAAACCTGCGCGACGCAGAGCGACGCGGCGCTGGGCCGTGCGCTCGACGAACTGCAGGCCCGTTTCGGCAGCGACGCGGCGCAGTGGCGCTGGGGCGACGCCCACATCGCGCGCAGCGAACACCGGCCGTTCAGCCGCGTCAAGGCCTTGTCGCGTTTCTTCGAGCTGCGCACGCCGGTGGGCGGTGACACCTACACGGTGAACGTTTCGCGTGTCGGCCTCAAGCCCGATGCAACCACCGGTGAGCTCTACCTCGACGAACACGGCCCCAGCCTGCGTGCGATCTACGACCTGGGCGACCCGCGGCAGTCGCGTGTGATGCACAGCACCGGGCAGAGCGGCATCGTGTGGTCGCCGCTTTACCGCAGCTGGGTGCAACCCTGGGCGACGGTGGGCTACCTGCCGCTGTGGGGCAGCGGCGCGCCGGCGCAGACTCTGGTGGTCAGCCCGGCGCGCCAGACTCAGACAGCCCCGTAGACCGCCTTGCGCTGCGCCGTGTAGGTCCACCAGGGTTTGGGGTCGGCGCCGCGCATGAAGTCGGTGGCGGCCATGAAGGTGTCGAGCACACAGGGGTCTTGCCGTTTGCCTGTCTGCTGGCACAGCGACTGGTAGAGCTGGAAGGCGTCTTTCGCTGCCAGTTCGCGCGGGTGCATCACACCCAGGAGCCGCAGGTCGGCCGCCAGCGACGGGCCGATGTTCGGCAACTGTTCCAGCAGCTCACATTCGCTGGCGTTGCGGGCTTTCATCGGCCGCAGCGCTTTGGGCGGCCGTTCGACGATCAACATGCGGGCGTTCATGGCTGCATTACATCAGCATGGTGTTGCGGATCAGCCCGACGGCGATGCCTTCGAGTTCGAAGTCGGCGCCTTCGGGCACGACGATGGTCTGGAAGTCGGGGTTTTCGGGGATCAGCTCGACACCGCTCTTGGTGCGGCGCAGGCGTTTCACGGTGACATCGTCGCCCAGCCGCGCGACGACGATCTGGCCGTTCTTCGCGTCTTTGGCCTTCTGCACCGCGAGCAGATCGCCGTCCATGATGCCGGCGTCGCGCATGCTCATGCCGCGCACCTTCAGCAGGTAATCAGGGCGGCGCGGGAACAGCGAACTCTCGACGACGTAGCTCTGGTCGATGTGCTCCTGCGCCAGGATCGGGCTGCCCGCGGCGACCCGGCCCACCAGCGGTAGCGTCAGCTGCGCCAGGCTGGGCAGCGCCAGGCTCAGCTGCTTACCGTACTGCGACAGCCGCGCGGCGTTCAGCGCGCGCAATGTGTCAGACTTCAAACGAATGCCACGCGAGGTGCCACCTACCAGTTCGATGACGCCTTTGCGCGCCAAGGCCTGCAGGTGTTCTTCGGCGGCGTTGGCCGACTTGAAGCCCAGTTCGGCGGCGATCTCGGCCCGCGTGGGCGGGGCACCGGTGCGTTCGATCGCGCTTTGCACCAGATCCAGGATCTGCTGTTGCCGGGCGGTGAGCTTCGGGCTGTCGTCCATGAATGTCCTGATGGTTTATCCAGTGACTGTATTTTCATCCAGAGAACGCTGAAATGCAAAGCCTGTCGTCGCAGCACGTGGTGTTGATCGCCACCGGCGGCACCATTGCCGGGTCTGCAGCCCGGCCGCAAGACCATGTCGGCTATACCGCCGGGGCCCTGGGCGCCGACGATCTGGTGGCCGCCGTGCCGGCGCTGCAAGGGGTGCCGCTGCAGGCCATGACGCTGGCGCGGCTGGACAGCTGCGACATGGAGCATGCCACCTGGCTGGCGCTGGCGCGCTGTGTCGCCGAGCAGCTGGCGCGGCCCGAGGTCGCCGGTGTTGTCATCACCCACGGCACCGACACGCTGGAAGAGACGGCGTACTTCCTGCACCGCACCGTGCGCGCCGACAAACCGGTTGTGCTGACGGCGGCGATGCGCCCGGCCACCGCACTTTCGGCCGATGGCCCGCAGAACCTGCTGGATGCCGTGACTGTGGCGCGCAGGCCTGGCGCAGCCGGCGTGCTGGCGGTGCTGGGCGGGCGTGTCTTCGCCGGCGCCGAGCTGCGCAAGCTGCACGGCTACCGCGTCGAGGCTTTCGATGCCGGCGATGCCGGCGCCGTGGCGGTGCTGGAAGACGGCGCGCTGCGCTGTTTTCGCGACTGGCCCGCGCCCGATGGTGTGCGTGACGACGTGCTGGGCGACGACGCGGCCGCATGGCCTGCCGTCGACGTCGTCACCAGCCATGCCGGGGCGCGCGGTGAAGTCATCGACGCGCTGGTGGCGGCTGGCGCCCGCGGCATCGTCATCGCAGGCACCGGCAACGGCAGCGTGCATCTGCGGCTGCGTGAAGCCGCGGTGCGGGCCGAAGCGCGCGGCGTCGTGGTCTGGCGCGCCTCGCGCTGCCAGCTGGGCGGTGTGGTCGGCACGACCGCCGGCGCACTGCCTTCGGCCGGCCCGCTGACACCGGTGCAGGCGCGGGTGGAGCTGCTGCTGTCGCTGCTGCCGCCAGGGGCCCGCGCCTGAGCGGCTTCAGACGACGGTCAGCGCAACATCGATGTTGCCGCGGGTGGCGTTCGAATACGGGCAGACTTCGTGCGCGGTCTTCACCAGGGCTTCGGCGGCTTCACGCTCCATGCCCGGCACGCTGACGGCCATCGCGACGCTGATGCCGAAGGCGCCGGCCTTGCCGGTCATCGGGCCGATGCTGACATCGGCGGTGATCGAGACATCGGCCGGCAGCTTGATCTTCTGCATGCCCGCCACCGCCTTCATCGCGCCGATGAAACAGGCCGAGTAGCCGGCAGCGAAGAGCTGCTCGGGGTTGGTGCCCGGGCCGCTGTCGCCGCCCAGTTCCTTCGGCGTCGACAGCTGCAGCGCAATGCGCTCGTCGGACGACTTCGTCGTGCCGGTGCGGCCGCCGGTGGAGGTGGCGTGGGCGGTGTAGAGGGCTTTGTCGATGGCCATGGTGTTTCCTTCAGTGGCAGGGTTGGAGCGCAGCGTTCAGGCGGCGCGGGGGGTGGAGTCGATCAGTTGCAGGCGCAGGGTCTGCAGCCGCGAGGTCAGCGAAGCCAGTTCGTCGAGTGCGCAGCCGCTGGCGCAGGCCACGGCTTCGGGCACGGCCATGGCGCGGGTCTTCAGCGTGCGGCCGGCGGTGGTGAGCTGCAGCAGCACGCGGCGTTCGTCGGTGCTGTCGCGCAGGCGCTGCACCAGACCCGAAGCTTCCAGGCGCTTGAGCAGCGGCGTCAGCGTGCCGGAATCGAGCGCCAGCCGCTCACCGAGCTGCGACACGGTGATGCCGTCGCCTTCCCACAGCACCAGCATCGCCAGGTACTGCGGGTAGGTCAGGCCCAGCGGGTCGAGCAGGGGCTTGTAGAGTTTGGTCATTGCCAGCGAGGCCGAATACAGCGCAAAACAGAGCTGGTGGTCCAGCTTCAGCCAGCTGCTGCGGTCGGGGGTGGGTTGGCGTGCCATGGCCAGTAATGTAGCGAGCAATTGAATTGTGTGCAATTGAAAACCACACTGAAGACCAGGCTAACAACAGCGTCATGCACCGTAGCGTCTGCACATCTCTTGCGCGGTGGCAAGCAGCCGCTGGCGCAACGCGGCGGGTTCCAGCACCTCGGCTTCTTCACCCAGGCGCAGCATCTCGCCCGCGGCATGTGACACCGACTCGATCGGCACCGTCACTTCGATCCAGCCATCGCTGTCGCAGGGTTCGGCGCTGTCAAGCGCTGCCTGCGCCACCGCCGGGCTGAAGCGGCACAGCCGCGTGAACCCGGCTTCGCTGACCCGCAGCCGCGCCGTTGCGGTGTAGACACCGGCCTCGAAGCGCGCGGCGCTGGCGCGCCAGAACGTCGCCAGATCGAAGCTGGCCGGTGCGGTGAAAGTTTCGTCCAGCACCTGCAGCGTCTCGATCGCCGCGAGGCGGAAGACACCGGGTTCGCTGCATCCCGCGCTGCCGGCCACGAGATACCAGGTGCCGGCCTTCAGCACCAGGCCCAGCGGTTCGACGACTCGGTCGCTGACCCGCTGCCAGCTTTCGTAGCGCATCGCCAGGCGGTGCTGTGCCCAGACGGCGTCGGCAATCGCCGGCAGCTGCGCTGGCGGCGCGGCGCTGCGGAACCAGTCCACCGGGTCGAGGTGGAACACCCGCGCCATGCGGCCGGCGTCGGCGCGCGCTTCGGCGGGCAGCGCCGCGAGCAGTTTCAACTGCGCCGCCGACATCGCCTCGCCCAGCCCGAGTTCGGCCGCCGGCCCCGGCAGCCCGGCCATGAACACCGCACGCGCCTCGGGCGCAGTCAGCCCGGTCAGTTGCGTGCGCCAGCCTTCCCGCAGGCAGATACCGCCGGAGCGGCCGGTCTCGGCCCAGACCGGCACGCCGGCGGCGCTGAGCTGGTCGATGTCGCGGTAGATCGTGCGCACCGAGACCTCGGTCGCCTCGGCCAGCACGCGGGCACTGAGCCGGCCCTGGGCCTGCAGCAGCATCAACAGGGTCAGCAGGCGGCTTGCACGCATTCCCGCAGTGTCGCCGCAAATGCTGACACTCGATGTCAAGGTTGGGTCGGCAGCATGGCGTCACCGTGATTCAACCGAAGCGACCATGGACCCCAAACCCTGCAGCGTGATCGAGCTGCGCCAGTACACCTTGTTTCCCGGTCAGCGCGAGACGCTGATCCAGCTGTTCGAACGCGAGTTCATCGAAACCCAGGAAGCCGTCGGGCTGCGTGTGCTGGGCATCTTCCGCGACCTCGATGCCGACGACCGTTTTGTCTGGTGGCGCGGTTTTGCCGACATGGCAGCACGTGCCGCCGGGCTGGCGGCGTTCTACGGCGGCCCGGTCTGGCAGGCGCACCGCAGCGCCGCCAACGCAACGATGATCGATGCCGACGACGTGCTGCTGCTGCGCCCGCTGACCGCCTGGCCGGCGGCAGCCGTGCCCCGCTCGGACTGGCACGTGGTGGTCTGCCCGCTGGCGACACCGCCCGACAGCGCGCTCATCGACGCGCTGCGCAACAGCGGCACCACCTGGCTGGAAACCGAGCCCGCCGAGAACAACTTTCCGCGCCTGCCGGTGCGCAGCGGCGAGACGGTGGTAGTGGGTTTGTCGCGCCAGCCGCTGCTGTTGCCTGCATTGCCCGCACTGCTCACCGAACGGCTGGACGGCAAGGTCCAGCACCTGCACCTCGCGCCCACCGGGCGCTCGCCACTGGCTTGAAGGAGCCCACCATGAACGACGGAAGAAACGACTTCGACTTCATCGCCGGCCGCTGGGCCGTGACGCACCGCCGCCTCGTGCGGCGGCTGGCCGGCTGCAGCGACTGGCAGACCTTTGGTGGCACCAGCCAGGCCTGGCCGCTGCTCGACGGCCAGGGCTGTGTCGACGACAACTTGCTGCAGTTGCCGGCCGGCGACTACCGCGCCGCCAGCCTGCGCGCGTTCAACCCCGCGACGCGCCAGTGGTCGATCTGGTGGCTGGACGGGCGTTCACCCGACCGCATCGACGTGCCGGTGGTCGGCAGCTTCGACAACGGCGTCGGCAGCTTCTACGCCGATGAAGTCATCGAAGGCCGGCCGATCCGCGTGCGTTTCCGCTGGAGCCGCACCGAGACGTCGACACCACGCTGGGAGCAGGCGTTTTCGCCCGATGGCGGCACGACCTGGGAAACCAACTGGGAAATGGACTTTGAAAGGGATTTCAGCCGGCTGCCGTGATGCTCTCGATCTCGGTCTGCAGTTCGAGCCAGCGCTCTTCCAGCTTCGCCACTTCGGCGGCGATGTGGCTGAGCTTGCGGCCGGCGTCGGCGATCTCGTTGCCCGGGCGCTTGCCGGCGGCCAGCATGGCTTCGAGTTCGGCACGTTCTGCCGCCAGCTTTTCCATGCGGCCGTCGATCTGCTGCACTTCGACCCGCAGCGGCCGTGTGCGGTTGGCAATCTGCGAGCGGCTTTGCGCCGCCTGCTTGCGGTCGTCGCGGCCCGACGCTGCCGGTGCAGCACGGGCAGCCACCGGGGCCGGCGCAGGCGCCGCCACCGGCGCCGAACGCGGCACCGGCGGCGCTTCCTGGCCCTTGGCCGCGGCGCGCGAAACATCGAGCAGCCACTTCTGGTAGTCGTCGAGGTCGCCGTCGAACGGCTGCACGCCGCCGCGTGTGACCAACCAGAACTCGTCGCAGACCTCGCGCAACAGCGCGCGGTCGTGGCTGACCAGCATCACCGTGCCTTCGAACTCGTTCAGCGCCATCGACAGCGCTTCGCGTGTCGTCAGGTCGAGGTGGTTGGTCGGCTCGTCCAGCAGCAGCAGGTTGGGGCGCTGCCAGACCAGCATCGCCAGCACCAGCCGGGCCTTCTCGCCGCCTGACAGCGAGCCAACGGCCTGCTGCGCCATCTCGCCGCTGAACTTGAAGCGGCCGAGAAAATCGCGCAGTTCCTGTTCACGCGCCTGCGGCCCGACATCGCGTGCCAGCCGCACCATGTGCATCAACGGGCCGTCGTCGAGCTGCAGCACGTCGAGTTCCTGCTGCGCGAAGTAGCCCACGACGAGGCCCTTGCCTTCGGTCATCGTGCCGCTCATCACCGGCAGCGCATGGGCGATGGTCTTCACCAGCGTGCTCTTGCCCTGGCCGTTGGCGCCGAGGATGCCGATGCGCTGGCCGGCCAGCACCGAGCGGCTGACGCCGTTGACGATGGGCGTTGTGCCGTAGCCGCAGACCAGGCCGTCGAACGACAGCATCGGATTCGGCAGGCTTTGCGGTTCGCGGAACTCGAACTCGAAGTCGCTCGAGGTCAGCACCGGCGCCAGCTTTTCCATGCGCGCCAGCGCCTTGACCCGGCTCTGCGCCTGTTTGGCCTTGCTCGCCTTGGCCTTGAAACGGTCGATGAACTTCTGCAGGTGCGCCATGCGCTCCTGCTGTTTGCCGTAGGCGGCTGCGGCCTGCGTGATGCGCTCGGCGCGCATCTCTTCGAAGGCGCTGTAGTTGCCGGTGTAGCGGGTCAGCGTGGTCTCGTCCAGGTGCACGGTGACGCGGGTGATCGCGTCGAGGAACTCGCGGTCGTGGCTGATCACCACCATCAGGCCGTCGAAACGTTTCAGCCAGGCTTCGAGCCAGACCAGTGCGTCCAGGTCCAGGTGGTTGGTGGGCTCGTCGAGCAGCAGCAGTTCGGCCGGGCACATCAGCGCGCGCGCCAGCTGCAGCCGCATGCGCCAGCCGCCGGAAAAGCTGTTTACCGGCGCGTCGAGCTGTTCGTTCTTGAAGCCCAGGCCGAGCAACAGCGCCTGTGCACGGGCCGGCGCGTCGAAGGCACCCGCTTCGTCGAGCGACAGGTGCGCGTGCGCCATTGCGTTGCCGTCGCCGCTGGCTTCGGCCGCGTGCAGTTCGGCTTGCGCCGCCATCAGCGGCATGTCGCCTTGCAGCACGAAGTCGGTGGCGCCGTCTTCGGTCTCGGGCATGTTCTGCGCCACTTCGCCGACGCGCCAGCGTGGCGGGATCTCGACATCGCCGGCGTCGGCATGCAGCCGGTCCGTCATCAGCGCAAACAGGCTGGACTTGCCGGCGCCGTTGCGGCCGATGAGGCCGACCTTTTCGCCGGGTTGCAGCGTGACGCTGGCGTTCTGCAGCACGACCTTGGTGCCGCGGCGCAGTGTGATGTTGCGCAGCGTGATCATGCGAGGGACTCTTTCGTCAACAGGAGGACTTGCTCGTCGCCGGCACTCGTGCTCAGCCACACGGGGTTCAGGTGGGGGAAGGCGGCTTCGAAGTGCGCGCGCTCGTGGCCGATCTCGAGCACCAGCACACCATCGTCGTTCAGATGCTGCGGCAGGTCTTGCACCAGCTTGCGCACGAAGTCCATGCCGTCGCTGCCCCCGGCAAGGGCGAGCGCGGGTTCGGCGCGGAATTCCGGCGGCAGAGCGTTCATCGAGTCCTGGTTCACGTAGGGCGGGTTGCAGAGAATGAGGTCGTAGGGGCTGGTGGTTGCCGCAAAACCATCGCCCTGGTGCAGCGTGATGCGGTCTTGCAGTGCATGGCGTTCGACGTTTCTTGCCGCCACCGCCAGCGCATCGGCGGAAAGGTCCGTGGCGTCCACCACCACTTCGGGCCAGGCCAATGCTGCCAGCACGGCGAGGCTGCCGTTGCCGGTGCAGAGGTCGAGCACACGGTGGGTGTGTGGTCCCAGCCAAGCATCGAGCGTGCCGTCGGCCAGCGGTTCGGCGATCAGCGAACGCGGCACGATGCTGCGTTGGTCGACAAAAAATGGCACACCTTGCAGCCAGGCTTCGCCGGTCAGGTAGGCGGCGGGTTGCCGGTTCACGATGCGTTCTTCGACCAGCGCTTCGGCCGCGGCCTGCTGCTCCGGTGTCACCGCGGTGTTGCCAACACCATCGAGGTCGTCGAGCGCATGGCCCAGCTTCCACAGCACGAGCCACGCTGCTTCGTCGAAGGCGTTCGTCGTGCCCTGCCCAAAACAAACGCCCGCCTGGTCAAGGCGGGCGGTGAGGGCGTCGATCAGCTCGATCACCGTCATCGCAAGAACCTTTCGAGGGTGCCGCGGTAGATGTTCTTCAGCCGCTCGATGTCGGCCACCTTCACACGTTCATCGATCTTGTGGATGGTGGCGTTGATCGGCCCGAACTCGATCACCTGCGGGCAGATCTTGGCGATGAAACGGCCGTCGGAGGTGCCGCCGGTGGTGCTGAGTTCGGGCCGCAGGCCGCATTCGGCTTCGATGGCGCCGGTGACGGCGGCGGTCAGCGTGCCGGGTGTCGTCAGAAAGGGTTCGCCGCCGAGCGTCCAGGCGAGGTCGTACTCGACGCCGTGTTTGTCGAGCACCGCATGCAGCCGGCTCTTCAGGCTGTCGGGCGTGCTCTCGGTGCTGAAGCGGAAGTTGAAGTCCACCACCACGTCGCCCGGGATCACGTTGGTCGCGCCGGTGCCGCCGTGCACGTTGCTGACCTGCCAGCCGGTGGGCGGGAAAAAGGCGTTGCCTTCGTCCCAGCGTGTCGCCACCAGTTCGGCCAATGCCGGCGCCAGCGCATGGATCGGATTCTTCGCCAGTTGCGGGTAGGCGATGTGGCCTTGCACACCTTTCACCGTCAGCTTGCCCGACAGCGTGCCGCGGCGGCCGTTCTTGATCATGTCGCCGAGCTGGTCGACGGAGGTCGGCTCGCCGACGATGCAGGCGTCCAGCACCTGGCCGCGTGCCCGCAGCGCTTCGACGATGCGCACGGTGCCGTCCACCGACGGGCCTTCTTCGTCGCTGGTCAGCAGGAACGCCATCGCGCCCGCATGGCCGGGGTTCGCGGCGACGAACTCTTCGGCCGCCACCACCATCGCGGCGATGCCGGTCTTCATGTCGGCGGCACCGCGGCCGTAGAGATGGCCGTCGCGGTGGCTGGGCACAAACGGGTCGCTGGTCCAGCGTTCCAGCGGGCCCGTGGGCACCACGTCGGTGTGGCCGGCAAAACCCAGCACCGGGCCGGGCGCCGTGCCGCGGCGGATGGCCCAGAGGTTGGTGACACGGCTGCCCTCGGGCCCGAACACCAGCGTCTCGCAGTCGAAGCCTGCGGCCAGCAGCCGCGCCGCCAGCAGCGCCTGGCAGCCGCCGTCTTCGGGCGTGACGGAACGGCGCGCGATCAGCGCTTCGGTCAGGCGCAAGGCTTCTGTCATTTCTGCTGCACCAGCCAGGGCACACCGGCCGAGCGTGTGTCTTCGGGACGCACTTCGATGGTGATGTCGGTGAAGGTGGCCTGCTCGGACTCTTCCTTCTTCGGCGCCACGCGCGAGACCGGTGCCTGTTCGTTCTGCAGCCGCCACAGCAGGTTGGTCGGCGAATCGGCGTTGGCCAGGCCTTCGTCGCGGCTGATGGTGCCGTCGTTGATGAGGCGGGCGATGTCTTGTTCGAAGGTTTGCGAACCTTCGGCGAGCGACTTCTCCACCGCTTCCTTGACGCCGCCGAGGTCGCCTTTTTCGATCAGCTCGGACACCAGCTTGGTGTTCAGCAGCACTTCGATGGCCGGCACACGCCCGCCGGCGTTGGTGCGCAGCAGGCGCTGCGAGATCACCGCGCGCAGGCCCGAGGACAGGTCGGACAGCAGCGTCGGCCGTGCTTCGGGCGAATAGAACGACAGGATGCGGCCGAGCGCGTGGTAGCTGTTGTTGGCGTGCAGCGTGGCCAGCACGAGGTGGCCCGAGAGTGAATACGAGATCGCCGAGGTCATGGTCTCGCGGTCGCGGATCTCGCCGATCATGATGCAGTCGGGCGCCTGGCGCAGCGCGTTTTTCAGCGCGGTCTGCAGGTTCTGCGTGTCGCGGCCGATCTCACGCTGGTTGACGATGGACTTCTTGTTCGAGAACAGGAATTCGATCGGGTCTTCGATGGTGAGGATGTGGCCGGTGACCTGCTGGTTGCGCCACTCGATCATCGACGCTAGCGTCGTGCTCTTGCCCGTGCCGGTGGCGCCCACCATCAGGATCAGGCCGCGTTTTTCGACCACCAGGCTGCTCAGCAGCGGCGGCAGGCCCAGCGATTCGAGTGCCGGAATCTGGTGCGGAATGCAGCGGAACACCGCGGCAATGGTGCCGCGCTGCTTGAAGGCCGAAAGCCGGAAGCTGCCGACGCGCGCCAGGCCGATGCCGACGTTGAGTTCGCCGGTGTCGTCCAGCTCTTCCAGTTGCTGCGGGCTCAGCAGTTCGGACAGCAGCTGCCGCGTCTGCGTGGTGGTGAGCACCTGGTCCGACAGCTGCATGATCTGACCGTGGATCTTGATCAGGATCGGCGTGTTAGCCGACATGTAGACGTCGGACGCGTTTTTCTCCGCCATCAGGCGCAGCACTCGCTCCATGTTGCCCGACATCTGCAGCTCCTTATGAACGGAGAAGGTCGTTGATGCTGGTCTTGGCCCGTGTCGCGGCCGTGACCTGCTTGACGATGACGGCGCAGTACAGGCTGTGGCTGCCGTCGGCCGCCGGCAGCGAGCCGCTGACGACGACACTGCCCGCGGGGATGCGGCCGTAGCTGACCTCACCGGTCATGCGGTTGTAGATCTTCGTGCTCTGGCCGATGTAGACACCCATGCTGATGACCGAGTTCTCTTCGACGATCACACCTTCGACGACTTCGGAACGGGCGCCGATGAAGCAGTTGTCTTCGATGATGGTCGGGTTGGCCTGCAGCGGTTCGAGCACACCGCCGATGCCGACGCCGCCCGACAAATGCACGTTCTTGCCGATCTGCGCGCAGCTGCCCACGGTGGCCCAGGTGTCGACCATGGTGTTTTCGTCGACATAGGCGCCGATGTTGACGTAGCTCGGCATCAGCACGACGTTCTTCGCCAGGTAGCTGCCGCGCCGGGCCACCGCCGGCGGCACGATGCGCACGCCGCTGGCGCGCACAGCGGCTTCGTCCATGTGGGCGAACTTGGTCTTCACCTTGTCGAAGAAGGCCAGGTCGCCGGCGTGCATCAACTGGTTGTCGTTGAGGCGGAAGCTCAGCAGCACGGCTTTCTTGACCCACTGGTTCACCGTCCACTGGCCCACACCCTGGCGCTCGGCCACACGCAGGCGGCCGGCGTTGAGGTCGCTGATCACACGTTCGACCATGTCGCGCACGTCGGGTGCGTTGGTCGGCGTCAGCGTCGCGCGGCTTTCCCAGGCCAGGTCGATGGAATTCTGCAGGTCGGTGCTCATCGGAGACTTTCTGTGTAGGAGACGATGCGCTCGGCGGCTTCGAGGCATTCCTCGACACCCGCCACCAGCGCCATGCGGATGCGGCCTGCGCCAGGATTGAAGCCGCCGACGTCACGCGCCAGCAAGCTGCCGGGCAGCACCGTGACATTGTATTGAGCGAGCAGGCCCTGGGCGTAAGCGATGTCATCGCCACCCGCGAATTCTGGGACGCCGGCCCAGAGGTAGAAGCTGGCGTCGGGCAGCGCCACGCCCAGTGCCCGCTGCAGCACGGGCGTGACGGCGGCGAACTTCTCGCGGTACAGCTGCCGGTTGGCCACGACATGGGCCTCGTCGTTCCAGGCCGCGATGGAGGCGCGCTGCACCAGCGGGCTCATCGCGCTGCCATGGTAGGTGCGGTAGAGCAGGAAGGCCTTCATCAGCGCCGCGTCGCCGGCGACGAAACCCGAGCGCAGCCCCGGCACGTTGCTGCGTTTGGACAGGCTGGTGAAGGCCACCAGATTGCGGTAGTCGCGGCGGCCGAGTTTCCAGGCCGCTTCGAGCCCGCCGAGCGGTGGTTCGTCGCGGAAGTAGATCTCGGAATAACACTCGTCGCTGGCGATGACGAAGCCATGTTCGTCGCTCAGCGCAAACAGCTGTTCCCATTCCGACAACGGCATCACCGCGCCGGTGGGGTTGCCCGGTGAGCAGACGTAGAGCAGCTGTGTCTTCGCCCAGGTGGCGGCGTCGATGGCGTTCCAGTCGACGGCGAAGTTGCGTTGCGGGTCGCTCGGCGCAAAGGCCGTGTTGGCGCCGGCCAGCAGTGCCGCGCCTTCGTAGATTTGATAGAACGGGTTGGGCGACACGACGGTGGCGCCTGGGCGTGTGGGGTCGATCACCGTCTGCGCAAAGGCGAACAGCGCTTCGCGCGAGCCGTTCACCGGCAGCACCTGGGTGCGCAGGTCGACCTCGATGCCGTAACGCCGCTGCAGCCAGCCGGCGCAGGCTTCGCGCAGGGCAGGCTCGCCAGCGGTTGCGGGGTAGGACGACAGGCTCTTCACGCCCTGGATCAGCGCCTCTTCCACCAGCGCGGGTGTGGCGTGTTTGGGTTCACCGATGCCCAGGCTGATGGGCTGCAGCGCCGGGTTCGGCGTGATGCCACGCGTCAGCTCGCGCCAGCGTTCGAAGGGGTAGGGGTGCAGGCGCGCCAACAACGGGTTCATCGGTGGATTATCGGTGCGCGGGCCGGGGCCTGCTGCGTTTGCGTGCGTCAGCGCGCCGCACAGCGCCACGTCGCGGGCAGGTTCGATCTACAGCGCGCCGCGGCAGCCCGGCGCGCCGCAGCGGCAGGCCAGCTTGCCGTCGTGGTGGGTCTCGCCGTAGTCGACGGTGATCTCGTCGCCGGGCGCGATCGCGCGCAGCGCGTAGAACTCGACGCGGCCGTTGCGGATCACGAGCTGTGCGTTCGGTCGGCAGCTGTGGTTGGTGAAGCGCATCGGGTCCAGCGACTTCGTGAAGTCGATCGCCTTCTTCGCCGACAGCTCGACGATCATGATGCGTTCGCTGCGTGTGGCGCGGATGCGGGCTTCGTCGACGGTGACGCTCTCGCCGCGGATCTCGCCGATCTTCAGCTTGGCCGCGATGGCCTCTGCCGCAAACGCACCCTGGCCGTCGATGGCGCTGGGCCGCACCTCGACATCGAACTTTTGGTACGCGGGCCGCGTCACGCCGACGGCAATTCGACCTTCGGCGCCGGTTTCCAGCCCTTCTTGCGCTGCTCCGCCGTCACGAAGGTGCGGATGCCGCCGCGCACGTACCAGTCGGCGTGGATGCGCACGAAACGCGGCGCGATGGCCTCGACCAGGTCGCTGAGGATGGTGTTGGTGACCTTCTCGTGGAACGCGCCTTCGTTGCGGTAGCTCCAGAAGTACTGCTTCAGGCTCTTGGTTTCGACGCAGAGCTTGTCGGCGACGATTTCGATCTGGAAGTGCGCGAAGTCGGGCTGGCCGGTCAGCGGGCACAGGCAGGTGAACTCGGGCACGTCGAAGCGGATCACGTAGTCGCGTTCGGGCGCCGGGTTTGGAAACACCTGCAACTCCTTGCTCGGTGCGCTGGGCGGCACCGCGGGGGCGGGGCGCTGGCTGGGGGTCTTTCGGGCCATGGAGGGAAGGGTTTGCGAGGGGCTGCGATGGTATCATCCGGCCCCTGTCGCGCTCGGGATCGGAGCGCGTTTTCGTATGTAAATCAAGCACTTGCGTGCATTTCGATGCGGCTCAACCAGATCAAGCTCTCCGGCTTCAAGTCCTTCGCGGAGCCCACCACCTTCCAGTTGCCCGGCCAGCGTGTCGGTGTCGTCGGCCCCAACGGCTGCGGCAAGAGCAACATCATGGACGCGGTGCGCTGGGTGCTCGGCGAAAGCAAGGCGAGCGAACTGCGCGGCGAGTCGATGCAGGACGTCATCTTCAGCGGCTCGGGCCACCGCAAACCGGCCAGCCGCGCCAGTGTCGAACTGGTGTTCGGCAACGAAGACGCCCGCGCCGGCGGCCAGTGGAACAGCTTCGCCGAGATCGCCGTCAAACGGGTGCTCACACGCGACGGCACCAGCAGCTATTTCATCAACAACCAGCCGGTGCGCCGCCGCGACGTGCAGGACGTGTTCCTCGGCACCGGCCTGGGCCCACGCGCCTACGCCATCATCGGCCAGGGCACGATCAGCCGCATCATCGAATCGCGCCCCGAAGAGCTGCGGCTGTTCCTCGAAGAAGCCGCCGGCGTCAGCAAGTACAAGGAACGCCGCCGCGAAACCGAGAACCGGCTGAAGGACACCCGCGAGAACCTGACACGGGTCGACGACATCCTGCGTGAACTGAACAGCAACCTCGAGAAGCTGGAGAAGCAGGCCGAGGTGGCGTCGAAATACCGCCAGCTGCAGGACGACGGCACGCTCAAATTGCACCAGTTGTGGTTCCTGAAAGCACGCGACGCCGCCAGCGAAGAGGCGCGTGTGAACGCTGCCGTGCTGGAAGCCACCAACGGGCTGGAATCGCGGTTTGCCGAGTTGCGCCATGTCGAGGCCCAGCTCGAACAGGTGCGGCAGGCGCATTACGCCGCCAGCGACGCGCTGCACGACAAACAAGGTGCGCTGGCCAACGCCGCGCTAGAGGTGAGCCGGCTCGAAGAGCGCATCCGCTATGTGGTGGAAGGCCGGCAGCGCGCGGAAGCGCGGCTGGCCGAGTTGAACACGCAGAACACCACCTGGGCCGAGCGCCAGCAGACGGCTGCGGCCGAGCTGGAAGACATCGCCGCGCAGATCGTCGCTGCCGACGAACAGGCCGAGTTGCTGGTGGCGCAGGCCGAGGAGCAGTCGCACCAGTTGCCGGCGCTGGAAGAAGCGGTGCGCACGGCGCAAGGCACGGCGAACCAGCAGCGCGGCGCGGTGGCCCAGGTGCAGCAGCAGATCCAGGTGCTGGCCGCCGACAGCCGCAACATCGAAGAACAGTCGCGCCAGCTGAAGGGCCGGCGTGAACGCCTGGCCGGTGAACGTGGCCAGCTGCAGGCGCCGGATCTGGCGAAGATCGAGACGCTGAAGGCGCAGGAGGCGGCGGCGAACGAAACCCGCGACGAAGCGGACGCGCGCCTGCACGAACTGTCGGAGAGCGTGCCCGCGCTCGACGAACAACGCCGCGCCGCGCAGGACGCGGTGAATCGCGAGTCGGGCAAGCTGTCGGACATCGGCGCCCGCCTCGAAGCCCTGCGTGCGCTGCAGGAAAAAGTGCAGACCGAGGGCAAGCTGAAACCCTGGCTCGAACGCCATGGCCTCAACGGGCTGGCGGGGCTGTGGACCCAGGTGCACATCGAAACCGGCTGGGAAACCGCGCTTGAAGCGGCGCTGCGCGAACGGCTGAATGCCATCTCGGTCGGCCGCCTCGACACCGTGCGCGCGTTTGCCAACGACGCGCCGCCGGCCAAGCTGGCGTTCTACGCGCTGCCCACCGGTTCGATCGCCAACACGCACCAGACGCTGCCGCGGCTGACCGAGCTGCTTCGCCTTGGCGATGCCGGCCTGAAGGCGCTGCTCAACGATTGGCTCGAAGGTGTCTACACCGCGCAGACGCTGGACGACGCACTCGCCCAGCGCACCCAGCTGACGCATGGCGAAGTCATCATGACGCGCGACGGCCATGCCGTCAGCCAGCATGCGGTGAGCTTCTACGCGCCCGACTCCGAACAGGCGGGCATGCTGGCCCGCGCGCAGGAGATCGAGAGCCTGAGCCGCCAGCAGCGCGCGCAGGCGATGATCGCCGACGACTCGAAGACCGCATCGGTGCGGCTGGAAGCCGCCTACACCGACGCCTCGCAGCGCCTGCTGACGGCGCGCCGCGAGGCAGGTCTTGCGCAGGATCGCGCCCATGCGCTGCACGTCGAACTGCTGCGCCTGACGCAGCAGGCCGATGCCGCGACGCAGCGCCGTGAACAGCTCGGCGAAGAGCTCGCCGAGATCGACGCCCAGCTCGAAGGCCTGGAAGAACGCCGCGCCACCGGCGAAGCGCGTTTCGAAGAGCTGGACATCGAGCTCGCGAACACGCAGGAGAAACACGCCGAACTCGACGACGCGGTGATCGCTGCCGAGCGCCAGCTCGCCGACGCGCGTGAACAGCAGCGTGCGCTGGAACGCCAGGCGCAAGAAGCGCGTTTCCAGGCGCGCTCGCTCGCTGCGCGGCGCGACGAACTGCAGCGCAGCATCGAAACCGCCGCGGCCCAGGTGGCCGCCAACGTGCAGGCCGGTGAGCAGCTCGAACTCGAACTCGGCAGCTTCAACGACGCCGCGGCGCAGGCTGGCCTGCAGGACGCACTGGCGCTGAAGCTCGAACGTGAACAGACGCTGGCTGCCGCGCGCAGCGAATACGACGACCTGAGTGCGCAGATGCGCCGCGCCGACGAACAGCGCCTGAGCTTCGAACACAGCCTGGAGCCACTGCGCGAGAAGATCGGCAAGCTGCAGCTCGAACTGCAGGCGGCACAGCTGGGCGGCGCGCAATACCTGGAACAGCTCACCGCCGGCGCGGTCGACCTGGAAGCGCTTGCCAAGACCATCGAAGACGGCAACGTCAAGCTCTGGGGCCTGCAGACCGAAATCGACCGCATCAACAAGGAGATCGCCGCGCTCGGCGCGGTGAACCTGGCGGCGCTGGACGAGTTGACCGCGTCGCGCGAACGCAAGACCTTCCTCGACGCGCAGATGGCCGACCTCACCGAAGCCATCACGACGCTGGAAGACGCGATCCACAAGATCGACCTCGAAACACGCGACCTGCTGATGAGCACCTTCAACAAGGTCAACGAAGGTTTCGGCCGCATGTTCCCCACGTTGTTCGGTGGCGGCAACGCCAAGCTGGTGATGACCGGCGAAGAAGTGCTGGACGCCGGCGTGCAGGTGATGGCGCAGCCGCCGGGCAAGAAGAACAGCACAATCCACCTGCTCAGCGGCGGCGAGAAGGCGCTCACGGCGATCGCACTCGTGTTCGCGATCTTCCAGCTGAACCCGGCGCCGTTCTGTCTGCTCGACGAGGTCGACGCGCCGCTGGACGACGCCAACACCGAGCGTTACCGCAACCTCGTCACCGAGATGAGCGCAGGCACGCAGTTTCTCTTCATCAGCCACAACAAGATCGCGATGGAGATGGCCGAACAGCTGATCGGCGTGACGATGCAGGAGCAAGGTGTCTCGCGCATCGTCGCGGTCGACATGGAGTCTGCGGTCAGCCTGGCCGAGGCTGCATGAGCCATCGCCGGGCCGCCCCAAGATGGCTCGCGCCCCCTCGGGGGGCCGACGCCGCAGGCGTCTTGGGGGCTCTATGACCCTCACGACCGCGCTGCTCATCGTCGGCGGCCTGGTGCTGCTGGCGGTGGCCGTGCAAGGGGTGCTGGCCGCGCGCCGCGCCGGGCCGCGGCGGGCCGAGGGCGAAGTGGCGCTGGCCACGGTCGACCGGGTCGAACCGCCGATGCACCTCGATGCGCAGGACACACAGCCCGAACTGCGCCCGCCGCTGCCGCGCCGGGTACCGCGGCTCGACGCACTCATCGACGCCATCGCGCCGCTGGCTTTGGAAGCGCCGATCACCGGCGAGTTCATCCTCGGCCACCTGCCGCCGACCCGCCGTGCCGGCAGCAAACCGTTCTACATCGAAGGCCTGGACACCGACAGCGGCGAGTGGGAACCGCCCGCGCCCGGCCGTCGCTACGGCGAACTGCAGGCCGGTGTGCAACTGGCCGGGCGCAGCGGTGCGCTCAACGAGATCGAATTCTCGGAGTTCGTGCAGAAGGTGCAGGCCTTCGCCGAGATCGTCGGCGCGATGCCTGATTTCCCCGACATGCTCGACGTGGTGGCGCGTGCACGTGAACTCGACGGTCTCGCCGGCCCGCTGGACGCACAGCTGACGGTGACCTTGCGCACCAACGCCGTGGCCTGGTCGGTGGGTTATGTGCAGCAGATCGCAGCGCGTCACGGCTTCGTGCCGGGTGTCGTGCCGGGGCGGCTGGTGCTGTCGGGCGCCGAAGAGGGCGCGCCGCCGGTGCTGGTGCTGTCGTTCGACGCGCAGGCGGCCTTGTCCGAAGACCCGCAGCAGGCCGTGGTGCGCGAATGCATGCTGGTGCTCGACGTGCCGCAGACGGCGGAAAGCGCCGAGCCCTTCCCGCTGTGGCACCGCAGCGCCACGGCGCTCGGCGAAGACATGGACGCGACGCCGGTCGACGATCAGGGCCAGCCGGTGACGCTGCACGCCTTCGACGCCATCGGGCGCGAACTCGGCCAGCTCTATCGCCAGCTCGATGCGCTGGACCTCGCCGCCGGCTCGGCCGCGGCGCGGCGGCTGTTCAGCTAGCCCTGCCGCTCGCTGCGCCGGCGCAGCCGCATCACCCCTGCGATCAACCCGGCCGACCACAGGGCCCAGGTGCCGGGCTCCGGAACAGCGGAGAGCGCAACGCCGACATCGCCATCGTGAACCGCCCAGGCGTACGCCAGGTAGGTGTCGAGAGCGGAGTACTGCTGGCCCCTGAAGAACTCGAATGCCCACAAGACGTTGTCGTCAAAGTCGGTATCGGGCGTCGAAGACCAGTAGTTGTTCTGGGCCAGGTTGGTGAAGGGGCCGGTGTTGCTCAACCCCCAGCCGGGTGGCGAGACAACGGCACCCGTCGCCGGATCGAACATGCTCAGATTGCCCAGGGTGGTGAAATACATCGACGCCATTTCCCCGTTCAGGTCGGACTTGCCACAGTTGTAGTAGGGGTCGGGGCCGCAGTTCACAGGCACCGTCGTCGGCAGGCGCCAGCCCGTGATGCCGCTGCCATACGCATTCAGACCCGCCGCCCAGGACAGCGCCGCGTCCCCGTTCAGGTAGCCGCCACTGCCGTGATTCCCGTGGAGGGTGTCTGCCAGCCAGGTGATGTCCTTCACCGTGTCGTAGTAAGCCTCGGCGGTGCCGAGGTCGCCGTCGAGATCGCGTGCTTGCAGCGTGGTCTCCCAGGTGCCTTGACCACTGACACCGACCGCGTGGGCCGTGGCGCCGAAGGTGGCGAGAATTCCGGCGCACACGACACCGAAGATCGGGCTTTTCTTGGAGCGAACGAGGGCGGTGGCCATGGGATCTCCTGCTGTGTCGAACGCAACCGTTGCGCCCGTGTTTGCAGTGTCTTGGCAGGCCGTTGCGGCGCCGTTGCGGCGCTATGGCACGGTGCGGGTCGGCTCACGCATCAGCACGAACTCCTCGGCCGCCGTCGGGTGCACGGCAATCGTGCGGTCGAAGTCCGCTTTGGTGGCCCCGGCGCTCAGCGCGACGGCCAGGCTTTGCACGATCTCGGGTGCGTCGGCGCCGATCATGTGGATGGCGAGCACCTTGTCGTCGTGGGCGTCGACCAGCAGCTTCATGCGTGTGCGTTCGCTGCCGCCGATGAAGGCCTGGCGCATCGGCCGGAACTCGGTTTCGAAGACCTTCAGCGTGTGGCCGGTCTTCAGCGCTTCTTCTTCGCTCAGGCCGACACTGGCGATCGGCGGCAGCGTGAACACGGCGCTGGCGACGCGGCTGAGGTCGACTTCGCGCCGGGCCGGGCCGAAGAGTGAATCGGCCAGCGCCCGGCCTTCGGCGATGGCCACCGGCGTGAGGTTGCGGCGGTTGGTGACATCGCCGATGGCGTAGATGCCGGGCACCGAGGTCTGCAGCGCCGGGTCGATGATGACGGCGCCAACGGCGTCCAGCGCCAGGCCCAGGCCGTCGGCGTTCGGGCGCCGGCCGGTGGCGTTCAGCACCCACGGGAACGGTGCGACACGGTCGTCGCCCAGCAACAGCAGGTAGCCCGCGTCGCTGCGTTGCACCTGGCGCGGCGCCGAGCCCGGGTGCAGTTCCACACCGGCGGCCTGCAGCGCGGCGGCGCAGGCGGTGCGCAGCATCTCGTCGAAGCCGCGCAGCGGCAGGCGGTCGCGGTAGTAGACCGAGACCTGCACACCCAGCCGCGCCAGCATGCTGGCGAATTCGACGGCGATGTAGCCGCCGCCGATGACGGCGGCGCGCTCCGGCAGCACCGCCAGGTCGAGCAGGTCGTCGCTGGTGGCGCAGGCGTCGATGCCGGGAATGCTGTCGACGACCGGCGACGAACCGGTGGCGACGACGATGTGTCTGGCGCTGAGTCGGTGTTCGCCGACCACCACCGTGTTCGGCCCGTCCAGCCGCGCCCAGCCTTCGAACAGCGTGACGCCGGCGCCGGCCAGCATCTGGCGGTAGAGGGCTTCGAGCCGGTTCGTTTCCGCGGTCTTCGCGGCCTGCCAGCGGGCCATCTCGAAACGGGGCAGCTCGACCGTCCAGCCATAACCCCGCGCCTCGGCCATCGCGTCGCCGTACTGCGCCGCGTACATCAGCAGTTTCTTCGGCACGCAGCCGCGCAGCACGCAAGTGCCGCCGACACGCCGGCCTTCGACGATGGCGACCTTGGCGCCATGCAATGCCGCGCGGCGCGACGCGGCGACACCGCCGGAGCCGGCGCCGAGTGTGATGAGGTCGAAGTCGTGATCCATGGCGCAAGTGTCTCCTGTCGGAGAATGTCGTGCATGTCGTCAGAACCTTACGTCCAGCGTGCCGCCGCATTGCGCGAGCAGCTGCACCACCACGCCCACCGCTACTACGACCTCGACGAGCCGGAGATCACCGACGCCGAATACGACCGCCTGTTCCAGGAGCTGCAGGCGCTGGAAGCCGCGCACCCGGAACTGCTGACGCCGGACTCGCCGACGCAGCGTGTCATCGGCAGCGTTCGCACCGACCTGCAGTCGGTGTCGCACACCGTGCCGATGCTGTCGATCCGCACCGAGACCGACAACACCGCCGCCGGTGCACTGCGTTTCGACGCGGCGGTGCGCAACGCGCTGAAGCTCGAAAGCGACGCGCCGGCGGTGGAGTACGTGGCCGAACTCAAGTTCGACGGCCTGGCCATCAACCTGCGTTACGAAGCCGGCGAGCTGAAGCAGGCCGCCACACGCGGCGACGGCGAAACCGGCGAGGACGTGACGCACACCGTCGGCACCATCAAGGCCATCCCCAAGCGCCTGGCCACCACCGCCCAGGTGCTGGAAGTGCGCGGCGAGGTCTTCATGACACGCCACGACTTCGACGCGCTGAACGAGCGCCAGCGCGAGGCCGGCGCGAAGACCTTCGTGAATCCGCGCAACGCGGCCGCTGGCATCGTGCGCCAGCTCGACGCCAGCATCGCACGCCAACGGCCGTTGAGCTTCTTCGCCTACGGCCTGGGCGACGTGCAGGGCTGGGCGGTGCCGGCCACACACGCCGCGATGCTGGACGCGCTGGCGGTGCTGAAGCTGCCGGTGGACCAACACCGGCAGGTCGCGCAGGGCGGCGAAGCGCTGGCGGCCTTCCATGCGCAGATCGCCGCGCAACGCGACGCGCTGCCCTTCGACATCGATGGCGTGGTCTACAAGGTCAACGACCGGGCGCTGCAGCAGCAGCTCGGTTTCAAGTCACGCGAGCCGCGCTGGGCCGTGGCGCACAAGTACCCGGCGCAGGAGCAGATGACACGCCTGAACGGCATCGAGATCCAGGTCGGCCGCACCGGCAAGCTGACGCCGGTGGCCAAGCTGGCGCCGGTGTTCGTGGGCGGCACGACGGTGAGCAACGCGACGCTGCACAACGTCTTCGAGCTGCGGCGCAAGGGAGTTCGCATCGGCGACACGGTGATCGTGCGGCGTGCCGGCGACGTGATTCCCGAGGTCGTCGGCCGGGTGCCGGGTGAACGCACGAGCTACGTGCCGAACTTCCGTATGCCCCGTGCCTGCCCCGTCTGCGACAGCAGCGTGTTGCGTGAAAAGGGCGGCATCGACCACCGCTGCAGCGGCGGCCTGTTCTGCGGCGCACAGCGCAAACAGGCGATCCTGCATTTCGCCGGCCGGCGTGCGATGGACATCGAAGGCCTGGGCGACAAGATCGTCGATCAGCTGGTGGATGGTGGCCTGATCCGCACCTTGCCCGAGCTGTACACCCTGGGCGTGGCCAAGCTTTCGGCGCTGGAGCGCATGGGCGAGAAGAGCGCGGTGAACCTGGTCGCCGCGCTGGAGAAGAGCAAAAACGCGACGCTGCCGCGTTTCCTGTACGGGCTGGGCATCCGCCACGTCGGCGAGACGACGGCCAAGGACCTGGCCAAACACTTCGGCGAGCTGGACCCCATCGTGGCCGCCACGGTCGAGCAACTGCTGCAGGTCAACGATGTCGGCCCGGTGGTGGCGCAGAGCCTGCGCACCTTCTTCGACCAGCCGCACAACGTCGAGGTCGTCGAACAGCTGCGGGCTGCCGGCGTGCACTGGCCCGCCATCGCGGTGGATGCACGCGCGCCGCAGCCGCTGGCCGGCAAGACGCTGGTGCTCACCGGCACGTTGCCGACGCTGAGCCGCGACGACGCCAAGGCGCTGGTCGAAGCCGCGGGCGGCAAGGTCGCGGGTTCGGTGTCGAAGAAGACGAACTACGTCATTGCAGGCGAAGAGGCCGGCAGCAAGCTCGACAAGGCGCATGAACTCGGTGTGCCGGTGCTCGACGAAGCCGGCCTGCAGGCGCTGCTGCGCGGCGAGGCCGGTGCATGACGGCGGTGCGGCGGCTCGCGCTGCTGGGTGGTGAATCCAGCGGCAAGACGACCCTGGCGCGTGCCTTGGCCGAAGTCCTGGGAACCGCCTGGGTGCCCGAATACGGCCGCCAGCGCTGGGAAGAACTGCGCGAGACGCTGGACGTGGCCGAACTCGTGGCGGTGGCGCGGCGGCAGGTGGAATGGGAAGACACCGCCATGGCCACGGCGCAGGGCTGGTTAATCTGCGACACGACACCGCTGACGACGCTGCAGTACTGCCTGCACGACCACGGTGAAGCCCCGGCCGAACTGCAGGCCTTGGCGCAGCGCCACTACGATCTGACGGTGCTGTGTGAACCCGACTTCGGTTTCGTGCAGGACGGCTGCCGCCGCGACGACGGTTTCCGCGCCGAGCAGCACGCCTGGACGCTGGCGCGGTTGGCTGAACGGGGTGTGCTGCCGTTGTCCGTGCGCGGCTCGGTGGCCGAGCGTGTGCAGCAGGTGCTGCTTGCGATCAACCGGGATAACCGGTGATGGCACGCATGCGCCGGTACAGCGGCCGCAGCCGGCCGTACAGCGGCCGGTAGACCTGCCGGTACAGCGCGTCGTAGGTGGCGACGTGGGCGGCCACCGGCTCGAAGCGTGTGCCGCTGTGTGCCATCGCCCGCGCCGCTTCGGCCACGCTGCCGTACCAGCCGAGCGCCGACGCGGCCAGCATCGCGGCACCCAGCGCCGAGGCCTCGGCCACCTGCGGCCGCACGGCTGCCAGGTTGAACACGTCAGCGGCAATCTGCATGGCACCATCGCTCTGCGCGCCACCGCCCGAGATGAGCAGCCGCGTCAACGGCCGCCGCAGTTTCGTTTCGATGCGCTCGCGCCCGGCGCGCAGGCCGTAGGCCAGGCCTTCGATCAGCGCGCGGTAGAGGTGGGCGCGGGTGTGCACGTCGCCGAAGCCGATGACCGCGCCTTTCGCTTCGGGCCCGGGGTCGCGCAGCCCGGGTGACCAGTAGGGCTGCAGCGTCAGGCCCATCGCGCCCGGCGGCACCGAGGCGAGCAAGGCATCGAACTGCGATTCGTCGCCGCCGAACTCGCGTTTGAACCAGCTTACCAGCCAGAAGCCGCGCGCGATCTGGACCTCGGTGTTGAAGGCGCCGGGCAGGGCGGACGGGTAGGCCGGCAGCAGGCGCTGCACTTCCATGTAGGTCGCCTGTGTCGTGTTGATGGTGGCGGTGGTGCCGAACGAGAGGTGCGCGGTGTCGGGTTCGAGCGCGCCGCAGCCCAGCACCTCGCAGGCCTTGTCGGCTGCGGCGGCGATCACCGGCAGGTCGGTCGGCAGGCCCAGTGCCGCTGCGGCGCCGGCCGTCAGCCGGCCCAGCGGCGTGCCGGGCGCCACCAGCCGCGGCAGTTGCTCGCGGCGCAGCGCCAGCGCGCGCCAATGCCAGTCCCAGGGCCGCGCCCATTGCTGGCGGCGGTAGTCGAAGGGCAGGTAGCCTACCTGGCTGGCGGCCGAGTCGACCCAGTCGCCCACCAGGCGCTGGCTGAGCCAGCCCGACAGCAGCGTGAAACGCGCCGTTTGCTGCCACAGCGCGGCGTCGTGCTGGGCCAGCCAGTTGGCTTCGGCCTGGCGCTGCAGGTTGCGCAGCAAATCGCGGGCACCGGCCACGCGGAACAGCGTCGACCACAGCGGCCCCAGCGGCGGCGGTGCGCTGCACAGGCGCTGGTCGGGCCAGACGATGGCCGGCCGCAGCGGCGTGCCGTCTTCGCCGGCGCAGACCACCGTGCCGCGCTGCGTGGTGACGGCCAGCGCGGCGATCTGCTGCGGCAGCACGCCATGCTGCTGCCACAGCGCGCCACAGGCGTCGGCCATCGCCTGCCAGTAGACCGCCGGCGCCTGTTCGGCCCAGCCGGGCTGCGGTGCATCGAAGGGCGGCGTCAGCATCACCTGCGCCCGCGCCAGCATCTGGCCGCCGCGGTCGAAGACGACGGCCCGCACGCTCTGCGTGCCGACGTCGATGGCCAGCAACTGGCTGGTGGCCGTCATGCGGCGGGGCCCTTCATAATCGTTTGCACAACATCATCAGGAGACGCCTTCATGTTCGACCGTGCGTTTTACCGTGCGTGTGGTGCCGCGCTCGTCGGTGCTTTCGCTGCTTCCGCCGGTTCCGCAGGTGCGGCCTGCCTGAGCGACGCCGAAGTCGCGGCGATGTTCGACGCCTACGCCTCGAAGACGCCGGCGGTGAACCCCGAAGGCCTGAGCGCTGCCGATGGCGAATGCACCCGCGGCAAGCTGCACCGTTTGCTGGAGATGCAGTTCGGCACGCCGGTCGGCTACAAGGCCGGCCTCACCAATCCGGCGGTGCAGAAGCGCTTCAGCGCCACCGCGCCGGTGTGGGGCACCTTGTACGCGCCGATGCTGCTGGCCAACGGCGCCGTGGTCGAAGCCGCCTTCGGCGCGCGGCCGCTGTTCGAAGCCGACATGCTGGTGCGTGTCAGCAACATCGCCATCAACAACGCCAAGACGCCGGCAGACGTGCTCCAGGCCATCGACCAGGTGATCCCCTTCATCGAGCTGCCCGACCTGATGGTGCAGGCACCACCCAAGCTCAACGGCGCCGCGGTGACGGCCATCAACGTCGGCGCGCGCTTCGGTGTGCTGGGCACGCCGATCGCCGTGCCGGCGACACGCGCCGAACGCTACGCCTTGCTCGACGGCCTGCGCGACATGGTCGCCATCGTCAAGGGCGACGGCGCCGAACTCGACCGCGGCAAGGGCAGCGACGTGCTCGAACATCCGCTCAACGCCGTGGTCTGGCTGGCGCAGGACCTGGCGCGCAACGGCCAGACCATGCGGCCCGGCGACCTGATCAGCCTGGGCTCGTTCTCGAAGCTGATGCCGCCCAAGCCCGGCCTCAAGGTCGAGGTCAGCTACGAAGGCCTGCCCGGCAACCCCAAAGTCAACGTCACGTTCAAATAGATGACCGTCAGAGAGATCCTCAAGATGGGCGACCCGCGCCTGCTGCGCGTGGCGCCGCCGGTGGCCGCCTTCGACACCCCCGAACTGCACGCGCTGATTGCCGACATGTTCGACACCATGGCCGCGGCCAACGGCGCCGGCCTGGCCGCGCCGCAGATCGGCGTCGACCTGCAGCTCGTGATCTTCGGCTTCCAGAAGAACGAGCGCTACCCGGAAGCGCCGCCGGTGCCGATGACGGTGCTGATCAACCCGGTGATCACGCCGCTGGCTGAAGAGCAGGTCGACGGCTGGGAAGGCTGTCTCTCGGTGCCTGGGCTGCGTGGTGTGGTGCCACGCTTCAGCCGCATCCGCTACACCGGGTTCGACGCCCAGGGCCAGCCCATCGAGCGTGAAGCCGACGGCTTCCATGCGCGTGTCGTGCAGCACGAGTGCGACCACCTGATCGGCCGGCTCTACCCCACACGCATGACCGACCTGACGCGGCTGGGCTTCACCAGCGTGTTGTTCCCCGAACTCGACCCGGCTACAGACGACTGATGTCAGTAGCCGTGCGCTCGATGCGCAAACGAAACAAGATCCTGTTCGTCGAGGACCACGCGCTGGTGCGCGAGAGCCTGCTAATGCTGCTGGACCTGCGCCTGCCCGGCCTGGTGCTGCGCGAAGCCGGCACGCTGGAAACAGCACTGCGGCTGTTGGCCGGCGAACCCGACATCGACCTGCTGCTACTCGACCTGGACCTGGCCGACAGCCGTGGCCTGGCGACGCTGGTGCGTGTGCGCGAGGCCGCGCCCAGGGTGCCGGTGGTCGTGCTGTCGGCCGCCGACTCGCGCGAGAACGTGCTCGCCGCGCTCGACCACGGCGCGGCCGGTTTTGTCTCGAAGACAGTCGACGCGCAGACGCTGGTGGCAGCGGTGCAGCGCGTCGTCGATGGCGGTGTTGTCGTGCCCGCCGATGCCGATGACGCGGGCCATGAACGCGGCTGGAGCGGCAGCCCGGTGGTGGCCGCATCGGCATGGCGCCACGGCGGCGCGCTCGACCTGTCGGAGCGCCAGCACGACGTGCTGCGCCTGCTGATCGAAGGCCGGTCGAACAAGCTGATCTGTCGCGAACTGGCACTGTCGGAAGCCACGGTCAAGACGCACCTGCAGGCCGTGTTCCGCAAGCTTGGCGTCAACACACGCACGCAGGCCGTGCTGGCCGCGGCGCGGCTGGGGCTCACGTTGTAAGGCCAGGTGCAGCGGCTGCGGTAGGCGCCAGCGCACGTGCCACCGCGGCCAGCAGGTCACCGGCGTCGAAGGGTTTGTGCAGCACCGGCACGCCGGCCGCTTCCCAGGCCTGCAAGTGCACCAGGTCGCTGGGCGCGGTGTTGCCGGTGACGATGACCGCGGCGGCCGCGGGCCAGCGCCGGCGCAGCGCCTGCAGTGCGTCGCTGCCGTTGCCGTCGGGCAGGCGCTGGTCGCCGAGCAGCAGGTCGGGCGGCACCGCAGCGGCGTCCAGCGCCTGCCGGAAGGCCTGCAGCGAGCCGCAGGCCAGCACGCTGGCGCCCCAGTGCTGCAGCCGCAGCGTCATCGCATCGCGGGCGCCGGCATCGTCTTCGAGCAGCCAGACATGGCGTCCGGCCAGCACTTCGCTGCGTGTCGCCGGCGCCGCCGGCGCTGCCGCGGGTTCGGCCTCGGCACGCGGCAGCCGCACGCTGAAACGCGAGCCGCGGCCGACGGTCGATCGCAGCAGCACCGGCGTGCCCAGCAGGTCGGCGCAACGTTTGACGATGGCCAGCCCCAAGCCGAGACCACCGAGGTTGTCGCGGCCAGCGCTGGCCGTCGGCTCGAACTGCACGAACTCGTCGAAGATGGCGTCGTGGCGTTCGGCGGGAATGCCGGGGCCGGTGTCCCAGATCTCGATGCGCAGATGGCCCGGCCCGGCGCTGCGCGCGGCCAGCAGCACGCCGCCGCGCTCGGTGTAGCGCACGGCGTTGCCGACCAGGTTGCGCAGCAGCTGTTCCAGCAGCATCGGGTCGCTGTGCACGAACGCGCGGGTTGGCCGCAGCACCAGGCGCAGGCCCTTGTTCTGCGCCTGTTCGGCGTGGTGGGCGCCGATGGCGTTGAACAGGCGCTGCAATGGCAGGCTTTGCAGGCGTGCACGCGCGGTGCCTGACTCCAGGCGCGACAGGTCCAGCAGGCGCTTGAGCAGGCCTTCCATCGCCTGCGTCGCGTCCTGCAGGCGCAGCACGATGCGCATCAGCCCGGGTGTCTGCGCCTGTTCACGCAGCAGCCCGACGAGCAGGCCGATGCCCACCATCGGCTGGCGCAGGTCGTGGCTGGCCGCTGCGAGAAAACGGGTCTTGGCGCTGTTCGCGGCCTGCAGTTCGCGGGTGCGGTCGGCCACGCGCTGCTCCAGCGTCAGGTTCATGCGTTCGATGCCGGTGAGCGCTTTCACCAGGCGCTGCATCAAGACGGCGGCAAATACCATCAGCAGCACCGGCACCGCATAGGGCACCCAGTAGGCGTCCATGATCGACGTGTAGCCCTGCTGGTACAGGTAGTCGTGCACGCTGGCGCCCAGTGTCAACGCCAGCACGGCCACCAGCGTCAGCTCGGTTGGTGAGCGGCGTTGCCGCGCCGCCATCAGCACCATCGCCAGCGCCGGCAGCGTCAGCGCCAGCAGCCACGGGTAACACCAGGTCCGGGCCAGATGCACGACACCGGCCCAGCCGGCCCAGGCCGCCACCAGCGGCAGCAGCACGGCGGTGGCGGTCAGCGCGATGCGGTACCAGCGCGGCCGACGTTGCGAGAAGGCCATTGCAAACACGCCCAGCAGCACCACCGAGGCGACCTGGGCGACGAAGAAGAGCGTATCGGTCAAGGCCAGCGGCAGCGCCGAACCGACGAAGTAGTAGCCCTGGTTGCGCAGCGACGTCAACAGCGCCAGCGCCGCGAAACTGCCCATCGCGACCTCGCTGCGCCGCAGCCACCACAGCAGCAGCGTGAACAGTGCCACGCCGGCGCTGGCGAAGTTCAGCCCCTGCGGCATCGTCGTCACACGGTGCTGGCTCCAGACGAAACCTTCGGCCAGTTCGGCCTCGGGCCCCAGCAGCCATGGCGACATGCCGGCGCGCACACCGGCGTCGATGGTGACCTCCAGCCGGTTGCTGCCGACACGCAGCAGCGAGGGCGGCAGCACGATCCAGGTCGGCACCGGGCGCCGCAGCACCTCGGGCCGCGGCAGCGCACCGTGCACCAGCTGGCCATTCAGGCGCACCTCGTGGTGGGTGCTGAGGCGATCGATGCGCAGCCCCCACGGGGTGTTGGCGGGCGCTGCGAGTTCGAAGTTCGCGCGGTAGTGGCCCACGGCGCGCGGCGCCTGGCCGCGCCGGGCCCAGGTGTCGGGCAGCGGCAGGGCGCGCCAGGGGCTGCCCTGGCTGTCGGAGAACTCGGCCACGGTGATGGTGATGGGGCCGTTGGTGGGGCCGCCCGCTTGCGCAAAGGCCAGCCCGGACAGGCCCAGACACACCAGCAGCAGGCAGCGCAGAAGCAGCTTGGACAACAAAGACATCCATCGATTGTGAAGTGCTGCACGCCGGCCCATGGTGGCTTCAACCGTTCGGTTGAGCCGTTGCCAGCCTGCGTTCGAGGAAGCTCTGTTTCAGCGCGGCCACCACCCGCACCGACCTGGTGGCCGCTTCGATTCACCTGACCCTTTCGGAGACCCGCATGCAGCTTCGCACCCTCACTCTGGCCCTCACGGCCGCCGGCCTGTTCACCGCCTGCGGCGGTTCCGGCGACCCCGCGCCGGTCGCGGAAACCAGCACCACCGTCACGCTCACCGGCGTCGCCGCCCGCGGTGCGGCGCTGGCGGGCGCTGCCGTCAGCGCCAAGTGCGCCAGCGGCACCGGCACGGCCACCACCAGCAGCAGCGGCAGCTACTCGCTCGCAGTGGCGGCCGGCGCGCTGCCCTGCGTGTTGAAGGTCACCAGCAGCGACAGCGCCACCGTGCTGCACTCGGTGGCGGTTGCCGGCAGCAGCAGCACCGCGGCCACCTCGAACATCACGCCGCTGACCGAACTGCTGGTGGCGCAGCTCAGCGCCACCGACCCCGCCGCGTACATGACGAGCGTGGCCGCTGCGGCGCTGGGCGCTGCCGTCACCGGCACCACGGTGAGCACGGCGCAGACAGCCGTGGTGAAGACACTCACTGCGGCCGGCGTCAGCACCGGCAGCATCGGCAACATGGTCACCGACACACTGGTGGCCGCCACCGGCAGCAGCAGCGGCAACGGCTACGACCTGGTGCTCGACGCGCTGTCTGACGCCATCACCGATGCCGGCACGACGCTGGCGGCGCTGACGACCACCGTTGCCGCGGTAGCGGCCGGCACCAGCGGCACCACGCCCGCCACCTACAGCAGCGCCGCGTCGCTGCCGGCCGAACTGCTGCTCAAGCCGCAGGCCAGCAACTGCAGCGCGCTGCGCAGCGGCAGCTACCGCGTGGTGAAGCTGGCGCCTTCGCTCACCACCGGCGCCAGCGACGCGGTGACCACGACCGAGATCATGAACTTCGACGCCAGCACGCTGACGGCGACCTGGGCCGACGGCGAGAGCACGGTCTGGACCGGCACCGGCAACTGCAGCTACAACGTCACCGGCGGCAACTTCGAAGCCTTTGTCTCGCAGGCCGGCGTCATCGTCGTCCGGGCGCACGTCGGGGCCGACGACACCAGTACCTCCGCGCCCGACACCATGCGCATCGTCGTCATGCTGCCGAAGCAAGACATCGCCGTCAGCGAACTCGCGGGCACCTGGAACGTGCTGTCCTGGGACGGCCACCCGGCCTTCGCCGTCAATGCCGGCATCGCCACCGTGGCCAGCAATGGCGCCCTGAGCAGCGCCAAGTGCTTCGACGAAAGCCTGACCCTGGCCGAGGCCGGCTGCGCGACCGACAGCACCGCGCTGCCGGTGTTCAGCGCCCATGCCGGCGGCGGCTTCAACCTCACCTCTACCGACACCACCGAGGCCTGGGTCGACCGTGGTTTCGCCTACCGTGCCGGCAACGGCGACCTGATGGTGCTGCTGCTGAACGCCCAGGGTGAGTTCAGCCTGCTCACCAAGTACCGCACACTGGGCCTGCCCGCGGTCGGCGACGTGGTGTCGGACTGGTCGTTGCTGGTCAACACCGGCAACCTCGCCGCCTTCAGCGTCTCGGCGCAGCAGAACACCATCACGGCGCTCGGCAGCGGCAGCTTCACACGCACGGCCCTGAACCTGGACACCGGCATCTCGGTGCCGCAGACCATCACCAACAACGGCCCGCGCAACGGCTACCGCTACCGGCCGGCCGCCAGCGTCACCGGCAGCGACGGCAACCCGGCGACCGTGCGCGAAACCTTCTCGCTGCCGCTGGCCGGCATGGGGTTCGCTGCGTTCTACCAGTCGAGCAACAGCACCGGCAGCACGTCGAACGCGCGCTTCGGCCTGTCGGTGACGAAGCCTTGACGGCGGCGCGGGAGATCTCGATGCTGAACCAACGCATGCAGCGGGCGCTCGCGGCAAGCACGCTGGCCGGCCTGCTGCTGGCGACCGGCGCCGCGGTGGCCGGCGACGCCGGGTTTTCGTACGTGATGGGCCTGGGCCGCCAGGACCTGCGGTACCGCGAGACCGGCAGCACGCTGCCGTTCAAGAGCGAGGTCCGCACCGGCAGCGCCTTGCTGGTGACGGGCGCGCTGTACGAGGTGGATACCGACGTGCTGTTCTCGATGAACAGCGAAACCACCTTCTACCCCGGCAGCAACACCGAGACCTGGACCTCGACCGCGGCCCGTTTCAATGGCGTCACCCTCACCAGCCCGGTGCTGCAGCAAAACGGCTACAGCCTGAACAGCAGCCATCTGCTGCTGCTGGGCCACTACCGCGTGCGCGGGCCCTGGTTCGCCAGCGGCGGGCTGGCGGCGCGCACGCTGTCGTTCAAACGCTATTCCTTCGTCGCCGGGCCTGACCAGGCCGTCAGCACACCCAGCGGCACGACGGTGGAAGAGACCGCCGGCGAGGTGCTGCTGCAGCTGGGCGCCGAGCTGGAATCCGAACACGTGCGCAAGAGCGACTCGCATTACGGCTTGCGCGCCCTGGTCGGCGTGCCGGTCTGGCGCCGGGTGCAGAACACCAGCGTGCCGACGCTGCGCTTCGACAACACCGCGGGTGTCGATGTGTCGTTCGAGGGCCGTTACAGCCGGGCTCTGTTCGAACGTGTGCATCTCGGCGGCTGGGGCAAGTGGTCGTTGTCGCGCCGCGGCAGCCAGGTCCAGGGCACGGCCGAGCTGCCGGCCAGCCGGCTCGACGGCTGGTCCTACGGGGTCGAACTGCTCTGGAAGCTCTGAAGCCTGTGAAGGCCGTGAGGGCAACAGCGGCCGTAGACACATCGCTTTACATCGGCCGCGGTCGGCGACAGGCCTGCCTGGCGCGTTGCTGGGGGCATGTGGCGCACTGACTCACTCCTCCGTTGGCTGGCCGCTTCGCTGCTGGTCCTGCTCACCCCGCTGGCCGCGATGGCCGAAGACGACCCGCCCGGCAGGGTGGGCCGGCTGTCGGAGATCAAGGGCAGCGTCTCGTATTACGACGCCGACCAGGGCCAGTGGACGGCGGCCTCGCGCAACCGGCCGCTGACCGGCGGCGACCGCCTGTCGACCGACGGCGACGCACGCGCCGAGTTGCGCATCGGTTCGTCGACGCTGCGGCTGGGCGAAGGCACCGAGATCGAACTCGTGCAGCTCGACGACGACAAGGTCATCGTGCAGCTGCACAGCGGCCAGCTGGCCGTGCGCATCCGCGACCGCGAGGTCGCCGACGAAACCGAGATCGTCACCGCCGAAGCCCGGCTGCGGCCGCTGCGCAGCGGCCACTTCCGTGTCGACCGCATCGACGACACCACCTACGCCGGCAGCTGGCGCGGTGAATTGCGTGTCGACGGCGGCGGCGACACCTTCACGGTGGACAACGGCCGCCGCGCCGAGATCTGGCGCGAAGGCGGCCGCGGCGGCGTGCGCCACAGCTGGGCGTCGCTGCCCGACGACGGCTTCGGCCAATGGGTGCTGAACGACGAAAAACGCGATGAACGCAGCGCTTCGAGCCGCTATGTCTCACCCGAGATGACCGGCGCTGAAGACCTGGACCGCAACGGCCGCTGGGAACAGCACCCCGAGTTCGGCGCCGTCTGGCTGCCGCTGGTGGTGCAGGCCGGCTGGGCGCCGTACCGCTACGGCCACTGGGCCTGGATCCGGCCGTGGGGCTGGACCTGGGTCGACGACGCACCCTGGGGCTTTGCGCCGTTCCACTACGGGCGCTGGGTCAGCTGGGGCGGCCGCTGGGGCTGGTCCCCGGGTACCTATGTGCGGCGGCCGGTGTTTGCGCCGGCGCTGGTGGCCTGGGTCGGCGGGCCGAACATCGGCGTCTCGATCAACATCGGCGGCCCGTCGGTGGGCTGGGTGCCACTGGCGCCGCGTGAAGTCTACGTGCCCTGGTACCGCTACTCGCCCGCATACGGCGAACGTGTGAACCACCGGCCGCCGGGCAGTGGCTGGCGTGCGCCGGTGCCGGGCCGGCCCATCATGTACGGCAACCAGGGTGTGCCCAACGCCGTGACGGTGGTGCCCAAGGACGTGCTGGTGCGGCGCGAGCCGGTGGCGCGTGCGGTGATCGACCTGCGTGGCGCCCCGCAGCAGCGTGCCCCCGCGGTGCCGATGGCCGCACCGGCCGGCCCGGGCGGCGCGGTGCCGGCGCCGGTGCGCCGGGTGACGTCCGACGAGGGCCGGCCGGCGCCGCCGCGGCGTGTCATCCAGCCGGTGGCGCCGGGGCTGCAGCAGCCGCAACGGGACAATTCACGTGAGAGCCCGCGTGAGAACGCGCGGGAGCAACAGCGGGAGCAGCGGGAGAACACGCGCGACAACAACCAGCGTGACGACAACCGGCGTGACGACAACCGGCGTGACGACAACCCGCGCGACGGCCGCCGCGAGATTCAGCCAGTGCGCCCGCTGACGCCGCCTGCCGCGGTGGACCCGCGCCAGCAGCCGCAGCAGCCAACGCCGCAGCAACCAACCGCACAGCCGCAGCGCCCGGCCGTGCAGGCGGCACCACCGCAGGCTGCGCCGGCACCTGCACCGGCCCGGGAGAACGCACGCGACAACAACCAGCGTGACGACAACCGGCGTGACGACAACCCGCGTGACGGCCGCCGCGAGATCCAGCCCGTGCGTCCCGTGACCCCGCCTGCCGCGGTGGAGCAGCGCCAGCAACCGCAGCAGCCAGCGCCGCAGCAACCGACCCCGCAGCCGCAGCGCCCGGCCGTGCAGGCGGCGCCGCAGCAGGCGGCACCAGCGCCAGCCCCTGCTGCCAGACCCCGCCCGCCCGAGCGTGTCGAAACACCGGCACGGGAGACTGCACGCGAGGCGGCGCGTGAAAACGCCAAGGAACGCGAAGACCGGGGCAACAACCGCGGCAACCAGCGCGAACGCGAACAGAACCGCTAGCGGAGCAGCGGCTTCAGCACCGGCCAGACGTTGTCCAGCATGCGTGGGTGCGCCCCGGCCTTGGGGTGGATGCCGTCGGCCTGGAACAGGTTTTCCGCCTGTGGCACGTCGGCCACGCCGTGCAGCAGGAAGGGCACGAGCGCAGCGCCTTCGTCCTTCGCCACCTTGGCGAACAGCGCGAAGAAGTCGTCGCCGTACTTCTTGCCGTAGTTCGGCGGCACGGCCATACCGACGACCACGGCGCGGGCGCCGGCGGTTTTCGCCGCGCGTGCCATCTGTGCCAGGTTGGCCTGCGTCATGGCCAGCGGCAGGCCGCGCAGCGCGTCGTTGCCGCCGAGTTCGATCAGCACCAGCGCCGGTTTGTGCTGCTGCAGCAGCGGCGCCAGCCGCGAGCGCCCGCCCGACGTGGTGTCGCCGCTGATGCTGGCGTTGACCACCTCGAACGGCAGCTGCTCCTTGCCGATGCGTGCTGCAAGCAGCGCGACCCAGCCGCTGCCGCGCTTCAAACCGTATTCGGCCGACAGGCTGTCGCCCACCACCAGCAGTTTGCGCCGCGCCGGCTGGGCCTTTGCCACGCCCAGCGGCGCGGCAGCCAGCAGCAGGCTACAGTGCGCCACGAACGCCCTTCGGCGGCAAGAAACCGGCATGTCAGACCCCATCATCACCGTACAACGCATCACTAAGCAGGTGGCCGACTCGAGCGGGCCGCTGACCATTCTCCATGAGATCGATTTCGAGCTGATGCCCAGGGAATCGGTGGCCATCGTCGGCGCCTCGGGTTCGGGCAAGAGCACGCTGCTGTCCATCATCGCCGGGCTCGACACACCCAGCACCGGCAGCGTGCGCCTGGCCGGCACCGAACTGTTCACGCTCGACGAAGACGCACGGGCGGCTTTGCGCGGGCAGAAGGTCGGGTTCGTGTTCCAGAGCTTCCAGCTGCTGGCCAACCTGACGGCGCTGGAAAACGTGATGCTGCCGCTGGAGCTGCTGGGCCGCAACGACGCCCGCGCCGCCGCCACCGAGATGCTGCAGCGAGTGGGCCTGGGCGAACGCCTGGGCCACTACCCCAAGGTGTTGTCGGGCGGCGAACAGCAGAGGGTGGCGCTGGCCCGCGCCTTCGTCGTGCGCCCGGCCCTGCTGCTGGCCGACGAGCCCACCGGCAGCCTGGATTTCGCCACCGGCGAAAAGGTGATGGCGCTGATGTTCGAGCTGAACCGCGAAGCCGGCACGACGCTGGTGCTGGTGACGCACGACAGCGGCATCGCCGCGCGCTGCGACCGGCAGTTGCGCATCGAGGCCGGCCGCATCGTCGAGAACCTGACGAGTCGGGCAACGTCTACATCTGTCTGAACAGGTGCAGGTAGCTGCGGCTCACCGGCAGCACTTCGGTGCGGCCGCGCAGGTGCACGTCGGCGGTTTCATTGAGCCCGCGCACCACCTGCGCCACATGGCGCAGGTTGACGATGACCGAGCGGTGCACCTGCACGAAACACCCGGGGTCGAGTTCGTCGGCGAGCTCGCGGATGGTCTTGCGGATCAGTGCGTCGCCGCCGGCCCAGGCCACCAGCGTGTACTTCTCGTCGCTGCGCAGATAGACCACCTCGGCCACCGGGATCAGCCGCACGCTGTTGCCCACCGAGGCCTTGATCCACTGCAGCGTGCTGCGCAGCGGCGTGCGGCTGCGCAACTCGTCGGCCAGGCGGTCGAGCACCGGGCCGAGTTCGGCGTCGCCGGCGGATGTGGTGCGTGACGCCGTGCGAGCCTGCAGGCGCTTCACCGTGTCGGCCAGGCGTGCCTCGTCGAAGGGCTTGACGAGGTAGTCGAGCGCGCCCTGGTCGAAGGCCTGCAGCGCGTACTGCTCGAACGCGGTGACGAAGACGATGTGGGCGCGCCGCGCGATGGCGCGTGCGGCTTCGATGCCGTTCTGCCCCGGCATGTGCACGTCGAGGAAGCAGATGTCGGGCGCCAGGTCGTCGAACATCTCTACCGCTTCGCGGCCGTTGCGCGCCTGCGCGACGATCTCGAGTTCGGGCCACAGCCGTGCCAGGTGCTGGGTCAGCCGCTCGCGCAGCAGCGGTTCGTCGTCGGCGATCAATGCCGTGGTCATGGGGACACCTCGATCTCGGCGCGCAGGCCGTGCGGTGGCTGTTCTTCCAGCCGCAGTGTCGCGCCGCTGCCGAAGAAACCCTGCAGCCGCGCCTGCAGGTTGCTCAGGCCGGTGCCGGGCTGGGCATGCGGGTCCATGCCGACACCGGTGTCGGCGACCGAAAGGTGCAGGCCGCTGCCATTGCCCATGCCGCTGCCATGGGCGCGGGCCACCACTTCGATGCGGCCGCCGTCTTCGCTGGGGTCGATGCCGTGGCGCACGGCATTTTCCACCAGCGTCAGCAGCGCCATCGGCGGGAAGCGGCGTTCGGCCAATGCCGGGTCGACATCCACCGTGAACTGCAGCCGGTCGGGCATGCGCATCTGCATCAGTTCGAGATAGGCTCGCACCAGCGCCACTTCATTGCCCAGCGTCGGCTGGCCGTCGTGCAGCCGCGGCATCGCGGCGCGCAGGTAGGCGATCAGGCTCTTCAGCACGTCGGCAGCGCGCGGCGAGTTCGTTTCCACCAGCGCCTGCACGTTGGCCAGCGTGTTGAAGAGGAAGTGCGGTTCGATCTGCGCCTGCAGCAGCGACAAGCGCGCGTCGAGCGCCTGCTTCTCGAAGCGGCTGCGTTCCAGCTCGAACTGCAGTGCCTGCGAGCGTGCCTGTGCTTCGCGCTCGCGCAGCATCGCGCCCAAGGCAGTGAGCAGGCCGAGGAACAGGGCGCTGCCGGCGATCCACATGAAACCCGAGACCCGGCCAGGCGCCTGTACAAAAGCGACGAAGTCGCCGCCGGTGGACTGCAGGTAGATCGCCAGCGTTGCCAGCGGTGCCACCGCCGCGAGCGCCACCACCGGCTGAAGCCAGGCCGGCAGCCAGCGCAGCCCCCAGGCCTGCGGCCAGGCGCGCGCCGCGGCATAGACCAGCAGCAGCACCATCGCCAGGAACAGCGTGCGGCCGAGCAGCACCAGAAAGGGCGTGACGAAGATCGGATTCAGCGTCACGGCCACCGTGATGGCCAGGCCGATGGCCGTGCCGACGCCGCCACCGCTGAGCGTGGCCAGGAAGGTGGGCCAGCCTGCCGTCGGTGCTTCGGGTGCTTCGGTGCGAGTTGTCATGTTGGCAGCGTAGCGGCGGCAGGCGCCGCTTCCAAGTGCCAGAGCGGAACGCTGCGACGAAGCACGGAATCGCGGGGCCCAATGGCCAGAAGCGGCCAGGAACCGCTACACCGCCACCCGCGGCAACAGCGCCGCCAGCGCCTGGCGCAGCGAATCGGCGCTGTCGCGCAGATGGGCACGCGTCTCGTCGTCGCGCCGCGTGCCCTGGCGTCGGGACGCGTGGTTCACCTGGTCCAGCCGCCGCAGCAGCGCCTGGGCCTGTTCACGCAGCAGGCCGCGGCCATCGGTGCGCGCCGGCGGCCGCAGCAAGGCGTTGGCGAGCCGGTTCACGTGGTCGCGCTGCAGTTCGCGGCGTGCCGGCGGGATCGGTGCGGCCTGCTCCAGCCCCGACCAGACGGCCTGGTTCAGCTGGGCATGCACTTCGCTCAGGCGGAAGGCATCGGCCGCGCGGTCGACTTTGGCAGCACTGTCGAGGATGCGTGCTGCGACGACATCGCTCATCAGGAAGCCGAGCACGTTGCGCTGCATGTCCAGCAGGCGCTGCGGCAGGCCGAAGTCGGTGGCGAAACCGAAGTCGCCGCGGTCCAGGTAGTCGGGCGCCAGACGGCGCTGCAAGCCGGGCGAGAGCGTCAGCCCGTCGGCGCCGAGCACGGCGCTGACGATGAGTTCCAGCGCCCGCCGCTGCACGTCGGCCGCCACCGGCTGCAGCGGGTCGCGGCCGCTGCCGGGGAAGTCGCGCAGCGTGCGCACGCCGCCGATCTGCCGCGCCAACACCGCCAGCGAGCGTGTCACGTCGCTCAGCGCAAAAGCGAGCGAACGGCGCAGCACGGCGTAGTCGCGGTCGGGTGGCAACTGGCGCGTTTCCTGGCGTCGGAACAGATCGCGTGCGATGTCCAGCCGCTTCGCCGCAAAGGCCACCGGGTCGGCACCGAGGTCGAACTGCAGTGTCTCGGGGTCCAGCGCAAACAGGCTGTCTTCGTCGGTGCCGAAGGCCAGCTGCGGTTCGCTGCTGCGCGCGGCAATACGCTGCAGCTCGGCGTTTTCGTCGGCCGCGGCCAGCGGCTTGTAGGCGTATTCGATCGCCCAGTAGTCGTAGGGCCCCAGTGTCAGCTGGAACGGCACGCCGCTGCGCTGGCCGGGGCGGCCGATGTTGATGGCGTTGTATTCCATCACCGATCCGGTGGTGCCGTTGGCGCGTGTGAACTCGGGGTCGGAGAGCTGGTTTTCGTCGTAAACACGCGAGGCGCGGAAGTTGTGCCGCAGGCCGAGCGCATGCCCGGTCTCGTGCATGATCGTGTCCTTGATGTAGTCCAGCACGAACTGTTGTGCCTCGGGTCCCGCCGGGTCGAGTTCGTCGCGTGCGGCCAGCACGTCCATCGCATAGGCCATTTGTTCGGCGGCACCATCGCCATGCGCGCAGTACAGATGCGCCGGCAGGCCGGACGGCGGCGCATAGGGCGTGGCGAACATCTCCGGTGTCTCACCGCTGCCACTGCGTTCGCGACCGGCCAGCACCTGGGTGCGTTCGATGCGCCGCAGCCGCGTGATCGTGCCTTCGAAGGCGATGTCGGCGTCGAGGATCTCGCCGGTGCGCGGGTCGACATGGCTCGGGCCGATGGCGCTGAAGCCGGGCTCGGCGCTCATCATCCAGCGCACCGATGCGTAGCCGGTGTCCAGCGTGTCGAACGTGGCGTCGTCGGGCTGCTGCTGCACGATGATGGCGTCCTGGAAGCCGATGCGCTCGAACGCCTTATTCCATTCGAGCATCGCACTGCGCACGGTGTCGCGGTAGGCCAGCGGCACGTTGCGGTCGATCCAGAACGTGATGGGCTTGACTGGTGGCGACAGTGCCGCGGCCGGGTCCTGCTTCTCCAGCCGCCAGCGGTTGATGAAACGCTGGCGCGGCGTGCGCGCCACGTCGCTGCCGAAGTCGAGCACGGTGGTGGTGAACAGGCCCAGCCGCGGATCGGCGCGGCGGGTGGCCATCGGCGCCGCGGGCAGCGGCGACAGTGAATAGTGCAGCCCCACCAGCAGGCTGCGGGCATCGGGCACATAACGCGGCAGCACCGGCTGCGGGCCGCCCATCGCGCCCGGCTGGCCGGCCGACAAGCTGCTGGCGTAGAAGTGGTTCAACGTCTCGATCACCGTGCCCGCCGGTGAACTGCGCACCGCGCTGATGCCGGTGTGGCGGCTGTCGAGGCCGTAGCCCTGGCGAAAGGCGCGCTGCAGCATCATGCCGACACCGAGCAGGTCGGACAGGAAGATGCCGTTGGCTTCGATCAGCACCGCCTGGTTGTCGGCGTTCGGCTGGCTCGCCACCAGCGCGCTGCCGAGCAGGCTGTGCGAGTACGACGATTCCACGGCGCGTGCTTCGGGCGTACCTGCCGGCGCCACCACGTCGAGGTTGCGCGCTTGCAGCCGCACCTGGTTGTGCACCCGCACGAACTCCACCACCTGCGAGCCACCGGCGCCCGAGATCGGCAGCGCCATCAGCCCGCCCAGCACACCGGCTTCGCCGATGCCGCTCTTGATCTTGGGCGACAGCAGGAAGGGCTGGCCGAACTGCTGCGGCGCCAGTTCGATCCAGACCTTTTCGTCCTTCTGCCACAGCGCCAGCGGACCGTCGATGCGTTTGGCGTCCTTGATGACGGTCGCAAACGGCGGCGGCTGGCCGGGTGCGGGCAGCGCGGCCAGCGGCGGGCGGCCCGGCGAAGCGGCAGAGGCTGAAGCGAAGGGCGGTGACGCCGCCGTGCCGGCCGCAGGCCCAACGGCGGGCGCAACCGCAGGCGGCTGAACGGCGCAGGCCGAGATCAGGCCGGCCGTGACCAGCAAGGTGAAACGGGTGGGGTGCATCGCAGGCTCCGACCCATTGTGGGACAAAGCCCGCGGCCGTGCCGCGCCAGGGCTGCGCAGTTCTTACTGGATCGGCTTGAAACGCACACGTTTCGGCCGCGCGCCTTCTTCACCGAGGCGTTTCTTCTTGTCGGCTTCGTATTCCTGGTAGTTGCCGGCATAGAAGAACCACTGGCTGTCGCCTTCGCAGGCCAGGATGTGGGTGCAGATGCGGTCGAGGAACCAGCGGTCGTGGCTGATGACCATCGCGCTGCCGGCAAATTCCAGCAGCGCTTCTTCCAGCGCGCGCAGGGTTTCGACGTCGAGGTCGTTGCTCGGCTCGTCGAGCATCAACACGTTGCCGCCCTTGGCCAGTGTCTTGGCCAGGTGCAGACGGCCGCGTTCACCGCCCGACAGGCTGCCGACCATCTTCTGCTGGTCGTTGCCCTTGAAGTTGAAGCGGCCGAGGTAGGCGCGGCTGGGCATCACGAACTTGCCGACGATGATGTTGTCGAGGCCGCCCGAGATGTCCTGCCACACCGTCTTGTCGTCGGCCAGCGTCTGCCGGCTCTGGTCGACGAAGGCCAACTGCGCCGTCTTGCCGATGACGACCTCGCCCGAGTCGGGTTTCTGCTCGCCTTGCAGCATGCGGAACAGGGTCGACTTGCCGGCACCGTTGGGGCCGATGATGCCGACGATGGCGCCGGCCGGCACCTTGAAGCTGAGCTTGTCGATGAGCAGCCGGTCGCCGAAGGACTTGCTGACGTCCTTGAACTCGATGACCTCGTTGCCCAGGCGCTCGGCCACCGGGATGAAGATCTCGTTGGTCTCGTTGCGCTTCTGGTATTCGACGTCGCTCAGTTCCTCGAAGCGCGCCAGTCGGGCCTTGCTCTTGGTCTGCCGCGCCTTGGCGTTCGAGCGCACCCACTTCAGCTCTTCCTTCATCGCCTTCATGCGCGCGTCTTCGGTCTTCTGCTCGGTCTCCAAGCGCTTTTCCTTCTGGTCCAGCCAGTCGGAGTAGTTGCCCTTCCAGGGGATGCCCTGGCCGCGGTCGAGTTCGAGAATCCACTCGGCGGCGTTGTCGAGGAAGTAGCGATCGTGGGTGATGGCGACCACGGTGCCCGGGAAACGCTGCAGGAAGTGTTCGAGCCACTCGACGCTTTCGGCGTCCAGGTGGTTGGTGGGCTCGTCGAGCAGCAGCATGTCGGGTTTGCTCAGCAGCAGCCGGCACAGCGCGACGCGGCGCTTCTCGCCGCCCGAGAGCAGGCCGATCTTCGCGTCCCAGGGCGGCAGGCGCAGCGCGTCGGCGGCCATTTCGAGCTGCAGATCGGTGTTTTCGCTGCCGGCCGCGGCGATGACGGCTTCAAGCTCGGCCTGCTCGGCGGCGAGCTTGTCGAAGTCGGCGTTTTCGTCGGCGTATTCGGCGTAGACCTCGTCGAGCCGCTTCTTCGCTGCCAGCACGCCGCCGATGCCTTGTTCAACCGCTTCGCGCACGGTCAGCTCGGCGTCCATCACCGGTTCCTGCGGCAGGTAGCCGATGTTCAGCCCCGGCATCGGCGTCGCTTCGCCTTCGTACTCCTTGTCGACGCCGGCCATGATCTTCAGCAGCGTGCTCTTGCCCGAGCCGTTGACCCCGAGCACGCCGATCTTGGCGCCGGGGAAGAAGGACAGCGAGACGCCCTTCAGAATCTGGCGCTTCGGCGGCACGATCTTGCCGAGGCGGTTCATGGTGAAAACGTACTGGGCCATGTCGAGATGTCCTTGGGGGCAGGGCGGGTGCCAAACCCGCGATTATCGCGGACTGGCGCAACGCGCTGCCTAGAATGCCGCGTGAGCGAGATCACCGAGCTGCTGCAACGCGCCGCTTCCGGCGAAGACGGAGCCCGCGACCGCCTCTACACGCTGCTCTACAGCGAACTGAGGCGGCTGGCGCGCGGCCATCTGGCGAAGGCCGGCGCCATCACGCTGGACCCGACGGCCATCGTGCACGAAGCCTGGCTGCGCAGCCAGACCGGGCCGCTGGGCGCCGCCAACCGCGGCCAGTTTTTCGCCCACGCCAGCGCGGTGATGCGCAGTGTCATCGTCGACCACGCCCGGGCCCGCGCCGCCGACAAACGTGGCGGTGGCTTCGCCGACGTGACGCTGGGCACCGGCACGCTCGACGGCCTGGTGCAGCCGCCCGATGCCTTGCAGGTCGACGAGGCGCTGCAAGCGCTGCAGCGGCTCGACGCACGCTGCCACCGCGTGGTGGAGATGCGCTACTTCGGCGGCATGACGCTGGAAGAAATTGCCGCGGTGCTGGAGCTGTCGGTGCCCACGCTCAAACGCGACTGGCGCCGGGCGCGGGCCTTTCTCTTCGACTACCTCAACGCCTGAGCCTCATTCGCGGATCGGAATCTCGCGCAGCTCGACGCGATCGACATAAAAGGTGCCGCCGGTGGCGGCCTGGTTGTAGATGACGAGCATGTTGGTGTCGATCAGCGAATTGGTGCAGACACGCAACTGCTCCCATTCGCCGGTCTTGCTGGTCCAGGCCACCGGCCCGCCGGTGCTGGCGCGCGACTGGATCGCCACCTGGCCGCTGCGCACCTTCACCCACACCGAGAACATGTAGGCCCGCGCCGGGTCGAGCGCATGGCTCTGGTAGATGCCGCCTTCGTTGCTGCCGGCCTTGAATTCGAGCATCGTGGCGCCGCCGGGCCCGGGCACGCTGCTGTGCACCAGCCGCGAACAGACGGTGGCGCTGCTGTTCGACGTGTGCATCTGCCATTCGGCCGCCGCAGACGCCGGGAACGGCGGGTCGCCCGCCTGCCAGCAGACCTTGGCGCCCGCCGCCGGGCCGGGCGTCGGAGTTTCGAAGCTGGGGTTCAAGGCCAGGTTGTCGCTGAGGAAGAAGTAGTCGGGGCAAGAACTGGCTGCTGGCGACGCCGCATGCGCGCCGGGCCAGACGAGGGCTGCTGCTGCGACGATGCACGCAACACGGCGCGCCGGGTGATGAAAGCGGGTCATGGTGGTTCTTTCGTGGGTTCAAACCGTGGCAGAAGGTCGCGCTGCCACATCGCTCACAGGCACAGACGGCGCGGCCGGCGCGCAGGGATCACCGGCCGGCGCTTCGAACTGGGGGGATGGCGGACACGTTCGGGCGGCAAGCCCAGAATCGGGCCGCATGGGTAGCATCCGCTCCGCAGGAACCGAGACCTGGCGCAGCGCCATGGTGGCGTTCGACCGTTGGCTCGTTGGCAGCGTCGAGGAACGTGCCGAACAGCTGACGGCGCTGGAGGCCGACGACCCGGCGCTCTGTGCGCGGCTGCGCACGATGATCGCTGCCGACGCCGCGGCCGAGGCACAGGATTTCCTGGCGGCGCCCGGTGCGATGAGCCCGCCGACCCCGGCGCAGCGCAGCGGTCAGCGCCTGGGCGCCTGGACGCTGCAAGAGCGTGTCGGCAGTGGCGGCATGGGCGAGGTCTGGCGCGCCACCCGAAGCGACGGCCTCTACCGCGGTGACGCCGCAGTCAAGCTGCTGCACCGCAGCGACGCCGCCACCGCAGCGCGTTTTGTGCGTGAAGGTGAACTGCTGGCGCGGCTTGTGCACCCCCATGTTGCGCAGCTGCTCGATGCCGGCACGGCCGACGACGCCAGCCACTACCTGGTGCTGGAGTTTGTGCGCGGCCAGCGCATCGACGAATGGTGCGACACGCAGCGCCTGGACGTCGATGCCAGGCTGCGGCTGCTGCTGCAGGTGTGCGAAGCGGTGGCCTTCGCCCACGCGCACCTGGTGGTGCACCGCGACCTGAAGCCGGCCAACATCCTCGTCACCGACGAAGGCCATGTGAAGCTGCTCGACTTCGGCGTCGCCAAGCTGCTGGCCACCGACCCGCTGGCCGCCGACCTCACGCGCCTGGGCGGTGCCGGCTTGACGCTGGAGTACGCAGCGCCCGAACAGGCTGCCGGCGGCGTCGTCAGCACTGCCACCGATGTCTATGCGCTTGGTGTGCTGATGTACCGGCTGCTCTCGGGCACCCGGCCCTACGGTTCTGCCACCCACACGCCGGCGCAATGGGCGCGCGAGATCGCCGAGACCGAGCCGGCGCCGCTGGGCCAGCTGGCGGCGCACGAACTCGCTGCAGCGGCGGCGCAGCGCAGCAGCACGCCGCAGCGACTGCAGCGCCGGCTGCGCGGCGACGTGGCGCACATCGTCGCGAAGGCGCTGCGCAAGGCGGCAGGCGAACGCTACGTCTCGGGCCAGGCACTGGCCGACGACATCGCGCGCCACCTGCGTGGCGAGCCGGTGGCGGCGCGGCGCGCCACGCTGGCCTACCGCGGCCGGCGCTGGGCGCTGCGCCACCGCGCCTGGGTGGCGGCCGCGGCGGTGCTGCTGCTGGCGTTGGCCCTGGGGGCGGCCTGGGCCGAGGCCGGCATTGCTGCGGTGCTGGTGGCCGGCTGCGTCGCCACGCTGTGGCAGGCCCAGCGCGCCCGTGCCCAGGCCGTGCGGGCGCAGAACGAAGCCGACAAGGCCAACGCCATCACCGAATTTGTGCTTGGCGTCTTCAACACCACGAAGGTCGGCGACGGCGACATCGCGGCGCGCCAGCAGCGCACCGCGCGGCAGCTGCTCGAAGCCGGTGGCGAACAACTGCTGGCCGAAACCAGCCTGCCGCCGCCGGTGCGGCTGGCCTTGTTGTCGACGCTGGGCCGGCTGCACTTCGATCTGAACCTGCTGGCCTCGGCCGAAGCGCTGGAAACCGAAGCCTTGCGTGTGGCGCGCAGCCTGCACGGGGCGGGCAGCGCTGCCTGCATCGACGCCAGCGTGGCCCTTGCCGCCACCCACGCCGTGCTGGGGCGGCCGCAGGAACAGCAGCGGCTGCTGCACGAAGCCATCGCGATGAGCGAAGCCACCGGCCAGCAGCACCTGGCCAGCCGCGCGGTTGCGCTGCACCGCCTTGGCACCGCGGCCATGCATGCCGGCGACCTGGACACCGCCACCACCTGGCTGCAGCGATCGGTGGCCGCGTTTGCCGAGCACCACCCGCAGCATGAAGGCCACCGCACGGCGCGGCGCTGGCTGGGCCAGGTGCACACGGCGCGCGAAGACTTCGACAGCGCACAGGCCTGCTTCGAACAACTGCTGGCACTGCTGCCGCAACGGCCGCTGATGCCGGCCCACAACAGCTACGACGCCGCCAGCGTGCACTACGCCTTGGGCGACCTCGCACTGGCCTGCGGCCGTTTTGCCGATGCTGCCACGGCCTACGGGCAGGCAGTGGCAGCCTATGCCGCGACGCTGGCGGCCGACGCGCCGGCGCTCGGTGCTGCGCGCACCCAGCTCGCGCGTGTGCTGCACGAGCTGGGGCAGGACGCGGCCGCGCAGGCGCAGCTGGCGCTGGCCTTCGACAGCGCACGTGCCGACCCCTCGTTGCAGCCCGGCAACCTGGCCGACCGCGCCCGGCTGGTGGCGACGGTGATCGGCCATGCCGAAGGCCGCTCTGCCGAGGTGCTGGCCGATGCCCAGGCGCTGGCGCCGCGGCTGGCGGCACTGGGGCCGCTGCCGGGGCTGCGCGCTGCGGTGCTGCTGGCGGAGATCACATCGGCGAACGGCGCGCACGCCCAGGCCGAAGAGCTGCTGCAACCGGTGCTGCCGCTGCTGGAAACCGCCACCGACGCCGGCAGTCTGGTGCAGCGGCAGCTGCTGGTGGCCTGCGGCGAGGTGCACGAAAAGGCAGGCCGCCATGCTGACGCCAGCGCGGCCTACGCCCGCGCGCTGTCATCACACACCCGCCCCGGCGCAGAGGCGCTGCCGACGGCGCGCTGGGTGCGGGCGCGCGCGCTGCTCGGGCGGGCGCGGCTGGCGCTGGATGCCGATGCCAAGGCGGCTCACCGCGACGCCGAAGCAGCGCTGGCCTTGCTGCCAGCCGACAGTCCGGTGCGCCGCGAACAGGCGCTGCGCCTGCAGGCCGCGGCGCTGCTGGCGAACCACGCCGCAAGGTGACAATGCCGCCATGCCCGACGACCACCCCGCCTTCGATCTGCCTGCGCCCGATCTCCGCCGCTGGCGCGCCGGCAACACCGGCACCGCCGGCGTCTGGCGTTTCGACAGCGGCGCGCCTGGCCGCGAGGTGCTGGTCACGGCGCTGGTCCACGGCAACGAGATCTGCGGCGCCTGGGCCCTGGTCACCGCGCTGCAGGCCGGCCTGCGGCCGCGGCGCGGTGTGCTGACGCTGGCCTTGTGCAACCTGGCTGCGTTCGACCGCTTCGAGGCCGCACACTTCGAGCGCTCGCGCTATGCCGACCAGGACCTCAACCGCGTCTGGGGCGACATGGCCTGGCGCGCCATCCTGCCGGCGCGACACAGCAGCGAACAGCGGCGTGCACTCGAATTGCTGCCGCTGGCAGAACGCGCCGACTGGCTGCTCGACCTGCATTCGATGCACAACGCCGGCCCGGCGCTGGTGCTCACCGGGCTGCAGCCGCGCAACATCGCACTGGCCCGCGAACTTGGCACGCCGGCGCTGGTGGTGGCCGACGCCGGCCATGCCGAAGGCTGCCGGCTGCGCGACCATGGGCGCTGGGGCGAGATGCACGATGCGCCGGGTCAGAGCACGCGCTCGCTGCTGATCGAATGTGGTTTCCACGGCGAACTGGCGGCGCGTGATGTCGCGATCGACATGCTCGGCCGCTTCCTCGTCGCCAGCGGCTGCATCGACGCCGCCGACCTGCCCGCAGGCTGGTTGCAGCCGCTGCCGGCGCGGCAGCAGGTGCTGGAAGTCACCGAGGCCGTTGTCGCCGCGGCAGGCGAGCCGCCGCGTTTTGCGCAGGCCTGGGTCACCGGCCAGCGCATCGATGCCGCAGGCACCTTGCTCGGCTGGAACGGCGGCCAGCCCTTCTACACGCCGTATGCCGGCTGCACGCTGATCATGCCGTCAGTGCGTCAGGCCAAACCCGGTTTGACCATCGTGCGGCTAGCGCGCGACGTCTGAAAACTGCGAGCAACGCGACAAACGCCGCGCTGCTCGCCAGCATTGCTGCGCCGCAACAGGTAGAATCCCGCACATCGGTGCAGCCTCCAGTCGCTGCACCGGCGTCGTTTCTGACGCCGCAATCGCGGCCACACCCCTCCCTGACGCCTGCGACTGGCGCCCCGAACGCGGGCGACAGGCCGAACTCACTCCACCAAGAATGAAATTTACCGAACTCGGTTTGGCCGAGCCGCTGCTGCGTGCCGTTCTCGACCAGGGCTATGACACGCCCACCCCGATCCAGGCGCAAGCCATCCCGCAGGTGCTCAAGGGCGGCGACCTGCTCGCCGGCGCCCAGACCGGCACCGGCAAGACGGCCGGCTTCACGCTGCCGATGCTGCAGCGGCTGACCGAAGGCAAGCCGGTGAAGGACGCTCGCGGCCGTGTTGCGATCCGCGCGCTGATCCTGACGCCGACCCGTGAACTCGCGGCCCAGGTCGAAGAAAGTGTGCGCACCTATGGCAAGTACCTGCCGCTGACCAGCATGGTGATGTTCGGCGGCGTCGGCATGCAGCCGCAGATCGACAAACTGCGCCGCGGGGTCGACATCCTGGTGGCCACACCCGGCCGCCTGCTCGACCACCACCAGCAGCGCACGCTGGACCTGAGCCATGTGGAAATCTTCGTGCTCGACGAAGCCGACCGCATGCTCGACATGGGCTTCATCCACGACATCAAGAAGGTGCTGGCGGTGCTGCCGCAGAAGAAACAGAGCCTGCTGTTCAGCGCCACCTTCAGCGACGACATCAAGTCCCTGGCCGACAAGCTGCTCAACGCCCCGGCGCTGATCGAAGTGGCACGCCGCAACCAGACCGCAGAGAGCATCGCGCAGAAGATCCACCCGGTCGGCCGCGAAAAGAAGAAGGAACTGCTGGCGCACCTGATCAAGCAGGGCAACTGGCACCAGGTGCTGGTCTTCACGCGCATGAAACACGGCGCGAACCGGCTCACCGAGTACCTGAACGAACACGGCATCACCGCGATGGCGATCCACGGCAACAAGAGCCAGGGTGCACGCACCAAGGCGCTGGCCGATTTCAAGACCAACGACCTGCAGGTGCTGGTGGCGACCGACATCGCAGCGCGCGGCATCGACATCGACCAGTTGCCGCACGTGGTGAACTTCGAGATGCCGAACGTGCCGGAAGACTACGTGCACCGCATCGGCCGCACCGGCCGCGCCGGCGCCACCGGCGAGGCCATCTCGCTGGTGTGCCTGGACGAAGAAGTCTTCGTGCGTGACATCGAACGCCTGATCAAGCGCGAGATCCCGCGCCAGGCCGTGCCCGGCTACGAACCACCGGCGAACGAACGTGCCGAGCCCATCGTGCTGGGCCGCATGACCATTGGCATCGGCGGCACCCGCATGGGTGGCGGCGGCGGCGGTGGTGGTGGCCGCGGCGGTCGTCCGGGGGGTGGCGGTGGTGGCCGTCCCGGTGGTGGCGGTGGCGGTGGCCGTCCTGGTGCCGGTGGTGGTGGTGGCGGTGCAGGCCGCCCGGCCGCGCCGCGCCGCGATGGTGGCCGCCCGCCGCAAAGCGCGCGCAGCGGCCCGAAGCGGTGATTTGTTGAAGCTGAGCGGCCCTTCGGGTCGCTCAGAACGTGACGCGGTTGCGCCCGGCGTGTTTGGAAGCGTAGAGCTTCTGGTCCGCCGCGGCGAGCAGGTCGGTCGGTTCGCCCATCTCGGGTGTCAGCAGCGAGATGCCGGCCGACAGCGTCTGCTGGTGCGTGGCCTTGCCACCACCCGGCACCGCGAGCACGAAGTCGTGTTCGGCGACGATGTGGCGGCCACGTTCGGCCAGTTCCAGCGCCTGTTCGGCGCCGGCATTCGGCATCACGACGACGAACTCCTCGCCGCCCAGCCGCCCCAGCACACCTGCACCTTGCTGGCTGGCGCGCAGCAGCGCCGCGCAGTCGCGCAGCACGCTGTCGCCGGCGGCATGGCCGTAGCGGTCGTTGACGGTCTTGAAATGGTCGAGGTCGTAGCAGACCACCGCCAGTGAACGCTGGCTCTGGCGCGCCAGCCGCATCTCGCGCTTGAGCGTGTCGAAGATGTAGCGCCGGTTGAAGACCTCGGTGCCGTTGTCCACCGTGGCAGTGCGGTAGATGCGGTCGTGCAGCGCCGCTTCGAGGCTTTGCCGTTCGTAGAAGCGGAACACCAGCACACCCAGGCGCACGAGGTCGCCATTGTTCAGCGCCACCGGGCCCTGGATGCGCGCTTCATTGACGAAGGTGCCGTTGATCGAGCCCAGGTCGCTGAGCGTCACCGAGTTGTCGTCGACACGCAGTTCGGCATGGCGCCGGCTGACACCGGGGCTGTCGACATGCAGGTGCGATTCGAGCGCACGCCCGATCACCAGCAGGCCCGGCTCCAGGTCGAAGGGCAGGCCGGCGTCGGGGCCGCTGTAGAGGATCAGGCAGGGCCGGCGCTCGGACAGCCCGGCCAGCGCCTGCAACAGCGACACGCCGGTCTTGGTGATCGCGACGGTGGTCGGGTCGGCCATGGGCACCGTGCTGGTGAAGCCTGGGTGTCGTTTGCCGGGCGTTTACTGGCCGCCGAACTTGTAGTCGGTCTTGGCCTTGGCGCGCAGCTCTTCCTGGTACTTCTGCATCTTGGCCTGTTCCATGCGCTGCTTGAGCTGGCCCTTGACGTCGTCGAAGCCGGGGAAGGCCGCTTCGCGTGTGTCGTCGAGGCGGATGATGTGCCAGCCGAACTGGCTCTTCACCGGCGTCTCGGTCATCTCGCCCTTCTTCAGCTTCGTCATGGCCTGGCCGAACTCGGGCACGTAGCTGTCGGGCTTGGCGAAGTCGAGGTCGCCGCCGTTTTCACCGGAGCCTGGGTCCTTCGAGTTCTTCTTCGCCAGGTCTTCGAACTTGGCGCCGCCCTTGATCTGCGCGATCAGCGCCTTCGCGTCTTCTTCCTTTTCCACCAGGATGTGGCGGGCGCGGTATTCGGTGCCGGTGGCCTGGGCCTTGAACTTGTCGTATTCGACCTGGGCCTCGGCGTCGGTGACCGGGTTCTTCTTCTTGTAGTCGTCGAAGAGTTCGCGGATCAGCACGCTCTGGCGTGCCAGTTCCATCTGCGCCTTGTAGTCGGGCGTGGCGGCGAGGCCGCGGCGCTCGGCTTCCTGGACGAAGATTTCGCGCAGCACGACCTGGTCGCGCGCTTGTTGCTGCACTTCGGGGCCGACCTGCTGGCCGGCGCGCTGCGCCTGCTGGATCAGCGTGTCCATGCGCGCCTTCGGCACGGGCTTGCCGTTGACGATGGCAAGGTTCTGGGCCTGGGCGGCCGAAGGCAGCAGCAGTGCGCCGACGGCAACAGCAACAGCGGCAACGGCAGCGCGCGCGGCAAGGGACTTCGAGCTCATGGGTCAGTGACTTTCGGTTGTGTCGGCCGGTGCCGGCAGGCAGCGGCGGCGTGCGCGCCGAGGGCGGCGATGAAGGTTCTCAGCTTGCGTCGGGCACCTGCGCATCGATGGCGAGCGCATGCACCCCGAGCGCTGCCAAGGAGCCCAGAGAATCATATACGAGGCGGTGCCGGGCCAACGGCGACAGCCCGGCGAAGCGGGCGCTGCGGATGTGCACCGTGAAGTGCCCGCCTTCGCGCGCCCCGGCATGGCCGGCGTGCTGGGCGCTGTCGTCCAGCACCTGCAGTTCCAAAGGCGCGAGCGCGGCGCGCAAGGCGGCTTCGATGGCGGCTGCGCGTTCCGCGCTCATCGTGAGTCCGCCTTCGGCGTGTCCTCGATGTAGCGGCTGAGGTACAGCCCCTGCGCCACCGTGAAGGCCAGCATCAGCCCGAGGCCACCGAAGAGTTTGAAGTTGACCCAGGCGCCGGTGCTGAAGCTGTAGGCCACCCACAGGTTGAGCAGGCCCATGCCGGCGAAGAACGCGACCCAGGCGAAGTTGAGCCGGTGCCAGACGCGGTCGGGCAGCTGCATCTGTTCACCCAGCAACACCTTGAGCAGGTTCTTGCCGGCCAGCAACGGGCTCAGCCAGAGCGCGGTGCCCATGGTCCAGTACAGCACGCTGGGTTTCCACTTGATGAAGGTCTCGTTGTGGAACCAGATGGTCAGGCCGCCGAGCACGGTGACGAGCGCCAGGCTCACCCACAACATGGTGTCGACCTTGCGGCCGCGCAGCTTGAGAAACGTCACCTGGGCCAGTGTGGCCAGGATCACCACCGCGGTGGCCAGCAGCACTGGCGCTTCGCCGGGACCGACCTTGCCGCCGGAGACCATGAAACCGAAGTGGCTGGTCGCGAAGTCGGCCGCCCAGTCCTTGTTGGCTTCCGCGCCCTTGAAGCAGGCGAAGAACAGGACGATGGGCAGGAAGTCGAAAAGCAGCTTCATGCGCGGATTGTGCCGGCTGGGCGGCAGCTCAAGGTTTGGGCTCGAAGTCGATGGCGGCCGAATTGATGCAATACCGCTCACCGGTGGGTTCCGGGCCGTCAGGGAAAACGTGGCCCAGGTGGGTGCCGCACTGCTTGCAGCGCACTTCCACGCGCACCATGCCGTGTGTGGTGTCGCGCACTTCTTCGACGACCTCGCTGTTGATCGGCGCGTAGTAGCTCGGCCAGCCGCAGCCGGCGTCGAACTTGGTGCCGCTCTCGAACAGCGGCGTACCGCAGCCGACGCAGTTGTAGCGGCCGTCCGAGAAGTGGTCCCAGTACTTGCCGCTGAAGGCGCGCTCGGTGGCGGCGTGGCGCGCCACCTGGTATTGCATCGGGTCGAGCTGGGCGCGCCAGTCTTCGTCACTCTTGCGCACCGGGTAACGCGGGTCGTCGTGGTCGTGCAGTTTCGACTTGCCAAAGAGACTCATGATGGGCAGGACACCTCGGGTTGTTGCGCCCGGTCGGGCGGAAATGCGGCAGACGCTTCGGCCGCAGCTTGTTCGTCGAATGGGCGCTGCAGAACTTTCACCAGCCGCTGTGCTTCGGTTGCACCCAGTGAAACTCCGTCCCAGGGCGGCGAAAGACGCCAGTGTTCATGGCGTCGGATTGTCGCGGCTGCGCCATGCGACGGCGCGGCCAGGGTCAATCGGCCCTGTCTCTTGGGCGACAAGGGTTCGGGGTAGTCCCTGAACCCCAGGGGCATCCAGTTCCGTTACCTTCGCCCGATTGGTTCTGAACCTTTGGAGACAACTTCAGTGAACTTCACACATCGACTTTTCGGTCTTCCGGTTGCCGCCACCCTGGCGCTGGTGTCCGGGGTGGTCTTCGCCCAGTCGGGCGAGACCGTCAAGATCGCCTTCATCGACCCGCTGTCGGGCCCGTTCGCCAACATCGGCCAGAACCAGCTGAAGAGCTACCAGTTCAGCGCCGAGCAGTTCAACAAGAAAAACATCGCCGGCGTGAAGTTCGAGTTCGTGCCCTTCGACAACAAGGGCTCACCGCAGGAAAGCCTGAACAACCTGAAGGCCGCGATCGACCAGGGTGTGCGCTACGTGGTGCAAGGCAACGGCTCGGGCGCCGCGGCCGCGATCTCCGACGCGGTGAGCAAACACAACGAGCGCAACCCGGGCAAGGAGGTGGTCTACCTCAACTACGCCGCGGTCGACCCGGCGCTGACCAACGAGCGCTGCTCGTTCTGGCACTTCCGGCTGGACGCCGACACCTCGATGAAAATGGAGGCGCTGACCAGCTTCATGAAGGACCAGCCGGAGGTCAAGAAGGTCTACCTGATCAACCAGAACTACGCCCACGGCCAGCAGGTGTCGCGTTACTTCCGCGACACCATCCCGCGCAAGCGTCCTGATGTGCAGGTGGTCGGCGACGACCTGCACGCGCTAGGCCAGGTGAAGGACTTCGCGCCCTTCGTGGCCAAGATCAAGGCTTCGGGCGCCGATTCCGTGGTCACCGGCAACTGGGGCCAGGATCTGACGCTGCTGATCAAGGCCGCGAAGGACGCCGGCCTCAACGCCAACTTCTACACCTACTACGCCGTCACCGGCGGCGTGCCGACGGCGATGGCCGCGGGTGTCGGCGGCAAGGTGCGTGTGGTGGCCATCGGCCACAACAGCGTGCCGGGCATCCTGAAGTGGCAGGACGCCTTCAAGAAGCAGTTCAACGACGACTGGTACACGCTGCAGACCTACAACGCGCTGGCGCTGCTGAGCGAAGGCATGGCCAAGGCCAAGAGCACCGATCCGGTGAAGGTGGCCACGGCGATGAGCGGGCTGAAGTTCCAGGGCTTCGGCGGTGAGGTCGAGATGCGCAAGACCGACCACCAGCTGCAGCAGGCGCTGTACATCACCGAGTGGACCAAGGCCAACGCGAAGAACCCCTACAGCATCGAGAACACCGGCTTCAACTTCCAGGAGGTGCGCGCGATCCCGGCCTACGTGTCGAGCACGCCCACCTCGTGCCAGATGAAGCGGCCGTAACTCACCCACCCCCGTAGCGCCTTCGGCGCTCCCCCTCCAGGGGGCAACGCGAGCGGACCGGCGGAGCCGGTTCCGCCGCGTCCGCTTGACAATGCCTCATGGACGCATCCTATTTTCTGATCTCGCTGCTCAACGGCCTTTCGGTGGGCCTGCTGCTGTTCATGCTGGCGTCGGGGCTGACGCTGATCTTCAGCATGATGGGTGTGCTCAACTTCGCGCACGCGAGCTTCTTCATGCTCGGCGCCTACGTCGCGTTTTCGATCACGCAGCTGACCTCGTTCTGGTGGGGGCTGCTGCTGGCGCCGCCGCTGGTGGGGCTGATGGGCGCGGGCTTCGAGCGTTTTGCGCTGCGCAAGGTGCACAAGTTCGGCCATGTGCCCGAGCTGCTGATCACCTTCGGCCTCAGCTACATCCTGCTCGAACTGGTGCAGCTGCTCTGGGGCCGGCAGGCGCTGAACTTCATGCCGCCGGAGTCGCTGCGTGGGCCGCTGTTCACCATCGTCGACCTGCAGGGCGCGGCGGGGGGCCTGGGCCTGGCCTGGGGCGAGCCGCCGGCCGACTGCAAAAGCGTCGCCGGCGCCATCTGCACGCAGTTCCCGGCCTTCCGCGCCTTCGGCATGGGCGTGGCGGTGCTGATGCTGGTGGCGGTGTGGCTGCTGCTCACGCGCACCCGCATCGGCCTCGTGATCCAGGCCGCGCTGACGCATCCGGAGATGGCCGAATCGCTGGGCCACAACGTGCCGCGGGTGTTCATGATGGTCTTCGGCGGTGGCACCGCATTGGCGGCGCTGTCCGGTGTCATCGGTGGTGCGCTGCGGGTCACCGAACCGTCGATGGCGCTGGCCGTGGGTGCGGTGGTGTTTGCCGTCATCGTGATCGGCGGCATGGGTTCACTCGCCGGCGCCTTCGTGGCGTCGCTGCTGCTGGGCGTGCTGGACTCGTTTGCCGTCGGCAGCGACAAGGCGCTGCTCGACCTGTTCAGCCTGTTGCGCCTGCAGGTCACGCCCGAGACCTTCGGCTACGCGGTGTGGAGCGTGAAGATCTCGCAGGTGGCGGCGATCCTGCCTTACCTGCTGCTGGTGCTGATCCTGATCTTCCGGCCCAAGGGCCTGTTCGGCACACGCGAGGGCTGAAGCGAGATGGCACACATCCACGAGGGCCGCGCCCACTACCACTTCAGGCCCTACAACGTCGGGCGCTGGACGGTCTGGGGCAGTTATGCCCTGGTGCTGATCGTCGCGCCGATGTTGTTCAAGAGCAGCCTGTCGCTGACCATGCTGTCGCAGATGGGCATCGGCATCATCGCCTGCCTGGCCTTCAACATGCTGCTCGGCCAGGGCGGCATGCTGAGCTTCGGCCATGCTGTCTATTCGGGGCTGGGATCGTTTTTCGCGATCCATGCGCTGAACATGGTGGCCTCGGGCAGGTTCGCGCTGCCGGTCAGCCTGGTGCCGCTGGTCGGCGGCCTGGCCGGCTTGCTGTTTGCGTTGCTGCTGGGTTATGTCACCACGAAGAAGGCGGGCACGCCGTTCGCGATGATCACGCTCGGCGTCGGTGAGCTCGTCGCCGCGATGGCGCTGATGTTCCCCGGCTTTTTCGGCGGCGAAGGCGGCATCAGCGGCAACCGCGTCGTCGGCCAGCCGCTGCTGGGCATCAGCTTCGGGCCGCAGGCGCAGCTGTACTACCTGATCGCGGTCTACTGCTTTGTCTGCACCGGGCTGATGTTCGCCTTCACGCGCACGCCGCTGGGCCGCATGCTCAACGCCGTGCGCGACAACCCCGAGCGGGTCGAGTTCATCGGCTACAGCACGCAGAACGTGCGCTACATGGCCTTCATGGCCAGCGGCCTGTTCATGGGCATCGCCGGGGGACTCTCTGCGCTGAACTTCGAGATCGTCACCGCGGAAGTGGTTGGCGCCGCGCGCTCGGGCGCCTACCTGCTGTTCACCTTCCTCGGCGGCGCGGTGTTCTTCTTCGGCCCCATCATCGGCGCGGTGCTGATGGTGCTGGCCGGCGTGCTGTTGTCCGAGCTGACGCAGGCCTGGCTGTTCTACCTGGGCCTGGTGTTCCTGTTCATGGTGATGTATGCACCCGGCGGCATTTCCAGCCTGATCATGATGAACCTGCGCCTGGCGGCTTTCGGCAAGCTGAAGACGCTGTGGACGAGTTACCTGGCTCTGGGCGGCCTGGCCTTCGTGATGCTGGTGGGCGCTGGCGCGATGATCGAGATGGTCTACCACCTGCAGCTCAACGAAGCACTGGGGCCGCAGCTCAAGTACATGGGCGCCAGCCTCAACGCCAAGGGTTTCGACAGCTGGTTCGGCGCCGCCATGGTGCTGGCCACCGGCGCGGCGTTGTTCGAAGTGACACGGCGACACTTCGTGCACCAGTGGGGCGAGATCCAGGGCGAGATCGAAAAAGAGATCAAGCGCAGGGAGGCGCTATGACGGGCCCCCAAAACTACGCGATCGAACTGCGCGACGTGCGCAAGAGCTTTGGCAAGACCGAGATCATCCGCGGCGCCAGCCTGGCGGTGAACGCCGGCGAGCGCGTCGCCATCATCGGCCCCAACGGCGCGGGAAAAAGCACGCTGTTCAACCTGATCAGCGGGCGCTTCGGCATCACCTCGGGCGAGATTCTGCTGAACGGCCAGAACATCGGCGGGCTGAGCCCGTTCGAGATCAACCGGCGCGGCCTGTCGCGCAGCTTCCAGGTCAGCAACCTGTTCACGCGGCTGTCGGTGTTCGAGAACATCCGTTGCGCCGTGCTCTGGAGCCTGGGCTACAAATATTCGTTCTGGCGCTTTCTGGCCGACATGCACGACGCCAACGACCGCACCGAAGAAGTGCTGGAGATGATCAAGCTCGACAAACGCCGCGACGTGCTGGCGACCAACCTCACCTATGCAGAGCAGCGCGCGCTGGAAATCGGCATCACCATTGCCGGCGGCTCGCAGGTGATCCTGCTCGACGAGCCCACCGCCGGCATGAGCAAGAGTGAAACCTCGCGTTTCGTCAACCTGATCCGCGAGGTTACGGTGGGCAAGACGCTGCTGACGGTGGAGCACGACATGGGTGTGGTGTTCGGGCTGGCCGACAAGATTGCGGTGCTGGTCTATGGCGAGGTCATCGCCTTCGACGAGCCCGCGGCGGTGCGGGCGAATGCACGGGTGCAGGAGGCGTATCTGGGCTCGGTGCTGGCAGATGCACAAGCCGCGGAAGCGGGGCACTGAGATGCTGAAACTCGCGAACGTGCACGCTTTCTACGGCAAGAGCCATGTGCTGCATGGTGTCAACTTCGAGGTCGGCAGCGGCGAGATCGTGGCGCTGCTCGGCCGCAACGGCTCGGGCCGTTCGACGACGGTGAAGACCATCATGGGCCTGGTCGACGGCACCGGGTCGATCCGCTGGCGCGACCAGGAAGTGCTGGGGAAGAAGGCCTTCGAGATCGCGCACACCGGTATTGGCTACGTGCCCGAGAACCGCGACATCTTTCCCAACCTCACCGTGCACCAGAACCTGCTGCTCGGGCAGAAGTCGGGGCAAAGATCGAAAGAGCAGGGCGGGCGCTGGGGCTTCGACGACATGTACGGCATGTTCCCGCGGCTCAAGGAGCGCCAGCACACGGAAGCCGGTGTGCTGTCGGGCGGCGAGCAGCAGATGCTGACGCTGTGCAGAACCCTCATGGGCGACCCCGACCTGATCATGATCGACGAGCCCACCGAAGGGCTGGCGCCGAAGATCGTCGAACTCGTCGCCGAGTACCTGCGTGAACTGAAACGCCGCGGCATCAGCGTGCTGCTGGTCGAACAGAAACTGACGATCGCGCTCGAAGTGTCCGAGCGCTGCTTCGTCATGGGCCATGGCCAGATCGTCTTCGAAGGCACACCCGCCGACCTGCGCGCCAACGCCTACATTCGCAAGGAATGGCTGGAGGTGTAGGCTTTCGGTTGCAGCCACAAATCGGCCGGCCTTGTCACCGCAGCGACATGGACCGGCCTTTTTTGGCTCATAGAATCGAACGACCGTTCTATTTCAAACGACCCACGAGGAGACGCCATGGGCGCCAAGTACGAACAACGCGGCAACGTTGCCGTCATCACGCTCGACAACCCGCCGGTCAACGGCCTCGGCTTCGAGACACGGCGCGAGTTCAGCGCCGGCGTCGAGCGCGCGTTGGCTGACGCGGCGGTGGCGGCCATCGTCATCACCGGCGCCGGCAAGGCGTTTTCCGGCGGTGCCGACATCAAGGAGTTCGGCAGCCCGAAGGCGGTGGCCGAGCCCAACCTGCTGTCGTTGATCAGGCAACTCGACGATGCCACCAAGCCGGTGATCGCCGCCGTGCACAGCGTCTGCATGGGCGGTGGGCTGGAGCTGGCGCTGGGCGCGCACTACCGCGTTGCGGCGCCGGGCACGAACGTCGCGTTGCCCGAAGTGAAGCTCGGGCTGATTCCCGGCGCCGGCGGCACGCAGCGCCTGCCGCGGGTGCTGGGTGTCGAGACGGCGCTGAACATGATCGTCAGCGGCGAGCCGGTGAAGAGCGAACTGCTCGCTTCCGTGCCGGGGCAGAAGTTGTTCGACCGTTTGATCGAAGGCGACCTGCTCCAAGGTGCCCTGGCGTTCGCCGCTGAAGTGGCCGCCGTGCGACCGCTGCCGCGTGTTCGCGACATGAAGTCCAGACACCCGAACGGCGACGCGTATTTCCAGTTCGCGCGCAACATGGTCAAGGGCATGGCGAAGAACTTCCCGGCGCCGGCCAAGTGCGTCGACGCCGTGGAAGCGTCGGTGAAACGCAAGTTCGACGACGGCATGGTCTACGAACGCGAGATCTTCACCGCGCTGATGTTCACGCCCGAGTGCAAGGCGCTGCGCCATGCCTTCTTCGCCGAGCGCGCGGCGAGCAAGATCCCCGACGTGCCCGAAGACACGCCGGTGCGCAAGATCGAGAAGATCGCGGTCATCGGCGCCGGCACCATGGGCGGCGGCATCAGCATGAATTTTCTCAACGCCGGCATCCCGGTGGTGATGTTGGAGATGAAGCAGGATGCGCTGGACCGCGGTGTCGCGACGATCCGCAAGAACTACGAGTCCCAGGTCAAGAAGGGCAGGCTGAAGGCCGACAAGTACGAGCAGCGCATGGCGCTGCTGAGCACCACGCTGAACTACGCCGACATCGCGCAGGCCGACCTGGTGATCGAAGCCGTGTTCGAAGAGATGGGCGTGAAGGAGAAGGTCTTCAAGACCCTCGACGAAGTGATGAGGCCCGGCGCCATTCTCGCCAGCAACACCAGCACGCTCGATGTCGACCAGATCGCCGCGTTCACGAAGCGGCCGCAAGATGTGATCGGCACCCACTTCTTCAGCCCCGCCAACGTGATGAAGCTGCTGGAAGTGGTGCGCGGCAAGGCCACCGCCAAGGACGTGCTGGCCACCGTGATGGCGTTGGGCAAGAAGATCAAGAAGACTTCGGTCGTCAGTGGCGTCTGCGATGGTTTCATCGGCAACCGCATGATCGAGCAGTACAGCCGCCAGGCCGGTTTTCTGCTGGAAGAAGGCTGCACGCCGGCGCAGGTGGACAAGGCGGTCGAGAAGTTCGGCTTCGCGATGGGCCCGTTCCGCATGGGCGACCTGGCAGGCAACGACATCGGCTGGGCCATCCGCAAGCGGCGTTATCTCGAAAAGCCGAACATGCGCTACAGCAAGACCGCCGACCTGTTGTGTGAACTCGGACGCTATGGCCAGAAAACCAGCGCCGGCTGGTACGACTACCAGGCCGGCAAGCGCGACGCGATGCCCTCGGACGTGGTCAACAAGATGATCGAGGACCACCGCAAGACGCTCGGCATCACACCGCGCCAGATCAGCGACGACGAGATCGTGCACCGGCTCGTCTATTCGCTCGTCAACGAAGGCGCGAAGATCGTCGAAGAAGGCATCGCCAGCAAGGCCAGCGACATCGACATGGTCTACCTCACCGGCTACGGCTTCCCGCTGCACCGCGGTGGGCCCATGTGTTATGCCGACACGGTGGGTTTGTTCAACGTCGTGCAGACGATGAAGAAGTTCGCGGCCAACCCGCTGGACGATGCGTCGTTCTGGCAGCCTGCGCCGCTGCTCGCCAAGCTGGCCGCTGAAGGCAAGAGCTTCAGCTGACGACGTGATCAAGCGCACGTTGCTGGGTTTGCTGGCGCTGCTGTTGCTGCTGGCCGTGGTGCTGGTGGCCAATACGCTGCGCCAGGGCTCGCGGCAGGTGCAGGTGCCGGCGCTGGCGAAGCTGCCGGTCGATGCGGCAGCCGTTGCCGAAGCGATGGCGCAGGCGGTGCGCGCGAAGACCGTCAGCGGCCTGCTCGACCCTGCCGGCACCGCTGCCGAGTTCGACACGCTGCATGCCCAGCTGCGTGCTCGCTACCCGCTGGTGCATGCGGCGCTGCAGCGCGAAGTGGTTGGCAACCACAGCCTGCTCTTCACCTGGCGCGGCAGCGACGAAAAGACCAAGCCGATAGCGCTGCTGGCACACCAGGACGTGGTGCCCATCGCCCCCGGTACCGAGGCGTTGTGGAAGAAGCCGCCGTTTGCCGGCGTCGTCGAAAACGGCATGGTCTGGGGCCGCGGCACGCTGGACGACAAGAGCAATCTCGTCACCCAGCTCGAAGCGGTGGAGTTGCTGCTGAAGGCCGGCTTTAAGCCGCGCCGCACGGTCTACTTCGTCTTCGGCCACGACGAGGAAGTCGGTGGCCAGCAAGGTGTCGTGAAGATCGTGCAACTGCTGACGCAGCGGGGCGTCAAGCTCGAATTTGTTCTCGACGAAGGGCTGGTTGTCACCGAAGGTGTGCTGCCCGGCGTCGCGCAGCCGATCGCGCTGATCGGCCTGGCCGAGAAAGGCTCGGTGTCGCTGAAGCTGACGGCCACCGCCGCGCCCGGCCACTCGTCGATGCCGCCGGCCGCCGGCAGCAGCGCCATCGGCATGCTCAGCGCCGCGCTGGTGCGGCTGGACCAGAACCCTCTGCCTGGCGGCATCCAGGGCGCGGCGGCCGAGATGTTCGCTGCGGTCGCACCCGAGCTGCCTTTCGGCCAGCGGCTGGCGATGTCCAACCTTTGGCTGTTCCGGCCCATCGTCGAGCGCATGCTCGGCAAGGGCAGCGCCACCAACGCGATGATGCGCACGACCACCGCGATGACCATCGTCAACGCCGGCAACAAGGAAAACGTGCTGCCCGGCCGCGCCGAGGCGGTCGTCAACTTCCGCATCCTGCCCGGCGATACATCGGCTTCGGTCGCAGCGCATGTCAAGCGTGTCATCGCCGACGAGCGCATCGAGGTGCAGCCGCTGGGCACGCCGTTCGAACCTTCGAAGCTGTCGTCGCCGCAGACCGAGCCCTTCAAGCTGATCGAGCGCACGGTGCGCGAGGTCTTCCCCGACAGCATGGTGGCGCCGGGGCTGATGCTGGCGGCGTCGGACGCGCGCCACTTCGACGCCATCGCCGAACAGAGCTACCGTTTCATGCCGATCCGTTTCAAACCCGAAGACCTGGCGCGACCGCACGGCACCGACGAGCGCATCGCCGTCGAGCAGCTGGCCGACATGGTCCGCTTCTACCACCGGCTGCTGATGCAGTCTGCCTCCTGATCCTCTTTTGACCCAGTTGACTTCCACCACAGGACTCCCGCCATGAGCCAAGCCGTCATCGTCTCTACCGCCCGCACGCCCCTGGCCAAGAGCTGGAAGGGCGCCTTCAACATGACCCATGGCGCCACGCTCGGCGGCTTTGCGGTGCAGGCCGCGGTCGCACGCGCCGGCATCGACCCCGGCGCCGTCGAAGACGTGTTGATGGGCTGCGCCAACCCCGAAGGTGCGACCGGTGCGAACATCGCGCGCCAGATCGCGCTGAAGGCCGGCCTGCCCATCACGGTGAGCGGCGTCACGATCAACCGTTTCTGCAGCAGCGGGTTGCAGACCATTGCGATGGCAGCGCAGCGCATCATCGCGGGCGAAGGCGATGTCTATGTCGCCGGCGGCGTCGAGAGCATCTCGTGTGTGCAGCAGGAAATGAACCAGCACATGATGGTCGACCCGGCACTGCAGAAGCTGAAGCCCGAGATCTACTGGAGCATGCTGCAGACCGCAGAACAGGTGGCCAAGCGCTACAACGTGGCCAAGGAGCGCATGGACCACTACGGCGCCGGCAGCCAGCAGAAGGCTTGCGCGGCGCAGGAAAAAGGCCTGTTCAGCGACGAGATCGTGCCCTGCACGGTGACCACCGGCGTCGCCGACGCGCAGCTCGGCCTGCGCAGCAAGGAAGTGACGATCAGCGCCGACGAAGGCCTGCGCCAGGGCACCACCTTTGAGAGCATCCAGGGCATCCGCACGGCCATGCCCGGTGGTGTCATCACCGCCGGCAACGCCAGCCAGTTCAGTGACGGTGCCGGCGCCTGTGTCGTCGTCAGCGAGAGCTATGCGCAGCAGAAAGGCCTGAAGCCGCTGGGCCGCTTCCTCGGCTTTGCGGTGGCCGGCTGCGAGCCCGACGAAATGGGCATCGGCCCGGTCTTCGCCGTGCCCAAGGTGCTGAAGCGCCTGGGCCTGACGGTTGGCGACATCGACCTCTGGGAACTCAACGAAGCCTTTGCGGTGCAGGTGCTGTACTGCGCTGACACGCTGGGCATTCCGATGGACCGGCTCAACGTCAACGGCGGCGCCATCGCCGTGGGCCACCCCTACGGCGTCAGCGGCCAGCGGTTGACGGGCCACGCGCTGATCGAGGGCAAGCGCCGCGGCGCGAAGAAGGTCTGCGTCACGATGTGCATCGGCGGCGGCATGGGCGCGGCAGGCATCTTCGAGGTTCTGTGAGCACCGAGCCCACACCTGAACAGTTCCTGGCCCATGGCGCAGGGCACGATCGCCCGCTTGGGCGGGGAGTGAGTCCATGGCCTTCGACCTGACATCGCTGCGCAACTTCTTCAAGCTGTCGCCGTACATGGTGGACCTCGGCGTCGAGCCGGTGGCCGTGTCCGAAGGCCGTGTCACGACGACGCTGGTGATCGCGCAGCGCCACCTGCAGCACACAGGCACGGTGCATGCCGGCGTGTCGGCAGCAATGGCCGACCACACGATGGGCGCCGCGGCGCAGACCCTCGCGCCCGAAGGTTTCTGGGTGCTCACCGCCGAGCTGAAGACCAGCCTGCTGCGCCCCGGCAAGGGTGAACGCCTGCTCTGCGAAGCGCGTGTCATCAAGGCCGGCCGCCAGCTCAGTTTCACTGAAGCCGAGGTCTATGCCCAGCGCGACGGCCAGCGTGTGCTGGTCGTCAAGGCCTCGGCCACGATGGCCATCGTCTCCCAGGCTTGAACCATGATGCGCAGCACACTCGACTTTCTCCTGAACGACTGGCTGGACGTCGGCACGCTGCTGCAGCGCGAACGTTTTGCCGAACATTCGGCCGAGACCTTTGCCTCGGTGCTGGACACCTGCGAACGCATCGCACGCGAGAAGTTCGCGCCGTTCAACCGGCAGTCGGATACGCAGGAACCTCACGTTGTTTCGGATGCGGACGGTGAGCGGGTGCACCTGCCAGCGAGCACCCACGCCGCGATGGCGGCGTACGTCGAGTCGGGCATGCTGGCCGCGGCGCAGGACCACGCCATCGGCGGCATGCAGCTGCCGTGTGTCATCGAGATGGCGGCCAACGCCTTCTTCAGCAAGGCCAGTGTCGCGATGGGCGGCTACGCCATGCTGACCAGCGGCAACGCCAGCCTGCTGACGGCACACGGCACGCCGTTACAGAAAGAAGTGTTCGCGAAGAACCTGTTCGCCGGCCGCTGGTTCGGCACGATGTGCCTGAGCGAGCCACAAGCCGGTTCTTCGCTGAGCGACGTGGTGACACGTGCGCTGCCCGACGGCGACGATGCGCTGGGGGCACGCTACCGCCTCAAGGGCAACAAGATGTGGATCTCGGCCGGTGAGCACGAGATCACCGAGAACATCGTGCACCTGGTGCTGGCCAAGATTCCCGCCGCCGACGGCAAGCTCGTTCCCGGCACCAAGGGCATCTCGCTCTTCATCGTGCCGAAGAAGCTGGTGAACGAACACGGTGAACTTACCGGCGAACGCAACGACGTGGCACTCGCCGGGCTGAACCACAAGCTGGGTTACCGCGGCACGACGAACACGCTGCTGAACTTCGGCGAAGGCAAATTCCCGGTGCGAGGCGGCGCCGGCGCCATCGGCTATCTCGTCGGCCAGCCGGGCCAGGGCCTGCGCTGCATGTTCCACATGATGAACGAGGCGCGCATCGGCGTCGGCCTGGGCGCCGTGATGTTGGGGTATGCCGGTTACGAAGCCAGCCTCGACTACGCGAAACAACGTCCGCAGGGCCGCAGCATCGGCCCCGCGGGCAAAGACGCCGCGCAGCCGCAGATTGCCATCGTCGAACATGCCGACGTCAAACGCATGCTGCTGGCGCAGAAGAGTTATGTCGAAGGCGGCCTCGCGCTCGAGCTGTATTGCGCCCGCCTCGTCGACGAACTGCACACCGGCGACGAAGCCGCTGCACACGAAGCCCACACGCTGCTGGAAGTGTTGACCCCTGTGGCCAAGAGCTGGCCCAGCGAATGGTGCCTGGAAGCCAACTCGTTGGCGATCCAGGTCCACGGCGGTTATGGCTACACACGCGACTTCATGGTTGAACAGTACTGGCGCGACAACCGCCTGAACATGATCCACGAAGGCACACACGGCATCCAGGGCCTGGACCTGCTGGGCCGCAAGGTCGTGATGGACGGCGGCGCCGGCCTCAAGCTGCTGGCCACGCGCATCAGCGCCACCACCTCCCGCGCCGGTCAGGTGCCAGGACTCGCAGAGCCGGCGAACGCACTCGCCGCCGCCCTGCAGCGTCTGGGCGCGGCAACCAAGTCTGCCTGGGCCACTGGCGTGCCCGAAGACGCTTTGGCCAATGCCACGCCGTACCTGCAAGCCTTCGGCCACGTGGTGCTGGCCTGGCTGTGGCTCGACGTGGCCTTGGCCGCAGAGCGCGGCACCTCGCCTCTGAAGCCAGGCAAACTGGCGGCGATGCGCTACTTCTTCGCCTACGAACTGCCGAAGATCGATGCCTGGCTGGGTGTGGTGGCCCGCCGCGAAGCCGTGTGTCGCGAGATGCACGAAGACTGGTTCTGAAGCATGGCGCCGAAGAAGATCGAGCAGCTGGTCTGGGTGCTGATCTACGGCGGCCTGCTCACGCTCAGCCTGGGGATCTTCGTGCAGCGCCTGCACGACCCCATCGGCTGGACACTCACCGTCGTCGGTGCCGTGGCTGCGGCCGCTGGTGCCGTTCTCATCTGGGTCCGCTCGCGCATGTTGCGTTGAGCCGGGCCGTTCTCCCACCGCAAGGAAATCCGCATGAGCACTCCCGTTCAAAAACTCTTCGACCTCACCGGCAAGACCGCGCTGGTCACCGGCGGCTCGCGTGGCCTGGGCCTGCAGATTGCGGAAAGCCTGGGCGAAGCCGGCGCCAAGATCATGCTCAGCTCGCGCAAGGCATCCGACCTCGAAGAAGCCGCCGCACACCTGCAGGCCAAGGGCATCGACACACGCTGGATCGCCGCCGATGCGAGCAAGCCCGAAGACGTGCAGAAGGTGGTGAGCGAAACGATGCAGCGGCTGGGCCACATCGACATCCTCGTCAACAACGCCGGCGCCACCTGGGGCGCGCCGGCCGAGGACATGCCGCTCGACGCCTGGGACAAGGTGATGAACCTGAACATCCGCAGCCTGTTCCTGTTTGCGCAGGCGGTGGCCAAGGCCAGCATGATTCCGAACAAGAGTGGCCGCATCATCAACATCGCTTCGATCGCCGGGTTGGCCGGCAGCCTGGACATGAAGTTCATCGCCTACGGCACGAGCAAGGGCGCGGTGGTCAACTTCACGCGCACGCTGGCGGGCGAGTGGGGGCCTTACGGCATCACCGTCAACGCGCTGGCGCCGGGCTTCTTCCCGAGCAAGATGACCGCCGGTGTGCTGAAGGGCGACGGCGCCGACAAGATGGCTGCCCTTTCGCCGCTGCGACGCATCGGCGACGACGACGACCTGAAAGGCGCGGCGCTGCTGTTCGCCAGCGCGGCCGGCAAACACATCACCGGCCAGATCCTGGCGGTGGACGGCGGCGTCAGCTCGGTGCACAGCGGCTGAAGCCATGGAGTTCAAGGTCCGCATCCCCTTCGTCGAGCATCTCGGCTTCGAGCTGATGCGCTTCGATCCGGGCGAGGCCGAGATCCACGTCGAGTTGCGCGACGAACTCACCAATTCCTGGGGCGTGGCGCATGGCGGCGTGACGATGACGCTGCTCGACGTGGTGATGGCGCATGCCGCGCGCAGCCCGAAGGCGATGGGCGGTGAACACCAGACAGGTGTCGTCACCATCGAGATGAAAACCAGCTTCATGCGCCCCGGCCAGGGCTGGCTGCTCGCCACCGGCAAACGCCTGCACATGACGGCATCGCTGGCCTTCTGCGAAGCCTCGGTGCACGACGGCCAGGGCCAGCTTGTCGGCCATGCCACCGGCACCTTCAAGTACATGAAGGCGCTGCCGGTGGGCGACGGTCGCCGCATCCAGCGACCCAACGGAACGGATTGAGAGACCACCATGAACAACCAGCAGATCCAGCTTGCCTCGCGTCCCGACGGTGAAGCCACCACGGCCAACTTCCGCCTTGTCGAAACGCCGCTGGCGGACCTGGCAGAGGGGCAAGTGCTGGTGCGCCACCACTACCTGAGCCTGGACCCGTACATGCGTGGCCGCATGAACGACGCCAAGAGCTACGCCCAGCCGCAGGCGCTGGACACGGTGATGGGCGGCGGCACGGTGGGCGAAGTGATCGATTCGCGCCACCCGGGTTTTGCCGCCGGCGACAAGGTCGTCGGCATGGGCGGCTGGCAGCAGTATTCGGTGGTCGACGCCACGCAGCCGGGCAGCCTACGCAAGGTCGACACCACGCATGTGCCGCTGTCGGCCTACCTCGGCGCGGTCGGCATGCCGGGTGTCACCGCGTGGTACGGGCTGGTGAAGATCATCGAACCCAAGGCCGGCGAGACCGTGCTCGTCAGCGCCGCCAGCGGCGCGGTCGGTGGTGCCGTCGGCCAGCTGGCGAAGGCCCGCGGTCTGCGTGCGGTCGGCATCGCCGGCGGTGCCGACAAGTGCGCCTACGTCGTCAACGAACTCGGCTTCGACGCCTGCGTCGACTACAAGGCGCATGCCGACGCGAAGTCGCTCTCGGCAGCGTTGAAAGACGCGGCGCCCGACGGCGTCGACGGCTATTTCGAGAACGTCGGCGGCATGGTGCTCGACGCCGTGATGCCGCGCATCAACGCCTTCGGCCGTGTGGCGCTGTGCGGCATGATCTCGGGCTACAACGGCGCACCGATTCCGCTGAGCCAGCCGCAACTGCTGCTGACGCAGCGCATGAAGCTGCAGGGTTTCATCGTCAGCGAACACATGCAGCATTGGCCCGAAGCGCTGAAGGAGCTGGGCATGGCGGTGGCCACCGGCAAGCTGAAGTACCGCGAGACGGTGGCGCAAGGCCTGGCCGCGGCACCCGAGGCTTTTCTCGGCCTGCTGAAGGGCAGGAACTTCGGCAAGCAGTTGGTCAAACTCACGTGAACTGGACCTGGTCGCGTTTTGCCGAACTGGGCGTCGACAACCTGTACGACGCGCTGGCCTTGCGCTGCCGGGTCTTCATCCTTGAGCAAGGGCCGTACCTCGACCCCGACGGTGTCGACCGTGTTTCCTGGCATCTGCTGGGGCGTGACGGGGCCGGCGTGCTGCAAGCCTATCTGCGTGTCGCCGACCCCGGCGTGAACTACGCCGAACCGTCGCTGGGGCGTGTGATTACAGCGCCCGAAGTGCGTGGCAGCGGCGCCGGCCGCGTGTTGGTGGGCGAAGGTGTGCGGCGCTGCCTGGCGGCGTGGCCGGGGCAGGGCATCCGCATCAGCGCGCAGGCGCATCTGGTGAAGTTCTATGGCGGGTTCGGCTTCGTCCCGGTGGGCGAGACCTACCTCGAAGACAACATCCCGCATCGGGAGATGGTGAGGGCTGCATGAACACACACGAGGTCTTCAACCAGGCCACGCCGTTCGAAGGCGCGAACCTGTTCCGCATCAACCGGCCGCTGCGCGACGCCTTGCGCCACCATGCGCCGGCGCTGGACACGGCCGGGCTCGACGCGCTCGGCGCGACAGCAGGTTCGGTAGCAATGCAGGCCCACGCGCGGCTGGCGAACACCCACAGCCCGGTGCTGCACACACACGACCGTTTCGGCCACCGCGTCGACCAGGTCGAGTTCCACCCCAGCTACCACACGCTGCTGGGCACAGCGCTGCGGCACGGCCTGCACGGCACGCCCTGGTCGCGTGGCGCCGGCGGCCACATCGAACGCGCCGCAGGTTTCATGCTGTTTACCGAAGCCGAGCCTTCCGTGCTGTGCCCCGTCTCGATGAGCTACGCGGTGACACCGGCGCTGCGTGCCAACGCCGCGTTGTCGGCCGACTGGTCACCGCGGCTGGCCGCCACCGCCTACGACCCGCGTTTCGTGCCCTACCACGCCAAAAGCACGGTGACGATGGGCATGGGCATGACGGAGAAACAGGGCGGCTCTGACGTGCGCGCAAACACCACACGCGCGGTGCCAGATGGCAGCGACGCCTGGGGGGAACGCTGGCGCGTCACCGGCCACAAGTGGTTCTTCTCGGCGCCGATGTGCGACGCGTTCCTGATCCTGGCGCAGACCTCGTCCTCGCCGGCTGGCCTGAGCTGCTTCTTCCTGCCGCGGCTGCTGCCTGACGGCAGCGTCAACGCGATTGCTGTGCAGCGGCTCAAACACAAGCTCGGCAACCAGGCGAACGCGAGTTCCGAAGTCGAGTTTGACAACGCCGCCGCCTGGCTGGTGGGCGAAGCCGGGCGCGGTGTGCCGCAGATCCTGGCGATGGGCGCGTTGACGCGGCTGGACTGCGCACTCGGCACCGCCGGCCTGATGCGCAACGCACTCTCGCTGGCGCTGCACCACACGGCGCAGCGCAGTGCCTTCGGCAAACCGCTGATCGCGCAGCCGTTGATGAAAAACGTGCTCGCCGATCTGGCGCTGGAAAGCGAAGCCGCCACCGCGCTGGCGCTGCGGCTGGCGGCGGCGGTCGACCGCACCGAGAACGGCAATGACGAACACGAAACCGTCATGCGCCGCCTGCTCACGCCGGTGGCCAAGTTCTGGGTCTGCAAACGCGGCAGCCACTTCGCGCAGGAGGCGATGGAATGCCTGGGCGGCAACGGTTATGTCGAAGCGGACGGCACCGGCGTGATGGCGCGCATCTACCGCGAGATGCCGCTCAACAGCATCTGGGAAGGCGCGGGCAACATCATGGCGCTGGACCTGCTGCGTGCCCTGCGCGGCGCCCAGGTGGCCGACGCGCTGGCGCATGAAGTGGCACCTGCGCGTGGCCGCCATGCGGCGCTGGACCGGGCCACTGCACGTGTGCTCGACGGCGTGGATGGCAGCGTCGAAGAAACGCAGGCCCGCAGTCTGGCGCGTGAACTTGCGCTGGTGCTACAGGCCGCGCTGCTGCACGCCCATGCGCCACAGGCCGTGTTCGACGCCTTCTGCAGCGCGCGCTTCGACGCGGCGAATGACGTCTTCGGCCTGCTGCCGGCCAGCGCCGATCTCGACGCCTTGATCACACGGGCGATGCCCGAGGAGACTTCATGACCGACCTGATCCTGCACCACTACGACGGCTCGCCTTTCTCGGAAAAGGTGCGGCTGATGCTCGGCTTCAAGGGCCTGGCCTGGGCTTCGGTGAAGGTGCCGGTGATCCTGCCCAAGCCCGATGTCGTGGCGCTGACCGGCGGCTACCGCAAGACACCGTTCATGCAGATCGGCGCCGACATCTACTGCGACACGGCGTTGATCGCGCGCCTGCTCGAAGCGCGCGCGCCGACACCGACGCTGTTTCCCGCCAGCGCGCCGCTGTCGCCGCTGCTGGCGCAATGGGCCGACAGCACGCTGTTCTGGACCATCATCCCCTACACGATGCAGCCCGCCGGCGCGGCCCAGGTGTTCCAGGGTGTGCCGCCCGAGGTGCTGAAGGCCTTCGCCGCCGACCGCGCGCCATTCACCGCCGGCATGAAGCGCCAGACCGTCGCCGACGCCACCGCCAACCTCACCGCCTACGCCGCGGCGCTGGATAGGCAGCTCGCCGCCAGCGGCGATTTCCTCTTCGGCAGCGCCGCCAGCATCGCCGACTTCTCAGTGGCGCACTGCATCTGGTACGTGCAACGCGGCGGCCCGGTGGCCGCGATCTTCGAGCCCTTCGTGCATCTGCGCGCCTGGTATGCACGTGTGCAGGCCTTCGGCCACGGCACACCGGAAAAACTGCGCAGCGACGAAGCGATCACGATCGCCGCCAACGCCTCCGGGGCTGGCAGCCATGCGTCGACGCAGGTGCAGCCCGGCCTGGCCTTCGAAGCCGGCCAGGCCGTCACCGTGATGCCCACCGACTACGGCTGCGACCCCGTCGCCGGCACGCTGGTGGGCCTGAGCGGCGACGAGGTCGTCATCCGCCGCAGCGACGAACGTGCCGGCACCGTGCACGTGCATTTCCCGCGTGCCGGGTTCCAGATCAAGCAGGAGCAACAGCCATGAACGAGTGGAAAGGCCGCACGGCCGTCATCACCGGTGCCGCGTCGGGCTTCGGCCTGGAGGCCAGCCGCATCGCCGCGCGCAAAGGCATGAACATCGTGATGGCCGACGTACAGCCCGATGCGCTGGAACTGTCGGCGAACGAGGTTCGCGGCCTCGGCGCGCAGGTGCTGAGTTTCAGGCTCGACGTTGCGAAGGCGGCCGAGGTCGAAGCCCTGGGCGCCGCGACGATGCAGCGTTTCGGCGCCCCCAGCTTCGTCTTCAACAACGCCGGTGTCGGCGCCGGCGGCCTGATCTGGGAACACACGGCGAAAGATTGGGACTGGGTCGTCGGCGTCAACCTGATGGGCGTGGCGCACGGTGTGCGTGTCTTCACGCCGCTGATGCTGGCCGCGGCCGCAGCCGACCCGTCATTCCACGGCCACATCGTCAACACCGCCAGCATGGCCGGCTGGCTGAACGCGCCGAACATGGGTGTCTACAACGTCACCAAGAGCGGTGTCGTCTCGATGAGCGAGACGCTGTTCCAGGACCTGGCACTGGTCAGCGAACAGGTGCATGCACACCTGCTGTCGCCGTTTTTCGTGCCCACCGGCATCCACAAGAGCGAACGCAACCGGCCCGCCGACTTGGCCGAGCAAGACAGCAAGCCGACACGCAGCCAGCTGATCGCGCAGGCGATGAGCGACAAGGCCGTCAGCAGCGGCAAGCTCACCGCAGCGCAGGTGGCGCAGTTCGTCTTCGACGCGATGGACGAGAACCGCTTCTACGTCTTCAGCCACCCGAAGGCGCTGGCCGGCCTGCAGACGCGGCTGGAAGACGTGATGATGCTGCGCAACCCGACCGATCCGTTCAAGGCCAAGCCTGAAATCGGGCAGCAACTGCGCGCCGCGTTGCGCGCCACCGACTGATCGAGGCCGCGCCGCGCGCCCTCAGGCGCGCAAGAAGGCCTCGACGCGGCCGCCCAAGCTGCGGCCAGCGACGTGGCTCTCGACGGCCTTGCCCATCCCGGTGGCGTGTGTCAGATAACCCTGCATCCGCTTGTCGGGGCTCTTCAGCGGCATGAAACTGAATCCGCTGGCGCGCATGTAGTCCGCGCCATGCCGCTTCAGCCGGGTGAAGTAGCTGTTGGCAGTGAGCAACTGGGCGCTCGCGTCTGCCTTCAACGTCGGGTTGCTGCCGGACTCGAACAGCTTGATCAGGGTCATCGGGCCGCCGCCCAGGCCCGAGTTGAGCGTCAACATCGGGATCAGCGGGCTCGCGTTGCAGCCTTCCTCGAAGAAGGCGGTGAAGCGCTTGGTGTCGTTGATCAGGCCACCGGCCGCGGTGCTCGGCTCGTAGACGTCGTTGACCTTCTTGGCGCGCTGTTGTTCGAACGCGTACTCGGTGCGTGCGCGGCGCAGGAAGTTGCCGATGGCGCTTTGTTCGGTCAGGCGGGAAACCATCTTGACCATCCATTCGATGGCGCCCATCACCACCGAGACCAGGCTGCCGAGCCCCGGCAGGAAGATGCTGACAGCCACCTTGGCGGCGCCCATCAGCGCATCGAGCAGGCCGCGGAAGATGCCCTTTCCCATCTGGGACTCGATCGCGTCGGCGATCTGTTTCGGGTGCCCGTCCTGCAACTGGATCTGGCGGCGCTCGTTCCACGAGGCGACGCGCGTGCAGGCTTCGCCGATGGACCGTGCCAGCCCGGTTCCCAGGTCAACCGCGCCGCCGACAAAAGGCAGCGCGTTGCGCATGATCAGGTCGACCGCGACCTTGCCGCAGAGCTTGATCAGCGCACTGGCTTTCTGCGTGGCGCGCAGGTCGCCCGCATGTTGCCTCGCGTACAAGAGCATGTCGCCGATCTTGTCGATGGCGGCCTTGATCTTCGTCCAGAGGTAGCGCAAACCGTCCACCAGCAGCGCCCCGGCGGTGACCGGCGCGGCGAGCACCGCCGCGCCGGCGACCCGCCGGTACCGCCCGGCCTGGTAGTTGTCGGAGATCGAGTTGCCCAGCATCTTCAACGCCGCTTCGGTGGTGGGAAACGACTTCTGGTTCGGGTCGGATGGCGCGCTCACCATCTCGGCGAGGCCTTCGATGCCCCCTTTCGCTACATGCACGGCGATCTTGCCGCCGGCCGCCAGATGCTGCGCCTTGATGCCGGCGCCCTTGACGTTGGCCAGTTCCCGCACCGAACCAGCGGCGTCGCCGAGCTTGGTGAAGTCGGTCGTCATGCCGACGCCGATTGCGCCGCCGATCTGCGATGCGCCCTCGACGACCGAGGTGAAGGGATCGACCTCGATCTTGATGTTGGCCAGGAAGTAGAGCACGCCGAAACGTGCGCTCGGAATCTCGACCTCGTCGATCCGTGCAGCCGCCTTGCGGTCCATCTCGGCCGCCTGGGCCGGTGTCAGGCCGCCCGGGAGCACCGTGTTGTACAAGTATTCGAGCAGGCCGCCGCTGACGACGTTGCGGTCGCACTTGTTCCAGAAGCCGCCGTGCGCCACCAGGTACTCGCGCAGCCTGTCGTACAGGCCCTTTGCGTTGACCGAGGATCGGTTCGCGTGGTAGTCGTCGTAGGCCTTGTCCATGGCCAGCGTGGTACCGCTGCGGCTGCTCATGGTCAGCGCCGTGCGCTCTCTGAATTCGGCCGGCGTGACGATGGCGAGCGGTCCCTTTTTTCCCATGGCAGCTTTCGACGGCCAAGTGGAAGGGCAGGGGCTCCGCCGCAGACACCACGATACCGTTTGTTACGACTATACGGTGCCGCAGCGCGGTGCGGGGCCGTGCAAACGCGGGGTCTTGCTGGTCAGGAACAGGCCAGTGCCACGGCCTGCAGCGGCTTGTGCGTGGCCGCGTCGGTGACGACGAAGACAACACGGCGCGGGAAGGCCGCGTCGCCACGCGACACCGTCAGCTGCGAACGTGTGCCTTCGGCTGCGGCCCAGGCGGCCACCGGTTTGTACAGGCGAACGACGTGGTCGTGGCGCAGCGTCTCGCCGGCGTTTTCGCCAGCACGCACCTTGTTTTGGTGGCTGTCTTCGAGCACCGCCCAGTAACCGTCCAGCCGCGCCGGCATGTCCGCTGAACCCGACGTTGCCGCGACCTGCGCCGTGACCATCTCGCCTTCGCGTTGCAAGGTCAGGCCCACGGTGCTGGCCATGCCGGACTTCGGCAACGTGACGCCGGCACGGCTGTCGCGGCCGTTGACCACGATCTGCGGCGTGTAGACCGAGCTGCTGCCGTTCCAGCGCGACAGCGTGTACTGGCGTGCCGTCGACTCCGGCGTCGCGAAGCGGTCGACCCAGCCGAGCTGGTCCCAGTAGTTGACGTGGAAGGCCAGCGCCAGCACGTCGCCGCGGCCTTTCAGCGTCGACAGCCAACGGTCGGCGGGTGGGCAGGAGCTGCAGCCTTCGGAGGTGTAGAGCTCGACCACGGTCGGCGCGGTGGCCGTCGAAGTGGCGTGGCAGATTGCCGTGGCCGTGGCAGCGCTGGCGCCCGCGGCGCCGAAGGCGGTGAGCAGGGCGATGGGAATGAGCGTGTTCATGGCCCTTGGTCGCGTGGCGGCGCGGCTTCTTACATCAATCAAGTGTCGTTGCTGCCGAGGCCGTGCACCAGCCGGTACTCGCAGGCCTTGAAGACGACGTAGAAGGCCATGCTGACGTAGCCGCTGACCAGCAGTTCGAACAGCTGCATCGCGGCGCCGTCCATCAGCGCCTGCCAGCCGTGTTCGACGACGAGGTCGATGTTCAGCTTCAGCAGCGAGGCCAGGCTCAGTGTGCCGGTGCCGAAACCCAGGAAGCTGAGGCCCAGCACGAGGAACGTCGTCCAGGCGCGCTGCAGCACGAGGCGGTGGAACAACGCATGTGCGCGCGCCGGCAGTCTCGTCAGCAGTCTCATCGCCGGGCCTCCAGGTGCATGGCGGGACTGTACAGTTGCGTCCATGCTGCCGTTTTCCGTCCAGCGCATCGACCATCTGGTGCTGCGTGTGCAAGACACCGAACGTTCGATCGTGTTCTACCGCGACCTGTTGGGCGTCGAGGTCGTCAAGCGCCGCGACGATCTCGGGCTGGTGCACCTGCGCGCCGGTGTCTCGATGATCGACCTCGTCGCCGTCGATGGGCCTCTCGGCCGCAAGGGCGGTGTCGCGGCGAGCGAAACCGGGCGCAACCTCGACCACCTCTGCCTGCGCATCGAACCCTTCGATGAAGCGGCGATCCTGGCCCATCTGGAAGCGCATGGGGTGCCGCGCGGCGCCAAGGCGCAGATCAACTTCGGTGCCGAAGGCAACGGTCCGTCGATCTACTTCAGCGACCCCGACGGCAACTCGGTCGAGCTCAAGGGTCCGGCCGTCCCGTGAACGACTTCGTCGCCGTGGTCGGCGCCGGCCCCGCCGGGCTGATGGCGGCCGAGACGCTGCTGGCCGCCGGCCGCCGTGTCGAGGTGTTCGATGCGATGCCCTCGGTCGGGCGCAAGTTCCTGCTCGCGGGCAAGGGCGGGTTGAACCTCACGCACGCTGAGCCCTTCGATGCCTTCGTCACGCGCTATGCCGAACGTGCGCCGGTGCTCACGCCCTGGCTGCGCAGCTTTGGTGCCGATGCACTGCGCGCCTGGGCCAAGGACCTCGGCGTCGACAGTTTTGTCGGCAGCTCGGGCCGTGTCTTCCCGGCCGAGATGAAGGCCGCGCCCTTGCTGCGTGCCTGGTTGCACCGCTTGCGCGAGCATGGCGCGGTCTTCCACCAGCGCCACCGCTGGCTGGGCTTCGGCGAGGGCGGCGCGCTGCGCTTCGAGACACCACAAGGCGAGACCACGCTGCAGACGCAAGCCACCGTGCTGGCGCTGGGCGGTGCCAGCTGGCCGCAACTGGGCAGCAACGGCGCCTGGTGGCCCGAACTGCAGGCGCGTGGTGTGGACCTCGCGCCGCTGCAGGCTTCGAACTGCGGTTTCGATGTCGGCTGGAGCGAACATCTCTCCAGCCGCTTTGCCGGCGAGCCGTTGAAGTCGGTGGCCATTGCGGTGGGTGACTGGCGGCAGGCAGGTGAGTTCGTCGTCACTGCCACCGGCGTCGAAGGCAGCCTCATCTATGCCGCATCGGCACTGCTGCGCGAACGCATTGCCGCCGAGGGCAGCGCCAGCTTCGAACTCGACCTGCTGCCCGCACGCACGCTCGACTGGGTGACGCAAGAACTGGCGCACCCACGCGGCCCACGTTCGCTGGCGACGCATTTGAAGACCCGCCTGCATCTGTCGGGTGTGAAGACGGCGCTGTTGTGGGAGTTCGTGCCGAAGGCGGTGCAGACCGACCCGGTGGCCTTTGCGAAATGCATCAAGGCGCTGCCGATCCGGGTGACGGCCGCGCGGCCGGTGGCCGAGGCCATATCCACGGCCGGCGGTGTGCGCTTCGAGGCGATGGACCCGCACCTGATGCTGAACACGCTGCCCGGCGTGTTCTGCGCCGGCGAGATGCTCGACTGGGAAGCGCCGACCGGCGGCTACCTGCTCACAGCCTGTTTCAGTACCGGGCGTGTCGCGGGCCAGGGTGCGGCCGATTGGGTGGCGGCGCGCCGGTAAACTGCGCCCCTTCCCGTTTCTCTGCTGCTTCCTTGGACAAGATTCTTCTGCAAATTGCCGCCGAGCTGAAGTGCCGGCCGGCCCAGGTGGCCACCGCCGTCGAACTGCTGGATGGCGGCGCCACCGTCCCCTTCATCGCCCGCTACCGCAAGGAAGCCACCGAAGGCCTCGACGACATCCAGTTGCGTGAACTTGAGGTGCGCCTGAGCTATCTGCGCGAGCTCGAAGACCGCCGCGCCGCGGTGCTCAAAAGCATCGAAGAGCAGGGCAAGCTGACGCCCGCGCTGCGCGCTGCCATCGAAGCCGTGCCGACCAAGCAGGAGCTGGAAGACCTCTACCTGCCGTTCAAGCCCAGGCGCCGCACCAAGGGCATGATCGCCCGCGAAGCCGGGCTCGAGCCCTTGGCCGTCAAGCTTTTTGCCGACCCCCAGCTCGACCCGTTGGCCGAAGCCGCTGCTTTCATCAACGCCGACGGCGGTTTTGCCGACGCGCCGGCGGTGCTCGACGGCGTGCGCGACCTGCTCTCGGAACGCTGGGCCGAAGACGCCGTGCTGGTGCGCAAGCTGCGTGAATGGATGTGGGCCGAAGCGCTGTTCCAGAGCAAGCTGGTCGACGGCAAAGACGGCCAGCATGCCGACGCAGCGAAGTTCCGCGACTACTTCGACTACGCGGAAGCCATCCGCACCGTGCCCAGCCATCGCGCGCTGGCGGTGTTCCGCGGCCGCACGCAGGAATGGCTGGACGCCAAGCTCGTGCTCGACGAAGAAGTGGTCGCCGGCAAGCCGGGCCTGGCCGAAGGCCGCATCGCCATCCACCTCGGCTGGAGCCATGCCAAGCGCCCGGCCGACGAACTGATCCGCAAGACGGTGGCCTGGACCTGGAAGGTCAAGCTCTCGCTGAGCCTGGAGCGCGACCTGTTTGCGCGGCTGCGCGAAGAAGCCGAAACCGTCGCGATCAAGGTCTTCGGCGACAACCTGCGTGATCTGCTGCTCGCCGCCCCCGCCGGCAAACGTGTGGTGATGGGGCTGGACCCTGGCATTCGCACCGGTGTGAAGGTGGCGGTGGTCAGCGACACCGGCAAGGTGCTGGGAACGCACACGGTCTACCCGCACGAACCGCGTTGCGATTGGGAAGGTTCGCTGCACACGCTCGGCCGGTTGGTGGCTAGCTTCGGCGTCAACCTCATCGCCATCGGCAACGGCACCGCCAGCCGCGAAACCGACAAGCTCGCTGCCGACCTGATCAAACGTGTGCAGCAGCTGGCGCCCGACGTGAAGCTCGACAAGGTCGTGGTCAGCGAAGCCGGTGCCTCGGTCTACTCGGCGAGCGAATTCGCGAGCAACGAACTGCCCGACCTGGATGTGAGCCTGCGCGGTGCGGTCAGCATCGCACGGCGCCTGCAAGACCCGCTGGCCGAGCTGGTGAAGATCGACCCGAAGAGCATCGGCGTCGGTCAGTACCAGCACGACGTGAACCAGAGTGGCCTGGCGAAGAGCCTCGACGCGGTGGTCGAAGACTGCGTCAACGGCGTCGGTGTCGACCTGAACACGGCCTCGGCGCCGCTGCTGTCGCGTGTGTCGGGGCTGAGCGCCGCGGTGGCGAGCAGCATCGTGCGCTGGCGTGACGCCAACGGTGCCTTCCGCAACCGCCAGCAATTGCTGCAGGTCACCGGTCTCGGCCCCAAGACCTTCGAACAGGCCGCGGGTTTCCTGCGCATCCGCGACGGCGACAACCCGCTCGACATGACGGGCGTGCACCCGGAAACCTATCCGGTGGTCGAGAAGATGCTGAAGGCGACACAGCGCCCGGTGCACGAGCTGATGGGCCGCAGCGATGTGCTGCGGGCGCTGAAGCCGGAGAGCTTCGCCGATGAGAAGTTCGGCGCCATCACCGTCAAGGACATCCTCGGCGAGATGGAAAAGCCAGGCCGCGACCCGCGCCCCGACTTCGTCGTCGCACGCTTCAATGACGGCGTCGAAGACATCAAGGACCTGCAGCCCGGCATGACGCTGGAAGGCACGGTCAGCAACGTCGCGCAGTTCGGTGCCTTCGTCGACCTCGGGGTGCACCAGGACGGGCTCGTGCACGTGAGCCAGATGTCGAACAAGTTCGTCAACGACGCACGCGAGGTCGTGAAGACCGGCCAGGTGGTGAAGGTGCGTGTGCTCGAAGTCGACCTGGCACGCAAGCGCATCTCGCTGACGATGAAGCTCGACGCGGCGATGCCTGCGCGCGGTGCGGCCGCCGGCGCTGGCGGCACCGGTGGCACAGGCTACAGGCCCGCAGCGCGCGACGAGCGCCAGCGCGGCGGCAGTCCGCAGCCCGCGGCTCAGGGTGCGATGGCGGCGGCCCTGGCCAAGCTCCAGATCAAACGTTCGTAGTCGTCTTCGCCGACTGCACGCGCCACGGCGAAGGTGGCGCGCTGGCGTACCGAGTCGTCGATGCGCTGCGCTGCGCGGTTGCGCTGCGGCAGCATCGACGCCGGCAAGCCGGCTTCGGGCGCGATGCGTGGCAGCGGCTCGGGCAGGTTGCGCATCATCGTGATCAGTTGGCGTTCCATCTGCAGGGCCGGCGACAGCTCGGGCGTGGCGCCGGGCCGCGGCAGCAAGGCCACGGCAAAGCAGATCGAGATGCCCGCCGCCAGTGCTGCACGCGGCCGCCAAGGTGTGGGCAGCGTGGTGGCGCGTGGCGCCGGGGCCGGGGCAAGGTCGTGGAAACCGCGGTTCTCGGCTGCACGCGCCAGTGCCCGCGGCGGCCGGCGTTCTTCGGGCGTGGCCAGCCAGCCGGCGCGGCGCACGGCATGGCCGAGCGCTGCGCTGCCGGTCATCACGGTGAACGGCACGGCCAGCAGCAGCGGCAGTGCCAGTGGCCACAACACGGCGCTGTGCTGCACGCCGCCTTGTGCCAGCAGCAGGCCGCACAAGGCTACCAGCGCGATGATGCCGATGTGCGCCGCGGCGTCGCGCCAGCGCACCGCCGCGGCTTCACGCGGCGGCGACTTCCATTCCAGGCGCAGGCCTGTCAACGCGCCCAGCACAAACGCGCTGTGCGCCAGCATGCGCAGCGGCGCCTGCACCGCTGCGAGCAGGGCTTCGAGCAATGCACCGCCGAGCAGCCGCGCCGTGCCGCCGAACTGGCGCTGTTCACCGCCCAGCAGCACGGCGCTCACCCCCAGCGCGCGTGGCAACAGCAGCAGCGTCACCGTCAAGGTCCACAACGCCGCGCTGTGCGCTGCCGGCGCCGGCCACAGCAGGCCGGCGGCGACAAACGCCAGCCACAGCGGCGCCACCGCATACGACAAGGCGCCGGTGGCGAACATCACGCGGTGCACCGGCTGCCAGCCAGGCTCGGCGATGAGGCGCGCGTTCTGCAGGTTGCCCTGGCACCAGCGGCGGTCGCGCTGCAGTTCGGCCAGCAGGTTGGGCGGGTGCTGTTCCCAGCTGCCGCCAAGCTGCGGCGCGAGCCAGACCTCGTAGCCCGCGCGGCGCATCAGCGCGGCTTCGACGAAATCGTGCGACAGGATCTCGCCCGACAGACCACCCCGCCCGGGAATCGGCGCCAGGCCGCAATGCCGCATGAAGGGCTCGACACGCAAGATGGCGTTGTGGCCCCAGTAGTGCGAATCGCCGAGCTGCCAGTACGCCATGCCCAGGGCGAACAGCCGGCCGGTGACGCGGGTGGCGAACTGCTGCAGCCGCGCGTGCAGCGTGTCGTGGCCGCTGGCCGCGGGCAGCGTCTGGATGATGCCGGCCTGCGGGTGCTGTTCCATCAGCCGCAGCAGCGTCACCAGCGTCTCGCCGTGCATGGTGCTGTCGGCGTCGAGCACCACCATGTAGCGGTAGTTGCGGCCCCAGCGGCGGCAGAAGTCGGCGACGTTGCCGGCCTTGCGTTTGGTGCGCCGGCGGCGCAGGCGGTAGAAAACCCGGCCGCCGGCCAGCACCGGGTCGTCGCCGAGCATCTGGCGCAGCCGCTGCCAGGCCTGCAGTTCCGCGGCACGCAACGCCGGGTCGACGGTGTCGGACAGCAGGTAGATGTCGAACAACGACAGCGCGCCGGTGGCGGCAAGCGATTCGCAGGTGGCGCGCAGGCCGCCGAAGACGGTGGTGATGTCTTCGTTGCAGATCGGCATGATGACTGCAGTGCGCGCACCGCGGTCGATCGGAATGCGGGCGTCGGGCAGCGCGAGCGCCTGGCCGTCGCCGCGCAGCAGCACCCACGCACCCATCAGCGCCGTCACGAGGCCGGCGCCGACCCAGGCGAACAGCAACGTCTGCAGCGTCGCCTGGGGCCAGGGGGTGGTGTCCGGCGTCAGCAGCGCCGCCGTGGTGGCGATGCCGGCCACGGTGAGCAGCAGCGCGCGCCGTCGGTGTTTTGCGGCGCGAGCCCAGTCTGGCCGGTCCGCCGCGTGGTGGTGGAACTGCAGGCCGGGCAGCAGGGCGAAGAGCAGCCCGCGCAGCAGGCCGAACCAGGGGCGGGGCCGCATCGGCGTGCGGTCCACGGGTGGGGCGGTGGGGGCGAAGTTGTTCATTCGGGTGCCAGGGCGTAAGACCAGGTTTCGGACAAGGCGCGCCCATCCAGGCGCAGGAAACCGCGCAGTTCGAGCGGTGCGTCACCACGTTCGACATCGACCGTCATGCGCCAGCCGCCGGTGGCGAGGTTGGGGTAGGCCTGGCCGCGCATGCGCCGGCCGTTGCCGGTGAGCACGGCTTCGACGGGGGCATCCGCTGCCAGGCCTTGCAAGGGCGGGCCGATGAAATCGATGTGGAACTGTAGATGCCCGGCCGGCGCCGCGTCTGTGCGGTAGCCGTGTCCGCGCCGCGTTTGCACCACCCTTGCGCCGGGTGGCTGTGGTGCGGCGTCGCCGGCCCAGTGCAGCCGCCAGCGCAAGTTGAGCGGCTGGCCGGCTGCGGGCAGGGTGGCGGGCACCCAGTAGGCGGCGATGTTGTCGTGGGTTTCGTCGGGGGTGTGGAACTGCAGCAGTTCGACCCGGCCCGTGCCCCAGTCGCCGACCGGCTCGACCCAGGCGCTGGGCCGTTTTTCGTAATGCGCCTCAAGGTCTTCGTAGCTGGCGAAACGGCGGTCGCGCTGCATCAGGCCGAAGCCGCGTGGCGATTGCAGCGCAAACGAACTGACAAAAGTGTTGCGCGGGTTGTGCAGCGGCCGCCACAGCCATTCGCCGGCGGCGGTCTGCACCTGCAGGCCGTCGGAGTCGTGCACCTCGGGGCGGTAGTCGGCGGCGGCGGGCTGGTTTTCGCCAGCCAGGAACATGCTCGACAGCGGCGCGATGCCCAGCATCGCCACCGGCCCGCGCAGCCACAGCCGCGCCTGCACGTCGACCACGGTGGTGCTGCCGGGCTGCACGACGAAGCGGTAGGCGCCGGTCGCCCGCGGGCTGTCGAGCAGAGCGTGCACGGTCAGCGTGGTGGCGCCTGCGGCCGGGCGTTCGAGCCAGAAGCTGGTGAAGGCCGGGAACTCTTCGCCGCGGCCACCGGCGGTGTCGATCGCCAGGCCACGCGCCGAGAGGCCGTAGCGCTGGCCAGCGCCGAGAGCGCGGAAGTAGCTGGCGCCGAGGAAGGCGATGATCTCGTCGCGCGCGCCGGGTGCACTCAGCGGGTGGCGCACGCGGAAGCCGGTGATGCCGGCCACTCCGGTGGGCAGCACGCCGTCTTCGTCGATGAAGTCGGTGCCGGGCACCCGCAGCGGCCGCGCCTGGCCGTTCACCACCTCGAACAGCCGCAGCGGCTGCGTGAAGCCGCGGCCGAGCGGGAAGAACTGCAGGTCGAAGGGCAGCTGGGCGTCGCGCCAGAGCGAACGTTCTTCGCGAAAGCGCACGCGCCGGTACTGGTCGTAGGTCAACCCCGCCAGCGCAGGCGGCAGCGGCGGCGGCGGCCGGAAGGCCTGGCGCGACAAGGCTTCGGCCTCGCGGGCCACGTCGTCGAAGCCGAAGCCTGCCGCAACGGCATGGCCGGCCAGCACCAGCAGCAGGGCCGCGGTCGCGCGCTTCAAGAGGCGCTTGAAAGGTGGAACCATCGGGTGTGACCTTAGAGGCATCGCGCTGTTTTCAACGCTGCGCCGGGGTATCGGGTTGTTGCGAATGGCAAGCACTTAGCATGCACAGATGTCTGCCCTGCTTGTTTTTGCCGGTCCACGGGCGCGCGCCCATCTCAACGAACGTGGCCTCTCGCCCGCCCACGTGCGTGTGATTCCGGGTGCGGCCGGCGGCCCCAAGGGCCTGGTGCTGAACCCGCTGGACCGCTTCATCTTCGGCCACTGGCTCAGCAGCACAACGCAGACGCTGCACCTGCTGGGTGCATCGATCGGCGCCTGGCGGCTGGCCTGCGCCTGCCTGCCCGATGCCGACGCGGCGCTGGCCGAGCTGGCCGCGGACTATATCGGGCATGAGTACGACCATGCGCCCGGCAGGGCGCCGACACCGCGCAGCGTCAGCGCCGCCTTCGGCCGCACGCTCGAAACACGGCTGGGCGCACACGCCGCCGCGCTGCTGTCGCACCCGCAGCGCCGCTTGCATGTGTTCACCAGCCGCGGCCGCCATCTGCTGCGGCGTGAAGGCCGTTGGCGCACGCCCGCCGGCTACCTGGGTGCTTTCATCGCCAATGCCGCGAGCCGTCGCGCTCTGGGGGCCTGGCTGGAGCGTGTCGTGTTTGCCGATCCACGCGACGCGCTGCCGTTCCCGCTGCACGACTACCGCAGCCACAACACGGCGCTGACGGTGCAGAACCTGACGCAGGCGATCCTGGCGAGCTGCTCGATCCCGTTCTGGCTGGATGCCGTGCACGACGTGCCCGGCGGTCCGCGCGGCGCCTACTGGGACGGCGGCATCACCGACTACCACCTGCACCTGGACTACGCGGCGATGGACGACGGCCTGGTGCTGTACCCCCATTTCCAGCCCCACGTGGTGCCGGGCTGGCTCGACAAGGTCTGGAAACACCGCCACCGCGCCAGCGCCTTCCTCGACAACGTGGTGGTGCTGGCGCCCAACCCGGCCTGGGTGGCCACGCTGCCCGGCGGCAAGCTGCCCGACCGCGGCGACTTCAAGGCCTTCGGCGACGACAGCGCCGGCCGCATGCGCGCCTGGCGCCGCGCGGTGGCCGAGAGCCAGCGTCTGGCGGACGAGTTCGCGGAACTGGTGGCGACGCCGCGGCCACTTGCCGCCTTGCCGCTGCCGTGAGATAAACTCCGCGAACTTTCAACCCACAAGGACGAGAAAGGCACATCGGTTATGACACCGCGGACTACCACCACCTTTTTTGCCGAGGTCTTTGCCCGGACCTAGGTCGCGCTGTCGTTCCTGTCTTTCCCCAGAACAAAGCGCGGCGTCCCCCGCGCTTTTTTCTTGCCTGAGGTGTTTACGAAATGATCCAGATCACGCTGCCGGACGGTTCCCGGCGAGAGTTCGAAGGCCCCGTCACGGTGGCCGAAGTGGCCGCGTCCATCGGCGCCGGCCTGGCCAAGGCGGCGCTGGCCGGCAAGGTCGACGGCAAGCTGGTCGACACGGGCCACCGCATCGATGCCGATGCGCTGCTTGCCATCGTCACCGACAAGGACGCCGACGGGCTGGAGATCATCCGCCACAGCACGGCGCACCTGCTGGCCTACGCGGTGAAGGAGTTGTTCCCTGAGGCCCAGGTGACGATCGGCCCGGTCATCGAAAACGGCTTTTATTACGACTTCGCCTACAAGCGCCCGTTCACGCCCGAGGACCTGGTGGCGATCGAGAAGCGCATGAGCGAGCTCGCGGCCAAGAACGAACCCGTGCAGCGCCGCGTGCTGCCGCGCGACGAGGCCGTGGCCTACTTCAAGAGCCTGGGCGAACACTACAAGGCCGAGATCATCGGCAGCATCCCGGAGGGCCAGGACGTTTCGCTGTACCGCGAAGGCGCGTTCGAAGACCTCTGCCGCGGCCCCCATGTGCCCAGCACGGGGCGGCTCAAGCACTTCAAGCTGATGAAGGTGGCGGGCGCCTACTGGCGTGGCGACCAGAAGAACGAACAGCTGCAGCGCATCTACGGCACGGCCTGGCCGAGCAAAGACGCCTTGCAGCAGTACCTGACGATGCTCGAAGAAGCCGAGAAGCGCGACCACCGCAAGCTCGGCCGCGAACTCGACCTCTTCCACATGGAGGAAACGGCGCCGGGCCTGGTGTTCTGGCACCCCAAGGGCTGGACGGTCTGGCAGCAGGTGGAGCAGTACATGCGCGCCGTCTACCGCGACAACGGCTACCAGGAGGTGAAGGGGCCGCAGATCCTGGACAAGAACCTCTGGGAAAAGACGGGCCACTGGGCGAACTACCGCGACAGCATGTTCGTGACGGAATCGGAGAAGCGCGAGTACGCGCTGAAGCCGATGAACTGCCCTGGCCATGTGCTGATCTTCAATTCGCAGATGCGCAGCTACCGCGACCTGCCGCTGCGTTACGGCGAGTTCGGCCAGTGCCACCGCAACGAGGCCAGCGGCGCGCTGCACGGCATCATGCGTGTGCGCGGCTTCACGCAGGACGACGGCCATGTCTTCTGCACCGAGGACATGATCCTGGACGAGTGCGTGGCCTACACGACGCTGCTGCAGAAGGTCTACAGGGACTTCGGCTTCACGGACATCATCTACAAAGTGGCGACAAGGCCCGAGAAGCGTGTCGGCTCCGACGAACTCTGGGACAAGGCCGAGTTCGCGGTGATGGAGTCGCTGCGCCGTTCCGGCTGCGACTTCATCGTCTCCCCGGGCGACGGCGCCTTCTACGGCCCGAAGATCGAATACACGCTGAAAGATGCGATCGGCCGCCAGTGGCAGTGCGGCACGATGCAGGTCGACTTCAACACGGCCGAGCGCCTGGGCGGCGAGTACGTGACGGAAACGAGCGGCCGCGCCCACCCGGTGATGCTGCACCGGGCCATCGTCGGCAGCCTGGAACGTTTCATCGGCATCCTGATCGAACAGCACGCCGGCGCGCTGCCGGCCTGGCTGTCGCCGATGCAGGTGGTGGTGGCCGCGATCAGCGAAAACCAGGCCGACTACGCTGCGGACGTGGCGAAATCGTTGCAAAAACAAGGCCTTAGGGTGCACCTCGATTTGCGCAACGAGAAAATCAACTATAAAATCCGCGAGCATTCAATGCAAAAGGTCCCGTACATCCTGGTCGTTGGCGACAAGGAGAAGGCGAACGGGGCCGTTGCCGTGCGCGCTCGGGGCAACCTGGACCTCGGTGTGATGCCCCTCGCAGACTTCGAATCGAAGCTCGCCAGCGACATCGCGCTCAAGACCTGAACCTGCCTCGCAAACGCACAACCAATGGATATGTGGCCCGTCACGCCTTCGGGTCGCGCTAGGAGTTGACACATCGCTACCTTCATGGACCGCCGCACGCCGAACGCGGAGCGCAAGCACAGGTTGAATCGGGAAATCATGGCGCCGTCGGTGCGCCTGAACGGGGTCGAGAACGAACCCCTGGGCATCGTCCCGACGATCGAGGCCTTGCGCATGGCCGGCGAGCTGGACGTCGATCTCGTCGAGATCGCAGCCACGGCGGACCCGCCGGTGTGCCGGTTGATGGACTACGGCAAGTTCAAGTACCAGGAGCAGAAGAAGGCCGCCGAAGCCAAGTCGAAGCAGAAGGTGATCGAGGTCAAGGAAGTCAAGTTCCGGCCCGGCACCGACGACGGCGACTACAACATCAAGATGCGCAACCTGCGTCGTTTCATCTCCGAAGATGGCGACAAGGGCAAGGTGACCTTGCGCTTCCGCGGCCGTGAGATCACGCACCAGGACATCGGCATGCGCATGCTCGAACGCATCCGCGAAGAGCTGGCCGATGTGGCGGTGGTCGAACACATGCCCAAGCTCGAAGGCCGCCAGATGATCATGGTGCTGGCGCCGAAGAGGAAGTAAGGAATTTCGCTGCCACGGTCTGGTCACCGTGGCGGTGAACAGAAGCGGCTGCAGGCCAGCAAGTGCACCGGGAACCGGGGCCGCCTGCAGCAGCAAACGAAGAAGGAGCATTCACATGCCCAAGATGAAGACCAAGAAGAGCGCGGCCAAGCGGTTCCGCGTGCGTCCGGGGGGTACCGTCAAGCGCGGTCAGGCGTTCAAGCGCCACATCCTCACGAAGAAGAGCACCAGCCGCAAGCGCAACCTGCGCGGCGCGGTCAACGTCCACGAAACCAACATGGGCCACATGGCCCAGATGTTGCCTTTCGCCGGCCTGTGATCTTCACTGCAACGCACTAGGAGCAAGACATGCCTCGCGTCAAACGTGGTGTCACAGCACACGCCCGCCACAAGAAGATCCTGAAGCTCGCCAAGGGCTTCCGCGGCCGCCGGAAAAACGTCTTCCGCATCGCCAAGCAGGCGGTGATGAAGGCGGGCCAGTACGCCTACCGCGACCGCCGCACACGCAAGCGGGTGTTCCGTCAGCTCTGGATCGCGCGTATCAACGCTGCGAGCCGGGGCCTCGGCATCACCTACAGCAAGTTCATGGCGGGCCTGAAGAAGGCCAACATCGACATCGACCGCAAGGTTCTTGCCGACATGGCCGTCAACGACCCGGCTGCTTTTGGCAGCATCGTCGAAAAGGTGAAGGCCCAGCTGGCTTGATTTCCTGCTGCCCGGTGCATGCCGGGCAGCGTGTCGAGCATTCGAAGGTCGTCACCTCTGGGGCGACCTTTTTTGTTTTCTACAACCCACCATGAACGATCTCGACCTGTTGGTGCAAGGCGCACAAGCCGACTTCGCTGCCGCGCCGAACCCGGCCGAACTCGAAAACGCCAAGGCGCGTTATGTCGGCAAGAGCGGCCGCATCACCGAGCTGATGAAGGGCCTGGGCGCCTTGCCGGTGGAAGAAAAGAAGACCCGCGGCGCCGAGATCAACCAGGCCAAGGCGCGCATCGAAACAGCGCTGAACGGCGCCCGCGAAAAACTCGCCGAAGCCGAACTCGCCGTGCAGCTGCAGGCCGAGGCGCTGGACGTCAGCTTGCCCGGCCGCGGCCGTGGCACCGGCGGCCTGCACCCGGTGAGCCGTACGATCGCCCGCATCGAGGCGATCTTCGCTTCGATGGGTTTCGATGTTGCCGAAGGCCCCGAGATCGAAACCGACTGGATGAGCTTCACGGCCTTGAACAACCCGGAGAACCACCCGGCGCGTTCGATGCAGGACACCTTCTACGTCGACATGAAGGACGGCGAGGGCCACTGGCTCAACCTGCGCCCGCACACCAGCCCGATGCAGGTGCGCTACGCCCGTGCCCATGCCGCGAAGCATGCGGGCGAAGTGGCGAAAGGACACGCGATGCCCGAGATTCGCGTCGTCGCGCCGGGCCGCACCTACCGCATCGACAGCGACGCGACGCACACGCCGATGTTCCACCAGTGCGAAGGCCTGTGGATCGGCGAGAACATCAGCTTCAAGGACCTGAAGTTCGTGTTCAGCGAGTTCGTGCGCCAGTTCTTCGAGACTGACGACTTCGACGTGCGGTTCCGGCCGAGTTTCTTCCCGTTCACGGAGCCGTCTGCCGAGATCGACATTTCGTTTCGCAGCGGCCCGCTGGCCGGCAAGTGGCTGGAAGTGGCGGGCTCGGGGCAGGTGCACCCGAACGTGGTGCGCAACTTCGGCATCGACCCCGAGCGCTACATCGGCTTCGCCTTCGGCATGGGCCCGGACCGCCTGGCCATGCTGCGTTACGGCGTCAACGACCTGCGTCTGTTCTTCGAGAACGACCTGCGTTTCCTGTCGCAATTCAACTAGAACGAGCCCGCGATGCAGTTCCCAGAATCCTGGTTGCGCGAGTTCTGCAACCCACCCTTGAGCACGCAGGCGCTGGCCGACCTGCTGACGATGTCCGGCATGGAGGTCGAAGACCTGCGGCCGGTGGCGCCGCCGTTTTCCGGCATCGTCGTCGCCGAGATCCTGAGCGCCGAGCCGCACCCGCAGGCCGACCGGCTGCGGGTCTGCAGCGTCAGCATCGGCGGCGGTGCGCCGCTGCAGATCGTCTGCGGTGCGCCCAATGCGCGTGCCGGCTTGCGGGCGCCGCTGGCGGTGGTCGGCGCCGAGCTGCCACCGGGCGAGGACGGCAAGCCGTTCAAGATCGGCATCGGCCAACTGCGCGGCGTCGAAAGCCGCGGCATGCTGTGCTCGGCGAAAGAGCTGAAGATCGCCGACGACCATGGTGGCCTGCTCGAACTGGCGGCCGATGCGCCGCTGGGCATGGACATCCGCGAGCACCTCAAGCTCGACGACACGGTGTTCACGCTGAAGCTGACGCCGAACCTGGCGCATGGCCTCAGCGTCTACGGCATCGCGCGTGAAGTCTCGGCGCTGACCGGCGTGCCTTTGAAGACACCGGTCTTCCCGCCGGTGCAGCCGCAGCACGACCAGCGCCTGCCGGTCGAGGTGCATGCGGCCGACCTCTGTGGCCGCTTCAGCGGCCGCGTGGTGCGCAACGTCAACACGCAGGCCAGGACACCGGCGTGGATGGTGGAGCGCCTGGCGCGCTGCGGCCAGCGCAGCGTCACGGCGCTGGTCGACATCTCGAACTACGTGATGTTCGAGTACGGCCGGCCTTCGCACATCTTCGACCTGGACAAGATCCACGACAAACTCGTCGTGCGCTGGGGCCGGGCCGGTGAAACGCTGAAGCTGCTGAACGGCAACACGATAGCGGTCGACGCCCAGGTCGGCGTGATCGCCGACGCGCAGAACGTCGAGTCGCTTGCCGGCATCATGGGCGGCGACGCGACGGCGGTATCCGACACCACGCAGAACGTCTACGTCGAAGCCGCGTTCTGGTGGCCCGAGAGTGTGGCCGGCCGTTCACGCCGCTACAACTTCAGCACCGACGCCGGCCACCGTTTCGAACGGGGTGTCGACCCGGCGTTGACGGTCGAACACATCGAACACATCACCCGGCTCATCATCGACATCTGCGGCGGCGATGCGGGCCCGATGGATGACCAGGTGCTGCGTCTGCCCGAAGCCACGCCGGTGACGTTGCGCGCGGCGCGTGCCGCCCGTGTCATCGGCATGCCGGTGACGCAGGCGCAATGCGCCGATGTCTTCCGCCGCCTCGGCCTGCAGTTCAGCGTAGGGCCCGGCACGCTGACGGTGACGCCGCCGAGCTGGCGCTTCGACCTGAAGATCGAGGAAGACCTGATCGAAGAGGTGATCCGCGTCATCGGCTACGACAAGCTGCCGAACACGCCGCCCGTCGCGCCGGTGACGGCGCGGGTGCGCACCGAGGCACGCCGTGGCACGGCGGCGCTGCAGCACACGCTGGCGGCGCTGGACTACCAGGAGACGATCAACTTCAGCTTCGTCGAGGCGCGCTGGGAGAGCGAACTCGCCGGCAACGCCGACCCGATCCGGGTGCTGAACCCGATCGCTGCGCCGCTGGCGGTGATGCGCTCCAGCCTCGTCGGCAGCCTGGTGGCGGTGCTGCGCCACAACCTGGCGCGCAAGGCCGGGCGGGTACGGATCTTCGAACTCGGCCGTGTCTTCCGCCGCGACCCGGCAGCGCACGGCGGCCCGCTGGCCGTGGCCGGTGTGCACCAGCCGACGAAGCTGGCCGGCCTGGCCTACGGCCCGGCCGAGCCGGCGCAATGGGCACAAAAGGAGCGCGCGGTCGACTTCTTCGACGTGAAGGGCGACGTCGAGGCGCTGTTCGCGCCGAAGCGGCCCGTTTTCGTGCCCGACACCCACCCGGCGATGCACCCGGGCCGCTGCGCTCGCGTCGAACTCGATGGTCGCAGCATCGGTCACGTCGGTGAACTGCACCCGAAGTGGCGCCAGGCCTACGAGCTGGCGCACGCGCCGGTGTTGTTCGAGCTCGACCTCGAAGCAGCGTTGCAGCGGCCCGTGCCGGAATTCGCAGCCCTGCCGCGGCAGCAGGCCGTCACCCGCGACCTGGCGCTGGTGTTGCGCGACAGCATCGCCCACGATGCCTTGGTGACACAGTTGTCCGCCGATCCGCTGGTGCGTTCGGCGACACTGTTCGATGTCTACAAGCCGGTGCAGCCCGTTGCGGGCATCGCAGCCGGAGAACGCAGCCTGGCGGTGCGGCTGGAGCTGCTGGACGCCGAGACGACACTGACCGACGAACGCATCGAAGCCGCCGTGGACGCGGCCTTGGCGCGTGTGCAGTCGGCCTTCGGCGCCCGCTTGCGCGCTTGAACGGGAGAGGGGAAATACACCAGATGGCCGACGAGACAACGCCCAGCGAACGTGTGATCCTGCCGTCGCTGGAAACACCGACGCTGACCAAGGCCGAACTGGCCGACCTGCTGTTCGACCGCCTGGGGCTCAACAAACGCGAGTCCAAGGACATGGTCGAGGCCTTCTTCGAGATCGTGCACGGCACGCTGGTGAAGGGCGACGACGTCAAGCTCTCGGGCTACGGCAACTTCAACATCCGGCGCAAGGCGCCGCGGCCGGGGCGCAACCCGCGCACCGGCGAGTCGATTCCGATCAAGGCGCGCCATGTCGTGACCTTCCACGCCAGTCACAAGTTGAAAGCGATTGTGCAGGGCGACACGCCACCCGAAGGGGACTTCGAGTAAAGTCTAGATTCCCCCCCCGATCTCATTGATTTCAGTGGAGAAAGCGCTTCCGGCCATTCCTGCGAAACGCTACTTCACCATCGGTGAGGTGAGCGAGCTCTGCGGTGTCAAGCCCTATGTGCTGCGCTACTGGGAGCAGGAGTTCACCCAGCTCAAGCCGATGAAGCGGCGCGGCAACCGCCGCTACTACCAGCACCACGAGGTGCTGCTCATCAGGCGCATCCGCGAGCTGCTGTACGACCAGGGTTTCACGATCAGCGGTGCCCGCAACCGCCTGGCCGAAGGCCATGCCGCGGCGCGTGCTGCCGCGCTCAGCGCCGAAGACGGCGCCGAGCCCCGCATGCTGCCCGAAGAGGCTGGCGAGGCCGAAGCCGGTGACACGTCGATCGAGGCTGCCAACAGCGAGCCCGGCGAGCCTGCGGCACCGCTGGCCTTCGACGCCGACGGCCTGCGCGCCGAACTGCTGTCGATCCGCGACCTGCTCACGGCCTGAAGAACGAGGGCGTTGCGTACCGTATAATCTGAGGCTTCGTCGGGGTGTAGCGCAGCCTGGTAGCGCACTTGCATGGGGTGCAAGGGGTCGCGAGTTCGAATCCCGCCACCCCGACCATAGAAATCAATGGGTTAGCTCTCACAAGGGGCTAGCCCATTTTGATTTGTGGGGCTCCAGGGGTAAACCGAGGGGTAAACCGCGACCGGGGTTCTTCGGAACACTTCGGACCTCGGAAAGTTGCGTGTCTCCACACCGGCGGCTGTGACGATCGGCCGCGGCGGTTCGGTTGCGCATCGGCGGTGGCGTGCCGCAGTCGTCTGCAGGCGTGGAACACTGTGGGTCGGCCGACCTGACCCAGAGTTGGGCCCCGCACCCGGTGCGTCCGTAGCCGCGGTCGCGCTGGCGCACGGGCTGAACGCGAATCTCGTGCACAAGTGGCGCCGAGGCGCCGAGCGCACGCATGAGTCGGCCACACGGACCGCGCCTGTTGCCGACTCCGGCGCGGCCGTCCTCGTTCCACTGCAGTTGCCGCCGGCGCATGCGACGACGCCGGACATCCGCATCGAGCTGCGCCGTGGGGCGACATCGGTCACAGTGAGCTGGCCGGCAGGAGCGGCTGCCGAGTGCCCCGCCTGGATGCGCGAGCTGCTTCGATGATCCGCATCGATGCGATGTGGCTGGCGGTCGAGCCGGTCGACATGCGTGCCGGTGCCGATCGACTGATCGCCCGCGTCGTTGAAGTGTTCGGTGCTGCGCGGGCGCACCATGGCTACCTCTTTGCCAACGCCCGCGGGACACGTGTGAAGCTTGTGGTGCACCACGGCTTCGGCGTTTGGTGTGCCGCGCGCCGCTTGAACCAGGGCCGCTTCGTCTGGCCGAGCGTGACGGCAGGTGCGGTCCCGGCACTGACGCAGGCGCAGTTCGAAGCACTCGTGCTGGGCCTGCCGTGGCAGCGGCTGCAGCACATGCAGGTCATCACGCACGTGTGATCTCCGAGCCCGATGCGCAGCCTGGGAAGGCCGGCGCGTCGGGCAATTCGAGGATGCCCCGATGACGGCTGTCGATGGGCCTCAGACAATGGGCTCATGTTCGATGTGACCACGCTGACGGCCGAGGGTCTCAAGGGTCTGAGCAAGGGTGCCGTGAACGAGCTTGCAGCGGTGCTGCTGGCGCAGTTGGCCGCGAATGGCGAGCAGTTGGCCGCAGCCCAAGCCGCGCTTGAAGCGAAGGACGCGCACATCGCGCGGCGGGACCGCGAGATCAAGTTCAAGGACGCCAAGATCGAGCGCATCACGTTCGAGCTGGCTCGCCTGAAGAGTTGGAAGTTCGGCGCGAAGACCGAGGCAATGAGCGCCGAGCAGCGTCAATTGTTCGAAGCGACGCTGGCCGAAGACGAAGCCGATCTCGATGCACAGCTGAAGGTATTGAAGAGCGAAGCCGATCAGGCCGACAAGGCGCCGCCGAAGGACAAGCGCCAGCCGCGTCGCCAAGCGCTGCCCGAGAACCTGCGCCGCGTCGAGCACCACCACGAGCCCGAGAACACGACCTGCGGCTGCGGCAACGCAATGGTGCGCATCGGTGAAGACGTGAGCGAGCGGCTGGACATCGTGCCGGCCGAGTTCTTCGTGCATCGCCACATCCGTGGCAAGTGGGCCTGCAAGTGCTGCCAACGACAGGGCGAAGGACGCCTGGTGCAGGAACCGGTAGATCCGCAGATCATCGACAAGGGCGTGCCCACGGCCGGCCTCGTCGCGCATACGCTCGTGGCGCACTTCGTGGATCGCCTGGCGTATTACCGGCTCGAGCAGATCAACGCGCGCTCCGGAGTACACACGCCGCGCTCCACGCTGGCGTCGTGGTCCGGCGCGGGTGGCGCGAGCCTGGTGCCGTTGTACGAAGCGCTTCGCGGCTTCGTGCTGAGCGCCCCGGTGCTGCACGCGGACGAGACGCCGGTGAGGATGCTGGCGCCCGGCACGGGCAAGACCGTCAAGGCCTACGTCTGGGCCTACGCACGAGGCGAACACGATGGCACGCCGGGTGTCATCTACGACTTCTGCGCTGGCCGGGGCTCGAAGTACCCGGCGGACTTCCTGGCGCAATGGACGGGCACGCTCACCTGCGACGACTACTCGGCGTACGACGTCATCTTCAGGCGCGAAGGCTCTCTTGAAGCGGGATGTCTGGCCCATGCGAGGCGACGGTTCGACGAACTCGTCAAGGCCAATGCGAGCCCCGTCGCGGCGCAGGCTATTCAGCGCATCGCACGGATCTACAGGCTTGAGAGCCAGGCTCGGGAGATGATGGTCCAGGCGAGGCTTGCGCATCGACAGCGGCACACGAAGCCGCTGTGGGACGAGCTGCATGCATGGATGAAGCACGAGCGCGCCCGCGTGCCTGACGGAGGCGGCATCGCCGCTGCGCTCGACTACAGCCTCAAGCGCTGGGTGGCACTCGGGCGCTTCCTCGACAACGGTGCGGTGAGCGTGGACAACAACCACATCGAGAACCTCATCCGGCCATGGAGTCTTGGTCGCAAGGCCTGGCTATTTGCGGGCAGTGAACTCGCGGGCAAGCGCGCGGCCGTGGTGATGAGCCTGGTGCAATCGGCCAAGCTGCATGGGCACGATCCGTGGGTCTACCTCAAGGACGTGCTGGAGCGGCTGCTGTCCACGCAACAGCAAGGCTTGCTCGATCGCCTCCTTCAGGTATCGGTGCGAGGACTCGACGCTGCCGTTCTCGTTGCTCACGCCGCGGTTGTTGCGCGTGCCGGACATGCCGTAGTGATCCAGCAGCGCCGTGTAGCGCACGGTGAAGTCCTGTTCCTCGGCCAGGTTCTTGAACGCCGCCGACAGACTGTCGGTGCGATGCTCCTGCGGCGCACCGCCGGCTTGCCGCAGGGCGTTCTGCAGCCCTTTGGACAGGGCCTCGAAGCTCTCGCCGCCCTCGACCACTTCGACATGTTCCCAACGCGAGAACGCCAGTACGAAGTGGTACAGGATGTGCACGAACAGCACCCCGGCGACGGTGACGCACAACTTGCCCATGGCGGTGAAGTCCGACAGGCCACGATGGCCCGGGGCGTGGTCTTGCGGGAAGAACACTTCCTTGGACGGCCCCTCCAGGGCGCGCCACTGGCGAACGTGACGCTGCAGGGTGCGCAGCATGCCGCCAGGGAAGCGGTCCGGGTGATCGTCTTGCAGCTTCCTCAGCAGCGTGACGGCCATCAGCTTGGGTGCACCGCGCAGTAGCGGAACGATCTCCGTGTCCCACACGTCGATGAACGGATCGGCTCGCGAGCGCCAATACCGGCGGGGCTTCTGTGAGGGCAGCGTGACTGCGCCGTCGATGCGACGCGCGCTGCGCTCGCTGATGCCGGCCTTGGCTGCGGCCAACTCCTGGGACTTGCTCTTGCGGATGTTCATGTAGAGGCGAACCTGCTGATCGGTGATGCGGGTGCCTGGCACTGGGCCGACCTCTTCTTGAGACCTGAGCCCGCCATGCTGAACCCCGACCAACCCGGCGCCGCCGGTGGTTCGTCGTCTACGGCAGCTACGCCGCCTTCGACTCCTCACCACCGGCCATCATGGATGTCGTTCGACCGGACAAGATGAGTGTCGCGCCCCATGCGGAGTCGTCGCGTGACGCCAGAAGGAAAAAGGATGGCCTCCAGCGCTTTTGACCCGACTTGAGTTACCCCATGTCTCTGGCGTAGAGCCCGAGTACGTTCCGACATGCAGTGGTTGGTGCAGATTGAACTTGGAGCGAAGAGGGTCAAAGAGCGCATAGCTCCTACTGATGCGGCGCTGCCAGTCGTCGTGGATAGGTGAGAAGTACTCATGATGTACGAGCGTCCCGGCTGATGGGCGTACCAGAAGGTTGAAGTAGGACTGATACCGTACAAGGGCCGGTGTGGCCCACAGTGCGTGTCTCGGCAAACACTGCTGAACAACGCCGACACCGATGAAGAAGTAGTCCCAATGACTAGGCTGCGAACTACGCTGCTTCGCGCAGAAGAAGACGATGACATCTTCCGAAGCCAGTGTATGTCGAACATTCGTCCGGCAGACGCCCCAACTGGCGAATGTTGGGCTTCCTTGGAATCTAGTTCCTGCGAAGAAGGCCGGGTCATCTCCCCAGTCGTAGTACGTGCCACCAGTCAGGTACTGCTGCAAGAACGCGGCCAGATCGGGGTTAGTTGCTGAGGTGTGGCGGACTCGCGCGATCTGTGAACTTGCCCCTGGAATGCGTACCCCATAGCCGAGCTACGAATTGACTCGCCTGGCCTGAGCCGCAAGCCAGTCTTGCTCGAACCGCACCGGGCTGACG
>Ga0307515_10000186_pt1 | contig 153531 bp, 129 predicted proteins | sample 17_EM_MG_FD_194513 | JGI IMG/M metagenome (GOLD analysis project Ga0307515, IMG submission 194513) | Populus trichocarpa ectomycorrhiza microbial communities from riparian zone in the Pacific Northwest, United States - 17_EM | ecosystem: Host-associated > Plants > Roots > Unclassified... | reverse complement strand
TGGCAAGTATCCCGAAGTGGATATGCACGCATTGCCATATGCTGATGGCACCTTCGACTTGGTCATCCACTCTGACACGCTCGAACATGTACCGAATCCGGTGCACGGCCTTCAGGAATGCAGGCGCGTCTTGCGGTCTGAGGGGGCACTTTGCTTCACCGTTCCGATCATCGTCGGGAGAATGACCAGGGATCGAACGGGACTGCCGAAGAGCTTTCACGGCGACGCCGCAACCGCCACCGATGACTTGATCGTGCAAACCGAATTCGGCGCGGACGCGTGGACCTTCATCATGGAGGCAGGTTTCCGACGCGTCACGATTCACGCGGTCGGGTACCCCGCTGCTACTGCCTTTGCAGCGGTCAATGTCTGAGACATGCGACCACATTTTCGGTGTGGCCCCAGTCCGCTAACGTCTGCGAGACAAACGCCTCCGGCCACTCGATCATGAAGGGCTGCTTGAGCGAGGATGTCGCTCAATGCTTTGCAGTAGTCTTAATGCAGGTCCCCGGCTGTGGTGGGTGGGCGCGACCTCTTCGCAGCAGTGCGAACAAGGCAAAGCATGCCAGCACTGCACCTACGATCGCGATCGGGACCGAGGTCAGAAAAGTGGTCGGCCGATATCGAACGTCGACCACATGCTTGCCGGGCGGCACCGGAACTGCCATCTGACTACCGTTGACGCGAAGAATCCTTGCCTGCCTGCCGTCCACCTTCGCCTTCCAGGACCCGTCGAAGAACTCGTTCAAGATCAGCGCACTTCTCGAAAGGCACTCGGTCGTCACGCGCAAACGTTCAGCAGATCGTCGCGTTTCCTGGCTCGTGCATCCGCCTTGCGGGCCGGTACCAAAAGCATCGATGTCACTTGCATGCACGTAAAGCAGTCCTTTCGAGAGATCGGCGCCGGCCAGTTGTGCTGCGAAGTCGTGCACATCCGTATAGGTACCGTCGACGGTCGTGAGCGCCTGACTGTGCGGCAACGCATGCGTGGCTTCATAGATGTTCAGGCCACCGATGCGCTCGAGAAATTCGTAGCCGCGAACGGCGTCGGCCATGCATGAATCGCAGACAAGATAGCGCGCACCCAGGGCTTGAAAATAATTGGGCGATCGCTGACCATGGTAGTAGAGTTCCTCGAATTGACGGTAGGGCGCGGGATTAAAGTACGCGTTGAGCGTACGAATACGCTTGTACGAGGCTTGCATGGAGGCCATCTGCTTGTCGATCATGCCGTCGAATATGACCCGGAACTGACGCTGCGGATCGAGTTCGACGAGCCTGTCGAACACTTTGTCCAGTTCCTGTCCGCCGCTCCTGTTGTACTTGCTGACCGCAATGGGCGCCGGGACCCATCGAACATCGGCAGCGAGAAGGAGCAGGGCGACTCCTGCCCACAGCGAGCCGACGACTACGCCCGCGAAGTTCGAAGGCCTGCGCCTCCAAAGCGTGGTTAGCACGATCAGTATCACCAAAGACAAGACTGACGCCCAGGGCGGCACGGCAGAGATGACTGTTCCGTCGCTCACGAGCAGCAACGTGAGACCCAAGGCCGCAACGCCCCAGAGTGCAGCGATCTGGCGGCGCGAACTTTGTGCGGATAACCCACAGTCCGCCTGTGCGGCTCGTCGAAGCTGATCTATCCCCAGTGCTGCAAGCGCCGCGATCGCAAACTGGAAAAGGACGAGGAAGCGACTCGGCTCGCGAATCTTGTTGAGCACGGGGATGAGATAGTTGACGTGCACCAGTCCGAGATTGCTTCCCGTCGACGACACGATCGAGTACACCGCGATAAAGAGCAGTGCGCGCGCGATCCACGAGCGCATGCACGAGATCGCCGCAACGGCGGCCAACGCGATGCCGAACATCCCGACATAGGGGCTGCCGACCGCCGCACCGTCTTGTCTGAAGAAAATGCCGATCAGACTTGCCACCGACAACTGATCGATCTGGAAGGCGGCAAAAGGGATGCGCGCATTGCCGACCACGGGCGGGAACGGGCCGATCCAACGAACCATGTCCTTGAATTCGGCGGCTGCCGGAATGATGACGGGCGCAACGATCAGGAAGGCCAGTACACCGACCATCACCAATAAGGTAAGGGGACGCCTGATCGTCTTCCAGCCTTCGACCGGTCCGTTGCTCGTCCAGCGCGCGATGACGAAGACCGCGGACACCATGACTGCATGGATCAATGGCTGAGCCGGGGACGCCAGTGTCAGCAGTACGATGGCTACCAGGGCGAGGACCGGAAAAGCGACACGGTCCGGATACCGAAAGATGCCGACAAGCCCGGCCAGATACAGTGGGAACCAGGCATAGGGCGCGGTGATATTCAGCCAGGCTGCGTAGGTGAGACTGTTGGCACTGAATGCGAACAATGCGGCTCCCGCGATCGCGGCTATTCGGGAGGCGCCGATCACCCTCAGGAACACAAAGGTGTTGATCTCGAGGATTAGCAGATGACCGAGAGTGATCCAGTGCATTGAATGGACCACCTCATCGGGCGTGCGAAAGATGGGGAGCGAAGCGAGATAGAAAGGGTAGAGGGGCGAGAGCTGTGGAAAGTTATAGAGCGGCACACCGCCCAGGACAGTGTCCATCCGGAGTGGCCACTCTCCATGCGACAACGATGCGGAAATGGCCGACAGCACCGTGCCGATGAAGAATTCGTTGTCCATGTCGATCGCGAAGGAACGCTCTGGATCAAAGGTGTTCCGGAGAAAGAAGCACCAGAGTGTGGCCAGGGCCAGAAGAGCCGCGACCCCAAACTGGCGTTCGGAGTTCGTCGCTCCGTCGAGGTTCGCTCGATTAGCCAGCATCGGCATTCCTGAAAACATAAAACTTGTTCATTGCATAGGAAGCGAGGACGTAGACGGCGCCGGCCAGAATCTGGCTCGCACCTTCGTGGACGCCGAAGTGCCGGATCAACACAAGCAGCGACAGAAAATTAGCGGCGTAGGCGATGGCGAAAACGACCACGAAGCGGATGACCTCTCCTCGACGCTGTTGTTTGCTTCTGAACGTGTAGTTTCTGCTCAGCAGATAAGAGGTCGTCAGCCCGACCGCGTAACCGACGATGTTGCTAAGCTCCGGCGACAAGCCTGCGAGATACATGCAAGCGAAGATGATGCAGTAACCGAGAACCGTGTTTATGACACCAACGGTCAGGAACCGGAGAAACTGCCTCATGCCGGCCGGAGGCCTCTGACCCAATACTGCCCGCCCAGGGGTAGCCAACCAAGCACGTTTTCGAGCCAGCTAAGCGCAGACAACTTCGGTGGAACAAAAAGGCAGTAGCCAGCGCCCTCGACGGTCAGCGACGCCCCCGTGATTAGCGACTTGAGTTCGGTCGGTTTCAGCAGTACCGCGTCTTCATCGTAGGGACAGTTGTCGACAATCCTTCGCGTCACCGGATTGAACGGGTTATGTTCGAACACGAAGAGCTCACCGCCGGGCGTGAGCCGGTTGAAAAGTTTGCGCGTCACCTGGGCACGCTGCGCCACCGGAATGTGATGAAACACGCCAGCCACGAAGATCAGGTCAGCGGAAACTCCCTGTTGTTCGTCGTCTTGTTCGACAAAGAAACTGATCTCTGGGTTTTCGCGACGGGCGATCTCCAGGCTTGCCGCAGAGATATCGGACCCCTCGATGTGCGCGCCCGGGAATGCCGTGCGCAGGAAGGGAATGTTTCGACCAATTCCGCAGCCGTACTCGAGGATCCGCTTGGGCGATCGATGGATCAGCTTGCGCACGAGTTCGATCTTGTAGCGCGCAAAGTACTCTTCGCTCGCGGAAAAAAACCCGGTGCTTTCTCTCAACAACTGGTTGTAGTTGTCCGTGTAGTCGTCGAAGTCGACCTTGTTACTCATGCGAAATCTCCTCCTCCACGATATAGCGCGGCCGACCCTTTACTTCTTCGTAGATGCCGCCGACGTACGCACCCATGATGCCGAGCACGATGAGCTGTATGCCGCTGAAAAGCAGCAAAAGGACGACGAGCGTCGTCCAGCCGTTCGGAATCGATTGGACGAGGAAGAACTTGATGACCGAGGCGATGATCAGCACGAAGGCTAGCAGCGCGAACAACGCGCCGATGAAGATGCTCAGTTGCAGGGGTTTGGTGCTGAACGACAGGATGCCCGCCATCGCGAGCTTGATCATGCGCGAGAGGGAGTATTTCGAATGACCGGCAAAGCGCTTCTCGGCCGTGTACTCAACGCCCGCTTGGTTGAAGCCGATCCAGGTGAAGAGGCCACGCAGGAACATGTTGCGTTCCCTGAAACCCTCGGCGAGCGCACGCGCAACCCGGCCCGAGATCAGACGAAAGTCGGCCGCGTTGGGATTGATCGGAACCTGCGATATCTTGCCGAGCGCGTAGTAGAAGACGTCGCCTGCCTTCTTCCTCAGGAGGCCCGCGTCTTCGGTGTCGCGTCGTATCGTGAAGACGACGTCGTTGCCCTGGCGGTACTTGCTCAGCAGCTCAGGAATCAGTTCTGGCGGGTGCTGAAGGTCGCTGTCCATCATGATGATGGCATCCGCATCGAGGGAGTGCTCGATGCCGGCAAGCAGCGACATCTGGTGCCCGAAGCGCGAAGACAAGGCGATGACCCGGGTTCGCGGGTCGACGGCGACGATGCCGCGAAGGACCTCGAGGGTGTTGTCCGTGCAACGATCTACCACATAAACGATGGTCGCCGCCACGCCATCCAGCCGGTCTAGGACGCTTGTTGTTCGCTCGTGGAAATGCGCGATGACCTGTTCTTCGTTGAAGACAGGTGTGAGAACGGTAAGTTTAAGTTGCGACAATTTGTGTTCTTTGCTGCAAGAGCTGCTTCGTGCTCGAGATGTCCGCGTAGATTGCCGGCACGTCGAAGCCCGCCCTGTTGCTGAGCGCCATAGATTCGCGCACCGCCGTGCGCTCCAGGCCCTTGGCCGCCAGCATCGTGCGGAGCACTTCGCGCATCGTCACGGGCCTTCCGCTGGCAACGTGGTAAACGTGCCCGCTCTGGCCGTGCGCAGCGATCGACACCAGTTGCTCGGCCGCCTCGTCGGCGTGCACGTAGTCGCGGGTAGCCGTCAATGGTCCGACTTCGAGTTCGTTTCGCCGGCCGTCAAGGATTTCGTCGATCTGCTTCTGCACTCGACCGATGAACAAACGCTCGGACAGCCCCGGTGCGTCGAGATTGAAAAGACGAGCGACCACCACGTCCACGCCCCGGCTCGCGTAGAGGTGCGCGAGCTGCGTCTGCCAGGCCTTGCTGAGTCCATAGACCGACATCGGATTCAGCACGTGATCCTCTCGGATCGGGTTTTCTTCCGGTCGCACCGGCCCGTACTCGGCCGCCGAGCCGATCAGGACCACCCGTGTCTCGGCGCCTAGCGTCACAACGGCGTCAAGCAAGCGCCGGGTCGCCTCCACGTTCACTTCGCAAGCTTCGTCGAAATCGTTCGAGAATGTGGCCGCGAGATGGAGGATCCAGTCGGGGCGAGTCTCCTCGATCAACGACCGGAAGTTCGCATCGCGCAGTTCGAGCGCGTGCGTGGCTTCCTGCCTTCCCGCGGCCATGACGCTGTAGCCAGAGTCTTTGCCCAGCCTCAGAAGAACCGCACGGCCCAGCGCGCCGTTCGCACCCGTCACGAGCACCTGCTTCATTGATCGATGCCGAGCTTTGCGGAAAGCTCTTCGAAGTTCTCGTCTGCAAATTCGTAGTCGTCCGGCCGCCCGATGTCTAGCCAATAGCCGTCGAACGGTCGGATATCGATCCTCTGCTTGCTCTTCAGCCCGTCCAGCATGAGGTTGTCGAAGCCGTACTTCTCTCCCTTGGCGAGCCTGTCGATCACGGATCGGTTGATGCAATAGATGCCCATGCTCACATCGAAATCGAAGGATGGCTTCTCCTGAAACTCGCCCAATTCACCGGTGGCGTCGTAGCGGAGAACGCCGAAGTCGATCTTCACCTGGCGCCGATAGGAAGAGACCGAGATGAGGCTTCTGGCGGAAACGTGGGAGTCGTAGAACTTCCGGTAGTCCAGGTCGCAAAGAATGTCGCCGTTCATCACGAGGAAGTTGTCAGGCAGATCCTCGATCAAGGTCAAGGGGCCGATGGTGCTCAGCTCGCCGTCCTCCAGCGAATAGTCGAGTTTGACGCCCAGGCGGGAGCCGTCGCCGAAGTAGGCCATGATCAGCTGGGAAAGATGATTCACGGCAAGCGTGATGTGCGTGAAGCCCGAACGCTTCAATTGCATGATGATGATCTCGAGGATCGAATATTTCCCGCCGAGTGGAACGAGCGGCTTGGGAATGAGGGTGGTATAGGGCCGAAGCCGCGTGCCTTTGCCGCCTGCCAGGATAACTGCTCGCATGATGTGGGTGCCCTGTCTTAGACGTTGTAGAGCCAGGCTTTGTAGCGAGACAGGTTGTCCGGCTGCCTGAACCATTCGATCGTGTCGCGAAGGCCGGCGTCCAGGTCGAAACGCGGACGCCATCCCGTCATAGTGGTGATGAGGGTGTTGTCGCCCATGAGGCGAAACACCTCCGAGGCGTCAGGCCGCAGGCGTTGTTCCTCCGTCACGATGCGTGCACCCGGGTTCAACTCGGAGATCAGGATTTCGGCCACATGGCCAATCGAGAACTCCTTGCCCGTCGCGATATTGATCTCTTTCCCGACCGCATCGTCGGCTTCTGCGAGCGCTACAAAGCCTTGTGCAGTGTCCTTGACGTAGTTGAAGTCCCGCGTCGGCGTGAGGCTTCCGAGGCGCAGTTCCTCTTCTCCGAGAATCAGCTGGGTGATAATCGTGGGGATCACCGCCCGCGCCGATTGGCGAGGCCCGAAGGTATTGAAAGGCCTGACGATCACGACAGGCGTGCCGAACGACTTGAAAAACGATTCCGCGAGCCGGTCGGCACCAATCTTCGTCGCGCTGTAGGGCGATTGACCTTGAAACGGATGCCGCTCGTCTATTGGGGCGTACTGGGCGGTGCCATAGACCTCAGACGTCGACGTGATCATCACTCGCTCGGTCCCCAGCCTCTTGGCGGCCTGCAGCACGTTCAGGGTGCCCTTGATGTTCGTGTCGACGTAGGAGTCGGGCGAGTGGTACGAGAACGGGATGGCGATGAGTGCGGCGAGATGGAAGACGACCTCGCAGCCCTGCATGGCCTCATAGACGCCGTTCGGATCCCGAACGTCGCCTGCGAACACGTCGAGGCCGCGAGTCATCTCTAAAGGCAGCGTGTCCAGCCAACCCCAGCTGTTGAAGGAGTTGTAGTAGACGAATGCACGGACGTCGCAGCCTTGTGCCAGAAGTGCTTCGACCAGATGGCTCCCGATAAAACCATCGGCGCCGGTCACGAGTACTTTCTTGCCCTTGAGATTCATGATGAGGCTTGGGGGTGGTATTGCGTCCGTGTTTGTCGGACCTGGGGTTGAACTCCGCTACCGGAACTCGCCGGAACGGGCGGCCCTGGAGCAACGACGGCAGAACGACCCGTGCAGCGAGCAGGGTTGGGTGCGCGTGCGATTTTAGCCGCCGGGTAGACTGCGTCATCGCCAAACGCACTCTGTGGGGTTCGGATGAGAGGTTTTCTTTCGAGAGTATTCGGCGGATCGGTCGAAAGTTCGACCGCGCCATTCACTGCTGCCGGCGAAGAGCCTGCGATTTTTCCCTTCGCTCCTCGCGCGTGCGGCGACCTGTCGGCGCTGACGGCTTTGAATCCATCGGATCCTTCGCTGAGCGGCCTGTGCCCCGTCTGCGGGCTTGCTGCGAGGTTCGAGGGATTCACCGACAACCTTCGCGAGTCAGGGATCTGTTCCTCATGCGGTTCGTTCAACCGGCAGCGGCAACTCGCACAAGTGATGCGCAGGCGCTGCGGCTTCGGCGCGTTCGGCAAGTTCGCCATCCCCGAAGCCTTCGCGATCTACAACACCGAGACGACCGGGGCGCTGCATGGGGCGCTTTCGGCTTCCGATCGCTATGTCGCCTCTGAGTACTTTGGGGACGAATTCGCACCCGGGCAGATCATCGAAGGTCGGCGGCACGAAAGTCTGGCGGGTCTTTCGTTTCCCGACGCGAGCTTTGACCTAGTGCTTTCCAGCGATGTGCTGGAGCACATGCCCGACCCGTATGTCGCCCACGCCGAGGTCTTCCGCGTCCTAAAGCCAGGGGGACGCCACCTTTTCACCGTGCCCTTCGATCCGGGAGCGGCTCTGGACGACACCCGGGCTAAGCTCGTGGACGGCCAGATCGTCTATCTGGCCGAGAAACAGTTCCACGGCGACCCCGTGAGGCCGGGCGAGGGCATTCTGGTATGGACGATCTTCGGTCTCGAGATGCTTGTTCGCATGGCTGCGATCGGCTTCCGGTCCACAGTCTGGAACCTCGACGAACCCGACTATGGAATTGTAGGGCCCTATTCCATCGTGTTTGAAGCCTTGAAACCCTCGATACAGCCCGATACGTCGCCGGGCTAGGCGAGGCGTCGTGCGTCAGAACCTCTTTTGTGTTGCGGCACAATGACGGCTATGACGCGCCTCCAATTTCTCCAGATCCAAAGCAACACATGACGAAGCATGCAGTAGTGACCGGCATCACCGGCCAAGACGGGGCATATCTGGCAGAGCTCCTGCTCGCCAAGGGCTACGTAGTGCATGGAACCTTCCGCCGCACGAGTTCGGTCAATTTCTGGCGGATGGAAGAGCTGGGGATCCAGGACCATCCGAACCTGAAACTCGTCGAGCACGACCTGACCGACCTGGGAAGCTCGCTTACCCTGATCAAAGAGGCTCGTCCTGATGAGGTTTACAACCTGGCTGCGCAGAGTTTTGTCGGCGTCAGCTTCAATCAACCGGATGCAACCGCCCAGATCACCGGCATGGGCGCGCTGCACTTGCTCGAAGCCATCCGCCTTACCGATCGCAGCATCCGTTTCTACCAGGCGTCGACATCTGAGATGTTCGGCAAGGTTCAGGCCATTCCCCAGGTAGAGGACACGCCGTTCTATCCTCGCAGCCCCTACGGCGTCGCCAAGCTTTTTGCGCACTGGATGACCATCAACTATCGGGAAAGCTACGGGATTTTCGGTTGCAGCGGCATCCTTTTTAATCACGAAAGCCCGCTGCGCGGCCGCGAGTTCGTGACCCGCAAGATCACTGACGCTGTCGCAAAGATCAAGTTGGGCAAGCTGGATGTCCTTGAGCTCGGCAATCTTGGCGCCAAGCGCGACTGGGGCTTCGCGAAAGAGTATGTTGAAGGCATGTGGCGCATGCTGCAGGCCGATGAGGCCGACACCTTCGTGTTGGCTACCAACAGGACCGAAACTGTCCGCCATTTCGTCGACCTCGCCTTCAAGGCTGCAGGCTACGACCTTCGTTTCGAGGGCGAGGAACAGAACGAAGTCGGCATCGACGTGCGCACCGGCAAGACGCTCGTCAGAGTGAATCCCAAGTTCTATCGGCCCGCCGAAGTTGATCTCCTCATCGGCAATCCGGCGCGTGCCAAGGAAAAGCTTGGCTGGGAACCTACGACAACGCTCGAGCAACTCTGCACCATGATGGTCGAGGCCGATCTGCGCCACAACACCTCGGGCCGTTCGTTCTGAAGTCAGCGCGACGCTGAGTGAGCGCCCGCAACGTCGGCGTCGCATTTTCCTGATTGATTACCATGAGCACGACGTAGCCGCGAATCTACGATAGCCCGTAGGAGCACGTTTTCAGATGCCCGTTGTGGGATCGAGGGGGTGCGGCTTGAAAACTTTAGAGATCCGTAACTGCGGCGCGTCCGCGATGATGATTTGGGAACCAAATTGAGAACAACGCTCGGGCGCGCATACAGATTCTTGAAGAGGTCGGCGCGCAGCTTGAAGGGTATGGATCAGCAGGGCGGTGTAGTCGCCGCATCCGATCAGCAGGGCGGCGTAGTCGCCGCATCCGGGTTGTTCGACCCGTGCTTCTACCAACTGGCGTACTCCGACGTTCGCGAGTCCGGCCTTTCACCGCTGGAACATTTCATGGCGATTGGGATTTCTACAGGTCGTCATCCGTCCATGAAATTCGATCCCGACGCTTACGCGAACCTTCATCGCGATGTGGGTGGCGCCGACGCTTCCCTTCTCCACTACCTACAGTTCGGAAGAGCGGAAGGGCGTGCACTCGCACCGCCCCCTTTCGACGAGCAGCGACTCGCGGCTATTCTTGCCGATGTGCGCGAGAGCGGACTGTTCGATGCGGATTTCTATTGTGCCGAGAACCCGGTTGCCACGCGGAGCAAGATGGACCCGTTGATCCATTACTTGGTCCGCGGCTACAGAAACTTTATCGAGCCATCGGACAAGATCTCCACGAGGTCCTACATCGGTAGGTATCCGGATATCAGGAACGCAGGGATCAATCCTCTTGTTCATTGGCTCGAGTTCGGCCGGTACGAAGGGCGCAAGATCGACTCGGGCAGTTTGGTCGAATTTTCGTGGTTCCAGAATGGCGGCGGCTATCTCTTGCCGGACGCTGTAGTCCACCACGAAATCATGGAAGGGCAAGCCTATTTCGGTCGGATGGGGTTCAGCTTCCACGATCGGCATACGGCAAACGGGCTCGACATCGGTGCTGAACTGATGGCGCGACGCAAACCGTCCTTGAACATCGAGCCGGTGTCGCCGAGTGTGAGCATCGTCATTCCGGTCTATGGTCAGGTGCACTTTGCACTGAGCTGCTTGGATTCGCTTGCCCGGCATTCATCGAAAAGGTCGGTCGAAGTCATCATCGCTGACGACGCATCTCCTTTCGACTCGCAGGCTGAGCTGCTGCGCCAGATTCCTTGGATTCGCTATGAGCGCCGGCCAGAGAACGGCGGCTTCCTCGAATGCTGCAATTGGGCGGCCAAGTCGGCGCGAGGCGAGTACATCGTTCTGCTGAACAGCGACACCCGCGTGGTCGATGGCTGGCTGGACGAACTGATCGATGGTTTCGGGCTTTTCCCGAAGGCCGGCATGGTCGGTTCCAAGTTGTTCAACGATGACGGCAGCCTTCAAGAGGCCGGAGGAATATTCTGGCGCGACGGCTCCGCGCACAACTATGGACGGGGCGACGATCCGAATCGCCCGCAGTACTGTTTTGCCCGACAGGCGGATTTCATCTCGGGCGCATCCATCGCGCTTCGCCGATCGGTGTGGGACGAACTCGGGGGGTTCGATTCGCACTACAAGCCTGCCTATTGCGAAGATGCCGATCTCGCGTATCGCCTTCGTCGCGCCGGCTATGAGGTTTGGTTCGTTCCGTTTTCGCGGGCTGTTCACTACGAGGGCGTGACGCATGGGCGCGACACGACCAAGGGTGTCAAGGCGCACCAAGTCGAGAATCTCCGAAAGTTCTCCAAACGGTTTCAGGCAGAGCTCTCCCTGCAGCCGGAACCCGGCTCGAGTTCGGTGCGGGCAGCAAGTTGGCGTGAGAAACGGCACATGATCGTGGTCGACGCTTTGACTCCCACGCCAGACCAGGACTCCGGCTCGATCATGACCAACGAGGTCATGCGAACTTATCGCGAGCAAGGCTTCGTGGAGCACTTCCTGGCCAGCCAGCAGCCGTTCTGGTCCAAACAGTACTCGATAGCGTTGCAGCGAGCAGGCGTGTGCTGTCACTACCACCCGTTCTCGTCCGACATCCATTCAATCCTGGCGTCCGGATTCTCTTTTGACTATGCCTTGCTATACCGTTACTACGTTGCGCGTTCGATCTTTCGCGAGTTGAGAGAAAAATCGCCCAGTACGCGCGTGCTTTTCGCCAATGTCGATCTGCACTACCTGCGGGAATCGAGGGCGGCGGCGACGGCAGATGATCCCAGCGCGCTTTTTTCGGCCGCAGTCACGAAAACGAGGGAGTTAGAAGTGTTCGTTCGGGCAGATGCTTCCTTCGTGCACACTGAACTGGAGAAGAACGTCATCCAGGAAGCGATGCCTGAGCCGCTGAAGAACATCGTGGTGCTTCCCTGGCTCGTGGATATTCCCGAATGCGAAGCGCCTTATGCGCAGCGCTCGGACATCATGTTCCTGGGCAATTTTCCGCACACTCCAAACGTCGACTCGATCAAGTTCTTCATGCGATCAATCTGGCCCCTGCTTGAGAAGGCGCTGCCGGCGAACGCGAAGCTCCTCATCGTCGGTAACAAACCGCCGTCGGAAGTGTTGGCAATGGCCTCCGACAGAATCGTCGTGACCGGCTACGTCAAGGATCTCGAGCCCTATTTTCTGTCGTCACGCGTGTTCGTGGCCCCCCTGCGCTATGGCGCGGGCATCAAGGGCAAGCTTGTCATGGCGCTTGCGCATGGGGTACCCAGCATCGCGACCGATGTGGCCGCAGAGGGGATCGGGTCGAAGGGCTGCGACCACTTGTCGGTCGTCGATGAACCAGCCGCGTTTGCACAAGAAGTCCTGAACGTCTATGGCGACGAACAAAAGTGGATGTCGATGCGCGAGGCGGGCCTGGCGTACGTTCGTGACACCTATTCCCGCGACGCCGCATCGAAGCTGTGCATCGAAGCCCTGAACCTTGCGGACAAGACATGGTCGCGGCGGCAGGAGATCCTCTGTCGCGCGACATTGGAGCGAATCATGATCGAGAACGGCGAACTCGTTGCACCGCGCATAGCCGAGCGACATTGACAGATCTAGTAGATAAATGAGCGATGAACAAAATAGCAAGGCATGTTGCGTGCCTGAAGAGGATGAGAACGCCAGGACTTGGGGAGGGCTGACGTCACAGGGACAGTCAGCCTTTCAAAGTGCTGCTGCGTTCGAGGCCGTCCTCGAGGACGCGACGCGGCGGGCCGCGGAGGCAACCGTACTGCGGGATGCCCTGCTTCAATCGAGTTCATGGCGTGTGACCGCGCCGGTTAGAAAGCTTGCCGCCGCGATCCCGGTTGCGTGGAGGCCGCGGCTGAGGCGAGCTGTGACGATCGCCTGGTGGGTTGCAACGCCCTGGCGCACCCCGCAGCGAATGCGTTTCCTGCGTGACCGGGATCGGGTCGAAAGGGCAACACCCTCCGCCGTGAAGCACGACACGTACTACGGCGCGTGGATCGCCAATGTCGAATCGTGGTCAGCGCCCGGCGGCGCACAGGGCGAGGGTTTGCGCTTCTCTTTCGTCATGGTCGCCGGTCCGGATGGTGATCGTCTCATGCGGACGCTCGAATCGGTGTGCCTGCAGACCTACGCGAACTGGGAGATCGCTGTTGCCATGGCCGACGATGCGCCGCCGTCGACCGCGCAATACCTGGATGCGCAATGCGCTGGTGACTCGCGTGTCGTGCGTGTGGCCGCATCTAGTAACGAACCTTCCGTCGGTCTCGCAGCATGTGCGGCCGCTGTCCGGGGCGATTTCGTGGGCGTGCTCGACGCGGGCGATATCGTGGCACCCCGCGCGCTCGCGGAAATTGCTCAGGCGCTGCGGCGCACGCCCGAGACGGACATCGTCTATGGCGACGACGACGAACTCAGTGTCGACGGCCGGCGCCAGAAGCCGTACTTCAAACCTGGCTGGTCGCCCGATCTGCTCTATGCGTTCAACTACTTCGGCCGCCTGTCTTTCCTGCGCCGTGAGCTGATGGCCGCGACGGGCGGCTTCGATCCCGTGATGGGTGTCGGTGCAGAGTGGGACCTAAACCTGCGTGCAAGCGAAGGCGCCCACACCATCACGCGCGTGCCGAAAGTGCTATGCCACAGAAGATCCGGCAGCGATCGGGATCGGCCGGCGGCGGGCTCGACTGCTGCTCGCCAGCAGGCATCGGCGCTGAGCAAATTTTGGTCGCGCCAGGGCTTCGATGCTGCAGTGCAGACGCAGCCCGATGGAACGCAGCGTACGATCCGGTCACTCGACAACGCGCCGTTCGTGTCGATCGTCATCCCGACCAAGGACAAGGTCGATTTGCTTCGCATGTGCGTCGAAGGGTTGTTGCGGCGAACGGTCTATCCGAACATGCAGATCGTCATAGTCGACACCGGCTCGACGGAGGCAGAAACGCTGTCCTACTACGACGAGCTTCGCGGCCAGGCGCAAGTCCAGATAGTTCATTTCAACAGGAAGTTCAACTACTCCGCTGCATGCAACTACGGGGCTTCGTTCTGCCGAAGCGAACTGCTGCTGTTTCTCAACAACGACATCGAGGTGATCTCCGGCGATTGGCTTCAGGAGATGGTCGGATTCGCGATGCGACCCGGCGTGGGCGTCGTCGGTACCAAACTGGTTTATCCCTCACGCGAGCTGCAGCACGGCGGCGTAGGCATCGGCATCCACCTGTGCGGCTTGATGTATCGAAGCGCCGAGAATCAAGGCTGGGGCGTCTTCGGCTCGGCAGACCATCATCGCAACTGGCTGGCGATCATGGGCGCATGTCAATTGGTGCGCCGAGACGTATTCGACCGGGTGGGCGGTTTCGACGAGTCGTATCTGGTCGCGATGAGCGATGTCGCGCTCTGTCTTCACGTCTGGCGCGCCGGCTACCGCATCGCGTACGCGCCTCATGCGTGCCTAGTGCATCACGAAGGGGCGACGCGGGGCAAGTCCAATCCTTCGGCCGACATTCGACGCATCGCGGACGACATACGGAACCTAGGTATCGACGAGGATCCTTACCTCCATCCCGAACTCGACGGAGCGGCGGCGATTCCCACGCTGCGCGCGGCCGACGCACGCACTGTCCGCGAAACGCTCAAGGCCGACATTCGTGCCTTCGGCTCCACCTTGCTGCTGGCACCGCTGCTCGATCTGACCAACGATGGCGCTTGCATGACAGCGGCGAGGCTCGCCCGAGACCGGATTCTGTGGTGGCCGCAACCCGCACACACGGTGTCTGACAAGTGGTCCGCGGCGCGCTGGGTGCTGGATCTTTTACGGACACGGGCTGATCTGCGCATGCGCTTCCCCACGGCGCTTTCGGACGGCACCGACGGCGCCTTTGCGCGCTGGCTGCAGAGCGATGGCGCCGCGCAGCTCGACCTTCGTGCCGCAGCACTGACTGCGTTGAACGAACTACTGTCGAGTGATATTTCTGCCCGCGCAAGGCAGGTCTTTCTCTTTCACGAAGAGATCAGAGGCCGTCTTCCCAATGGCTTGCTACCGAGCGGCCGGTACGAACTCTTCCATTGGTTCATGCAGCATGGCCGCGAGGAAGCGAGTCTGCGGCCCGAGGAAATCTGGTGGCTGTTCTGGTTGGCGTCTGAAAGCCCGTCGCGCGAGCTACTGACCGCTCATGCGTTCACGCCGGCCTGGCAGGCGCTCTACCCGGATGGTGCGACGGTGTTTGGCAAGCGCGCATTTGCCGCATGGTTCGCCGCGACCCATCGGGAGACCGGTAGTTGGACCGACCCTTCGCAATGGTCCATCGACCTGCCGCCCTCCCGCCAACTGCGCACAGCCTACCTCGCCCGCGAACAATGGCAGCTCGCGTACCCGCGGGCGCTCGACGACCTCGATCAAGCAATCGGACTCATCGACTGGCTTCAGTCGCCAGAGGCGATGCAGCCGCAGGAGATCCGCAACTGGTGCGCGGCGATCGACAAAACCAAGGTCGGTTCCGAACTCGCAGGGCGTGGCGTCAATGTCATTGGCCACTTCGCCTATCCGTCGGGCCTGCGCGTCTCAGTCGAGGCCATGGTCGAAGGTTTGAATCGCGTGGGAGTCTTGACTTCGCTGCGTGACCTGAGGACCGACAAGAAGGATGATCCGACGCACGCGCGCTTCAGGGATTTCGAAGACTTCGACACCACCATCATTCACGCGCAGCCGGAACCCTTTTTCGATGTGGCGTACAGCCGAAGCGACCTCGCCGAGCGGCTTCCAAGAACCTACCGGATCGCCTACTGGTACTGGGAGTTCGATTCGATTCCGGACTCGTGGGTCCAGCATGCGCGAGGGATTGACGAGGCGTGGGCCGCGACGGAATTCGTCGCGAAGGGTCTGCGGGAGAAGCTGGCGGTGCCTGTGCGAACCTTGTTCCCCGGCGTGATGCTGGCGCCGTTTGAGACTCGCAGTCGAGCCTACTTCGGGCTCAGCGACACGCCGTTCACCTTTCTGTTCACGTTCCACATGATGAGCGTGATGGAGCGCAAGAATCCGCTGGGCCTCATCCGCGCATTTAAGACGGCTTTCCGTGAGACGGATGCGGTTCGTCTTGTCCTCAAGACATCTTTCGGCGATCGGCATCCGGTGCAGATCGGGGAGCTGCGCGAAGCCGCAGCCGGCGCCAACATCACGGTGATCGACCAGGTCTACAGCCCTGACGAGGTCCTGTCGCTCATGGACGCCTGTGATGCCTACGTATCCCTCCACCGGAGCGAAGGCCTCGGTCTGACGATGGCCGAAGCCATGCTCATGGGCAAGCCCGTCATCGCGACCAACTTCTCGGGCAACGTCGACTTCATGGACGAAAGCAACAGCTTGCTGGTTCCTTATGAGCTTGTGAAGCTCGGCAAGCCGATACCTCCCTACGACGCCGACCTGGAGTGGGCCGAGCCGTCGGTCGAGCACGCGGCACAACTGATGCGCCGGGTGTACGACAACCAGGAATGGGCGCGCGAAGTCGGCGTGCGAGGAAAGGCAAGCGCCGAAGCCAATCTTTCGCTGGAAGCGGCGGGTCGGCGGATCGCCACTCGCCTGGAAGAAATCAAGGCGTTGCGTCAGACTGCGCGGCGGGCTGACAGAGCAGGTTGAGGCCGAAAACACTATGCGTGAAAACGAACTCCATCGGTATGTGAGGAGGGTGGCCAAGGGCGCATGGTGGCTCGCCACACCGTGGCGGACGCAACAGCGCGTGAGGTTCATACGCGAGCGAGCTGCCGCTCAAGTGCGCGCGGCGGAACTGGCACTTTTCATCGAGCGGGAGCAGGCAATGAATGCTTCACGTCAATCTAGTGTCGATGTGAAATCTGCTCCGACGCTCGACCTGTTCGACGACGCGAATTTGTCCGATGCAGTCGATCTGCCCTTGGACGCGATCCTGTGGTCACCACTCAACTCCCAGGATGTGACCAACCGCTGGTCGGCCGCTCGATTCTGTATCGACCTGTGGCGCAAGCGTGGCGATCTCCGCGCTCGTTTTCCTTCCGCTTTTTCTGACGGGGGCAAGGGTGGGCAATTCAGCATCTGGCTGCAGCGGGAGGGCACGGTCGAACTGGGCTTGAGCGAAACGGCCGTTCAGCACCTTGTGGACGTGCTGAACGCTGGCTTGTCCGATCGGGCGCGCCAGGCCTTCCTCACACACGATGTTCCTGTATCCGTCTTGCCGCAGGGCTTGACGCCGCCCGGTATGCGGAGCCTCTTTCGCTGGTTCATGCGGTGGGGGGCGAGCGAGGCAGGCTTGCGGCCGGAGGAGGTGTGGTGGTTATTTCTTGAGGCAGCGCAGAATCCCCAGCGTGAGCTCATGCTTGCCTACCTCTTCACACCTGGGTGGCAGCAGCAACACCCGGAAGGCCTGACGGTATTCGGCCGCGAGGCTTTCGCCGCTTGGTTTGCTGCCAAGTACGGCGTCTCGGGCCTGTGGCTGGATGCCTCTGCTTGGCCCGATTGGGCACCACCGGCGCAACAGATCCGTCTCGGCTACTGGGCGCGAGATGGATGGAGGCAAACCCATCCCGACGCGCTTGCCGATGAAGGACGTGCGCGAGCGTTGTTGGCGTGGTTGTCGGCGCCGGAAGGCAACCTGTCAGAAGCGCTTCGCGCATGGTGCCGACAGCTGGACTTTCATTCCGTGGCCTCCGACCTTGTCCGGCCCGGAGTCAACGTCATCGGCCATTTCTGCTACCCCTCGGGCCTTCGGGTGTCGGTCGAATCGATGGTCCAGGCCATGGCGTTGGTCGACGTGTCTGCATCGTTGCGCGACGTGCGGACAGATGCCAAGGACGATCCTCATCATGTCGAATTTCGCGGCCTGGAAAGCCATGACGTCACGGTCATTCACACGCAACCCGAGCCCTTCTTCGACAGCGCCTATGTACGCGCGCATCTGAACGAGCGCAGCCCTCGCACTTACCGGATCGCCTACTGGTACTGGGAGTTCGATTCGATCCCCAATTCGTGGGTGTCGCATGCCCAAGGGATCGACGAGGTGTGGACTGCCACGGAATTCGTAGCCAAAGGTTTGCGGGACAAGCTGTCCGTCCCTGTTCGGACGATGTTTCCCGGCGTCAAGCTGGCATCCTACAAGAGACGCGACAAGGCGCACTTCGGGTTGAGCGAGGAGCCGTTCACCTTCCTGTTCACCTTCCACATGATGAGCGTAATGACGCGGAAGAACCCGCTCGGCTTGATCCGCGCTTTCAAGAACGCCTTTCGCAATGATGAATCCGTCCACCTGGCGGTCAAGACTTCATTCGGCGATCGGCATCCGGTGCAGATGGCGGAACTGCGCGAAGCCGCAGCCGGAGCCAACAACATCACGGTGATCGACCAGGTCTACAGCCCCGACGAGGTCTTGTCACTCATGGACGCGTGCGACGCCTACGTGTCTCTCCACCGCAGCGAGGGCCTGGGCCTGACGATGGCCGAGGCAATGCTGATGGGCAAGCCCGTGGTCGCCACCAACTTCTCGGGTAACGTGGACTTCATGGACGAGGACAACAGCTTGCTGGTCCCATATGAGCTCGTGAAACTCGGCAAGCCCATACCGCCCTACGATGCCGATCTGGAATGGGCTGAGCCGTCGGTCGAGCACGCTGCGCAGCTGATGCGCCGCCTCTACGAAAACCAGGAGTGGGCGCGCGAGGTCGGCGCACGAGGCAAGGCGAGCGCGGAAGCCAACCTGTCGCTGGAAGCGGCGGGACGACGGATCGCCGCTCGCCTCGAGGAAATCAGGGCTCTGCGTCGCGCGCAGCCCTGATGCGCCTTTCGCCTACCGCTCGACGATCCGCCCATGCTCCAGGTGGAGCACCCGGTTGCACTCCTTGGCAATCAGGTCCGGCGAATGCGATGCCAGCACCAGGATGCCGGACTTCGAGACGACCTCCTTCATGCGCTTTTCGGCCTTCTCGGTGAACTCGGCATCGCCGACCGAGAGCCATTCGTCCATGAGCAGGATGTCGGCCTCGACGCTGGTCGAGATGGAAAACGCCAGCCGCATCATCATCCCGGTGGAATAGGTGCGCACCGGCATGTTGACGTACTCGCCGAGCCCGCTGAACTCGCAGATCTCGGGCGTGACATCGTCGATCTGCTTCTTGCTCATGCCCATCACAAGCCCGCGCAGCATGATGTTCTCGATGCCGGTGGCGTCCGCCTCGATGCCCAGCGAGGGATCGATCAGGCTGGAGACGGTGCCTTGGCGGGTGAATTCGCCCGAGGAGGGCTCGTAGACGCCGGCAAGCGCGCGCAGCAGCGTCGACTTGCCTGCGCCGTTGTGGCCGACCAGACCGAGGCGGTCGCCGCTCCTGAGTTCCAGGTTGATGTTGCTCAGGGCCTGGACCACGTTGACGCCGGTTTCCTTGCCGAAGCGCCCGCCGGTGACCGACGAGGCGAGTGTTTTCTTCAGTGATGCGGCCCCGGCGCCGTAGATGGGGAAGTTGATCGAGACGTTCTTGAGGGAAATGGAAGCCATGTTCTCTTACAGCCAGTAGACGACGCGGCGGCGGTACTTCGCAAAAAGCATGCTGGAGCCGATCAGGCTCAGCGCCGTCCACCCCATGATGCCCCACCAGTTGTGTGCGTCGGATACGCCACCCATCAGCGGCGTGCGCAGGAGGTCGAGCATCTGCGCAAAGGGGTTGTACAGGATGTACTGGGCGCGTCCGGGCAGGCTCTCGGGCAGCCAGAACACGGGCGTCAGGAACATCAGCATCTGCATCACGCTGGTGACGATCTGGGTGACGTCGCGAAAGCGCGTGCAGATGAGGCCGAGCATCAGGCCCAGCGCTTGTGCGTTCACCAGAACCAGCAGGAAAGCAGGCACGAAGAGCAGCGCCGACCACGACAGCGTGACGCCGGCCCACAGCGCCACCGGAACGTAGAGGACGATCTGGTGCGCGAACTGGATGAGATTGCGCGCCATGCTGCGCCAGACGAACAGGCTGATCGGGAAGTAGCCCTGCTTCAGGTAGTTGGCAGAACCGATGAAGGCGTTGCACGAGTCGGTCACCATGCTGGAAAAGAAGCTCCAGAAGATGAGGCCCAGCGCCAGGTGCGGAAAGAACTTCGACAGCTCGTGGTTGAACAGCGAGCTGTACAGCGGCCCCATGCCGGCGATCATCGCGCCCATGCTGAGCGTGAGCCACAGCGGGCCGAGCATCGAGCGGCGATAGCGCAGGACGATGTCGAACCAGGCCAGGGTCCACCAGATGTCGGTGCGGCGGGTGCCTTCCCACCAATCGGCCCACGCGCTGCGATGCAGATTCGAATGTGCCTGGCTCATATGCGACCGTAGGTGTCAGCCAGTCGCACGATGTCGTCCTCGCCGAGATAGCCGCCACACTGGACCTCGATGAGCACCAGCTCATCGAGGCCGACGTTGGTCAAACGATGTTTTTCCTTCAGGGGGATGTAGCGGTACTCGCCGGGCAGGGTCCGGTGTTCGACGTCGCCGACCTGGACGTTCGCCGTTCCCTGCACCACCACCCAATGCTCCGCGCGCTGGTGGTGATACTGCAGCGACAGCGATTCGCCGGGCTTGACCGTGATGCGCTTGACCTTGTAGCCGTCCTCTTCCTTGAGCGAGGCGTAGGTGCCCCACGGGCGATGCACCACGGCGGGCAGGTTGATGGCTTCGTGCTTGCGCGACTTCAGGATGTCGACGACCTTCTTGACTTCCTGGGCGCTGTTCTTGTGCGCCACCAGCAGCGCATCGGGCGTGTCGACGATCACGAGGTCGTGCACGCCCAGCGTCGCCACCACCTTCGGGCCGTGGCTGTGGACCTGGACATGGGTGCCCGTGGTGTCGATCGCGACGACGTCGACCGGCATCGTGTTGCCGCTGGCGTCGGGCGTCTGCGCCTTGGCCACCGAAGGCCAGGAGCCCACGTCGCTCCAGCCGAACTTGGCGGGCACGACATGGACGTTGTCCGCCGGCTCCATCACCGCGTAGTCGATGCTGATGTCGGGCTGGAGCCCGAAGGCGTGCAGATCGAACTGGATCGTCTCGCCGGCCGTCTTGGACGTTGCGAGCGCGTGGCGCGCGGCGGCCAAGAGCTCGGGCGCATGCCGCTCGAAGGCCGCGACGATCGCGTCGGCGGTGAAGCAGAACATGCCGCTGTTCCAGTAGTAGCGTCCGGTCGCGAGGTACTCCTGGGCCGTCTGCAGGTCGGGCTTCTCGACGAAATGGATGGCCTGCTGGCTCTCACGCGACACCTTGGCCACCTCGACGTAGCCGAAGCCGGTGTCCGGGCTGGCGGGGTTGATGCCGAAGACCACCAGCTTGCCTTGCTGGGCAAGCCGGAACGCCTGGTTCGCACTGGCCACGAAGGCCTCGACGTCAGGCACCAGGTGATCGGCCGACAGCACCAGCATCACGGTGTCGCCGCTGAACTGCGCGATGCACTGCAGCGCCGCGAGCGCAATGGCCGGCCCGGTGTTGCGGCCCTTGGGTTCGAGCAGCAGGGTCGCGTCGGGCGGATCGGCCATCTGGCGCAGCACGTCCTTGGTGAGGAAGTGATGGTCCTTGTTGGTCACGACCATCAGGTCGCCGGTGCCGCACGCCTGCCCTCGTTCGATGGCCTGCTGAAGCAGGGTCGAGCCTCCGAGCTTCATGAAGGGTTTGGGAAAGGCTTGTCGCGATGCGGGCCACAAGCGGGAGCCTGCGCCACCCGAGAGCACAACTGAAAGCAAGCGCATTTTTTTTGGAGGGTTTGAAGAGGGGGATAATTTTACCGGCCCCGTTTCGAGGGCCGATCGACGATGGGATGCCGCTTTCGGCGTATGAGGCCGCTATTTTTGTGATCTTGCGTAATGTTCAGTAAGCCACAGCTGCCGGCCGCGCAGCCGCCGCAACGGCGACGCCGGCTCGACACCGGCCCGAGCGACGCTCAGCTCCAGCGGCAGATCGGCTTGTTGGAAGTGCAAACGAGGGCCTTGGAGGAGCAGGTTCGGACGATGAGGCAATCCACCAGCTGGCGTGTGACGGCGCCGCTGCGGTGGGTCAGCAGGCATTTTCAACGCATTGTGCGCGGCGTGCAGGCCGATACGCCGGTGCGGCGCGGGGACTATGCCGACTGGATCGCGCTCTACGACACTCCGGGCCCGGCCGCGCACGATGCCATGCGCCGCGAGATCGACGCCTGGCCGGCGAGGCCGCTGCTGTCGATCCTGGTGCCCGAGCCGCGGGTTCCGGGGACGACCGAGTCGCTCCGTTCCCAGGTCTATCCGGCATGGGAGGTGCACGGCGTGCCTGCCGAGTCCGCATGCGCCCTCGCGTCCGCTTCCGCGGATTGGGTCGTCTGGCTCGGTGACGGTGTCTCGCTGCCCGCGCACGCACTGTTCTGCATTGCGAAAGAGATCGCCGAGCACCCCGAGGCCCGCATGATCTACGCCGACGAGGACCGGATCGATCCCTCGGGTCGGCGCAGCGCGGCCTGTTTCAAGCCGGACTGGAATCCGGACCTGTTCCTGTCCCAGAATCTTTTCTCGTCCCTGGGCGCCTTTCAAGCCGGGTTGTTCGATGCGGTCGGGGGCCTGCGCGCCGGCTTCGACGGCGCGCAGGGCTACGACCTGGCCTTGCGCTGCGCGGAGCAGGTCCGCGACGAGCAGGTGCGCCATGTTCCGCGCGTGCTCAGCCATGGGCCGGCGCAGGCGCCGCAACCCGCCGGCGAACGGGCACTCGACGCGCACTTCGAACGCGTGGGGCTGGCCGCGAAGGCCGAGCGCACGGCGCACGGTTATCGGGTGCGCCATGCGCTGCCGACGCCGCCTCCTTTCGTGTCGCTGGTCATTCCCACCCGCAACGCACTGGCGCTGGTGCGCCAGTGCATCGAGAGCATCGTCGCCGAGACGGCCTACCCGCACTACGAGATCCTGCTGGTCGACAACGGCTCGGACGACCCCGAGGCGCTGGCCTACTTCGCCGAACTGGGTGCGCAGCCGGGCATCACCGTGATCCGGGACGAGCGCGACTTCAATTACTCCGCGCTCAACAACGCGGCCGTGGCCGGGGCACGGGGCGAGCTCGTCGGCCTGCTCAACAACGATATCGAAGTCGTCTCGCCCGACTGGCTCGGCGAAATGGTTTCGCTCGCGCTGCAGCCCGGCGTGGGCGCGGTGGGCGCGAAGCTGCTCTATCCCGACATGAGCATCCAGCACGGCGGCGTCGTGCTCGGCGTCGGCGGCCTCGCGGGGCATGCGCACAAGCACCTGCCGGGCTCGGCGCCCGGTCATGGCGGCCGCGCCCAGCTCGTGCAGTCCTTCTCGGCGGTGACCGCCGCCTGCCTCGTGGTGCGCAAGGCGCTCTACGAGCAGGTCGGCGGGCTCGACGAAGAACACCTGGGCGTGGCCTTCAACGACGTCGACTTCTGCCTGCGCCTGCGCGAGGCCGGTTACCGCAACCTGTGGACACCCTATGCCGAGCTGCTGCACCACGAGTCGGCGACGCGCGGTCTCGAAATCGGCGCCGCGTCGCGCGACCGGCTCGCCCGAGAGTCGGCCTGGATGCGAAGCCGCTGGGGTGCCCTGATCGCGAACGACCCCGCCTACAACCCCAACCTGACGCTCGACACCGAAGATTTCGATCTCGCCTGGCCGCCGCGGCTGGCCCCTTTCCAATCGAACAGCCCATGAGCGTCCCCCGTCCTTTCGAAGTTTCCGTCGCGCTGTGCACCCACAACGGCGCGCGTTTCCTGCGCGAACAGGTGCGCAGCATCTGTCTGCAAAGCCTGCCGCCGGTGGAGATCGTGCTGTCCGACGATGCCTCGCACGACGGTTCGGTCGCGGTGGTGCGCGCCGCGGTCGAGGCGTGCGCGCGCGAGCGGCCCGGGCAGCCGGTGCAGTTGCGCGTGCTGGAGAACGCCGTGCCCTTGCGCGTGACGAAGAATTTCGAGCAGGCCATCGGCGCCTGCAGCAGCGAGCTGATTGCGCTCAGCGACCAGGACGACGTGTGGGAGCCGGACCGGCTCGCCCTCATGGTGCCGGCGTTCGAGCGCGACGCTGCCTTGCTGCTGCTGCACACCGACGCGCGGCTGGTCGATGCGGATCGCCGCGACCTGGGCGATTCGCTGTTCCATGCGCTCGAGGTGACGCCCTCCGAGATCGAGCGGATCCATGCGGGCCGGGCCTTCGATGTGTTCCTGCGACGCAACCTCGTGACCGGTGCGACCACGGTGCTTCGCCGCTCGCTGCTCGCGCAGGCCTTCCCTTTGCCGGTCGAGTGGGTGCATGACGAATGGCTGGGCATCGTCGCGTCCGCCATCGGCCGGGTCGACGTGCTGGAGCAGGCCTTGATCGAGTACCGGCAGCACGACGCCAACCAGATCGGCGCCAGCCGCGATTCCTTTTCCGACAAGGTGCGCAAGGCGCTGGCCTCGCGCGGTCGCACGCACATCGAGCGCGCGATCAAGGCCGAGCTCCTGCTCGCACGGCTGCTGCAGTTCGGCGACCGCGTGGCGCCCGACACCATCGACAAGGTGCGCAGCAAGCTGGAACACCAGCGTTTCCGCGCCGCCCTGCCGGCCTCGCGCGTCGCGCGCTGCCTGCCGGTCATCCGCGAAGCCATGACGGGGCGCTACGACAAGTTCGGCCGCGGCGTGCGCGGCGTGGTTCGCGACCTCTTCGAATCTGTGTAGGCTCATGACCCCAATGAACGCTTCTTCCGATGCCTCGACCGATCGCCCGCGCAGCTGGCCCAGCGTCGTGGTGGTGATCCCCTTCTACAACGGCGCCGATTTCATCGAGCGATCGGTGAAGAGCGTCTTCGAGCAGTCCGTGCCCGCGAGCGAGGTGATCGTCGTCAACGACGGCTCGCGCCCCGAAGAACGCGCCTCGCTGGACGCGTTGGCCGCCCGCTACCCGTTTCGCATCGTCGACAAGGAGAACGGCGGGCAGGGCTCGGCGCGCAATGCCGGCGTTGCGGCCTCGACGGCCGATTTCATCTGCTTCCTAGACCAGGACGACTTCTACCTGCCCAACCACATCCAGACCCTGGCGGCCTCGATTCCGCACGACGACCTGTTGTTCGGCTTCGTCTATGCCGACCTGTACGAGGCCGACGGCGACGGCAACATCGTGCGCACCGGCGTGGTCAAGGAGCATGCGACGCACCCCAAGCGCAACATCAACGACCTGCTGCGCAACGACATGTTCGTGCTGCCGTCGGCGGCGCTGGTGAGCCGCAAGGCCTTCGAGGCCGTCGGCGGCTTCGATTCGCAGTTCATGGGCTTCGAGGACGACGACCTCTTCCTGCGCATCTTCCGCAAGGGCTACAGCAACTACTTCATCGACAAGGCTGTCACCGTCTGGTGCATCCACACGGCGAGCACCTCCTTCGGCATCCGGATGATCCGTAGCCGCTTCAAGTACTTCAAGAAGCTCACCAAGATGTTCCCCGACGAGCACCAGCGCGGGCGCTACTACTTCCGCGACTGCCTGGTGCCGAGGTTCCAACCCTACTTCGTCAACCACGCGATCGAGTCGATCAAGAACGACGACCAGTACCGCGAGGAAATGAGCGCGATCCTGGCCGAATACGGCGCCATGGTGCTGGCCAACCCGTACGTGGGCCGCAAGAAGAAGCTGCGGCTTCGGATCACGCTGTTCCTGCTCGCGCACAGCCCGCCCGCCATGGTCCGCTTCGTCGGCGCCGTCACGCGCCTGCCGGGCGTGCGGAGCCTGCGGCGGCTGTACGCCTAGCGCTTGGGCGTGGTCAGCGCTGCGTCGAGGTAGGTCGCGAAATTCCGCGCGTACTCGGAGCGCAGGTGGCCCGCGTCCTTGTAGATCGGCGTGCCCTCGGCGTCGGTGCGGGTGCACTGGTCGTTGCGGCACAGCGTCGGTATCGGATCGATCACCGTCGCCCCGCTGCGGATCGCGATTTGGCGCATGCGTTCATGCAGCGCCTTCTGCTCGGGCGGCCAGGGCGCGGTCGGCGACATGCGCCCCACGCTCATGTCGCCGAGGCGGCCGCCCCGCACCAGCTTCTCGGGCCCGAAGTCGTCGCCGACCGGGTTGTCCAGCAGCAGGTAGACCTGCTTGTGCTTGGAGAGCACGGTCATCGTGGTCTCCAGCATGTCGAGCGCCTTGTCGACGCCGCCGCCGCCCATGAAGCGCCGCTGCGTCTTGCCGTCCTGGTAGTAGAAGCGGTCCGCGGCGGCGTTGCCGGCGTTGGGCTTCGACGGGTCGGAGAAGTAGCAATTCCAGCAGCCGCCGAAGATCACGGCATCGACCTTGTCGCTCACCGCGATGCGCATCGCGCCGTCGCGGCGCTCGGCGCAGAGCTTGTTGTGCTCGTCGACCACGTTGGGAATCGGCGGGCAGGCGCCCCAGGTCGAGAAGGACAGCGAATCGAGCGTGTCCGGCGAGAGCTTCGCCAGTTCGACGGCGCGCGGCCCGTACTGCTCGACGTGGCTGTCGCCGAAGACCAGCACGCGGCGCTTGCCGTGTCCGATCTGGAACAGCACTTCGCCGTCGACCTTGACCGGGCTGAGGCCGTCCGGATAAGTCCAGTCCTTCGCCGCCGCCGCCGTCTTCTTGAAGTAGGGATCGCTGTGCCGCCCCACGTAGTGCTGGCCGGCCGCCAGCGTGCCGAGCAGCACGAAGCCCGCCATCGCGGCGACCAGGCCCGTCATCACCGCCGGGCTCTCGCTCTTGCGCACGTAGCGCTCGACGAAGCGATAGGTCAGCCAGGCGAGCAGCACCGAGATCGCGAGCGCCAGCGCGCGGATGCCGTTCGACGGGCTTTCGCCCTCCAGGATGCGCGCGTAGACCAGCAGCGGCCAGTGCCAGAGGTACAGCGGGTAGCTGATCAGCCCGACCCAGACCATCGGCCGCGAGGCCAGCAGCCAGCGGTTCAGCACGCCCGTCGGTCCGGCCGCGATGCAGAGGAAGGCGCCCACGGTCGGCAGCAGCGCCCACCAGCCCGGAAAAGCCTTGCCGCCGCGGATGAAGACGAGCCCCAGCGCGATCAGCACCAGGCCGGCGATCGACTGCACGTGGCGCCGCACGCCCGGCACCGGCGGCGGCCGGTACAGCCGCATGTACGCGAGCATGCCGCCGATCATCAGCTCCCAGAAGCGCGACAGCGGCGAGTAGAACGCGGCCGTCCGATGGCTGTGGATGGTGCCGACGTTGAGCAGGAAGGACAGCGCCGCCACCGCGCCCACCACCGCGAGCACGCGCCACTTGCGCCGCCAGGCGAGGCCCAGCAGCAGCGGCCAGAAAATGTAGAACTGCTCCTCGATCGCCAGCGACCACAGGTGCAGCAGCGGCTTGGTCTCCGCGGCGTTGTCGAAGTAGCCTGCTTCGCTCCAGAACGCGAAGTTCGAGACGAAACCCGCGCCGGCCGCGACGTGCTTGCCGAGCTGCTCCCACTCGTGCGGCAGCAGCGCATACCAGCCGAAGGCGAAGCTCGCCAGCAGCACCAGCACCAGCGCCGGAAAGATCCGCTTGACGCGCCGGGCGTAGAACTCGCGGTAGCTGAAGCCCTCGCCCTCGAAGCTGCCCAGGATGATCGTGGTGATCAGGAAGCCCGAGATGACGAAGAAGATGTCGACCCCGATGAAGCCGCCCTTGATCCACTGCGGAAAGCCGTGGTAGGCGAGCACCGACAACACCGCCACGGCGCGCAGCCCGTCGATGTCGGGGCGGTATTTCGGGTGGACCAGGTGGGGGTGTTCGTGCGGGAAAGTCGGGCTGCTCGTGGTCGTCATCGTCGTCGCGGCCGGGGGCGCGGCTCTTGCTTCTTTGCCCCCGATTGTCCCGCAAAGGCTCCGGGGCGCCCTCAGCGGCCGCCGGACTGCAGCCGCCGGTAGCGCCAGAAGGGCCGCGACAGCCAGACCTTCAGCAGGCTGGTGACGTGCCAGTACAGGTGCTTCGCGCTCGCATGGCTGGCGCGCCGCGCATCGTGCAGCGCGACCAGGTCCTCGGCCGCCTGCAGCTTCCAGCCCGCGAGCCGCGTGCGCGCGCAGATGTCGAAGTCTTCGCCGTACATGAAGAAGCGCTCGTCGAAGCCGCCGACCTGGTGGTAGGCCTCGCTGCGAAACAGCATGAACAGGCCCGGGATCCAGTCCGGCACCACCGGGCGCACGTAGTCCGGTCGGCGGCGCGTCATGATCTCGCGCGGCGTGATGATCGCGCGATGCTGCTCGGGCTCGTCCTTGCCGGGCTCGAGGATGCGCGGGGTCAGCAGGCCGCTGCCGGGTGCGGCCTGCGCGATCAGCGGCGACAGCACGTCGCGGTCGAAACGGATGTCCGGGTTGAGCACCAGGAACCAGGGCGTGGTGCAACGCGCGAACGCCTGGTTGTGGTTGGCGCCGAAGCCCTTGGGGCTTGCGTTCTCGATGCGCTCCAGCGCAAAACCCCAGTTCGCGCCCGCCAGCGCATCGGGCTCGGGGATGTTCTGCGTGAGCACGACCTTGGCCGTCAGCGCGCGGCTGAAACGGTCCAGCTGCTCGAGCAGCGGGCGCACGAGTTCGAGCTGACCATGGCTGACGATCGAGACCGTGACGGCGGGGGAGGGCGGCGGGGATGTGGGCATGGTCTAATTTCGCTCGGGAATTCTAGGGTTCCCGCCCCCCATCCAATGATTGCCCTGCTCGTCATCAGTTTCCTCGTCGCCGCCTTTGCCGTGCAGCTCTTCATGCGCCGCGCGCGCCGCCACGCGAGACGCTACGGCACCGACATGCCGCAACGCTTCCACAAGGGTCACGTGCCGCGGCTCGGCGGCGCCGGCATCCTGCTCGGCACCGGCGTCGCATGGCTGGTGGCCGGGATCCCGTCGGACCCGTTCAACGTCTCGTGGCCGCTCAAGGCCTCGGCCTTCACGCTGCTGTGCATCGCGCCGGCGGTCCTCGGCGGCATCATCGAGGACGTGACCCAGCGGGTCTCGGTGCGCTACCGGCTCGGGCTCACCATCGGCTCGGCCCTGCTCCTGTGCTGGCTGCTCGACCTCGGCGTGGCGCGCACCGGCATCGGCTTCGTCGACGGCTGGCTGCACGCGTGGCCCTACGCGGCGATCCTGTTCGCGGCCTTTGCCATCGGCGGCCTGCCGCACGCCTTCAACATCATCGACGGCTACAACGGCCTGGCCGGCACGGTGGCCGTGCTGGTGTGCCTGGCGATCTCGCACGTGGCGCTGCAGGTCGGCGACCGGCAGCTCGCCGCCATGGTGATCTGCCTGGTGGGCGCGACCGTCGGCTTCCTGATCTGGAACTACCCGCGCGGCAAGATCTTCGCCGGCGACGGCGGGGCCTACGTCTGGGGCATGGTGATCGCCGTGGCCGCGGTGACGCTGGTGCAGCGGCATCGGGTCGTGTCGCCGTGGTTCCCGATGCTGCTCCTGATCTACCCGGTGTGGGAGACCGTGTTCTCGATCTACCGCAAGCTCGCGCGCGGCCAGTCGCCGGGCGATGCCGACGCGCTGCATTTCCACCAGCTGATCTTCCGGCGCATCGTGCGCGTGGCCTTCGCCGACGACGAGGCGCGCCAGCTGCTCGCGCGCAACAACCGCACCTCGCCCTACCTGTGGATCTTCGCGGCGCTGACGGTGGTGCCGGCCGTGCTGTTCTGGAACAACACGCCGATCCTCATGGCCTTCTGCGCGCTGTTCGTCGCCACCTATGTGGCGGCCTACCTCATGATCGTGAGATTCAAGGTCCCACGCTGGCTGCGGCCCTGAGTTCCGTCACAATCCGCCGCATCCGTCTACTCCATTGCCGACCATGACCGATCCCGTCCTCAACATCCCCCCGCGCGACAAGGCCGAGATCCTGGCCCAGGCGCTGCCTTACATCCGCAAGTTCCACGGCAAGACCATCGTCATCAAGTACGGCGGCAACGCCATGACCGACCCGGCGCTGCAGGCCGACTTCGCCGAAGACGTGGTGCTGCTCAAGCTGGTCGGCATGAACCCGGTGGTGGTGCACGGCGGCGGCCCGCAGATCGAGGCGGCGCTCAACCGGCTCGGCAAGAAGGGCCACTTCATCCAGGGCATGCGCGTGACCGACTCCGAGACCATGGAGGTCGTCGAGTGGGTGCTGGCCGGCGAGGTGCAGCAGGACATCGTGGGCCTGATCAACCAGGCCGGCGGCAAGGCGGTCGGCCTCACGGGGCGCGACGGCGGCCTGATCCGCGCGCAGAAGCTCAAGATGGCGGACCGCAACGATCCCAACGTCGAGCACGACGTCGGCCAGGTCGGCGACATCGTGTCGATCGACCCGAGCGTGGTCATCGCGCTGCAGGACGATGCCTTTATCCCGGTCATCAGCCCGATCGGGTTCGGCGAGGAGAACGAGAGCTACAACATCAATGCCGACGTCGTGGCCGGCAAGCTCGCCACCGTGCTGAAGGCCGAGAAGCTCATGCTGCTCACCAACACGCCGGGCGTGCTCGACAAGAACGGCAAGCTCCTGACCAACCTGAGCGCGCGGGAGATCGACGAGCTGTTCGCCGACGGCACCATCTCCGGCGGCATGCTGCCGAAGATCGAAGGCGCGCTCGATGCCGCCAAGAGCGGCGTCAACGCCGTGCACATCATCGACGGCCGGGTGCCGCACGCGATGCTGCTCGAGATCCTCACCGACCAGGCCTACGGGACCATGATCCGGGCCCGGTAGGAAGAACCTAAGTCATTGTCATAAAAGGGATTTCATTGTAATTTCGGGAAACCGGAATTTTTGATGAAAACCCTCCCGCACCTGACCGAACTCTCAGCTGCGCAACTGCGTCAGTACATCGACGCCGAAGCGGTGTTCAGCGCACTTGAACAAGCCGGCAGGGATGCCTCCGAGGTGCGCGGCTCGATGTTCTGGCGGCAACAGGGCGCCAACACCTACCTCATCCGGGCCTCGGCCGGCGGCGCACAGACCTCGCTGGGGCCTCGCAGCGAAGAGAACCTCGCCATCCATCAGCGCTTCGTCGAACGCAAGCAGGCTGCCGAGGAGCGCGTCAAGAACCTGAGAAGCGCTCTGCAACAGCAGCAGCGTCTGAACCGGGCGCTTCGCGTCGGGCGCGCGCCGCCGATCGTGGTCGATACCTTGTCTGCCATCGCAAAGGCGGGGCTGGATACGCATTTCGTGGTCGTGGGCACGCATGCGTTGTTCGCCTACGAAGCCGCGGCGGGCGTGATGGTCGAGTCCGGCGCGACGGCGACGCAAGACGTCGATCTGCTGTTCGACACGCGCAGGCGCCTGCGCTTCTGGAGCCAGCTCAAACGACTCGATTCGTCGTTCCTGTCGGTGCTTCGCAAGGCAGACAAGAGCTTCCGTGTCAGGCCGGGGCAGCTCTACACCGTGGTGAACGATGCCGGCTTCGAGGTCGACGTGGTGCGCCGGATCAAGGCGGAAGGCAATCCGCATCCTCTGCGCCTGAGCGATGACGAAGATGATCTCTGGCCTGTGCAAATCCCGACAGGCCAGGATCTGCTGAACGCCGAGCGCTTCAGCCGAATGGTGGTCTCCGCCTCTGGCAGCATGGCGCGCATGCACACCGTCGATCCGCGCGCCTTCGTTCGCGTCAAGCGATGGCTTGCCGCGCAAAAGGAGCGCGATCCACTCAAGCGAAGAAAGGATCAGCTGCAGGCCGACATCGTGGCGGCGCTGGTCGAGAACTACCTGCCTCAGCTCGACGCTCAGGCGTAGCCCGTGGGATTCCCCTGCTGCCAGCGCCAGCTGTCCGCGCACATCTGATCCAGCCCGCGGTGCGCGCGCCAGCCCAGCGTGGCGTGCGCCAGCGTGGGGTCGCCCCAGTAGGCCGGCACGTCGCCGGGCCGGCGCGGGCCGATCTCGTAGGCGAGGGTCTTGCCGCTGGCGCGTTCGAAGGCCTTCACCACGTCGAGCACCGAGGCGCCATGGCCGGTGCCGAGGTTGAGCGTGACCAGGCCGGGCTGCTTCTGCGCATGGCGCAGCGCCGCCACGTGGCCTTCGGCCAGGTCCATCACGTGCACGTAGTCGCGCACGCCGGTGCCGTCGGGCGTCGGGTAGTCGCCGCCGTGCACTGCGAGCTTGTCGCGCAGCCCCACGGCCACCTGGCAGACGAAGGGCATCAGGTTGTTGGGCTTGCCCTGCGGGTGCTCGCCGATCAGACCGCTCTCGTGCGCACCGACCGGGTTGAAATAGCGCAGCAGCGCGATGCGCCAGGCCGGATGCGCGTGCTGCAGGTCGGCCAGTGCCTGCTCGACCATCCGCTTCGAATGGCCGTACGGGTTGGCCGGCCTGAGCGCCGCGCTTTCGGGGATCGGCGAGCTGTCCGGGTCGCCATAGACGGTGGCCGAGGACGAGAAGATCAGCGTGCGCACGCCCGCCGCCTGCATCGCCGCCGCCAGCACGAAGCTGCCGTGCACGTTGTTGTCGTAGTAGGTGATCGGATCGGCCACCGAATCGCCGACCGCCTTCAGGCCTGCGAAGTGGATCACGCCGCCGATGGCGTTGTCGCGGAACAGCTTGTCGAGCAGCGCGCGGTCGCGCACGTCGCCTTCGATCAGGCGCGGCGCGGTGCCGCTGATGCGCGCCAGCCGCTCGAGCACACGCACGTCGCTGTTGCCGAGGTTGTCCAAAATCAGCGGCGTGTAGCCGGCCGCTGCCAGCGCCACGCAGGTGTGGCTGCCGATGAAACCGGCCCCGCCGGTCACCAGAATCGTTGAGCTCATCGTCATCTTTCCGCCGATTCGTGAAAAAAACCCGCTCATTCTGCGCGACGTACAGGGCATGCCCGGTTGGCTCGCGCTCACTGCGCTGTGCGAGAATCATTTTTTTACATTTTGCACGCGCCCATGCAGAACGATGACACAAGCGCCTCGCGCGCTGAAGACAGCGGTTCGGAACCGGTGGCTGTTCCGACGCGCAAGCGGCCCAAGCCGGGCGAGCGGCGTGTGCAGATCCTCCAGGCCCTGGCCGCGATGCTCGAACAGCCGGGCGCCGAGCGCGTGACGACCGCGGCGCTCGCGGCCCGGCTCGACGTGAGCGAGGCCGCGCTCTACCGCCACTTCGCCAGCAAGGCGCAGATGTTCGAGGGCCTGATCGACTTCATCGAGCAGAGCGTGTTCACCCTCGTCAACCAGATCACCGAGCGCGAGGCGCCGGGCCGCGAGCAGGCCGCGCGTGTCGTCGCGATGCTGGTGCAGTTCGCCGAAAAGAACCCGGGCATGACCCGCGTGATGGTCGGCGATGCGCTGGTCTACGAGAACGAGCGGCTGCAGAACCGCATGAACCAGTTCTTCGACAAGATCGAGGCCACGCTGCGCCAGGCCCTGCGCGACTCGGCGGCGGCCGACGGCTCGGCCACGCCCAGCGTCGATGCGCAGGTGCGGGCATCGACGCTCACCGCCTTCGTGGTCGGGCGCCTGCAGCGCTTCGCACGTTCGGGCTTCCGGCGCGCGCCCTCGGAGCATCTGGAAGCCGCGGTCGCGCTGATGCTCTAGCTTGACCCACAACGGTTCGGGCTGAGCTTGGCGAAGCTGGGGGCGGCCCTTCGACAAGCTCAGGGTGAACGGTGGTTGGGGCGAGCAGTCGCAGCCAGAGCTGACCTGGCGAAGGCCGCGGCGACGCTCAGTTCGTCGCGGTCACGTCGAGCCGGTTGTCGACCGAGCTCACGCCCTTCACGCCGCGCGCGAGGGTCTCGGCTCGTGCCTTGGCCTCGGTGCTCGGCGCCGGGCCGGCCAGGTGCACGGCGCCGGCGCTGGTGCTGACGTCGATGCGGCGCACGCTCAGTTCCGGATCGCGCGCGATCGCCGCCGTCACCGAGGCGGTGATGGCCGCGTCGTCCGTCTTCGCTGCCAGCACGCCGCCGGCGCTCTTCAGGCTGTCCTTCAGGGCCGCGGCGTCGCGCTTGACCTCGGGCGACTCGAAGTAGGCCTTGGTGTTGTCGCGCGCCTTCTCCGCCAGTTCGGCGGCCTTGCGCGCGGCGGCCACCGTGGCGTCCTGCGTCTTCTCGACGGCCGAATCGATCGACTGCTGGCCGCTGGTTTCGCGGCTGCCCCGGTCGCTGCAGGCTGCGAGCGAAAGGATGGCTGCCGCCACCACAAATGCGCAGTTGATACGCTGGGTCATGATCGTTCCCCTTGGCGCCACTACAGGCGCATGCGGTTCAGCATGGAAGCCAGCCGCGTCACGCCGCCGGTACCGCTGGCCGCGCGGCCGATGAAGGCGCCGGCCGCAGCGCCGATCAGCGCACGGCCGACGATCGAGCGGCTGCGCCCCGTCGCCATCAACAGCAGCAATCCGACGCCGAGCACGATCAGGTGTTCGCCCGGCATATCGGGTCGGCGAGCGTCCGCTTCCTTCAGCGACGCAAGCCAGGACGGTTGTTCCATGAAGACTCCTGTTTCAAGAAGCCTTCTTCATAGGCGCCGGCCGGCAGCTGCGCTGTAGGCGACCGTCGAATATCGGGCGGAGACGGTGCCGTCATCGGCGAGCTCACTCCGTGTCGCGCACCTTGTGCTGGCCCATCAGCGTCTGCTGCGTCGCCGGCGGCACCGCTTCGTAGTGCGACAGCTCGATGGTGTAGCGGCCCTGGCCGCTGGTCATCGCATTGAGGCGCGACTGGTAGCCCGACAGCTCCGACATCGGCACCTGGCCGCGCACGACCACCGTGCCCGCCGCGCCGTTCGAGGTGCCGGTGACCAGCCCGCGCCGCGACGACAGGTCGCCCGTGATCTCGCCGATCGCGCCGCGGGGGATGGCGATGTCGATGCGCACCACCGGCTCCAGCACGATCGCGCGCGCCTCCTGGATCGCCGCGACGAAGGCTTTGCGCCCGGCGGTGGCGAAGGCGATGTCCTTGCTGTCGACGCTGTGGTGCTTGCCGTCGTGGAGCACCACGCGCACGTCGACCACCGGGTAGCCGGCGATCGCGCCCTGTTCGAGCACCTCGCGCACGCCCTTCTCGACCGCGGGGATGAACTGGTTCGGGATCGCCCCGCCCTTGACCGCGTCGACGAACTCGAAGCCCGCGCCGCGCGCCAGCGGCTCGACGCGCAGGAAGACCTCGCCGAACTGGCCGGCGCCGCCGGTCTGCTTCTTGTGGCGGTGGTGGCCCTCGGCCGATGCCGTCACGGTCTCGCGGTAGGCGATGCGCGGCGGCCGCGTGCGGACCTCGAAGCGGTACACCTCGCGCAGCCGTTCGAGCAGCATGCGCAGGTGCAGCTCGCCCAGGCCGTAGACGATGGTCTCGTTGGTGACCGCCACGTGCTCGACCCGGAGGCAGGGGTCTTCGCCGACCAGCTTGCCGAGGATCTCCCACAGCCGCTGCTCGTCGCCGTGGCGCTGGGGCTCGATCGCCAGGCCGTGCACCGGCACCGGAAAATCCAGCGGCGCCAGGTGCACGTGATCGTCCTCCGCCGCGTCGTGCAGCACCGCATCGAAATGGATGTCGTCCACCTTGGCCACCGCCACGATGTCGCCCGGCAGCGCGCGCGACACTTCCATGTGGTCCTTGCCCTGCAGCATGAACAGGTGCCCCACCTTGAAGGGCTTGCGGCCATCGCCGACGAAGAGCTGGCTGTCGCGCGTGAGCGTGCCCTGGTGCACGCGAAAGATCCCCAGCTTGCCGACGTACGGATCCACCGAGATCTTGAAGACGTGCGCCAGCACGTGCAGCGACGGATCGGGCGTTGCGTGCATGGGCTTGGCTTCCGCGCCCTCGCCGAGGAGGAAGTCCGGCGGGTTGGCCTCGCTGGGGTCCGGCAAGAGCTTGACGATCACGTCCAGCAACTCGGAAATGCCGACGCCGTTGCGCGCCGAGACGAAGCACACGGGCACCAGGTGCCCTTCGCGCAGCGCCTGCTCGAGCGGCGCATGCAGCTCGCTCGGGTCCACGTCGCCTTCTTCGAGGTAGCGGTCGACGAAGGCTGCGTCGACCTCGACCACCTGCTCGACCAGCGCCCGGTGCGCGGCGTCCACATCACCCAGGTCGCACCGCCCCTCGCGCTTGTAGAAGCAGTCCACCACCTTGGCGCCGCCGGCGTCGGGCAGGTTCACCGGCAGGCACTCGCGGCCGAAGGCGGCCTGGATCTGCGCCAGCAGGCGGCCCAGGTCCACGCCCTGTGCATCGATCTTGTTGACGATGACCATGCGCGCGAGGTGGCGCGAGGCCGCATGCTCCATCATGCGCAGCGCCATCGGCTCGATGCCGGTGGAGGCGTTGATGACGACGGCCGCGGTCTCCACCGCCTCCAGCGCCGGCAGGCTCTGGCCGAGAAAATCCGGCCCGCCCGGCGTGTCGATGAAATGAATGCGCGTGCCGGCATGCGTCAGGTGCATCACCGAGGCGTTGAGCGAATGCTGCATGCGCCGTTCGAGCGGGTCGTGGTCGCTCACGGTGCTGCCGCGCTCGACGCTGCCCGCAGCGCCGATCGCGCCCGCCGCCTGAAGCAGCGCCTCGGCGAGCGTGGTCTTGCCGGATGCGGACGCGCCGACGAGCGCCAGCGTGCGCACCGCCTCCACTTCGGCCGCGAGGCCGTTCGATCGGCTTGGCATGGACATCTCCTCGCGCCTCGAAAGGCGAGTCGGGCGGCCTGGTGGGAATGGATTGCTCCGCCCGGTGCCAGCCCAGCGTACGGGATTGCCCGGCACGGCGCAAGCCGAGAGACCCGGGCCTGCCGCGTCTCGTATAAGCTGGCGCCGCATGAACACCTCCACGCTGCTCGTCTTCGCCCTGGTCGCGCTGGTGGCCATCGCCACGCCCGGCCCCACGGTGCTGCTCGCATTGGCCAATGGCTCGCGTTTCGGCGTGCGCCGTTCGGTGGCGGGCATGCTGGGCGCGGTCGCTTCCGACTTCGTGCTCGTGGGCGCCGTGGCGCTCGGCCTGGGCGCCTTGCTGGCCGCATCGGAATTCTGGTTCTTGGTGCTCAAGTGGGTGGGCGCCGTCTACCTGGCCTGGCTCGGCATCCGGCTCCTGCGCTCGCAGGGCGGCCTGGACCTTTCGCAGCAGGAAGGTGCAGTCTCGGCCGGCGCGAGCGCACGGGCCATCTTCGCCAAATCCTTCCTGGTGGCCGTCACCAACCCCAAGGGCTACCTGTTCTGCTCGGCGCTGATGCCGCAGTTCATCGACCCGGGCGCGGCGCAATGGCCGCAGTACGCCGCCATCAGCATCGTGTTCGCCGGCATCGATTTCTCGGTGATGCTGGCTTACGCCGTGATCGGTGCGCGCGCCGTCAAGCTGCTGCGCCGGCGCGCCGTGCTGTGGTTGGACCGCTGCTGCGGCGGCGCCCTGCTGGCGCTCGCCGGTTCGCTCGCCTTCTACCGCCGAAGCACGAGCTGACGCTGGCGCCCGGAGCCCGCGCGCCGACCGACCGATGCGCATCCTCTGGACCTACCTCCGCCCGCACGGTCGCCTGGTCCTGCTGGCGCTGCTGCTGGCCGGTGTCAGCCAGGTGCTGGCGCTGGTCGACCCGATCATCTTCGGCCGGATCATCGACGGCTACGCGATCCACCGCGAAGGCAAGACCGACCACGAACTGGTGTCCGGCGTGCTCTGGCTGCTGGGCCTCGCCGTCATCGTCGCCATCGGCTCGCGGCTCGCCAAGGCGCTGCAGGAATACGTGACGCGCCTGGTGGTGCAGAAGCTGGGCACGCAGATCTTCAACGACGGACTGCGCCAGGTGCTGCGCCTGCGCTTCCAGGAGTTCGAGGACCTGCGCAGCGGCGAGGTGCTTTCGCTGCTGCAGAAGGTGCGCGCCGACAGCGAGCGATTCATCAACACCTTCGTCAACACGGTGTTCGCGGCGCTGGTGGGCGTGGCCTTTCTCAGCTGGTATGCGGTCGCCAAGAACTGGATCCTGGTGCCGGTGTTCCTGGTCGGCGTGCTGTTCCTGGGCGGGCTCACGGGCTTGCTGAGCCGCGAGATCAAGAGCCAGCAGCGCTCGATCGTGCGCGAGACCAACCGCAACTCCGGCTTCATCACCGAATCGCTGCGCAACATCGAGCTCATCAAGAGCCTGGGGCTGACCTTCGCGGAGATCCGGCGCCTGCAGGCGCAGACCGCGCGCATCTTCGCGCTCGAGATGCAAAAGGTGAAGCGCATCCGGATGCTGTCCTTCCTGCAGGGGGCGACGCTCAGCCTGCTGAAGCTGGCGATCCTGTTCGCGCTGTTGTGGCTCATCTTCCGCAACGTGCTGAGCACCGGCGAGCTGATCGCGATGCAGTTCATCTCGGTGGCGATCTTCACGCCGTTGCAGGAGCTGGGCAACATCATCCTGGCCTGGCGCGAGGCCGATGCATCGCTGCTCAACTTCGATGCGCTGATGAAGCGGCCGGTCGAGCGCCGGCCCGAATCGCCGGTGGAGATCGGCGCCATTGCCCACGTGCGCTTTGCCGACGTCAGCTTCCGCCACAAGGGCGCGCTCGACAACGCACTGGATGGCGTGTCCTTCGACGCCGGGCTCGGCGACACAATCGCCTTCGTCGGCCCGTCCGGCTCCGGCAAGTCCACGCTGGTGAAGCTGCTGGTCGGGCTGTACACGCCCGCGAGCGGCGAGGTGTTCTACAACGACATCTCGACCCAGGACCTGCGCTACAACCGCGCCCGGCGGCAGATCGGCTTCGTGACGCAGGAGACCCATCTGTTCGCGGGCACGCTGCGCGAGAACCTCCAGCTGGTGAAGCCCGACGTGACCGACGCCGAGATCGTGGCCGCGATGACGCAGGCCTCCTGCGCCTACCTGCTGGAGAAGTCGCCCGACGGGCTCGACACGACGATCGGGGAGGGCGGCGTGAAGTTGTCCGGCGGCGAGAAGCAGCGCCTGTCGATCGCCCGTGCATTGGTGCGCGAGCCGCGGTTGCTGATCTTCGACGAGGCCACCTCGGCGCTCGATTCGCTCACCGAGGAGCAGATCACCGACACCGTGCGGCGCATCTCCGCGCGCAGCGCGCAGATCACCATCCTCATCGCGCACCGGCTCTCCACCATCCTGCATGCCGACACGATCTTCGTGCTCGAGAAGGGTCGCATCACCGAGAGCGGCGACCATGCGAGCCTGCTCGAGCGCAAGGGGCTGTATTACGCGATGTGGCGGCAGCAGATCGGGGAGCGGCCCGTGCCCCATTCGCCTTCAGAGCTCGACGACGAGGGCGTGTAGCGCGGGGTTGTCGATCTCGCGCGCCAGCAGCCGTGCGGCGGCGCGGCTCGCGCCGTCGCCGAGCGCGGCGCGGTGCAGGTACGAGCGCACGGTGAGTTCGCGCATGCCGTTGCGTGCGGCGAGGCTTTGCATCTCGGCGATCCAGGCCGGCGCCTGCGGCATGCCTTCGACGACCGCCAGGCCGCACAGGGCGTCGAGCGCGTAGCCCTTGCCCCACAGGTAGCCGTCGGGCAGCCGGACGCAGCGCGCAATCGCGTCGACGAAGATCTCGACGGCGCGTTGCGGCTCGCCGCGCGCGATGGCGACCCGCCCCAGGCCGCGGCCCGCAATGCCTTCCCAGCAGGGGTCGCCGAGTTGGCATCCGAGCGCGAAGGCATGCTCGAAGCGCTCCGTCGCCGCGCTCACGTCGCCGTTCATCAAGTCGACTTCGGCGCGCAGCGACTGGGGCCAGGGAACGAATGCCGTCCAGCCCTGCTGTGCCAGCATGACCGATCGGTCGAGCGCCTCGGTCGCTGCCGCGAGATCGCCACGCAGCAACTGCGCACGCCCCAGCATCGACAGCGCGTACGCGACCTGCTTTGACTCGCCGACGCTGCCGGCCAGTGCCTCGGCATCGCGCAGCGTCGAGATCGACGCTGCGTAGTGTGCGGTGTCGCCGAGCGTCGATCCGTGCACGGTGGCGATGCGCGCCTGCTCCGCGCGGTCGCCGCCGGCGAAGGTTGCCGCCCGCCGCAGCCACGCGGACGCGCGCTCGTAGCGGCCGCGCAGGAACTCGACATAGCCCAGTTCGCGGCACGCCGCCGCCGCGAGCAGCGGCGAGGCTTCCTGGCCGACTGCCAATGCCTCGTGCAGCGCCGTTGCGCCTTCTTCGTCGCGGCCGCGCGCGGCGTGCACGAGTGCGCCTCCCAGCGCCACGCGCGTACGTGCGCGCAGCTCGGGGTCGCCGGTGGCGTCGGCCTCGACGATCGCGCGCCGCAGGCAGTGCAGCCCGGCATCGAGCGCGCCGGCGCCGATCGCGGCTTCTCCGGCCTCGAGCTGCGCCATGGCCGCAGCGCGGCCGGTCGCCGGCCGCGCGGTCGGCGCCGCGGTGGCCGTGCGCATCGCGGCATCGAGCGTTGCGCCCGGCAGCACGCCGAGCTCGCGCATGAACAGCTCGCGGCAAGCGGCAACCTGGCGTGCCGCGCCGACGCCGTCGCCCGCGGCCGCGAGGCTGCGCACGAGCAGCGCCTGGAAGTTCTCGTCCAAGGGGTTCTGCTGCACGAGCCGGCCGGCCAGGGCCGCCGCTTCGCTCGCGGCGCCGGTGGCCAGGCGCGCCAGCGCGGCCTCGCGCAGCACGCCCTCGGCGCTCGCCTGCAGATGCCGGCGCTCGGTGGCGAGCCACACGTCGAACGAAGGACTGCTCGCGAAGCCCATGCCCTCGAGCAGTTCGCGGCCCAGGCCCGGCACGCACAAGGCCTCTGCCCATGTTCCGGACGCGATGACGTCGATGTCGACGTACGCCGTGGGCTCGAGCGACAGCGCGAGCGCGTCGCCGCGCAAGCCGGCATCGCCGAGCAGGCGCCGCAGCTCGCTCAGGTTCCAGCGCAAGGCGGCCAGCGGATCCTCGGCGTCCTCGAACAGCAGCGCCGCAAGATGCTTGCGGCTCGATGCGGCCCCGCTTCGGACCAGGTACGCGAGCAGGCCCCAGACCTTGTGGCCGCGCGGTGCAGGCAAGGCGAGGCCGTCGCGCTCCACGCGCGGCGCGCCCAGGAGGTGGATCGCGAGGCTCATGGTCCGATCCTCGCGCAGCGCCCAGGCGACCGCAAGCGCAGCCTCAGGCTTCGGCCGTCGTCGGGTCGATGACCGCCGCGACCTGCGCCACGCTGTTGGCCGGAAAGCCGCCGCGCCGCGCGTGCTCCCTCACGAGCTCCTCGCTCGCCGCGTTGTAGACGCAGTAGATCTTGTCGCCCGTGACATAGCTCTGCACCCACTGGACGCTCGGTCCGAGTTCCTGCAGCACGCTGCACGACTTCTGGGAAATGGCCTGGAGCTCGAGCGCCTTAGAGGCGCCGATTCCGGCAATGGCACGTTCGATCACGAATTTGGGCATGACAGACTCCTGAAAAATGAAGGAGTCTCGAAGGTACGCAGGCGCCGTGTGAGCGAGCGTGTGACGGCGGCGCATCCGTGGACAATCGGCCGCATGACCGAAGCCAGTCCCATCCCGCCTCTTCCCGACCATCTGTCTGCCGACCCGCGCAGCCCCCATCACGTGGCTGCCGTCTTCGAACACGATGTCGGCATCCGGTTCAACGACAAGGAGCGGCTCGATGTCGAGGAGTACTGCATCAGCGAAGGCTGGATCAAGGTGCCGGCAGGCAAGACACTGGATCGCAAGGGCAAGCCGCTGCTGATCAAGCTGAAAGGCAAGGTCGAGGCGTTCTACCGGTAGGGGCGAGCCTACTGCCCGACGACGGACCAGCCCGCTTGCTGGTTCGTCTTGTCGTTTTCGTATTCCCACCGCGTGCCGCAGGCGTCGCACCTGTAGGTTGTGACGTTGACGGTGTGACCGCCGCTGTCGCCATCGCTGCGCTCGGCTTTGCGGCTGGACACCTGCACGAGTTCGGCATGCCCCGGTGCGCGGCGCCAGTTTCGCTGGATGCCCGTGCACGAGGCGCAGAGCGTCATCTTCTTCAGTTCGTCTTTTCGGTTGGACTCGTTCGCCATGCGGCTTCTGCTTTCATCGGTGGGGCACCAGTTTGACAGGCGCACAGGCTGGAACTATATTAACCAATCGTATAAACCACCTGGTTAATCGTCTTGAAAACCCCGCCCACCCCTTCACCGGACGCCTCGAGCGCGATCGCCGCGCCCATTCCGGCGGACACGAAGACCCGCATCCTCGACGCTGCGTTTCGCTGCCTCGCGGCCACCGGCTATGCGGCGCTCAGCGTGCGGGAGATCGCCAAGGACGCCGGCGTCAACCATGCGCTCATCAACTATTACTTCGGCACCAAGGATCGCCTGGTCATCGCCGTGCTCGACGAGGCCAACCGACAGCTGCTGCAGCGGCAGCGCCAGATGTATGCCGCACCCGGCGGCTTCGCCGACAAATGGGCGCAGGCCCGCCGCTTCTACGAGAACGACATCGCCTCGGGCTTCGTGCGGGTGCAGGCCGAGCTGTACGCGGCGAGCCTGTCCAACCCCGAGCTGCGGGAGCAGTTCCTGCCGCGCATCCAGGCGTGGAAGAACGTGGTGCTGGAGGCGGTGCGCGATGCCCTGCAGACCCATCAGCCGCGCGTGCCGGCGGCCTTCAGCGCGGAGGCCATCGCCAGCCTGATCTCGGAGTTCTGGTTGGGCATGGAGTTCGCGCGGCTGATCGGTGGTGCCGAAGAGAAGGCGCGCCATGAGCTGGCACTGGACGCCATCGAGCAGATGCTGATCACGCTCGAGGCGAAGCCGGCCTCCCGGCGCGGCAGTACGAAGCGGAGTCGCTGAACATGGCCACCGACGATTTCCCCCGGCGATTCCGGACCGTTGCCGGACCGCTGCCCCCGCCCGGCAAGCTGGATCCGGACGCGGCCCATCCGTTCGAAACACTCGTGCCCGCGCGCGAGGGCTTCGCCGACCACGACGGCGTGAAGCTGTGGTACGCGGTATGGGGCGACAGCGGCCCGTGGCTCGCCTTCGCGCCGCCGTTCCAGATCGTGCATTCGCAGATGCTGAAGGCGGTGGTGCCCTACCTGTCGCAGCACTTCCGCGTCGTCACGATGGACGGCCGCGGCAACGGCCGTTCCGACCGGCCGCAGGGGCAGGACGCGTACAACTTCGACCTCTACTTCGCGGATTTCGTCGCCGTGCTCGACGCCGCCGGTGCCGACCGCGTGGCGCTGGTCGGCATCTCGGCGGGCGCGATGACCGTGCTGCGCCTGGCCGCCGAGCAAGCCGGGCGCGTCACCCACGTGATCACCGCCGGGGGCTTTGCCGAGTCGCTGGCCGAAGCGCCGGCGATGGCCGAGCGGGTGAAGGCCGACAGCCAGCGCATGCGCGAGGACTGGCCCGGCTATGTCGACGTCTTCATGGCCACGGTCTTCAGCGAGCCGCACTCCACCAAGGCCTACGAGGACGGCGTGCACTACGGCTGGGCCACCAGCGGCGAGGTGCTCGGCTGGTGCAGCCAGGGCTGGCTCGGCAACGACGTGCGCGATCACGCGCGCCGCATCACCTGCCCGACGCTCGTCATCCATGGCGATAGCGACCGGCGCGTGCCGCACCTGTACGGCCAGGCCATCCATGAACTGGTGCCCGGCGCGAAGCTGCTGACCGTGGGCGGCGGGGGTCACTTGCCGTCGGTGCGCGACCCGGTGATGTTCAACCGCGCGATGCGCGATTTCGTGGGCGCCGTACCGCAGCGCCGGACCTGGACCCGCGGCATGTCGCGTGGCCGCAAGGCGCTGTTCATCTCCAGCCCGATCGGCCTGGGCCATGCCCAGCGCGACCTGGCCATCGCCCGCGAGCTGCGCAAGCTGCAGCCCGACCTCGCCATCGACTGGTTCACGGTGGACCCCGCAGCGCGCTACCTCGAACGCGAGGGCGAGCGCATCCATCCCGCCTGCGCCCGGCTGGCCAACGAGAGCCGCCACTTCGAGCAGGTGGCCGGCGAGCACGACCTGTCGGCCTTCTTCGCGCTGCGCTCGATGGACGAGATCATGGCCCGCAACATGATGGTCTTCCTGGACCTGGTGGAGGCCGAGCACTACGACATCGTCATCGGCGACGAAGCCTGGGACGTCGACTACTACTACCACGAGAACCCCGAGCTCAAGCGGCAGCCCTTCGTCTTCCTCACCGACTTCGTCGGCTGCGTGCCGATGAACGGCGACGACGAGCGCGAGGCCTTCCTGTGCGCCGACCGCAACGCCGACGACATCGAGCATGTCGCGCGCTATCCGTACGTGCGCGACGCGGCGATCTTCGTCGGCAACCCAGAGGACGTGCCCGAGCAGACCTTCGGGCCCGGCCTGCCCGGCATCCGCGAGTGGACCGACCGCAACTTCTGCTACTGCGGCTACTGCCTGCCCTTCGACCCGCAGGCCCTGGCCGACACCGAGCGCCTGCGCGCGCAGCACGGCTATCGGCCCGGCGAGCGCATTGCCATCGCCTCGGTCGGCGGCACGGCCGTCGGCGGACACCTGATGCGGCGCATCGCCGAAGCCTTCCCGCGCATGAAGCGCGAGGTGCCGGAACTGCGGCTGATCCTCGTGGCGGGGCCGCGCCTGAAGCTCGACCTGCCCCAGCTCGACGGGCTGGAGGTCAGACCCTACGTCCACAAGCTCTACGAGCACCTGGCCTGCTGCGACCTGGCGCTGGTGCAGGGCGGCCTGTCGACCTGCATGGAACTGGTCGCGACGCAGCGGCCCTTCCTGAGCTTCCCGTTGCAGAGCCACTTCGAGCAGTGCGTGCACGTGCGCCGCCGGCTCTTCAACTACGAAGCGGACCACTCGGTCGACTACCGCGAGATCAGCGCCGACAGCCTGGCCGACCGGGCACTCGCCGCCATGCACAGGCCCGTGCGCTACAGGGCGGTGGAGACCGACGGTGCCGCGCGTGCCGCACGCCGCATCGCCGAGGTGCTCGAGAACCGCGGGCGCGGCGCGTGATGGACAGTGCCTGTTTCATTCAACCCAACCTGGAGAATCGACCATGAACACCTCCGCCGTGTCTGCCGAAACCGAGCGCTATGCCAAGTGCATCCAGAACTCCAAGCGCATCCGCTGGGACATCGACCAGGATGTCATTCGCGGCCGCGAATTCGACCTCGACCACAAGTTCCTTCCCGAAGGTCTGTCGCTCGCCGACGAACTGGCCTTCCTGAGCCCCGACCGGCAGCGCTTCCTGAGCCAGGTGCAAGGGCGGACCTACGCCAACATGTTCGGGCTGGTCGAGCGCTTCATCGGCGCGAAGATGCTCGAGGTGGGCCGCGACCATGGGCTGGGCGACCAGATCGCGCTCGAAGCCATCGTCCGTTTCACCGACGAAGAGCTGAAGCACCAGGAGCTGTTCCGCCGCATCGAACTGCTGGCCGGTGCACGCATGCCGCCGGGCTACCAGTTCATGTTGGCGCCCAATGACGTCGCTTCGTTCGTGCTCGGAAAAAGCACATGGGCCGTGCTGGCGCTCACCTGCGACATCGAACTGTTCTCGCTCGCGCACTACCGCGCCAGCATCGATGCCGCCGAAGGCCTGTCGGACCTCTTCAAGGACGTGTTCCTCTTCCACTGGCGCGAAGAATCGCAGCACGCGATCATCGACGAGATGGAATGGGCGCGCGAAGACGGCAAGCTCGCGTCGGAGACCGAGCGCGACGCCGCCGTCGACGACCTCATCGCGCTGGTCGCCGGTGTCGACGGCCTGCTGCAGGTGCAGGCCAAGGCCGACGCGGCGTACTTCCTGAGCGTGAGCGGCATGCCGACCGACGATGTCGCCGCAGCGCTGGTCGACGCCACGGTGCTGAAGGCCTATCGTTGGCAGTACATCGTTTCGGGTGCGATCCAGCCGCGCTTCCAGAGTGCGCTCGGCAGTCTCGTCAACGGTGCGCAGATGCAGCGCATCCAGGCCGCTTTGGCGCCGCTGATGTACGCCATTCCCGCCAAGACCGACCTGGTCGGGAACACGAAGCACTGAAAAAACGCCGCATCGCCACCGGCCGCGCTACTCCTTCGCCAGCCCGATATTCGCGACCGTCTCGCCCCAGCGCTGGTACGACTGCCGGATCATTCCCGCGAACTGCTGCGGGTTGGCCCACGTCGCCTCGACCCCGCCCGCGCGGAAGTCTTCCTTGAGCTTGGGCGTGTTGACCGCCTTTCCGACGGCGGCGTTCAACTGCGCCACGGTCTGCGGCTCCATGCCGGCGGGTCCGACGAAGCCGATCCAGCTCTCGATGTCCACGCCCGAGATGCCTTGCTCCGCCATGGTAGGCAGATCGGGGAAGAGGGCGCTGCGCTTGGGCGCGACGGCGGCGATCATCCGCACCTCGCCGGACTTCGCCAGTGCCACGGCGGCAGAGGACGACGCGAACTGCATGTGCACGCGGCCGGCAACGAAATCCTTCCCCACGTCGTTGGCCCCCTTGTACGGCACGTGCACGATGTCGATGCCGGCCTGTTTGGCGAACACCTGGCCGAAGATGTGGGCCGGCGTGCCGACGCCCTGTGACACGTAGTTCAACTTGCCCGGGTTGGCTTTGGCATACGCCACCAGCTCGCGCACGTTGCGGGCGGGAACCGAGTTGTGCACGACCAGCACCAGGGGGCCCAGCGCGCCCAGCGCGATCGGCGTGAAATCCTTGAAGGTGTCGTACTTGACCGCTGCCAGCGTATGGGGCAGTTGCGACAGCGTCGAAGCCGGCGTGTAGAGCATCGTGTGGCCGTCGGGTGCGGAACGCGCCACCTCCATCGCCGCCAGCATGGTGCCGGCACCCGGACGGTTCTCGACGATGACCGGCGTGCCGCCCAGCGCGGCCGTCAGCTGCTGCGCCATCTGGCGCGCCTGCACGTCGGTGCCGCCGCCTGCGGGAAAGCCGACGATGATCCGGATCGGCTTTCCGGGCACGGGGAACTCGGCTGCAAGCGCCTGACCCGTGATGGCGAGCACGAACGCAAGCGCGCCGGCGCTCGCGAGCAGGTGCCGCCTGCTTCGTTTTCTGGTTTGCATGTGCGTCGTCTCCTTTGACTTTCTTGAATGCTATTGAGCGCGGCGCCGCAGGTCGTCCACAACGGAACTCGCCGCTTTGCCGCCGTCTTCCGCTGCCGAAGACAGCCGCCAGTCCGAGCCGCTGCGCGCGTCGCCTGCCGCGTAGATGCCGTCCACGGACGTGCGCATCTGCGGATCGGTCCGAATCCGCCCTTGCGCGTCCAGGCCGAGGCCGCCGCCGAGAAAATCGGTGCCGGGCACGAGGCCTGCGTACACGAAGATGCCGTGCGCAGGCAGGGTGCGCGGTTCCGGGGCGCCGTCCTGCACCTTGACGCCCGTGACGCCCGCGGCATCCCCGGCGATTTCCACGACGCGCGTCCCGCCGATCAATTCGACGTTGGACAAGCCGCGCACCGCGTCCTGCAGATAGGGCTGCGCATGCGGCTGGTCTTCGGGGAACACGAGCTTCACGCTGGCCGCATGCGTCGCGAGCACCAGCGCCTCGCCGAGCGCGGAATCGCCGCCGCCGGCAACGAGCACGGACTGCCCGCGAAACAGCGGGCCGTCGCAGGAGGCGCAATGCGACACGCCGCGGCCGTCGAATTCGATCTCGCCGGGCACGTCCAGCACTTTGCGGCGCGAGCCGCAGGCCACCAGCACTGCGGCCGCAGAAACGGTCTCGCCGCTGCAGCGCACGAGGTGGCGCGTGCCGCTGCGCTCCAGGCCTTCCACCGTGTCGAGCATGAACTCCGCGCCGGCCTCTTCGGCCTCTTCCTGAAGCATCGGGCCCAGCTCGTAGCCGGAAATGCCAGCCGGATGGCCGGGGAAGTTGTCGATGCGCTCCACGTTCATCACCTGCCCGCCGGCGCCCATGCGTTCGATGACGAGCACGCTCAGGTGTGCGCGCGCGGCTGCCGCGGCGGCCGTCAGGCCGGCAACGCCTGCACCGATGACGGCCAGGTCCACTTCACGCATGCGCTGCGCGCTCAACGCCATGCGTCCACCGACACGGTGGCCTTGTGGTGCGCCCCCATGATCTGCCAGTAGCCGTTGGCCTCGCCGCCGGTCACCACCACGTTGATGTCCTTTTCCTCGAACATGCGCAGCGGCGTATCGGCAGGCACGCCGACGTACTTCGCCTTCGGCGATTCGGCCTCGCCGAGCGTGGCCCGCGAATACACGTAGTTCTGCACCAGCTGCAGATCCCAGTAGCGGCCTGCAGGCATCTCCGCCGTCTCGTGCAGCCAGCGGATCAGCTTCTGCCGGGTGTCGAAGCCGCCGCGCTCGACGAACTGGCGCGCCGTGATCGGATCGAGCACCAGCACCGGCGCGGTGATCGCGTCCGTGCCGAGCAGCATGTCCTTCACGTGCTCGCGCCAGTAGTCCTTGCGCAGGCCCAGGTTGAAGGTCGTCGAGCGGCATCCGTGGAACACGGTCACGGTGCTCGTGTCCTTGTCGAAGCCCTTCGCGACGTGCAGCGGTTCCCAGGGGCTGCGCTCCTCGTTCTCGGCGAAGGTGATGCCGTTGTAGGTGTAGTTGTTGCCGATCGAGCCCATGAAGGTCTCGTCCGGCACCGAGCCGCCCTGCAGGTTCTGCGACAGCAGCGAATACGCGCGGCCGATGGTGGCGTTCGCGTGGTTGTAGGGGCCCATCGCGCCAATGCCGCAGTTCATGTTGATCTGGTGGCGGATCGGCCCGTTCACGACCGTCATGACCGACGCCGAGCTCGAGGTGCTGCCGCGCGCCGTGATGCCGGTGGACGCCAGCGCCAGGATGACCGGGAAGTACTCGGGCCTGGCCCCCGCCATCACGGCGTTGACGGCCACCTTCTCCACCGTGTACTCCCACAGGCCGCGGTTGGGCGTGGGCTGCATGCGGCCGACCACTTCGTCGGGCTTGCGGCGGGTGCCGGCCAGCATCGCGGCCACGCGCGCTTCGGTGGGCAGCACGATCGGCAGGTGGTCGGTCCAGAGGTTCTGCTCGAAGAGCGCGTGCAGGTTCTCTTCGGTGTCGGGCTCCTCGAAGCGCGGCGTGGTGCGCGCGTACGGCTCTTCGCCAGCCAGGCTGGCGGCCAGCCCCAGGGTGAGACCGTCGACGATCTCCTTCATCACCGGCTTGCCGGTGAACGGATCGTTGCCTTCGACGTAGGCGCGCAGCTCGGCCGCGGACTTGCCCATCACCGGCTGCGGCACGAAGACCAGCGGCGACTGCGGAAGGCCGCCCATGCGGGTGACCGACTGCACGACCTTGACGAACTTGTCGGTGTGGATGGCGACGGTCGGCACGCCGTACTTCGTTTCCAGCGTGATGGCGTGGGTCGAGACGGCGGGCGCGCAGGTGCTGCAGTGGCCCACGCCGATGATGGCCGCATGACCGTTGGACTTGATCTCGTTCCACAGCTCCGGATCGTCCTTGCCGTAGTAGCTGGCCATCTGGCGCAGCTGCGTCTTCACGCCGGGCATCCGCGCCGCGAACCAGGCCTGCACCTGCTTGAGCAGTTCGACCGAATCGTCGAACTTGCTGTCGATGAGGTAGATGGTCTTGCCGTCCAGGCTGTCCAGGCGCGGCGCCGGCTGCTTGCGGCTGATCTTCGGCGGGTAGCCCACCGGATTGTGGACGGTAAGGATGGGTGCGGTCTTGACGGTGGTCAGCATGGGATGAGGTCTTTCAGAAACATGGTCAATGCGCTGCCCGGCTCGGTGCACCGGCGCGGGCCCGCTGCATCGGTTCGAACTCATGCACCTTCTCGGGCCGCAGCGTGCGGTAGGGCGGCGCGACCGAACGGTCTTCGTCCACCAGGGTGATGCGATCGATCTCCGTCAGGTCTTCGGGCGTGAAGCGCAGCTGGAGTGCCTTGACGTTCTCCACCAGGTGCTGCGGCTTGTCCGCGCCGGCGATGACGGTGAACGTGGCCTTGCGCTGCAGCAGCCAGGCCAGCGACATCTGCGCCAGCGTCCAGCCGCGCGCCTGCGCGAACGCGAGCAACTGCTCCTGCACGCGCCAGTTGCGGTCGGACTGCCAGGCTGCCGTGTTCGGGTTGTTCGCCTGGCGCGTGCCCGGCGTCACGCTGCCACGCGTGTACGCACCGGTCAGCATGCCGCCGGCCAGGGGGAAGTAATGCGTCATGCCCACGCCGTACTTCAGGCAATAGGGTTCGAAGCGCTTCTCGATGTCGCGGTACAGCAGGCTGTAGTGATCCTGTGCCGAGATGAAGCGGGGCAGTCCGAATTTCTCGGCCGTGAAATGCGCCTCGCACAGCTCCCAGGCGAAGAAGTTGGAGGCGCCGACATAGCGCACCTTGCCGGCGCGAATGAGGTCGTCGAGCGCGCGCAAGGTCTCTTCGATCGGCGTGTCGTGATCGGGCCAATGCACCTGGTACAGGTCGATGTAGTCTGTGTTCAGCCGCTTCAGGCTGGCCTCGCAGGCATTGATGACCGCCATGCGCGAGTTGCCGACATCGTTCGGCCCGTCGCCCATGCGGTTGCCGAACTTGGTCGCGATCAGGGCCTGCCGGCGCTTGCCGCCCTGCAAGGCCGCGCCCAGCGCTTCCTCGGACTTGCCGAGGCCGTAGCTGTTGGCCGTGTCGAAGTAGTTGATGCCGAGCTCGAGCGCCTGGTCGACCACCGCCTGCACCGCGTCCTGCCTGACGAAGCCGCCGAAGGGGAAGCAGCCGACGCCGATGGCCGAGGCCATCAGGCCGCAGCGGCCGACGTGCCGATAGTCCATGCCGCTGTTCTTCGGCATCAGGCCGATGGCGGTCACGCGCTGCTGGATGTCTTCGGCCATGCGTCAGGCGTCCATCTTGATGCCGGCATCCTTGATCACCGGCGCCCACCGCGCCCGGTCTGCCAGGACCTTGCGGTGGAACTCGGACGGTGTGCCGCCGACGGGCACCAGGCCCATCTTGTGCAGCGCCTCGACCACCGGCGCGGTGCCCAGCGCCTCGGTGACGATGGACGCGTAGTCGTCGACCAGCTTCGCGGGCGTGCCGGCCCTGGTGTACAGGCCGAAAGACGTGACCGCCACGTAGCCCGGATAGCCTGCCTCGGTGATGGTCGGAATCTCGGGCGCCAGCACGGTGCGCTTTTCGCTCGCATGGGCCAGCACCCTGAGCTTGCCCGCGCGGTGCATCTCCAGGTAGTCGGGGAGGATGGAGCCGCTGGCCGGAATCTGGTTGCCCAGCAGGTCGGCGAGCAGCGGCGATCCGCCGCGGTAGGGAACCGCCTGCAACGGCAGGCCGAGCTGCTTGCCCAGCTGGTAGATCACCAGCGCGCCCATGCTCACGGGGCTGGGGACGCCGATCGAGCCGAGCTTGGGGTCCTTCTTCACGGCGGCGAAGTAGTCGGGCAGCGTCGTGATGCCGGAGGCCGTGTTGACGGTAAATGCCATCGGCGCCGAAGCGCATTCCACCACCGCCATCAGTTCCTTCTCGTAATCGAAGGTGGGCTTGGTGGCGAAGAGCGGCAGCAGCGACACCGCCGAGTTGGGCGCCATCATCAGGTAGGAGCCGTCGGCATCGAAGTTCCGCAGCGCCTGGATCGCCACCAGCCCACCGGCTCCGGATTTCGACTCGACCACCACCGTGCGGTTCAGCTTCGCGCGCATGCGCTCGCCCAGCATGCGGGCCAAGGTGTCGGAGGAGGTGCCCGGCGGCACGGTCAGGAAGATCGTCACCGGCTTGTCCTGCGCGCCGACCAGTGCGGGTGCGGCGAGCACGGCGGAACCCGCGGCCACGGAAACGACGAAGCGCCTCCTGTCGAGTCTGATCATGGTCTTGTCTCCTGCAGGCCCCTTGGCCCTGGTTAACTGCTTTCGCCATTATTCGACCCCGCGCGCCGGCCGCCAATTGAAAAGAAAGACCTCACCGTTAGACTGCGGTTAATACCTGCACCACGAGGCTAGAGCGATGAATCTGCGACAGATGGAAGTGTTTCGGGCCGTCATGTTCGCGGGCGGCGTCAACAACGCGGCCGAGCTGTTGCACGTATCGCCGCCTTCCATCAGCAAGGTGCTGGCGCAGGCCACCAAGGTCAGCGGGCTGATGCTGTTCGAGCGCGTCAAGGGCCGGCTGATTCCCACGCCCGAGGCGCATCAGCTCTACGAAGAGATCGACAAGCTCTGGCACGGCGTCGAAAAGGTGCGCGACACCAGCCGCGAGCTGGCCGTGGGTGCGCGGGCCACGCTGCGCCTCGTGTGCTCGGCCAGCCTGGCGCCCTATCTCGTCTCACGCACCGTGGCCAGGCTGTACGACCAGTTTCCGCGCCTGCATTGCCGCGTGCAGGTCGTTGCACCCGACATCGTCATCCAGACGCTGCTGGACCGTTCCACGCACCTGGGCATCGCGCTGGCGCCGCACGACAACCCCAATCTGGCCACCATCAAGACCTACCAGTGCGGGCTGGCCTGCGTGATGCGGAGCGACCATCCGTTGGCGGCGAAGAAGCTGATCAAGCCGAGCGACCTGGCGGGAGAGCGCGTCATCTCGTCACCCGAATCGACGCCCTTCGGACAGACCTTGCGGCGGGCATTCGGTCCGGCGGGCGCCTCGATGCATCGCGACTTCGAATGCACCAGCTCGACCACCGCGTGCTGGTTTGCGCAAGCCGGCGTGGGCATCGCGGTGGTGGATCAGGTCGCCATTGCGGGCGGGCTGCTGGCGGGGCTGGAGGTGCGCCCGTTCCAGTCGTCGGAGAAGCTGCCCGTTCGGATCGTGCGCAACCGGTATCGGCCGATGTCCGTGGCGGAGCGCGCGTTCGTCGACATCTTCGACGAGGTCTGGAAGTCGATGACGAACGCACCGCGCGCGGTGCGCGGCCGATGAAATGCGATCAGCGCGAAGGCGCAGGCACCGGCGTAACCGTCTCGCGAATCACGCCGCCACCCATGACGCTGCCCCCGGTCGAGGCGCCGGCGCCGCCTTTCACGCGCGCTTCGCAGTCGGCCTGGTCGGCCGCGGGCTGCAGCTTGCATCGGGCCATCGCATTGGCGTCGTAGCCGGCGGCGCTCGAACCGGTGAGGCCGCTGCGCCCGGCCTCCTGCTTCGCCGCACCGGCTTCGCGCAGGCACGCCGCCTTGTCCTGCTGCACGCCGTCGCAGGTCGCGCGTTCGCGCTGCATGCGCGCATCGGAGCCGGGCGGTGCCGATTGGGCGAGGGCGGCGGCGGTGCCGAGCAATGCGACCAGGCAAAGGCTGGCGAAGGCAGGTTTCTTGTTCATGGAGGCTTCTCTTCTGGAATGGAAGCCTGCAATGTGGCCGCGCGACGGGTGCGTGTGGTGTGGGACGATTTCGCTTTCGGTTGTTGGCGGGACGCGTTCCGCGCAGGCCGCAGCAGCGCAATGAACTCCGCGGCCGCGGGCGACACGCTGTGCGCCCGCCGCGTGATCAGGTAGATCGGCGGCACGCGGATCGGCAGCTCGACCGGCAGCACGCGCAGCACGCCCAGCCGCGCGTAGTGCGCCGCCTGCGAGGCCGGCATCACGGCGGCCATGTCCGAATGCTCCAGCAGCGCCGTCATCGCGATCGGCGATGCAGTCTCGGTGACGCGCAGCCGCTGCTGGATGCCCGCTTCGCGCAGCGCCGCCTCGAAGCGCCCGCGCTGCGGCGAGCCCGGCGGCTGCAGCAGCCACGGCCAATCGACCAGCTCGCGCAGCGACACCGCCTTGCGCTTGAAGAGCGGGTGCGCCTTGCGCACCACCACCACCTGCGGCTCGCCCAGGAGCGGCACGCAGTCGAAGGCTTCGGCGTTGTGGTCTTCGGTGAGCCGGCCCAGCATCAGGTCGACCTCGCCGCGCGCGAGCTGGCGCAGCATCACGTCGCTGGTGTCCACCACCACGCTCACGGCCACGCGCTCGTGCTTCTTCTGGTAGGCCACCAGCGTCGGCGCCAGCAGCTCGGGCACCGCGCCCGGCACGCTGCCGACGCGCAGCGAGCCGCTGAGCCCGGAGCGCAGTGCCTCCACCTCTTCGCACACCGCGCCGAAATCCGTCAGCACCCAGCGCGCGTGGCGGACCAGCGCTTCGCCATAGGGCGTGGGCGTCATGCCGCGCGCGACGCGGGTGAAAAGCGGCACCGCGAAGGTTTCCTCCAACTGCTGCAGCAGCTTGGTCGCCGCCGGCTGGCTGATGCTCATCGCCGCGGCCGCGCGTCCGAGGTTGCGGTGCTGGTCGAGCAGCGCCAGCAGCACCCACTGCCGCGTGCGCAGGCGCAACAGCAGGCGCCAGGGCGGGAGATCGGTGCCGGGTTGGTTCATATACGTCGGTATATGAATTGTTCAGAACATTCGATTGGATTGGAATGGCGAACATCCCTAAGCTGGGACCAACGATCGGAGACACGCCCATGCCCTACCTGTCCTGGCGCCTTGCCGCGCTCTGCTTGATCGCGGCGCCGCTGGCCGCCGCCGCGGCCGATGCGCCGTACCCCGACAAGCCGCTGCGCATCATGGTCGGCGCTTCGCCCGGCGGCGGCACCGACATCCTCGCGCGCCTGCTCGCGGACAAGTTCGGCGCGGCGCTCAAGCAGCCGGTGGTGGTCGAGAACCGGCCCGGCGCCTCCAACACCATCGCGGCCGAACTCACGGCGCGCGCCACTGCGGACGGCAGCACGCTGCTCCTGGCCACCAACACCGGGCAGGCGGTGGCGCCGCATCTGCTCAAGCTCAAGTACGACCCGTTGAAGGACCTGCAGGCCGTCGGCCTGGTGGCCGTGATGCCCAACGTGCTGGTGGTGCCGGCGAACTCGCCCTACCAGAACGTGAAGGAGCTCATCGCCGCGATGCGCGCCAGGCCCGGCGGCTTTCGCTACGCGTCCTCGGGCATCGGCAGCACGCAGCACGTGGGTGGCGAGGCCTTCGCGCTGGCCACCGGCACCAAGGCCATCCACGTGCCGTACCGCGGCAGTTCGCAGGCGCACATCGACATCATCGGCGGGCAGGTGGAGATGATGTTCGACAGCACCTCCTCGGCCATGCAGCAGATCAAGGCCGGCAAGTTGCGCGCGCTCGCGGTCGCCGCGGTCAAGCGCACACCCGAGCTGCCCGAGGTGCCCACGCTCGCCGAGGCGGGCGTGCAGGGCGCCGACGTCAACACCTGGTATGGCTTGTTCGTCACCGCCGGTACGCCGCGCGCGGCGGTCGAGCGGCTCAATGCCGAGCTGGCCCAGAGCCTGCGCATGAACGACGTGCAGGACCGCATCAAGGCGCTGGGCGGCGAGATCACGGCCATGGGCATCGAGCCCTTCGCCGAGATGAACCGCAGCGAGTTCGAGCGCTACGGCAAGCTGGTCAAGGAAACCGGCATGCGGGCGGACTAGAAACACCCCCCGATGCGCCTGCGGCGCCTCCCCCCTCAAGGGGGGCGACACCGGCGGCCCGGCGAAGCCGGTTCCGCGGTATCCCTGGCATCGAGTGCGCCGGTTTCATCGGCGCGGGTCACGCCATTCGTGATGGAAAACTGAGAATCGAAAAGGATGTTGATGAAACCCGGAAAACCCAGGTTGGCAGTGCTGCTCGGCGACCCGAGCGGCATCGGCCCCGAGATGACGGTCAAGCTGCTGCAGCGCGCGCAGAACCTCGAAGCCGCCGAGCTGCTGCTGATCGCCGATCCGCTGGTGCTGCAGAGTGGCGAACGCATCGCCGGCGGCGCCGCGCTCGATCCCTTGAGGCTCGCGGGCCTCGACGATCTGCGCTTCGAACCCGGCCGCGCGAGCTTGCTGGTGCAGGACACGATGCACGGCAAGCCGCCGGTGCTCGGCGAATCGAACGCGCATTCCGGCACCGCCTCCTTCGAGGCCATGCAGCTGGCCACCGAGGCCGTGTGCCGCGGCCTCGTCGACGGCATCGTCTTCGCGCCGCTCAACAAGCATTCGCTGCGCCTGGGCGGCCTGCAGCACGAGGACGAGCTGCGTTACATGCAGGAGCGCTTCGACGTGTCCGGCTTCGTCTGCGAGTTCAACATCACCGGCAGCCTGTGGACCTCGCGCGTGACCTCGCACGTGCCCCTGAAAGACGTCGCGGCGCTCATCACCGGGCAGGCCGTGCAGGACGCCGTGCACATCATCCGCGGCGCGCTGATCAGCGCCGGCGTGGAGGCGCCGCGCATCGCGGTCTCGGGCCTCAACCCGCATGCCGGCGACGGCGGCTCCATCGGCAGCGAGGAGATCGAGATCATCGAGCCCGCGGTGCGTGCATTGAAGGCGCAGGGCATCGACGCACGCGGCCCGTTTTCTCCGGACACCGTCTTCATCGGCGCGCGCCGCGGCGACTTCGATGCGGTGGTCTCGATGTACCACGACCAGGGCCAGATCGCGATGAAGCTCATGGGCTTCGAGCAGGGCGTGACGCTGCACGGCGGCCTGCCGGTGCCGGTCGCGACCTCGGCCAGCGGCAGCGCATTCGACATCGCGGGCCAGGGCATCGCCAAGGTCGAAGGCCTGCAGCATGCATTCGACCTGTGCGTGCGCATGAGCCGCGAGAACGCCCGCAAGCCGCGCACGGTCTTGACCGAGTAGCCCAACGCTCCTCAAGCCGTCGCGGCGGCCGCGCCCGAGTTTTGTCGCAAGGCGTGCCTTCCGATCGCCTGCAATGCGTGCAGCACGGGAAAGGCCGCGAGCGCCGCAGTCAGATGCTTGAGGGTGTGACCCGACACCAGCTGGTGCGTCGCCTCGAAGATCGCGTGGTCCGCCAGTTCGAACAGCTTGGCCAGGCCGTAGAAGAAGATCACCCAGCCCAGCCTGACCCCACTGGCGCCGCTCATGGGTTTGGCAAGCGCCAGCGCCAGGATCAGCACCATGCCGCCGAACTGGACCAGTGCCCACGGCAGAACGTTCCCGGTCTCGTGATGGACGCTCACCGCCATCAGCCCACCGGCCAGCGTGAACCAGGCGGCCGGCCAGCCGGCGCGCGCACTCACCCGGTCGCAGACCGCCATGCCCACGATGCCGGCGAACGCGACCGCCATGCCGGCACGGTCTGCGGCCAGCCGCAGATCGTCGGGCTGCAGGTGATAGAAGGCCGAGCCCCCTGCGGTGAGGATCAGCCCTGCGAAGAACATCCAGGCGCAATCGAGCGCGTTGTCGGGTGGCTGGCTCGCGGCCTGCGCATCTTCCTGGATCCGATCCAGCCAGCGCAGCCAGAGCAAACCCCAGACGCCGATCACTGCGAAGCCCAGGTTGCTCAGCACGTCCATCGCATTCGGCAGCCCTTGCCAGGCACGGCTGTCGGCAAACGCCGCCCGGGCCAGTTCAGGGGTTGGCAGCGCGGGCCCGAAGGTCGCGGTCAGCGACAGCAGGGCGAACAGAATCAGCAATCCGCGTTCGCGAGGTGAGAGAGATGGCGGAACCATGGTGGGACAGCAGGGTAGCTGGACCCGGCGAAATCGCAATGAGGGTCAACTCGGCTTGCGCGCGCCGAGACCTTAGCGGCGTGTCCTACACGGTGCGGGGCCTGCGGCGACTAGGGTGGAGCTCGACCCTTCACCTGGAGCCCCCCATGCCGAACGACCGCATCGATCTCAATTCGACCAGCATCGTGATGCACGCTTCCCGCCGTGCGTTCCTGATGACGTCGACCGCGATCGCCGCCATCTCCACGCCCTGGGCGGCATGGGCGGCCAAGTCGTCCGCGAAGAAGACGGCGCCCGAGCCGGGCGCGGGCGGCGATATCGCCAAGCTCAACGCCGCGAACGCGACGCCCGTGCTGGCGCAAGGCTCGCGCGGCGCTGCGGTGGTGCGCGCGCAGATCCTGCTCGACCGCGCATGGTTTTCGCCCGGCGAGATCGACGGCGGTTTCGGCGTCAACATGCGCCGCGTCGTGGCCGCCTACCAGAAGGCCAACGGCATTTCGACCACCGGAAAGGTCGACGCCGCGACCTGGGACGCGTTGACGAAAGACGGTACGCCGCTCTTCGCCACCTACACGATCACCGACAAGGACGCGGCCGGCCCCTTCACCCCGACGCCGCGTGACATGGCCGAGCGCGCCAAGCTCAAGTCGCTCGACTACGAGAACATCCGGGAAGCCTTGTCGGAGCGGCATCACATGGCGCCGCGGCTGCTTGCGGACCTCAACAAGGGCGCGGGCTTCAAGGCCGGCGATTCGATCGTCGTGGTCAACGCGACGGCCGATGCCGATGCGGGTGTGATCGCCGCGGCCAAGTCGATCGAGATCGACAAGAGCGATCACATGTTGTTCGTGCTCGACCGCGACGGCAAGCCGCTCGCGGGCTTCCCGATCAGCATCGGCGGGCGGCTCGACCCGCTGCCGCTCGGCAAGATGAAGATCACCAACGAGGTGAAGAATCCGACCTTCACCTACGACCCCTCCATCCTGAAGAAGGGCGTGCCGGCCAACGCGCAGAAGGCCGACGTCGCGGCGGGGCCGAACAATCCGGTGGGCAATATCTGGCTGGGCCTGTCGAAACCGCACTGGGGCATTCACGGCACGCCGGCACCCGAGCGTGTCGGCCATGAAGAGACCAACGGTTGCATCCACCTGACCAACTGGAACGCCGCGCGCGTGTCGCAGCTGGCCAAGGCCGGCTTCGCGGTCGAGGTCAAGGCCTGAGGAAGGGCATGGCGGGCATCGGCGCGCGTGGTGTCGTGGCGTGCGCGCTGTGTCTGCTGGGCGTCGCCCTGGGCACGGCGTGGGCGCAGACCGCGATGCCCGACGACGGCCCCGCGCTGCTCGCCGCGCGCTCGCTCGCGATGCCCGTGGCGGGCGTGCGGCCGCAGGCGCTGCAGGACACCTTCAACGACGGCCGCGCGGGCGGTGCGCACGAGGCCATCGACATCCACGCGCCGCGCGGGACGCCGGTGCATGCCGTGGACGACGGCACCTTGGTCAAGCTCTTCACGAGCGTGCCGGGCGGGCTCACGGTCTACCAGTTCGATCCCGCCGGGCAACTCGTTTACTACTACGCGCACCTGGACCGCTACGCCGACCATCTGCACGAAGGCATGGTCCTGCGGCGCGGCGACCTGATCGGCTACGTCGGGACCACGGGCAACGCGCCGAAGAACGCGCCGCACCTGCACTTCGCCGTCTTCCGGCTCGGTGCGGACAAGCATTGGTGGCAGGGCACGGCCATCAACCCGTACCCGGCGTTGAGGCGCCTGCCTTAGGCTCACGCCGCCTGCGGCTCAGGAAGCACTGCGGTCAATGCGAAGTCGATGAGATGGAGCCAGGTCGCTTCGAGGCCCATGATGTTGTGGTGGTCGGAGCTGGGCACGGTCTGCACGGAGATGGGCGTTGGCCAGGCAGCGATGAGCTTCTGTGAGCGCTCCGGCAGCACGACATCGTCCCGCTCGGCCAGCAGGACCTGGGTTTTCGCCGCGACCTCCCTGCAGTGCGCCAGGGAATTGAACTGGTGCCGCAGCAACAGGGAAAGCGGAACGAGCGGGAAGCGCCTCTTTGCCACCTCCAGCATCGAGTCGTAGGGCGTGACCAACTGCAGGCTCGAGAAGTCCTGTCGCGCCACGAGCTGAATTGCCACGCCCGTCCCCAGGCTTCGGCCGACGACGTGCAGGCGTGCGTGCGGCAAGGCTCGGCGCAAGTGATTGGCAAACTGGCTCGCGTCCGCGACGGAGGCGAGCTCGGAGGGGTGCCCCTGCGAGTCGGCCACCCCCCGGTAGTTGATCGCGGCGAAGCCGAAGCCTTCCGGAAGCCAGTGCAGCGCCTTTGCAGTGGCGCGGACGTCCTCGCCCCGGCCCGCGAAATAGATGAACAGGTCTTGCAGCGCGTCCTCGCCATGGGGGTGATAGACATACCCGCGGACCATCCCGCCCGGCACGGCGTGAGAGTACGTAGAAAAGTCGTCGGACAAGTGGACGACGGGATGCTTGCGAGCGTCGAAAAGGATGTGTCCTTGCCGCGTCGCAAGCAGGGTCCAGTAGGCCGCGATGCCTCCAAGAGCAGCTGCCGAAGCCGATAGTGCGATGCGGAAGGCTTTGGATGACAAGGTTTGCTCCGGAGAAGGGCCAGGGTGGTCCTCAAGTTTGAGGAAGAGAAGGGCGCGCATCGTGGCTACGCTATCGCATCAATTCGACTGAAAGACTGGAGCTCAGCATGGATATGCCTGTAACTGCCGAGGTTTCTTCCGTCGATGCGGCACATACGGAAACACCGGCTGTATCCGTTATGCCCGAATTTGCCGAGTCCATGAAGATGACGCGGCTTCTGTGCGCCAGAGCGTACTTTTTCGGCTTTCTCGCCAGTGCATCGGCCATTCATCGAATAACAGGCCCGGCGTTTCACGCGCAGGATCCAGGCATCGGGTATGACAAGCGCCGGGTTGCTTTTCATTCTGCGCAGTCTGCACTCCTTTCGATTGCATTTGTTCTGCCGGTCGCCTTGTTGCTGAATTTCTCTCTGGATGAAAGTCGCATCGGCGAATACGGTCAAATTTCCGCGATTGCATTGATTATCGCATTCTTGAAAATAGCTGTGATCAATCCATCACTGGCGAGAGTGTACTTCGGTCGGCAGGGTGGCTCAACGGAGTTCTCCCTTCCCGTTCTTGGGTCGATTGCGCACAAGTTCACAAATTGGTTGCTGCCTGTCGAAAAAGAAGAAACCCATGCATCCTACTTTGCTGGAGAGAGGCCCTTTGTAGGTCATGGAACAGAAATCAACGCGTGGACCATCGTGGTGGACACCAGCGCACCGGCGAACTCCATTCATGACTTTGCCGGAATCAATCCGCCTCCGACAACTCTCATCGTCTCGGAATTGTACAAGGCCGTTGCCAGAGGCATGCGTGCACTCAATCTTGAAGGGTTGCGCCTGGATTGGCAATTTTTCATCGACGGGAAACGTGCGGATGAAGAGAAACGAAAAACCGGACACCGCTACTGCAGGCCCATTCAAAGTTTTTCTTCCGAGCAAATTGAAGAAATTGACAAAGATGGCTCCCATGGTCGACGCTATATGAGTCTGACCATGTCGAAGCCGGAAGAAGATCTCATTGCGTCGCAATTCATTCGATTTCATCAGAATGGGAAACTGATATTCTGCGAGTTTGCTTCGTATGTCCTTGCGCCAGGGCTTCGTCGGCTCAGAAGACTGGATTCTCTGTTCGTGACGAACTGGATTGTGTATTTATTGGCCGGGGCGGGATTGTTCGCTTTTGCCGCCATTATTTCTTCGGCGTTGGTGTTTCTGTTGGGGTTGCTGATTCCGTCTCTTGGCTTGATCGACGATCCGGAAGCATTCATGGAAATGCCTCACCTTATCTCGTTTGGTATTCTTGGCCAGCTCGGTGACGCGGGTTATGCCGCACGTGCAATTGCGGTTGCGTCAGTCCTGTATGTTTTGATGTACCCGGCCTGGCGCGCGGTGCGAACGATCTTCTCGGTGGTTGGAATATGGGCCAATGTATCCAATCAATTTGGGGTTGCATTTTCGTACCGGGAGCGATTCACCAGTCGAGGCGAGCTTGAATACTTTGCACTGCAGGAAATCATCAGGTTCATGAAGACGCAGGAGAAAATCCTTACCAAATCGATTTGCGATCAATTGAAGATCCACAATATCGACTCCTCGGATTTCAAGGAAAGCGTAGCGGCGTATATCAACCAAGGAGTGATTAATTCAGGCGACATCAGAGGAAATGTCGTCTCCAGCATAAAATCCTTTGTATTCCGGCGGCCTGCGAGATCGGCGGGCGCCCACAAACAACGGAAGGCTGCAAATGCCCGATCGTAATCAGGGAATCATCAATTACGGCAGCATCGGCGGCAATGCCTCCGTCACATCGAACGTGACGCGGATCGGGGACAATGTTGGCGCCGCTGCCGTAAACAGGGCAAATGTCAATGCGACGCCGAGCTTGTCGGAGCTGACTCAAGCTCTTGTCAGATCTACGTCCGATGCGGACGCAAGCAAACAAGTCGTTTCTCAGATCCAGGCGATGCAAGCCGTGCTTTTGGCGCTTGGGAAAACCAGCTCGAAATCAAATTCCGGAGTGTCCGTCGCATTGGATGAAACCATCAAGGCGGCAAGCGCCGATAAACCTGACAAGAAATCCATAGAATTATCGGCCAAGGGGCTTGTCGAAGCGGCAAAGGGAGTGGCTGAGGTATTGCCCATTGCAATAAAAATCACGGGATTGATTGCCGGCCTGTTCGGTATTGCAATCTAGTCTTCACACACGCGATGTCGATCTCGCGCAGTCTCGTTCGACTACGTGCAGGGTCAGGGATCAACCGGTCGCGGTCGACCGGTCGCCGGGCCCTGTAAGCACGTTCGAAGGAGAACCGGTATGAGAAAGATCATCGCTGCGCTGCAGGTTTCGGTGGATGGGTGCATCGAGGGCCCCAACGGGGAACTGGACTGGGTCGAAAGCTGGGACGACACCTTCGACCTCATCGACCAGGTCGACACCTGCATCCTCGGCAGCAGGATGTACCCGGGCTATGAACAGTACTGGTGCGCCATCCTGGCCGATCCCGAAGGTGTCTTGGCCTTCACGGGCAGGCCCGCCTTGAAGAGCGAACTCGACTACGCGCAGTTCGCCGCCAGGACGCCGCACATCGTCTTGTCCAGAATGATGGCCGCAGTCGAATGGGACAACGCGCGGATCGTTCGCGACATCGCGGAGATCCGGAACCTGAAGCAACAGCCCGGCAAGGACATGTTCGCGATCGGCGGGGCCGCACTGGTCGGCAGCCTGATGAACGAGAACCTGGTCGACGAGCTCCGGCTGGTCGTGCAGCCGATCGTGCTGGGCGAAGGAAAGGCGCTGTTCAAGGATGTCACGGGCCGTCATGCCCTGAAGCTGCTGGCGCACAAGTCCCTGGGCGCGGGCAGGGTCCGGTTGAGTTACGGCACCTAGCCGGCGCGCGCCGGCGCTCGAACAATGAGAGGAAAAATGACTACCTCGTGAACTCCCGAAGTTGGCTAAGGTCACAGCCTTCTTTCGCTGCCGGCGCGTGCGCCCGGCCAGCCACACGCGGAGTTCCACCATGAACGAGCAACCGGCCGATCGCCTGGCCATCGACACGATTCGCACGCTGGCGATCGATGCCGTCGAGAAAGCCAACTCGGGCCACCCCGGCACCCCCATGGGCCTCGCGCCGGTGGCGTACACGCTGTGGCGCGACTTCCTGCGCTACGACCCCGCGGTGCCCGACTGGCCGAACCGGGACCGCTTCGTGCTCTCGGTCGGTCACGCGTCGATGCTGCTGTATGCGCTGCTGCACCTGGCCGGCGTACGCGAGATCGATGCCGACGGCAAGCCCACTGGTGCGCCGGCGATCAGCCTCGACGACATCCGCCAGTTCCGCCAGCTCGGCTCGAAGACACCGGGCCACCCCGAGTACCGCATGACCACCGGCGTCGAGACCACCACCGGGCCGCTGGGCCAGGGCTGCGGCAATTCGGTGGGCATGGCGATCGCGCAGCGGGCGCTGGCGGCGCGCTTCAACCGCGACGGCTTCACGCTCTTCGACCACGACGTCTACGTGCTGTGCGGCGACGGCGACATGATGGAAGGCGTCTCCGGCGAAGCCGCCTCGCTCGCCGGCCACCTGGCGCTGTCGAGGCTCTGCTGGATCTACGACAGCAACCGCATCAGCATCGAAGGCTCGACCCGGCTCGCCTTCACCGAAGACGTCGGCAAGCGCTTCGAAGCCTACGGCTGGAACGTGCTGCACGTGGACGACGCCAACGACACGCAGGCCATCGCGGAGGCGCTGGCCAACTTCCGCGACACGCACGACCGGCCGACCTTCATCGTCGTGCGCTCGGTCATCGGCTGGGGCAGCCCGCGCGCCGGCAGCGAGAAGGCGCATGGCGAAGCATTGGGCGCCGACAACGTGCGCGCCACCAAGAAGGCCTACGGCTGGCCAGAGGACGCGCAGTTCCTGGTGCCCGACGGCGTCGCCGAAGCCTTCAACGCCGCGATCGCGCAGCGCGGCAAGGCGGCACGCGAAGCCTGGGAATCCGACTTCGAGCGCTACCGCCGGGCCTTCCCGAAGGAAGCCGCCGAGTTCGATCTGCTGCGCCAGGGCAAGCTGGCCGAAGGATGGGATGCCGAGGTGCCGAGCTTTCCGGCCGATGCGAAAGGCATCGCCTCGCGCGATGCGGGCGGCAAGGTGCTGAATGCGATCGCGCCGCGCGTGCCGATGCTCATCGGCGGCGCCGCCGACCTCTCGCCCTCGACCAAGACCAATCTGACCTTCGAGGGTGCAGGCTCCTTCGAGGCCGACGATCACGCGGGCCGCAACATGCACTTCGGCGTGCGCGAGCATGCGATGGGTTCCATCGCCAACGGCATGGCGCTCAGCTACCTGCGCCCGTACACCGCGACCTTCCTGGTCTTCGCCGACTACATGCGCGCGCCGATCCGGCTGGCGTCGATCATGGAAGTGCCGGTGGTCTTCGTCTTCACGCACGATTCGATCGGCGTCGGCGAAGACGGGCCGACGCACCAGCCGATCGAGCACCTGGCGACCCTGCGTGCCATCCCGGGGCTCGACACGATCCGGCCCGGCGACGCCAACGAAACCGCGGTGGCCTGGAAGGTGGCGCTCAGCCATACGCACGAGCCATGCGCGCTGATCCTCTCGCGCCAAGCGCTGCCGACCATCGACCGCAGCAAGTATGCGTCCGCCGACGGCCTTCGAAAAGGCGCCTACGTGCTGGCCGATGCGAAAGCGGGCGGCGACCCCGAGATCATCCTGATCGCGACCGGCAGCGAGGTCTCGCTCGCCGTCGCGGCGCACGAGCAGCTGGCCGCGGACGGCGTTCGCTCGCGCGTTGTCTCGATGCCGAGCTGGTACCTGTTCGAGAAGCAGGACCGCGCGTACCGAGACCAGGTCCTGCCGCCGAACGTGAAGGCGCGGCTCGCCATCGAACAGGCCGGCTCGCTCGGCTGGGACCGCTACGTCGGCGCCGGCGGCGCCACCATCACCATGTCCACCTTCGGCGCCTCGGCGCCGCTCGCCAAGCTGCAGCAGAAGTTCGGCTTCACACTCGACAACGTGCTGAAGGTGGCGCGCCAACTCCTGGAGGCACACACATCATGAAGAACCCCCTGCAGCAACTCAACGAGGCAGGCCAGGCGGTCTGGCTCGACTTCGTCGATCGCAAGTTCCTGGCCGAAGGCGGCCTGCGAAAACTCATCGAGGAAGACGCGCTGACCGGCGTCACCTCGAACCCCTCGATCTTCGAGAAAGCCATGGGCCACGGCGATGCCTACGACGAGGGCTTCAAGGCCTGGCTGGCCGAAGCCCGGCCCGACGCCAGCGCGGTCGATGCGTACGAGGCGCAGGCGATCCGCGACATCCAGGATGCCACCGACGACCTGCGGCCGGTCTACGACAGGCTGCTCGGCAAGGACGGCTACGCGAGCCTGGAAGTCTCGCCCTACCTGGCGAAGAACACGCTGGACACGATCGAGGAAGCGCGCAGGCTCTGGGCGGCAGTCGACCGGCCGAACCTGATGGTCAAGGTGCCCGGCACCGAGGCCGGCGTGCCGGCCATCCGGCAACTGATCGAGGACGGGCTCAACATCAATATCACGCTGCTGTTCTCGCAGGATGCCTACAAGGCCGTCGCCGAAGCCTTCGTCGCCGGCCTCGAGGAACGCGTCGAGACCGGCAGGCCCATCGACCGCATCGCCAGCGTCGCGAGCTTCTTCGTGAGCCGCATCGATGCGCAGATCGACAAGGCGATCGACCAGCGTCTCAAGGACCGCGACCCGGAGAGCGCCGCGCTGAAGGCGCTGCGCGGCAAGGTCGCCATCGCCAACGCCAAGATGGCCTATGCCTGGTACCGCGAGCTGATCGCGAGCCCGCGCTGGCAGGCGCTGGCCGCCAGGGGCGCGATGCCGCAGCGCCTGCTGTGGGCATCGACCGGCACCAAGGATCCGGGCTATCCGCCGACGCTCTACGTCGACACGCTGATCGGCCCCGACACCGTGAACACCATGCCGCCCCAGACCATGGATGCGTTCCGCGAACACGGCGTTGTGGCCCCCAGCCTCGCCGAGGACATCGAAGGCGCCCGCCGCGTCCTGGCCGAGACCGAGCGCCTGAGCCTCGATCTGCAAGCGGTCACGGCCGAACTGGTCGAAGATGGCGTCCGGCAATTCGCCGTTGCCGCCGACAAGCTGCTTGCCGCCGTCGACAAGAAGCGGGTAGCGTTCGCCGGCGGCAACCGCATCTGAAACCGGAGACACCATGCAGATTGGAATGATCGGCCTCGGCCGGATGGGCAGCAACATCGCGCGGCGCCTGATGCGCGGCGGCCACGGCATCGTCGCCTACGACCACGACGAGAAGGCGGTCGCGACGCTCGGCAGCGAGGGCGCGACGACCGCCGCGTCGCTGGAAGACATGGCCGACAAGCTCGACAAGCCGCGCATCTTCTGGTCGATGCTGCCGGCCGGCGCGCCGACCGAATCGACCATCGACGCGCTGATCGGCCTGTGCGCGCCCGGCGACATCATCATCGACGGCGGCAACACCTTCTACAAGGACGACATCCGCCGCGCCGCGTCATGCCGCATGAAGGCGCTGCACTACGTCGACGTCGGCACCTCCGGCGGCGTCTGGGGCCTGGAGCGCGGCTACTGCATGATGATCGGCGGCGAGAAGGCGACGGTCGATCTGCTCGACCCGATCTTCGAAACGCTGGCCCCCGGCTACGGCAGCATCCCGCGCACGCCCGGCCGCGACCCGAAGGACGACCGCGCAGAACGCGGCTACATCCATGCCGGCCCCGCGGGCGCGGGGCACTTCGTCAAGATGGTCCACAACGGCATCGAATACGGCCTGATGCAGGCCTACGCCGAGGGCTTCGACATCCTGAAGAACAAGGCTTCCGAGAAGCTGCCCGAAGACCAGCGCTTCGACATCAACCTGCCCGATGTGGCCGAAGTCTGGCGCCGCGGCAGCGTCGTTTCGTCATGGCTGCTCGACCTCACGTCTTCCGCGCTGGCGCAGGACCACGGCCTCGACAACTACTCCGGCAAGGTCGCCGACAGCGGCGAGGGCCAGTGGACCATCGACGCCGCGATGGAAGAGGCCGTGCCGGCCTACGTGCTCTCGTCGGCGCTGTTCGCGCGCTACCGCAGCCGCGTCGAGAGCACCTTCGGCGACAAACTGCTGTCGGCCATGCGCTTCGGCTTCGGCGGCCACCTTGAGCTGCCGCGCAAATGAAGATCCGCCTCGTCGTCTGCGATGTCGACGGCACGCTGGTGCGGCATGACAAGACCCTGCCCGATGCCAACGTCGAAGCTGCGAAGCGGCTGAAGGCCGCCGGCATCGCGATGACGCTGATCAGCGCGCGACCGATGAGCGGCATCCGCTGGCTCGCCGACGCGCTCGAACTCGACGGCCCCTTCGGCGCCTTCAACGGAGGCACGCTCTTCGACGCCCGGGGCGCCGTCATCGGCCAGCCCGAGCGGCTCGCGCCCGAGGTGGCGCTGCGCATCCTCTCGATCCTCGACGAGGCCCGGGTCGACGTCTGGCTGTTCGCCCACGAGCGCTGGCATGCGCGCGACGACCGCAACCTGCACGTGCCGCGCGAGAAGCTGTCGGCCGCGCTGGAGCCCACGCTGCGCGGCGACCTCGAGACGCTTTGCGGTGCGGCCGACAAGATCGTCGGCGTCAGCGACGACGCGGCCTTGCTGAAGCGGCTCGAAGCCGCCATGCAGCAGGCAACGCAGGGCGAGGCCACGGTCGCGCTGTCGCAGCCTTACTTCCTCGATGCCACCGCGCTCAAGGCCAACAAGGGCGATGGGGTCGCCGCGGTCGCCGCGGCCATGGGCGTGCCGCTGGCGGAAGTCGCGGTGATCGGTGACATGCCCAACGACCTGCCGATGTTCGCGCGCGCCGGTCTCTCGATCGCGATGGGCCAGGCGCCCGAGGCCGTGCGCGCGGCCGCGCGGTGGACCACCGCATCGAACGAGGAAGCCGGCGTCGCGCAAGCGATCGACCGCCTGATCGGAGAGCGCCCGTGAGCGGCGCGCAATGAAGCCGAAGCCGAAGCCGAAGCCGACCCGGCGCATCGAAGACTACGCGCTGATCGGCTCCACCCACAGCGCCGCGCTGGTGCATCGCCATGGCGACATCGAATGGCTGTGCCTGCCGCGCTTCGATTCGGGCGCGATGTTCGCGAGCCTGCTTGGCGACGAGAGCAACGGCTGCTGGTCGATGCACGCCGCGAACCGCAAGGCCCGCGTAACGCGCCGCTACCTGCCGGGCACCATGGTGCTCGAGACCGCCATCCGCACCGCCAAGGGTTCGGCCACCGTCACCGACTTCATGCCCAAGCCGACGCAGGACGGCACGCACGAGCTGGTGCGCATCGTCCGCGGCGTTCGCGGCACGGTGGCGCTGCACACCGAGCTGCGCATCCGCTTCAACTACGGCGAATGGGTCCCGTGGGTCGAGCGGCAGGAAGGCGCGATCTATGCCGTCGCAGGCCCCGATGCCGTGCGCATCACCTCCGGCGTGCCGCTCGCCAACGAGAACTTCGCGAGCGCTGCCGACTTCTCGGTCACGGCCGGCCAGGCCATCGCCTTCACATTGGAGTGGTTCCCTTCGCATGAGAAGCCGCCGATCACGCGCGATGCCTATTCGCTCCTGGCCCGCACCACGGCCGAGTGGTGCAAATGGACCGGGCGCTGCGGCTACGACGGCGAGTTTCGCGACGCCGTCACGCGCTCGCTGCTCACGCTCAAGGCGCTCACCTACGAACCCAGCGGCGGGATCGTCGCCGCGCCGACCACCTCGCTGCCCGAACAGCCGGGCGGCGCGCGCAACTGGGACTATCGCTTCTGCTGGCTGCGCGATGCCGCGCTCACGCTCTACGCGCTGATCGGCTCCGGCTACATCGAGGAGGCCAGCGAATGGCGCCGGTGGCTGATGCGCGCGGTCGGCGGCTCGCCCGAGGCGCTGCAGGTGATGTACGGCCTGCACGGCGAACGCACGCTGACCGAGGTCGAGCTCGACTGGCTGCCCGGCTACGAGGCCAGCCGGCCGGTGCGCGTGGGCAACGGCGCGCAGGCGCAGCGGCAGCTCGACATCTACGGCGCAGTCATCGCGGCCTTCCACGCGGCACGCAAGGCCGGCTTGGCCGACATGGACAAGGTCTGGTCGCTGGAACGGGCCATCGCCAAGCAGCTCCTGGCCTTGTGGCGCGAGCCGGACTGCAGCCTCTGGGAGGTGCGCGGCGAGCTGCGGCACTTCGTGCATTCGAAGATCATGTGCTGGCTCGCCTTCGACCGCATGATCGCGAGCGCCAGCGAATTCAAGCTCGAAGGGCCGGTCGACGAATGGCGCCGCGCGCGCGACGAGATCCATGCGGACGTCTGCAACAGGGGTTACGACAAGGCGAGCAATTCCTTCATGCAGTACTACGGCGCCGACGCAGTCGATGCGGCGCTGCTCTGGATGCCGTTGATCGGCTTCTTGCCCATCCACGACCCGCGCGTCGAAGGCACCATCGCACGCATCGAGCGCGAGCTGATCTTCAACGGCCTGGTGTACCGCTACCGCACCGAGGAAGGCGTCGACGGGCTGGAAGGCAACGAGGGCGCTTTCATCGCGTGCAGCTTCTGGCTGTCGAACGTCTACGTCGCCCAGGGCAAGCTGCGCAAGGCGACGGCCTTGTTCAGGCAACTGCTTGCGCTGGGCAGCGACCTCGGGCTCTACGCGGAGGAGTACGACCCGGTCGCGCGGCGGCAGCTCGGCAATTTTCCGCAGGCCTTCTCGCACATCGGCCTGATCAACAGCGCGCATGCCATCGCCTCCGCCGCCGGCGGCGTGTGGGAGTTGGCCGATCTCGACGGCAAGGCGGGCGCGGGGAAGGCGCCGCAGATCGTCGTCGTCTTCGGCGTCGCGGCGTCGGGCAAGACCACGCTCGGCAAGGCGCTGGCCGAGCAGCTCGATTGCGCCTTCGAAGACGGCGACGACCTGCACCCCGCCGCCAACATCCGGAAGATGCGCGCCGGCGAGCCGCTCACCGACGACGACCGCGCGCCCTGGCTCGACCGCGTCGCAGGCTGGATCGCCGAACGCGCCGCGGCCGGCGAGCGCGGCGTCATCGCTTGCTCGGCGCTGAAGCACGCCTACCGCGACCGCCTGCGCGAGGGCTACGACAAGGCGGCTTTCGTGTTGCTCGCGCCGAACCAGGCCGTGCTGCGCAGGCGCATCGGCGCCCGCAAGGGCCACTTCATGCCGCCGTCGCTGCTGACGAGCCAGCTGCGCACGCTGGAGCGGCCCGATGCGTCGGAACGCGCGCTGACGATCGAGGGCAATGTGGACGTGGACGAAGCCTGCCTTCAGACGCTGGCGTGGCTCACGGCACCGTCCGCCCCAGCTGCACCGCGCCCCAGGTGAAGGACAGCGCGGCGACGATCCCCATCACGACCCGCACATGGTTCCATTGAACCCAGCGTCCCACATAGGCCGGCCATTGCACCGCGGCCACGGCCGCTGAAGGCTGCGCCTGCGCCAGCGCGTTGTTCATGGGCACGTTGAAGACCACCGTCACCCCGAAGGTGCCGACCAGATAGGCCACGGCGCCCGCGACCAGGCACCAGGTGGCGGTGCCGCCGGGTTGCAGCAGCGCCAGCAGCACCAGCACCGCGCTCAGCACCGCCGTGCCGGCGAACACGCCGAGGAACACCGGGTTCTGGATCGTGACGTTGATGTTCTGCATCGCCGCCATCCCCTGCTCGGGCGGCAACTGCGACAGCGCCTTCATCACCGAGGTCGAGAAGGCGAAGAGCAGCCCGGCGACGAGCCCCGAGCCCAGGGCGGCCTGTCAACGCGGCAATGCACTATGACCGTCATAGACAAAGCCTTTGACCTCCTCGTCCGTGCGGATTCAGAATGCACAGGCCTCAATCAAAAATGGAGACTCCCCATGAGCCAGAATCCTGAAGCCAAGTGCCCCGTCCACCATGCGGTGGGCCGCGGCACGGCGAACCATCACTGGTGGCCCAACCAGTTGCGGGTGGACCTGCTACACCAACATTCCTCCAAGTCCGACCCGATGGGCAAGGACTTCGACTATGCGAAGGAGTTCAAGAGCCTCGACTACGAGTCGGTGAAAAAGGATCTGCATGCGCTGATGACGGACTCCCAGGACTGGTGGCCGGCGGACTTCGGCCACTACGGACCTCTGTTCATCCGCATGGCCTGGCACAGCGCCGGTACCTACCGTACCGGCGACGGGCGCGGCGGCGGCGGCCGGGGCCAGCAACGCTTTGCGCCGCTCAACAGCTGGCCCGACAACGTCAACCTCGACAAGGCTCGCCGCCTGCTGTGGCCGATCAAGCAGAAGTACGGCCGAAAGATCTCGTGGGCCGACCTGATGATCCTGACCGGCAACGTGGCCCTGGAGTCCATGGGCTTCAAGACCTTCGGCTTCGCCGGCGGCCGCCCGGACACGTGGGAACCCGACCAGGACGTCTATTGGGGCAACGAGACAACCTGGCTCGAAGACAAGAGGTATACCGGCGACCGCGAACTGGAGAACCCTCTCGGGGCGGTGCAGATGGGTCTGATCTATGTCAACCCCGAAGGTCCGAACGGCAACGGCGACCCGGTCTCGGCGGCTCGGGACATCCGCGAGACTTTCGCCCGCATGGCGATGAACGACGAGGAAACCGTCGCCTTGATCGCCGGCGGTCACACCTTTGGCAAGACCCACGGCGCGGGTCCGGCGGACCTCGTCGGCTCGGTGCCTGAAGCGAATGATCTGGAAGAAATGGGTATGGGCTGGAAGAGCACCCATGCCAGTGGCATCGCCGGCGACGCCATCAGCAGCGGCCTGGAAGTCACCTGGACCCAGCAGCCGACGAAGTGGACCAACCTCTTCTTCGAGAACCTGTTCAAGTTCGAATGGGAGCAGGTCAAGAGCCCGGCCGGCGCTGGGCAGTGGCAGGCGAAGGGCGCACCGGCTGACATTCCGCATGCGCACGACATGTCGAAGAAGCGCGTGCCGACCATGCTGACCACCGACCTCTCGCTGCGCTTCGACCCAGCCTACGAAAAGATCTCCCGGCGCTTCCTCGAGCACCCCGAGCAGTTCGCCGACGCCTTCTCGCGCGCCTGGTTCAAGCTGACGCATCGCGACATGGGTCCGCGCTCGCGCTATCTTGGCCCGGAAGTGCCGAAGGAAGAGCTGATCTGGCAGGACCCGATCCCGAAGGTCGATCATCCCCTGATCGACGACAAGGACGCCGCGGCGCTCAAGGCCAAGATCCTCGCCTCGGGCCTGTCGGTCTCCGACCTCGTGCTGACGAGCTGGGCGTCGGCCTCCACCTACCGCGGCTCCGACATGCGCGGCGGCGCCGACGGCGGCCGCATCCGCCTGGCGCCACAGAAGGACTGGGAAGTCAACGAGCCGGCCAAGCTGGCCAAGGTGCTCCAGACGCTGGAAGGCATCCAGGGCGAATTCAACAAGGCGCAATCCGGCGGCAAGAAGATCTCGATGGCCGACCTGATCGTGCTGGCCGGCTGCGCCGCCGTCGAGCAGGGCGCCAAGAACGCAGGTCACAACGCGACGGTGCCCTTCACCCCCGGCCGCATGGATGCGACGCAGGCACAAACCGACGTGGAAGCCATGAAGGTGCTCGAGCCCGTGGCTGACGGCTTCCGCAACTACCTGAAGAAGGACTACGCGATTCCCGCCGACGCGCTGCTGGTCGACAAGGCCCAACTGTTGACGCTGACAGCGCCCGAGATGACGGTGCTGCTGGGCGGCATGCGCGCGCTGGGCGCCAACGTCGGCGCCACCAAGCACGGCATCTTCAGCCAGAAGGAGCACGCGCTGACCAACGAGTTCTTCGTGCGCCTGCTCGACCTGAACACGACCTGGAAGCCTGTGCCCGGCGAGAAGAACCTGTACGAGGGCATTGATCGCAAGACGAGCGAACGCAAGGGCAGCGCAACGCGCGTGGACCTGGCCATTGGCTCCAATTCGGTGCTGCGCGCCGTGGCCGAGGTCTACGGCAGTTCGGACGCGCAGGAGAAGTTCGTGAAGGACTTCGTGGCGACGTGGGCCAAGGTGATGAACCTTGGCCGCTTCGACTTGGCCTAGACAAGCCGCCGTTCGAGGCCGGCGGTCTTTGCCCCCTTCTCCCGAGGGGGCGCAGTGCTACGCCATGCAGACAAGCGCGCAGGAGACAACGATGACGGCCAGCTACCTGGAAATACAAGGCGCCCAGGCGGATATCGACCTCTGGGATGGGTTGATCACGGATCAAAACGCCCTCGTCGGCGTCATGATGAAGAAGATGTCCCAAGTCGGATGCGCGGACGCAGCATGGCTCGACGAGCGAATCACGGACGCGGAAAGTATCGAGAATCGCCTGGTCGTCGGACTCGACCGCGCCCAGCGCCGATTGCGGGCATTGATCTAGACATCCCGAGTGCTCGGCGAGGGCAGTTCCTTGGAATTGGCTCGAATATCAGCTCGATTATTCGATATCGGCTCAGATATCGAGCCGATATCGGCGGAATCGCTCGAATCGATGCTGTGAGGCATTGAGCAAGATTCTCAGGCCGCCTTGCGTGCGCGGGAGGCAGGCGCCTTCTTTTTCGCGGCGGCCTTGCGCGCGGTCTTCTTCGCCGCGGGCTTGGCCCTTGCGCCCTTGAGGCTGCGCGAAAGCAGCTCGGTGAGATCGATGACCTCGGCGCCTTGGGAGGGCGCTTCTTCCTCGGGCTGGATCACGGTCTCGGTGTCGCCGGCCTTGACCTTCTTGGCGACCAGCTTCATCACCTCGTGCTTGAACTCGTCCTTGAAGTCTTCGGGCTTCCAGTCGCTCGACATGTCCTTCACGAGCTGCTCGGCCATCTTCATCTCGGCGGCGCTCACGCCCTTCGCGCCGGCGGCCGGCAGGTCCAGGCCTTCGAGCGACTTCACTTCGTCGCCCCAGCGCAGCAGGTTGAGCACCAGCACCTTGCCGCTGGGCACCAGCGCCGCCAGGTGCTGCTTGGTCGAGATCACGACCTTGGCAATGCCCACCTTGCCGGTCTTGACCAGCACCTCGCGCAGCAGCGTGTAGACCTTCTGCCCCCGGTTGATGGGCGCGACGTAGTAGGGCCGCTCCAGGTAGACGAAGGGCAACTGGTTGGCGTCGACGAAGCGCTGGATCTCGATGGTCTGCGTCGTGCGCGGGTACGCCGCCTCGATCTCTTTCGGCGAGATCACGACGTACTTGCCGTCTTCGTACTCGACGCCCTTGACGATGTTCTCGCTGGCGATTTCCTTGCCCGTTTTCTTGTTGATGCGCTTGTAGCCCACCGGGTCCATGCTGCGCTTGTCGAGCCAGTCGAAATCGACGCCCTGCTCGGTGCTCGCGGTGTGCAGGCCCACGGGAATGTGGACAAGGCCGAAGGTGATCGCGCCTTTCCAAAGCGTTCTGCTGCCGGTCGCCATGGGGTCTCCTGGACTGAGTGATTCAGGCGCTCGAATCTAGGCGCGCAGCGCGCCGCCGCTGGCGGACAGGCCTGCATTCGCGTGCAGGACAGCTTCTCATCCGCTTAAAAAAATGGCATGCTGCCCTTCCTTCGTTCGCCTGAGGAAATCCCATGGCTGCTCGTTCCATTGCGTCGCTGTCTCTCGGCTTCGGCTTGGTCTCGATCCCCGTGAAGCTGTATTCGGCCACCGAGAGTTCGTCGACGGTCCGCTTCAACCTCCTGTCGAAGGACGGTTCGCGCCTGAAGCAGCAGTACATCTCCGAGAAAGACCAGACGGTCGTGCCGCGCTCCGAAATGGTCAAGGGCTACGAGTTCGAGAAGGACCGCTACGTCATCTTCGCGCCCGAGGAGCTCAAGGCGCTGGAGGAGGGCGGCAGCCATGTGATCGACATCGTGTCCTTCATCCCCGAGAAGGCAGTGGACCCGCTCTACTTCGACAAGGCCTACTTCCTTGCGCCCGACAAGCGCGGCGGCAAGCCCTACAACCTGCTGAAGGCCGCGATGCAGGAGAGCGGGCGCTGTGCGCTCGCCCGCTGGGCCTGGAAGTCCAAGCAGTACGTGGTGCAGGTGCGTGCCAACGACGACGGCCTGGTGCTCCAGCAGCTGCTCTTCGCCGACGAGGTCCGGTCGATGAAAGACCTGGACATCGAGCAGCTCGCGCCGCCGTCCCCCGCCGAGCTGAAGCTGGCGCTGCAGCTCATCGAACAGATCTCGGCCGACGACTACGAACCCACGCTGTTCGAGGACGAAGAGAAGAAGCGCGTGCTGGCCGCGATCGACGCCAAGATCGCCGGCGAGGAAGTGGTGGCGGTCGAGCATCCGGAAGATGCGGGCGGCGGCCAGGTGATCGACCTCACCGAAATGCTGCGCGCGAGCCTCGGCCGTGCCGCCAAGACGGGCGCCAAGCAGCCCGCTGCCGTCGAAAGCAAGGGCGCGAAGCGAGCCCCCAGGACGGCGAAGGTGGCCGAGGCCGCACCGCCGGTGCGCGCGCGCATGAAGAAGTGACGAACGCGCCGGTCGAGAGCACGCACCCCTACACCCTGCGCAGCGTCCGGCAGATGCTGGGCCTGACCCGGCATGCCATCTCGAAGCTGATCGAGCTCGGCTTCGTCGATCCCTCGCGCGGACCCGGGCGCGCCTACCGCTTTTCGTTCCGCGACGTCGTGCTGCTGCGATCGGCCCACGATCTGCGCGTGGCGCGCATTCCCACGCGGCAGATCCTGCGCTCGCTGCGGCGGCTGCGCGAAACGCTGCCGCCCGAAGTGCCGGTGAGCGGGCTGCGCATCACGGCGGCCGGCGACCGCATCACCGTGCGCGCGGAGGACACGCAATGGGAGCCGGACACCGGCCAGCTGGTGATGGACTTCAGCGTGGCGCCGGCGACCGGCTCGGTGAGCTTCATCTCCCAGCGCCCGGCCAGTGCGACGGCGGCGCCCGAGTCCGACGACCTCGAAGACCTGTTCGAGACCGCGGAAGAACTGGAGGCCTCCGACCCGGTCGCCGCGGAAGACACCTACCGGCTCATCCTCGAACAGGACCCGGCCCACGCCCACGCCTACCTCAACCTGGGCTTCATGCTGTGCGAAGCCGGCCGATGCGGCGAGGCCGTGACGCTCTATGACGAAGGCATCGAGCACTGCCCCGACGATCCGTTGATGCACTACAACCGCGCCGTCGCGCTCGAAGACCTGGGCCGCGTGGCGGAAGCGCTCGCGAGCTACGAGGCATGCCTGCGGCTGCAACCCGACTTCGCCGACGCGCACCAGAACGCCGCGCTGCTCTATGCCCAGGCCGGACAGAAGCAGATGGCCATCCGCCACTTCAGCGCCTTCCGGCGGCTGCAGCCGCGCGCCTGACCGGCGCCGACCGCGATGGCTTCCCGCGCCGACCCGCTCAAGAAATACAAGGCGAAGCGCAACTTCGCGGTCACGCCCGAGCCCGCGGAGGGCGGCGCCGAAAGCACCCATGCGCGGCAGTTCGTGGTGCAGAAGCATTGGGCGACGCGCCTGCACTACGACTTCCGGATCGAACTCGACGGCGCGATGAAAAGCTGGGCCGTGCCCAAGGGCCCGACCTACGACCGGCATGTGAAGCGCATGGCCGTGCACGTCGAGGACCACCCGATCTCATACAACAGCTTCGAAGGCACGATCCCGCCCAAGCAGTACGGCGCCGGCAAGGTCGTCATCTGGGACAAGGGCACCTGGACGCCGATCGGCGACCCGCACGAGGGCTATCGCAAAGGCGACCTGAAGTTCGAGCTGCACGGCTACAAGCTGCGCGGCAAGTGGGTGCTGGTGCGCATCAAGAGCAAGGGTGAGAAGCAGGACGCCTGGCTGCTCATCAAGGAACGCGACGGCTACGAACGGCCGTCGACCGAGTTCAGCGTGGTCGACGAGTTTCCGGACAGCGTGGCCGGCCTGCCCATGCCGGAGGTGGAGACCGCCGCTTCGCCCGCGCCCACGCCCACCCCGGCGAAGAAGCGCGCCCGTGCGCGCGCTGCGGCCGGCATGCCGGCAGCCGCAGTCAAGGCAGAGATGCCGCCCAAGCTCGCACCGCTGCTCGCCACGCTGGTCGATGCGCCGCCGAGCCGGTCGAGCGAATGGATCTACGAGATCAAGTTCGACGGCTACCGCATGCTCGCGCGCATCGATGCGGCCGAGGGCGTGCGGCTCATCACGCGCAACGGCCACGACTGGAGCAGCCGCATGCCGCACCTGGTGCAGGCGCTGGAAGGCATGAAGCTCAGGCCCGGCTGGCTCGACGGCGAGATCGTGGTGCTCGGCGAATCCGGCCGGACCGACTTCCAGTCGCTGCAGAACGCCTTCGAGAGCACGCGGACGCAAGGCATCGTGTTCTTCCTGTTCGACGTGCCCTACTACGACGGCCACGACCTGCGCGGTGTGCCGCTGGTCGAGCGGCGCGAGTTCCTGCGCACGCTGCTCGCCAAGGCGCCGGCCGCCATCCGCTTCAGCGAGGCCTTCGATGCACAGCCGAAGGACATCGTCGCATCGGCCTGCGAGCTCGGGCTCGAAGGCGTCATCGGCAAGCGCAAGAACAGCGGCTACGGCTCGCGCCGCTCGGCCGACTGGATCAAGCTCAAGTGCAACCGGCGGCAGGAGTTCGTCATCGGCGGCTACACCGATCCGAAAGGCTCGCGCATCGGCATCGGCGCGCTCTTGCTAGGCGTGCACGACGACAAGGGCGAGCTGCTGTACGCCGGCAAGGTCGGCACCGGCTTCAACGACCGCTCGCTCGCCGACATGCACAAGCGGCTGCAAAAGATCGCCATCGACCAGCGCCCCTTCAAGAACCCCACCGAAGACGAACGCAGCGCGCACTGGGTCAAGCCCACCCTGGTGGCGGAGGTGACGTATTCGGAATGGACGACCGGCGGCCACATTCGCCACGGCGTGTTTCACGCGCTGCGCGCCGACAAGCCGGCCAAGGCCATCGTGCGCGAGAAGCCCGTGCACCTCAAGCCCGCCGACACCGGGCAGGCCGTCATGCACAAGCTGCCGCCGAAGCTCAAGGTCAGCAACCCCGAGCGCGTGATCGACCCGTCCACCGGCGTGACCAAGGTCGAGCTGGTGCGCTTCTACGGCCTGATCGCGCCGCTGATGATGGAGCACCTCAAGGGCCGGCCGGTGTCGCTGGTGCGCGCGCCCAGCGGCATCAAGGGCGAGCTGTTCTTCCAGAAGCACCTGGACAAGGGCAGCATGGAAGGCATCCGCCAACTCGACCCCGCCATTTGGCCGGACCACGAGCAGATGATCGAAGTCGCGAGCCCCGAGGGGCTGCTCTCGGCCGCGCAGATGAACGTCATCGAGTTCCACACCTGGAACGCGGTGAAGACATCGACCGGCAAGCCCGACCGCATGACCTTCGACATCGACCCGGGCGAGGGCGTCGACTGGCCGGCGGTCCAGCGCGGCACCGAGGTCGTGCGCCTGTTCCTCAACGAGCTGGGCCTGGTGTCCTTCTGCAAGACCAGCGGCGGCAAGGGGCTGCACGTGGTGGTGCCGCTGCGCAAGCACTACGACTGGGACACCGTGAAAGACTTTTCGGAGGCCATCGTGATCCACCTGGCCCGCACGCTGCCGAAGATGTTCGTCGCCAAGAGCGGCCCGCGCAATCGCGTCGGCAAGATCTTCATCGACTACCTGCGCAACGGCTTCGGCGCGACGACCGTGTGCGCCTGGTCTGCGCGTGCGCGGCCCGGGCTGGGCGTGTCGGTGCCCATCGAGTGGGCGGAGCTGCAAGCGCTGGCGAGCGGCGCGCAATGGACGGTGCAGAGCATCCACACGCGGCTGGACAAGGGGAACGACCCGTGGAAGGACTATGCGAAGTCGGCGCAGGCGATCACGGCGGCGATGAAGCGGATGGGCTTTCGGAGCTAAGGTCGGCCGCGGGCGGCTCGGCATCCCGCAGCCAGTTGTCGAGCAGGGTGTAGGACACGGCCAGCATGACCGGCCCCACGAAGATGCCGACCAGCCCGAAGCCGAGCAGCCCGCCGATGACGCCCGCGAAGATCAGCACCAGCGGCAGGTCGGCGCCGCGCCGGATCAGCATCGGGCGAAGAAAGTTGTCCATCGTGCCGACGATCACCGTCCACACCAGCAGGAAGATGCCCCAGCCTGTCGCGCCGCTCCAGAAAACCCAGATCACCGCCGGCGCCAGCACCAGCGTCGGCCCGACCTGCACGATGCACAGCATGAACATCACGGCCGTGAGCAGGGCCGCGAATGGCACGCCGGCGATCGCGAGACCGATGCCGCCCATCACGGCCTGGATGATCGCCGTCACGCCCACCCCCAGCGCCACGCCGCGGATCGCCTTGCCGGCCAGCACGACAGCGTCTTCCCCGCGCTGCCCGCCGAGCTTGCGGCCGAAGCGCCGGACCACCGCCGCCGCCGATTCGCCGCCTGCGTACATCAGGCCGGCGATGGCGACCGTGAGCAGGAACTGCAAGGTCAGCGCACCCACGACGCCGACCTGCGAGAACAGCCATGCCGTGACCTGCCGGATGTAGGGCGTGACCTTCGCCTCCAGCCCCGCGACGCCCGATGCCACGAGCTCGTTCCAGGCCACCGTCAGCCGGGGCCCGACGATGGGCAGGCTCGCCACCCAGCCGGGCAACTGAGGCGGGCCCCGACTGATCAGCAACCGGATCCATGCGACGACTTCTTCCGCATTGGCGGCGATGGTCGAGATCGCCAAGGTGAGCGGCAGCACGAACAGCAGCATCAGGATCAGCACCATCGCGAGCACCGCCAGGCTGCGGCGCTTCCACAGCCGGGCCTGGATCCAGAGGAAGGCCGGCCAGGTCGCCACGACAACCATCGCGGCCCAGATCGTCGCACCCAGGAAGGGGCGAAGGATCCAGAGCGAGGAGCCGATGAGCAGCACCAGGGTGAGGACGCCGAAGGTGGTCTTGGCGAGGTCGGGGCGGGGGTCGGACATGGTGAGAGGAGGCTGGGTGAGGTGTATCGGAGTGTCCTCGAACGGGCACTCAGGCGTGAGGACCGATGGGCGCGCCTCCCCAATCGAGTCGTTGTCGGATCGACGCCCGATCAACAGAATTCCGCATCGACGTTTGTTGATCGCAGTGCCCGGCGTTCATGACCATGACCCGGATCCACTGAATCCTTAACTGTGAATCCAATGCAGCCGAGTAGTCAGTCATCAGCTTTGGCCATTCAGCCTATCCCATTGCGCCGGGGGAGCTATGCGAACGCCTGTCAATCAGTTAGCGTAGCAAAAAAGTTTCATAGGTTCGGCAGGCGGGCCTTCCCGGCCGCCTCTCAGGAGGGGTTGATGCAGGTCGTCGGGCTTCGGCAATGGACATTGAGCGCGCGTCTGGAAGGCGACACACTCGAGTTCACCCTGGGTGACGGCCGCCGGCTGGCTTGGCGTTCGCGGCGGCCAGCGGATCTGATCGAAGCGGCGAAGGGCCCCGTGGCGGCGTCCTCTCTTCTCGGGGAGGAATTGGCCGGCCACCTCGCCCGGAGCACACCGCGAATCCTGAACATTCAACTTGAAGAGTCGCTCGATGACATCGCCTGGGAGCAACTCCGCCTGGGAGCAACCTGCATGGCCGAGCACTTCGCTCTGGCCCGCCAGCCGGTCAGCGGCACCGAACTGATGCCCTCTACCGAAGAGGCATTGGCACAGGCGCTTGCGGTCACCGTGGTGCATGGTGAACCTTCGACCTCACTTTCTGGTGCGTGCAACGTTTCCATCAATGCCCATGAGCAACCGGAGTTTCGACGTGCAGTGTCTACAGCTCACGTTGTCGTACTCAAGGACGTGAGCCTGTCTCTCCTGATGGAGCGGGCAGCCCTGCCGCAAAGCGCACATCTCCTGGTTCTGCATTCGCCGCGGTTGTTCTCGAAACTGGCTGACGCACTCGACAACGGCGCGTCGGTGTTGGCCCTGGCGCACGACGATGACCTGAGCGGGAAGACTTTGAACTCGCTGACTTCTCAGCTCGACGGCGGCGCGACTGTCGGTGAAGCTGTCCGCTCGCTGCATCGCCGCGCCGCGCCCGCCCGATTCGACGCACGCCTCTATGGGGATGCGGGGATGCGCTTCGTGCGCCTGCGCACGCCGACCTCGCGCCGCCAAGTCACGAGCCTGTCCTTCGATATCGTCGGCTCAACCGCGCTGCTGCAGCGACTCGGGGACGAAGCCTACGCCGAGATGCTGCCCAGATTGCATGCACGCTGCACAGAAGTTGTGCGCCGGCACGGGGGGCGGCCCGACGATCCGCAAGGCGATGACGGCGTCATGTGCTACTTCGGCTACCCCTCGGCCGTTGAAGATGCGGCAGTTCATTCAGTCGAGGCCGGCTTGGAGATTGTTCGCACGGCCTCCGAACTGGATGTGCCCGTGCGCGTGGGCATTGCGACCGGGCTTGTCGCGATCAATGCCGATCAGCCGATTGGTCTGGCGATCCACCTGGCCGCCCGCCTCCAGCAAGTGACGGCCCCCGGCACGGTCTTGACTTCGGAGTCCACGCGGCGCCTCGTCGACCACGCGTTCGACCTCCAGGCGCTTTCCGCTCAACCCAAGCTGAAGGGCATTGATGCGGCGGAAGCCCTTTATCTCGTGCTCGGACCCAGCCAGAACGCAATGGTGCACCGGCTCGAGCGCCAGCCCTGGCTCACCCCCTTGGTCGGGCGAGAGGATGAACTCGCTCGCTTGAATGCGTGCTTGCGCCGGACACGCGTGGGCGAGTGCCTGCTCGCCGTCGTGCGCGGCGATGCGGGAATGGGCAAGTCCCGCCTGGTGCAGGAGTTTCGCCGTCAGGCGGCGCAAGCCAGCATGAAAGTGCTGGAGTGCCACTGCCGGCCCGAGGCCAGCGCCAGCCCGTTCCTGACCTTGGCCGAAGCGTTGCGAAGGTGGCTCGACATTGACGTGGACGATCCAGATGCGGAGGCGATGCACAAGCTGGCCGCTGCCATGCCCGTGGAGGCGCGGGAAGGCGAGCCGCTCGCGCTGATGGCAGCTCTGCTCGGGCTGGCTCCCCAGCCTTCGCATTCATCGCCAAGCAGCCTGCGTCAGCGCCTGTTGGTCCTGCTGCTGGACTGGTTCGGGGCCATTGCCAAGGATCGCCCTTGTGGCTTGATCGTCGAGGATTGGCATTGGGTCGACCCATCGATGCGTGAGTTTGTCGAGCATCTCATCGAGCGGCGAGGCGGTCCTGGTCTGCTGGTGGTGCTCACGATCCGCAGCGAGGCCGCGGCAACATGCACAACGCCCAAACCCCATGAGCTCATCGAGCTGGCGGGGTTGTCGCCCGAGGCTGCCCGCGAGATGGTGAGGCAGGTGTGTGCGGCCGCGCCGCTGCCGGTCGGGCTGGTCAGGACGCTGGCGGACCGCGGTGACGGTGTCCCGCTCTTCCTGGAGGAGGCGGCGCGGATGGCATTGGAAATGGGCGTCGACCGGATGGAAGCGGAAGTGGCTGCGCTCGAAACGGTGCCTGCGTCACTGCAAGATCTGCTCATGGCGCGGCTCGACCGCCTGGGGCCTGCCAAGGAGGTTGCCCAGGTCGCGGCCGTGCTGGGGCGAGATTTTTCGCGCGCCCTGCTGAGCGCTCTGCTGGACACCACTGCTTTTGCCCTCGACGACGCTGCACTGGGCGAACGGCTGGCCGAGCTGGTGGACTCGGGCCTCATCCGTGCGCAAGGCGGAGACATGTACACGTTCAAGCATGCGCTCGTCCGTGACGCCGCTTACGCTTCGCTGTGGACGCGGGATCGTCACACGCTGCACGCGCGCACAGTGGCGTTGCTTCAGGAAAAGTGGCCGGCGTTGGCTGCCGTACAGCCAGAACTGCTGGCGCTGCACTTCACCGAGGCCGGCTTGTACAGCCAAGCCTTGGTTCAATGGGAGCTTGCGGCCAGGAATGCCACGGCCCGGTCGGCAGAACTCGAGGCCATCAGCCATCTGCGCCGTGCGCTGGCGGTGTTGGCACGCCTGGATCCGGACGTCGAGCGCGACGGGACAGCCTTGCGCCTGCAACTGCTGTTGGCTGCGCGGCTCATCGCCACCGAGGGCTACGGCGCAGATGCCGTCCTGCAGGCCTATCTGGAGGCGCAGCGCCTTTGCGACCAGATCGGCGACGACACCGCGCGCTTCAAGGTCGAGATGGGCCTGGAAGCCTACCGCTTCATGCGCGCCGACTTCGGCCCGGCACTCGAGCATGGGCGGCGAGCCGCCGCCATCGCGGCACGATCGAGCGACACCAAGCAACGCCTCCACGCGCACTGGGGCCTGGCCTGCACGCTGTTCCACCAAGGAGACCTTCGCGCCACCATGCGCGAGATGGAAATCGGCTTGTCTCTGTACACGCCGGCGCTGCATGCGCTCTTCGGGGTGCAGGACCCAGGCGTCATGTGCCTGGCCTATTCGTCCTGGGGATTGTGGGAGTTGGGCCGGCCCGACTCTGCGCTCGCCCGCATCAATCAGGCAGTGGCGATGGCCGAGGAGTTCAAGCACAAGTTCAGCCAGGCGGTTGCCCTCGCCTATGGCGTGAGCATTCTTCTGCTGCGCGGAGAGACCGATGCAGCCCTGGTGCGTGCCGAGTCCTGCATTCGCGTATGCGAAGAGGCCGGGTTCCCGGTGTGGCTGGCCATCACTCGCTGCATGCGAGGCCGGATCCTTTGCGAGCGAGGGGACTTCGAAGTCGGATTGAGCGAAATGCGCGCGGGCTATGCGTTGTGGCTGTCGACCGGCGCGATGGTTTCGCGCCCCCTGTATCTCGCGCTCCAGGCCGAGGGCCTGATGCTCGCGGGCGAATTCGAGGCCGCACAAGCATGTGCGGATGACGGCCTGGCCATCACGGCCCGCTACGGAGAGCGCCAGCTCGAAGCCGAACTGCGCCGCCTGCGCGGCGAACTGGCGCTGCGCCGCAACGACATCGCAGAAGCCGAAGCGTGCCTGCGCGGCGCCTACGCTCTGGCGATCAGGCAGCACCGGCTGGGCTTTGCACTGCGCAGTGCCACGTCCCTGGCGCGACTGTGGTCCGCCGATGGCCGGCGCACCAAGGCGCTCGGCATGCTCCAGCCATTGGTGGCGCGCTGGAGCGAGGGCCGCACGACGCGCGATGTGCGCGCTGCGCTGGCGCTGTGCGAGTCGTTGCAATGATGTCGTCCAACGGAGGAGCTTCAGCCATGGAAAGCCCGCTTACTGATCCACCCCTGAAGGCCTTCACGCAAGCATCCGGCGATGATGCGCGCAATCGACTTCTGCGCGAATGGATCAGCGACGATGCAGATCGAGCGCTGCTTTTCAAGCTGATCAACGACCGGGGAGGCGAACTTGTGTTTCCGAGCCGGGACGCCGGCCCGCGCGACTGCGACTGCTGGGGTCTCGAAACACCGCGGCCGCAGCCTGTGCTTGTCCACAAGCCGGTTTGCCTTGTCACCGATCGATCGCTGATCGAGGAGATGCTTCTCAACAAGGAAGGGAAGTACTCCAATCGCGTGTACGCGGAACTGGGCGGAGGCAACTTCATGCTGGCTCTCGATCCGCGGGCCACCGACGGGCATCGAGCGCAGCGCGAGGCCTATCACCACTGCTTCTCATACGCGGATTCGACGATCGCCAAGCTCAGCCACTTCGCCTGCGAAGCGGCAGCGATCATGTCGCTGAGGGCGCCGGAGTTCGATCTCGCCTTGTTTGCCGAGCAGGCAGCGCTGCGCTTCTGCCAGAAGCTCATGGGTTACGCGTTGACGGACTACCGCCTGCTCGAAACGGCCATGCGCGCAGGCTACCGGGCGCTCGTTTACCAGGTGCTGGGCCGCCATTTCGTGACCGATCCGACCGCCATCCCCGCAGGCAAGATGGAGATGGGCCGGCTGCTGAGACGCACCAGCGAGCTCATCGATGCCTACGCCGTGGACGACGAGGATGCGCTCAAGGGCACCAAGGACCGGGCCGTGCCGGACGGCTTCGCGCCTGTGATGTCGTGCCTTGGCAAGCTCCCCGGTGACCTGAACGGCGAGCATCGCGCCATCATCGCCGCCGGCGCTGCCCTTGGCACCGTCGGCAACGTGCAAGCTGCGGCCTGTATTGCCGTGCAGTCCTTCTTTCGCTCTGATGACCTGTTCAACAAGGCGCGCGCGCTCGCCCAGAGCGATGGCAACGACAGGGAGACCCTCAACTTCAGCGGTTGGCAGAAGCTCATCCAGGACTCGCTGCGCGAGAACCCTCCGATCCCATTCCTGCCACGGCTCGAGATCGACGAACAGGGGAACGCCACGCGGGAGTTCCTGCTGGCGCTGGGCGGTGGAACGCAGGGGAATGGCTCCAATGGCGGCGACGATCCGCTGATCTGGGGATTGCCGTTGCAGGCATCCCATTGGTGCGCCGGCCAGGCGCTGGCGTGGCCGCTCATCGTCGAGATCGTGCGGCAGGTGATGCGCCTGCCCGCGTTGGAGGAGCGCCTGGACCCCGAGGATGCGACCGTCATCGGCCTCAAGAAGCGCTGGGGCTTCGCGTGCGAGAGCTACCCGCTGACGCACCGGCGGGACCGCCGCGTCGCCCAGGCCAGCCTGAACGTGGCCATGCGGCTGAAGTCACCGGTCAAGGACAATGCGGACCGCGCGCGCGAAGTCATCCGGTCCGGCGCGCCGCGCATCGAGGAGGCGCTGCGCGATGCCCGTCATGTGCACTTCGCCTGGTTCGAGCTCATCGAGAGCGACACGGTCCTGGTGCTGCACACGGTCTACGACGGGCCCTTCTCGGCCTACATCCAGGACTTCGCGTTGAAGGTCGGCGATTTGTTCGACGCGCTCTTCGAGTGCATCGAGAACCCGCCGCCGATGCCGGTGGACAAGTTTCCCAACGACTTCGTCGCGCACATCCAGCGCCACGACCGCGCGCCGGCGATGGGCTACTTCTTCAGCGCCTACCCGCACAGCGAGGTGGCACACATCCTGCGCAACGAGACGAACGACGGGGTGCGGCCATGAACACGCCATTCGCCAACGTGCAGCGCATCGTGCTGGTCGGATCGCATTGGGAATGGGCCTGTCATCTGGCGCTGCGCTTCGGCGAGGAGGCAGGCGCGTGCCGTTTTCTTTCCTGCGTGCAGGATGTGGGGTGCTGTCCCACGGCGGCCGGCGCATACAGGCCGCCGGTACAGATCAGCCTGGGCTTCAGTCGCCGCGGGCTGGAGCACGTTCACGTCCCCGAGCATGTTCTGACCTGCTTCGCGCTGAAGTCGCCGGCCTTCTCGGCCGGCGCCGCCCTGCGCGCAAGCAGCCATCTGGCCTGCTCGGGTCGCAATGCGCCAGGCCACTGGGATCCGGCGTTCGGCTACAACACCCTGGACGCGGTACTCAGCTTGCACGCCACGGATCGCCAGTCGCTGGTCGACGCCTGTTGGCACATCGGGCTGCTCGCCAAGACGACCCAGGTCGAGATCGCGGACATGGTCTCGGGCAAGAGATTGCCGAAAGGGCCGGAGGGCGAAGCGCCGAATCCAAATGCCCAGTGGGTTCATTTCGGCTATCGGGACGGTCTGTCGCGTGTGGCCATCAAGGGATGGACCGAGCCGGACAGGCTCAAGCCATTCAAGCCAACCTCTGTTCATGAGCCGGGAGAGTTCCTGCTCGGCCACGCCCAGGACTCGGGTGCGAATCCCTGGATCGCCGGCCCGGGCTCGCGTGTATGGCCCGACGAGCTGCGCAGCTTCTTTCGCGACGGGAGCTTCGGCGTACTGCACCAGATCGAGCAGGACGTGCCTGCGTTCGAGGCCTTCGTGAAACGGGGCGCAAGTGCCTCTGGCATCAAGCCCCGCGATTTCAAGGCGAAGCTCTGCGGCAGGTACCCGGATGGCCGTCCGCTCGCCGAGCCGCAGACCGCCGGCCCCGAGGACGATTTCGACTATTCGCAGGACGCCCATGGCTACGGATGCCCTTTCGGTGCCCACATTCGCCGCATGAATCCGCGCAGTGACGCGCTGGCGCATGCCGCGCGCACCCGGCCCTTGTTGCGCCGAGGCATGCCCTATGGGCCGGCCTGGCGCAATGGCGAGGCGCAGGGCGTGGAACGCGGGCTGATGGCTCAATTCTTCTGCGCCAGCATCGAAGATCAGTTCGAGCATCTGGTCGGGCAATGGGCCGATCGGGTTCCGATGGGAAGCCTGGACGGCGGCGGTGCGCGCGACCCGCTGATCGGCGCGCACGAACTCGCAGATGGCGTATTCGAAATTCCGAAACCCAACACGCGGCGGCCGATCCGGGTGGACGGCTTGAGTCCCTTCACGCGCACGGCAGGTGTTGCCTACCTGTTCTACCCCAGCCTGTCGACGCTGCAGGGCATTGCTCGACAAGACCTCTGGTACGCCACCGAAGAGGACGATGAGTGATGCGGAGATGGCGAAAGAAGAAGGATCCCATCGCGCCTGGCGACGACATCTGTCCCACGCCGGCCCCTGTGGACGAGGATCCGCCGGCCGACCGATTCTGTGATCTGGTGCTCACGGGTGGCGTGGCCAGCGGCGTGGTGTATCCGTGGGCCATTGTCGAAGTGGCGCGCGCCTATCGGTTCCGCAACATCGGCGGCACCTCGGTCGGCGCGATGGCGGCCGCGCTGGCAGCAGCTGCCGAGTACGGGCGTCGAACCGGCTTCGAGTCGCCCTTCGAGGCACTGCGCCGCATCCCGGCGGCTTTGGGGGAAGTTCTGCCCGATGGCCGCACCCGGATGTTGTCGCTGTTCCAGGCGAACGCTCGCGGCAAACGGCTCGTCACTCTGTGGGGCAGACTGGGCCGCGGATGCGACGAACATGAAAGGGACCAGGAAAAGTCCGGGCTCGCGCTCATCTGGTTCTATGCGAAGGAGACGCTGCGTACCTTCGGGTTGCCCGCCATCGGGGGCGCGCTGGCGGGACTGGCATTCGCATGCCTGCCATGGTTGCTGGGTGACGCAAGCGCAGCAACGCGGCCGTCCGCTTCTGCATTCGTGCTGATGCTGTTGGGAACCCTGATCGGCGCGGTGCTAGGGCTGCTTTGGGCCGTCTGGTCCGACATTCGCCATGGCCTGATCGCCAACGGCTATGGTTTGTGCACGGGCGCGACGCTGGAAACGCCCGGGCCCGAAGGCAAGCGCCCCGGTCTCTCCGAATGGCTGCACGACGGCATACAGCTCAGCGCCGGCCTCAAGAAGAAGGACCGCCCGCTCACGTTCCGCGACCTGTGGAGCGCCCCGACCTACCCCGGCGCGCCGCCTCGCCCTTGCGGGCCGGACGAACCGCACTCCCGCCGCACCATCAACCTGCAGATGATCACGACCAACGTCACCCACGGACGGCCGTACCGCCTGCCGCTGGAGGACGCGACCAGTCGACTCTATTTCAAGCGCGAAGAACTGGCGCAGTACTTCCATGAAGACATCCTCGATGCTCTGGTGGACGCTGCTCGGCCGTACACGCCGATTTCTCTTTCGGATCCGCCTGCCGACGCAAGGACGGCAGGGTTTCTCGAGCTGCCTGGCGCCGACCTGCCTGTCGTCGTGGCAGCCAGACTGAGCTTGAGCTTTCCTCTCCTCTTTTCGGCGATTCCACTTTGGGCGGTGGACTACGAAGCACCGGACGCGGTGCGTACCCTCAAACGTTGCCAGTTCACCGATGGGGGCGCCTCATCGAACTTTCCGATCCACTTGTTCGATGCCGCGCTGCCGAGCTGGCCGACATTCGGCTTCTGGCTCGATCGCAAGGGTTCGTACCGGGCCAGCCAGGACGTGTGGTTCCCGGAACGCCTCGACGAGGGATGGGGCGATGAATGGGATCGCTTCGATCCCTTGTCCAAGGCCGACGGCGGCGGGGCTTCATCGCCCGAAGATTCGAAACTGCACACGAAGCACTTCTTTGGCTTCATCGGCGCCATCGTCAAGAGTGCGGTCGATTGGCGCGATCGCACGAGCTTCCGGCTTCCCCACGTGCGAAACCGGGTTGCCCGACTGAAACTCGGCACCGGCGAAGGCGGCCTGAACATCGGCATGTCTCGCAAGCAGATCCTTCTGATGGCGCATCGCTACGGCACCGTGGCCGGCAAGGAATTCGTGAAGCGCTTTGAAGGGCAGCGGGGATCCGCTTCGCAGGCCTGGAGCGAGCATCGCTGGGTGCGTCTGGCGCTGTTGATCGAAGGTCTGCGCGAGCGTCTGTCCGGCCTGTCCGGGAGCACGGCCTGGTCGGCATATACGGTCCCGATGGACAAGGCAATCGATCAAGCTTTCCGGAGCGATCCGATCAGGGGAAGCGCTGGAAGCAAGCCCGACAAAGAGCAAGCTGCATCGCTGACTTTTCTATTGAGCGAGCTGCAGCGGCTGGAGGGATTGCTCAAGGCGGCACCTGCGCAGTCCGTCAAGCTGGTTCCCGTGCCCGAGTTGCGAATGCGTGCGCCGCTCTGATGCGACCGCACCTGTCGCCGGACCGTTAGCCGCCCTCCGCATCTTCATGCGCGCCTCCCCAATCGAGGCGTTGTCCGACCTACGCCCGATCAACAGAATTCCGCATGGACGCTTGTTGATCGAAAGAAGGTATGCCATGGCAGCGAAGCAATCTGGGACCCGGTGCCTGTCGATAGTGCTCGTGTCCTGCACGCTATGGGCAGGGGTTGCCCCCCGCGATTCGAGTGCGGCTAGCCTGTACATCTCCCATCGCCCCCCGCCCGCCAACATCCGGCCGGTTCCCAAGCCGCCAGGCCCGTTGCACGCGGACCCTCGGGCGCCGATGCGCAATGAGTTGTCCGCCCCCTCGTGGCAGCTATCGGCGGCGGCGTTGTCAGTGCTCATCCCGAAAGAAGAGCCGCACACCTTGTCATCGAATGCGCTCATCAAGGCATTGCCGGAGCACCGCCTACTGCGGGACCCGTGGGCGCCATCGATCGCGTTCTCGCCGCCACCGAAGACGGCCGTCGAGCAACTGCTTGCGGATGGCGCCAGCGCATCGGGAGGGAATTTCTCGATCATGCACGTGACGCGAGTGGGGGATCCCGTCAGCTCGGCCATGTACAAGGTCGAAAGCCATGACTCGCCCCCGAAGTACATGAACACGGCCGTCGAGCTGGTCGCCGAAGCGAACCGCATCGGCGCGAATACCACGGCTCGCTCCGTCTATATCGTCGTCGACGGTCCAACGAAGGACCGCGACGTGCGCCATCTCGCCATGTCGCTTCGATTCGCCGATCCGCAAGTGCAGACTCCCTTGGTCGTCGCCGACGAGACGGTCCTTCGCATGACCTCGGTGCTCGGAGTGAAGGGCGTCTTGCTGCCGCTCGGCCCGGCAAGCCAGGATGGCGCCGCATTCAGGCAAGACGCCTGGTTCATCGGTGGCGGAACATCGTTGACCATGACGATCCGCAGCGCATCCAGATCGTTGACTGAACGGTTCTGCCTGATCCTCAAGCGACTCTTCGGGGGCGAGGCGGACTACGCTTCGCTCAGCATCCTGGCCATCGTTCAGCTGGCACGCCTGCAACTCACGCAAGAAACCGGGTTGACCTTGGAGGCGGTGGACAGGGAGCTGGATGTCACCGTACGGAACTCGCAAATCGCCGAACTGCCGGACGCTCCCCTGCAGATCAGCTTGGCCGCTGTTAGGTGAACCATGGACCGCCCCTCCTGCAAGATCGTGATCGGCCTTCCGTCGACGAAGGAAGAACTGGCGGCCTATGTGGCCGACCCGCGGGGCCGCGACCTGCTGAACGCGCCTGAATTCGAGCCGGACAAGTACGTGCACCAGATCATCGAACCCATGAACAGGCTGATGCCGACCTGGCGTCGATACGGCGCGCGCATCTATCCGGCCGCCAAGCTGGCCGACCTGGCGGCCGCCGTTCGCGAGGACCCCGCCGCGCCGCTGTTCCTGCTCTCCCACTGGCGGGATTTTCCAACGCCTGCGATCGAGTTCTTCGACGGCATGGCCGCGATCGATGATGTTGCGTCGGCGTTCCCTGCCGACTTCGAAGGCGTGATCGACCTTTGCATCTGCAGGTCGATCGAACTCTCGAAGCGCATCAAGAGCCGCTGCCAGCGGTCGACGGTCAAGTGGGTCAACGTGGGGGCGACGCCTGCCGTCTGGTTCCACATCCTGACGCTTGCACTTCGGCTCATGCACGACCAGAAGATCGACTACCTGTACGGCGTGGATCAGTCGCTAAGGAGATTCCGGGATGGCCAATGAAAACTCGCTGGAACGATCGCTCTCGACCTTTGTCGAGGCTACGGGCGTCCGAAGCGACGGTGTGATCCGGATGGGCTCCGGATCGCGCTCCAAGATTGCCGAGCCGTCTGCGGAGCAGCGCAACAGGTTGCTTGCCGACCTGGCGCGTGCGGGCGCCGGCTCGCGCACCATCGTGTGGGTCTGGGTCGCTCTCATCGTGGCACTCTTCGCATTGGCCGCCGGGTTTGCGATCTACCACCGCGACGAAGTCAGGATCGTTGCCGGTTCGATCCTCGGCGGATCAGGGATCATGGTCGTGCTCTTGACGCAGGTTCGCAGCGTGCACAAGAAGCTGGTCGCGACGCAGATTCTCCTGGCGCTGCTGCCGAACCTCCCGCCGGAGCAGTGGGTCAAGTCCGCCATGGTGCTGCTGAACGAGATATTGAAGACTTCGCCGGGGTCGCGGACTGCGCTATAGGAGAGTGTTGGTTGCGCTGTGCCGACGCCTTTCGCGTCCTCCCATTTGATGACGCTATGCAGCGTGCACCTGGCCGATAACTGTTGGCCGCAGAGGCACGAGGTGAGACACTCGCGCGTCGCTGGCCTTGACTGAAGGAAAAGCCCATGGAACTGGATCCGCTGCGCTCTATCGCCCTCGTCCTGCTGGTCTCCGGCATCGTGGGTGGCTTGGTCAATGCCATCATCACCGATCCCGCGCAGGAGACGCGACTGCCTTGGTGGCAGCACACGCTGGTCGGTGTCGCCGCCTCGTTCATGGTCCCGCTGTTCCTGAACATGATCTCGGGGGAGCTCATCGACAAGATCATCGAGGGCAAAAACTCGAAGCTGTTCGTACTGGCCGGGTTCTGCCTCGTGGCCGCCATCTCGTCCAGGGCTTTCATCCGAACGATCTCGGATCGGCTGCTGCAGGAGGTACGCACGGTCAAGCAAGAGGTGGCAGTTGCGAGCGCCAAGGCGGACGACGCGGCCGTCAAAGCGGACGACGCCGTCGTGAAGGCCGACGCCGCGAAGGTTCAGGCCACGACCGCTGCGGCCGACGCGACCGAAGCGCAGCAGGTCGTTGCGCCGCTGGTCGAGGGCGAGGTCGTCGAAGAACCCAAGCCCGGCTTGCTCGGCGACGGTTTCGAATCGATCAAGCCCATGCCGGCAGACGAGCGCGCCGTCATGAAAGCCATGCAGGGGTCGCGCTTCGTGCTGCGCTCACTGGCGGGCATCGCGAAGGAAGCCGGGCTCGACGAGGCGCGCGCGAACGAGGTGCTCACCTCGCTTATCGCCAAGGGGCTGATCGGCCAGCCCATGAACAAGAGCCAGCAGCCACGCTGGTACCTCACGACGAGCGGGCGGTTGCTGAAGCTGGCCGAGTAACGCGCATCGGAGATTGGGAGTAGGCCTTTTGGTTGATGCAAGAGGGGCTTTCTGCGTCCAACATCGGGCCCCATGGGCCACGTCATGAAGAGTCTGACCGAAGCCGAGATCGTCGCGGTCTCCAAAGAACTGCTGAAAGGCTTCAGCGCCGAGTATCAGCTCGCCCACTTGATTGCGACGGCGGCCGACTTGAGTCTTGCCAACGATATCGGAGCCGGGCTGCCGCTGAGCGATACAGCGGCCAGGATCATCAAGGCAACCGAAGACAGGGGTGTCACGGAACTCCTGCTGCGTGAAGCTGCTTTGCAGCGGCCCCATAACAAGACGATCCAGGCACTCGCCGCACGCTATGGGCTCGCGGCCACGGTGTCCAGCGTGAGCGTCCTCCTCCAGGACGGCGGCTTGGTCAGAGCAGCGCCGGCAGAGCGCGATACCTACGAGGCCGTGCTGCTGACGATGGCCGGCAGCGCAAAGCCCGGCGACTGGCGACGGCGAATGGCCGACAGAGAGGCGGCGGTCTGCCAGATCCTTTTCCGTGGTGATGCGATCGGCACAGGTTTTCTCGTCGCGACGGACTGCGTCATGAGCAACTGGCATGTCTTCGAGAGCGCGCCGGGCTCTGGAAAGCTCGCGGCATTGGAGGACTATTCGGTCCGCTTCGACTATCGCGCGGCCGAAGGCGAGGCCCCGGCTTCGAGCGGCACGACCGCCGCGATCGACGCCCAAGCCGGCTACCTCGCGAAGAGCGACAAGACCGTGCTGGACTACGTGCTCGTCAAGTTGACGACACCGGCGGGTGAAGATGTCGTCGGTGCTGCCGGGCAGAAACGCGGCTGGCTGAAACCATCGTCGCGCACGTTGCAAGCTCTCGAGCCGGTGCTGGTCCTGCAGCATCCCAAGGGGCGCACGCTGGAACTGGCGATCGGGCCGGTCACGGGCTGGGTCGAAAATCGAACGAACAAGATCTACCTGCATTGGGCGAATACCGACGAAGGCTCGTCGGGCTCACCGTGCTTCACCGCCCAGTGGGAACTGGCCGCACTTCACCATCGCGCCGATCCAGCAGGTGGAAGCCGGGCCAACCGCGCCATCGCGATGCCGGCGATTCTGGCGGACCTCGACCCGTCTCTGCTCCCCGAGGTGGATTGAATGGGCGTGGGCAACATCCTCCTGCCGCTGCAACGGCGCTATGTGCTGGTGACCGACCTCATGACCTTCGCCTTGAGCGGCGACGTGCCGGCGATGCTGGCCGCCCTCGGACCGCCGCTCAGCGCATTCACCGGCTGGGAGCCTTCGCTGGACAAGCTGTCGGAGAACGTCCAGCGCCTGCTCGCCTTTGCCGAATCCCAGGGCCATGTCGATGCCCTGGAGAATGCGATCCGTGCAGCGACCGGCATCCCCAGCCAGCCTCGGGAGGTGCTGCCCGGCGCCGCCGCGCCGCGCGCCGAGGACGTCGCCATCGACCAGGCGTTGAAGAACGATCTGGTTGCAGTCCTGAAAGCATTCGTGACGGATTCCGCCGAACTGAAACAACGAGCGCAACGCGCCTTCGGCAACGACGTGGTGGCGGATCGCGTCGCATGGAATGAACCCATCGAAAAAGTCAGGTACCAGCTTGTCATGGAGGCCACCACCGAAGGCACGCTGTGGCGGCTGGTCGCCGGAATGTACGAACAGAAGCCGACCAACCAGGCGGTCATCAGGTTCGTGCGCGAAAGATTCCCCATGCTGTACCAGGATCCGGTCGTGCGCCGCACCGCGGTGAAATGGGCCGTCAACGGTTCCATTTTCGAATCGCTGCTGGTTGGGCGACGCGCGCCCATGGTCGACAGGCTGCCGGTTCGCAAGGTGCTGTCCGGGCTCTTCAAAGACCCGGAAAGTGCACCGTCGGTACTGACGGTCGATGGTCCGGCAAGATCGGGCAAGAGCTATCTCGCATCGTTGATCGAGTTCCTCGTCGATGCCGGCAGCCGCGGTCATCCGCAGACGCTCCCGCACACGCGCGGCCAGCACCGCTACGCATTGCTGCGCCCGCTGCAGCTGGGCGGCCTGCACTCGGTGAGCGAGGTCGCGAAGGATCTCTTCAGCCAACTCGGATGGATGAATTTTCTTCCCGCGCAGCAGAAGAGCGACGATGGCTGGGCCCAGGAAGTGCTTTTCGAGTTGCGCAATCAACTCGTGCTGACCGACGACATCGTCTGGGTGGTCGCAGACCGCTACTGGGGCTTCCCGCAGGACAAGCCGATCGTCGACTTCATCGTCGGCCTCGTGCGCGAAGCCACCCTGATGGCGGGCCGCGACAAGTTGCGCCTCATGCTGATCGACTTTCCGAAAGAGCCGCTGGATCGCTTCATCCTCGACAACGGCGCCGTTGAAGCGCAATTCGAGCCGCTGCAGATCAATTGGCTGACGCCAGCCGACGTGCAAGACTTTTGCGACGCCATCGCGGGCGTACTGCCCGCCAATCCACCGCTCCAGGCCGCGAGCTTGTTCAGCGCAGTGGAAGCGAAGGTCGATCAGACGCGATCGGGTGCCGAGCTGCAACGCTCCTGGTGCACTGCGCTGAAGCAGGAACTGGCGCCTTACTGGTAGGGGACGTCGCGTGGATCTGCCCAAATTCGACCCCGAATTCGCAGCGCTGTCGCCGCCGACGCAGGGCTACCTGCTGGGCGCCGCGCTGGTGAGCCGATTTCGGCCCGAGCGCCTCACGCCGCTCGACCCGTCGGCACTGACCGTCATTGCCCCGTCGGACAAGGATCGCAGCGCCGGGCTGTCGTATGTCATACGGAATTCGCGTGCCTGCGAACTGGAAGATCCGGCCCAGTTCTCCTTGACGCTCGACGACGACCTGCGGCGCCAGGTGCTCGACGGCATGGGCAGCCTCGATGCCATCCAGGCGGCGCTGCGAAACCTGCCGATAGAGAACGCGAGCGAGGAGCCGCTGATGGCCTTCTTCGACGCTGACCGCGCCGCGGAGACCCTCTCGCTGGCCGAGTTGTCGACGCGTCGCCAGGGCCTCGTCTGGCTGCGCTCCTACCTGGACAACGACGAGAGATTGCACGAACTCGACCGGCACATCGAGCGCGTGGCGCTCGTGGCGCCGCTGCAGCGGCTTGCTGGCGATGCCTTCGTCGGCCGCACCGAGGAACTGCGCTTCCTTCGCCGCTTCGTCGGCGTTCTGCCGGAGGAGCGCGCGGACCAGACTTTCGTCCGCCGGCTCGGCGCGGCGGTGGGCAGCGCGATCGGCGGGGTGTCGGACTGGGTGACGACGATCTTTCGCGACAGCGACGTGATGCTGGTCACTGCGCCGGGCGGGATGGGAAAGAGCGCATTGCTGGCCGAGCTCGTCTTGGAGCACTGCAATGCGCCACCGGAATTCCGGACGCCCTTCGTCTATCTGGATTTCGACAGGCCTTCATTGATATCGCGCGACCTGCAGGTGTTTCTCGAAGAGATCGGCCGCCAGATATCCATCCAGACCGGCATTGCCATCACCGCCACCGGCGCCGGGGCGTTCAACCCTGGGGCTGGTTTCGTACCGGCTGCCGCGCAGGCGTTGGAGGCGATCGAAGCCTCGGATGTGGACCGCGCGTACTTCCTCGGGCGGCAAGGCGACGCCTACGTCGATAGCCTTGCGGAAGCGCTCCGGGCTTCGTCGTTTGCCGGCAAGCCGCTCTTGCTTGTCTTCGACACGCTGGAGCGCGTCTTCCGGCGAGGTCGCCATTGGGTGGCAGCGCTGGACGATCTGATCGGCAGCCTCAGGTCCGCCGGCATCGATGTTCGTGTCGTCGCGGCCGGGCGTGCGTTTCTCGCCGAGCAGCAGGCCAACAATTCCCTCGGTTCGCGTGCGCTGCGCTGGCGCGAGCACGCATTGCGCGAACTGCCGACGGACATGGCCGAGGCTTTGCTGAAGCGCAAGGGGGTACCGCCCGATCAGGCGGCCCTGGTCGTCCAGCAGATCGGCGGGGTGCCGTTGAGCCTTCATCTGGCCGCCGACTTCTTGCGCAAGCCGAAGAGCGACGCCGCTGCGCTGGGTGGGCTGACGCGATCGTGGCTGTTCAAGCGGCGCCTGGGGAACGCCGTGATCCAGGGCAACCTTTACCAGCGCATCCTGACCCATATCGAGGACGAAAAGGTGCAGCAGCTGGCCTGCCCGGGATTGATCCTGCGAGAAGTAACGCCGCGGCTGATCATGGAGGTCTTGGCAGAGCCGTGCGGGCTGGGCGTCATCTCCGAAGACCAGGCGCGCCACCTGTTCGCGGAACTGGCAAAGGAGTTCACGCTTGTCGACGAGGTCGGCAAGGATCGCCTGAAGCATCGCAGCGACGTGCGCCAGGTCATGCTGAGCCAGATGCTGACCCGGGACGCCGACCGTGCGAGGCGTATCAGCGAAGCGGCGGTCCGCTACTTCGACGGGTTTACGGACCCGAAGAGCATTGCCGAAGGCCTCTACCATCGAATGCTGCTCGATGAAGATCGCAACCTGATCGAGCAGCGATGGGTCGACGGCGTCGAGGACTATCTTGGCGAGGAGATCGTCGACGAGATACCGTCGATTCCCATGCGGGTTTACGCGGCCGGCAAGTTGAACCTGGAGATTCGCGACGCCGAATGGGCGCGCGAGGCCGACATGGACACCTGGGAACGCAAGATCACGCAAGACGTGAACGAGCGGCTCAAGCTGGGCCAGGTGCGCGAGGCGCTGCAACTCGTCGCGGGCAAGGTGGAGTTCAGCGCCGGCAGTCCGCTCTATCCGCTGGTGGCGCAGGCCCACGCCGATTTGCGCGATTTCGCGACCGCCGTGCTTTGGATCGAGGCGGGGCTGGAACGCGTGGAGAGTGCGACAACGCCGGCTGGACGGCAGACCCTGGTTGCCCTGTACCTCGTACGGGCGCGCATGTTCGATCAGTTCGTTGCCCTGGTCGGTGCTGCGAAGGGCTTTGCCGCCGCCGAGGTCCAGCTCCTCGATGCGCTGTGGGAGGAATACAAACCGGACACGCGTGTCATCCTGATCGCGTTGCTTGAACTGGAAGCGCTGCAGCAGATCGACAGCGACGGCACCGTCGAGCTGCGGCGCTGGCTCGAACACAAGGTCACCATGGTTCGCGCCGAGGGCGCCGCCATCGAGCCACCGGTGGCGCTCAGGGTATTGCCGGCACTCGTGCTTGGAACCGAGGAGCGAAGTCTGGATGTCGCGCGATGGCTGGTGGACCTGCCCGGCGTTCGCTCCACACTCGGGCCGCTGCTTCAGCGCTTCCTGTCGCGATCACTGACGTTCAACGGGATCTTGACTTCCGACTTGCATGCGAGGGTGTTGGGCGTGGAGGAGCAGCCGGCCGACACCGACGAGCAGCGCGGGGCGGGGCCTGAACGGAGGGCCTTGACGGTGCAGGAGATCGAGGCGCTTGCGCAAGCCATTAGGCTGTCGGCGCAGGAAACCCGGATTGAGCTTCGGACTGCCAAGCGCTGAGGCGCCAACTCGGTTGCGAAAAGGATCCTGGCATGCTGAACCGGTCTTGCGTGTGGAGTGTCGGCATCACTGCGTTCATTGCAGCGTTCCTGAGCTGTCCAAAGGTTGGTTTCGCAGCCGACGAAAGGCACTCAGATCCTGCCAGCTTCGATCCCAAGACAAATGAGGCCGCAGCGTACGCGGCGGCTCGATTGAGAAAAGATGCGTATTGCGCGCGGTTCAACGCCGCCCTCACGCCCGCACTGGTGGCGGAGTCGGAAGCGACCCTCTCGCAGCTGAACGAGCTCAATGAGCAAGAGCTTGCTTCGGCGCGCGGCGCAGAGCTGAAGGCCGTGTATTTCGATCAGCTGGAGCGCATCAAGGATGCGAACGCCAATACGCCGATCGATTGCATGCTTTTTGCATCGCTGCCAAGCGAGATCGAGCTTCTTGCGATCGGAGTTCGACTCGTCTTCGTGACCGATCGAAAGCCGGAGACATCCGGCTCGTCGAACCGCATTGACTTCGGAACGACCAGGCTTCCGGAAGGTGTGGCCGCCGGTACTGTTCAAGCGGACCTCCACTACGGCGGGCGATGCAAGGAATCCGAAGTTCAACGCACATGGATCTGGAACGGAGCGAAGCCCGCCAGGGTGATGCTCTTGCCGACAGTTGTCGGAGGCGTGAAGATTGGCAACACAAGATCTGTCGACGCTGAGATTCGGAAGTTCAAGAATGATGCGAAAAGCAAACGCCCGGTGCACGCCGTGGTGTTCGTTCACGGCTTCAATGTGACGTTTGAAGGTGCGGTGTCATCCGCCGCCGAGATTGCAAACTGCATGAAGACCGACGTGCTCCCCGTCGTTGTCAGCTGGCCTTCTGCTGGGGCCATGGCCTCCTATCTTGAGGATGAAGAGTCCGTCAGTGTGTCGAGGGAAAGGATGCGCACGACCTTTCGGTGGCTGCTCTCGCAGCCGGACATCGATGAAATCACTCTGGTTGCGCACAGCATGGGAACGCGCTTGGTAACGCGCCTTCTGGCAGATCTGAACCTTGCGGGAGTTCGTCTACCGAAACTCTCCCGTGTCGTCCTGGCTGCCGCCGATCTCGGCGAAGAGGAGTTCTCCGAGTTCTGGCCGAGAATTCGAAAAATGCCCGCGAAAGGATGGACGTTCTATGTCTCCAACAGCGACTTGGCGCTGTGGGCCTCAGGAACCGCCCACCGGCGGCCACGCCTGGGAGATTCGCGCAAGCGGACCTTCACGATCGTTGGTGCGGATACCGTGGACGCGAGTACCGTCGCCCCACTTGGCCGGGGGTACGGCCATTCCTATGTGATCGACAGTCTTCCGGTGGCTGTGGACGTTCGAGGTTGGGTCACGGAAAACAAGAAGCCGAAGGATCGGGGTCTCAAGGAGCGTGTATGGCAGCCCGCCAACTACTGGGACATGGTGGCGCCCTAGCTTGGGGCTGCAGTGCGGGCAGAAGTCACGAAATCAGGCATGATCCCTCGGATGAGGTCCCCTCGTCGCCTCGCGTCCGGCTAGAGTCCCCGCAGTCACGTCGGCGCTGCCGCACGCGCGAAGACGAGGAACACCCCTGATGCCGAGACGCAAGAAATCGAGCCCGCTGGGAGACATGATCGACTTGGTGTCGATGCTGCCATGGTGGGCCGGCGTTGCGATGGCCCCCCTTTGCTACTTCCTTGCGCACGCCTGGGTGGTACGCATCGCGGCCGAGATGGCAACCAAGCCGCAGGTCACCTCGGGCATCTATTTCGCATTGGCATCTGTCGGGCAGTTCCTGTTGCCCTTCGTCTGTCTCGCCGGTGCGGCCGTGTCCGCTTGGCGACGTCATCAGCGAAAGGCACTGGCCGACAACGTGGCTGCTGCGAGATCGGCGGACGTGCTCGAAGGCATGAGCTGGCGCGAGTTCGAGCTGTTGGTCGGTGAAGGCTTCAGGCGCAATGGCTTCCAAGTCGAGGAACTGGGCGGTGCCGGGGCCGATGGCGGCGTCGATCTCGTCTTGCGCAAGGGCGGCGAGAAGCACCTGGTGCAATGCAAGCAATGGCGCGCCTACAAGGTTGGCGTGCAGATCGTGCGGGAACTCTACGGCGTGATGGCTGCGAGCGGCGCTGCGGGAGGGTTCGTCGTGACGTCGGGGCGATTCACGGAAGAGGCGCGCGAGTTTGCCAAGGGACGCAATGTCGAGTTGATGGGTGGGGATGCGCTTTTCGAGTTGATTCGGTCGGGGCGTCGTGCTGGGCACGACGGCGGCTCAAGGGGCACTGAAGCCAAAGCTCGGGTTGAACCAACGGCTGCCGGTAGTGAGCCGGCAACACCTGACTGCCCCCGATGCGCGGGCCACATGGTGCGAAGGACCGCAAGGAAGGGCGTGCACGCGGGCGAATCCTTCTGGGGGTGCGCTGCGTTTCCCAAATGCAAGGGCACCGCGTGAGCGCCGGTCGAGGTTGCGAATGAAGAAGCTGATCGTTCTGGTGATTGTGTGCCTGATCGGATGGAAGGCATACACGCACTACGAGGAGCGCCGCCAAGCAAGTCGCCCTTCGGCGCCTGAGAAGGCATGGAGCCCGACGCCCAACAGCAGGCCCGCTGCCGCGAGCGTGTCATTCAAGTGCGATGGCCGGACGCATTGTTCACAGATGACTTCATGTGAAGAGGCGACCTACTTCTTGAAGAACTGTCCTGGGGTGAAGATGGATGGGAACAACGATGGGGTGCCTTGTGAGCAGCAGTGGTGTCGGTGATTGCGCAACGCAGACTCTTTGTGGTCACCATCACTTGACTCAGTAGTGGGGGCAGCTGTCGGGCAGAAGCTGCTGGTCGCGTATCCAGAGCTATGGCCGCTGCAGACTGGTTGCAGTCGATCGGCTGGCGCGCTCGACCGACTGCTGTTGTTGAAAGCAGTCGGTTGTTCGCCAAGAAGGATCCTTCTTGGCCCCAAGCGACTGCCGACGTCAGATCTCAGTCTGCTCGGAAATCTCCAGAGCGTCATCGACCTCGATACCGAGATATCTCACGGTGGACTCGAGTTTCGAGTGCCCGAGAAGCAGTTGCACCGCACGCAGGTTCTTCGTGCGTCGATAGATCAGAGTCGCCTTGGTGCGTCGCATCGAATGGGTTCCATAGTCGGCACGATCCAGCCCCAGTTCATCAACCCAGTGCCCAGGAATTCGGGCGTACTGGCGGGTCCCCAGGTGGGGTGAGTCGTGAAGCCTGCTGGGGAAGAGGAAATCATCCGACTTCAACTCAGCTTGCCTGATCCACGCATGTAAAGCATCTCTGGCAGACGTCGTGATCTCGAACTGAACCGGGCGCTGGGTCTTGTGTTGCATCACGGTGGCGCGTGTGGCCATTTGGTCACCATGGCGCACGTCGCGGACCTTGAGGGCGACGAGATCGCATGCGCGCAGTTTGCTGTCAATTCCGAGGTTGAAAAGAGCGAGTTCACGCACCCGCCCTTCCATTTGGAGACGCACACGCAGCGCCCAGATGTCCTTCAGCTTGAAAGGAGCCTTCTGCCCAACGATCTTGCCCTTGTTCCATGGATCGCGGCGGCTGGCACTTCCTGCAGTTTCCATGATGGTCTCCTATCGAGTTACGGCCCCGCAGGATGCATCTTCAAGTCGCACGCAGTAGCAGTAGCGGTAAATGCTAGAGAGATGACGCTTTCAGCCTCGAGCGGCCCAACGCGGCCATGAACTGCCGGTCGCTCAGCCGCCGCCCACGACTGCTCAAGAGCTGTTAGCGGGCATTGCCTGAACGTCTGGCCCAGCCCGACTGCGATCGCACATCCTGGCGCGGCGGCACGAGGCGACGTTCAAGCTCAAGAAGGCGATCTGCAGTCGCTCCGAAGCTTCCGCTGCGGCTGCTTGCCGCAAAGCTGTGCTGCCCAGTCGACGAAGACGCGAACCTTTGCGCTGAGATGTCGGTTCGGCGGATAGACAGCGTGCACTGACAGGGGCTCGCGGGTCCAGTCTGGTAGCACCTCCATCAGCCGACCGCTCTCGAGAAATGGGTACGCAATGAAGCCGACCATCTGCGAAATGCCGAGCCCTGCGAGCACGGCGGTGGTGAGCGCGTTGCTCTCGTTGACCGCGACCTTGTAGGGCGCTGCGACGTCAACGCGCTTGCCGTCCTTGCTGAACTCATGCGCGTCCATGCGGCGCGTGCGGCCCGAGAACTGGTTCACCATCGAATGGCCCTTTTTCCCCAGGTCAAGCGGATGCAGCGGCGTGCCATGGCGCTCCAGGTAGGCGGGCGAAGCTACGGTCACGAAGGGAAGATGGGCGATGCGGCGCGCGACCAGCGACTGGTCGGCGATTTCGCCCACGTGGATCATGCAGTCGACGTTGTCGGCCATCAGATCGACCATGTGGTCGCTCACACCGATGTCGATCTGGATGTCAGGGTAGAGCGCGTAGAAGGCCGGCAGCGCAGGAATGATCACCAGGCTTGCCGTGGCCGATCCGACATCGATGCGCAGGCGTCCCCGCGGTGTCGCATGTGCACTGACCATGCTGGAGCCGAGATGGTCGAGGTCGGCGAGCAGGCGCGACGCGCGCTCGTAGTAGGCCGCGCCGTCCAACGTCACCGTCACGCGGCGCGTGGTGCGGTTGAGCAGCTTGGCGTGCACCAGGGCTTCCAGTGCCTGGATGTGCTTGGTGACCGTGCCCTTCGGGACCGCCAGCGAATCCGCGGCGCGCGTGAAACTGCCGGACTCCACAACGCGGGCGAAGGTCCGCATGGCCTGAATCTGGTCCATCGATCAAGCCGCCTCTGCGAATGTCGGCTTCCGCCGCGCCCGCCATGCCCGGATCGTGAGCGCGATGCCCAGCAAAGCCGGAAGGGTCACGGCCGGAAAGTCGCGCGGAATGATCTCAGGCCCGCAGATGCCGGCCGCAATTTCCCAGAAGTGGAAGATTGCGTGGCCAGTCAGCCAGATCGTCGGCGCCCCCCAACAAGCGACGCGCAACGAAGGCTTCGCTGCACCTGCCAGGAAGGCGCCACCGATCAGCACGTAGACCAACGCGATGTCGCGCACGAAGTGCTGGTTGAAAGCGCCCGTCTCCATCACGCCCGGGACAGCCTTGTACCAAGTGAACGGAACCATCAACATCACGACGCCGTTGACGGCCATCGCTGTGCCGAGAACTGCCGCGATGCCCAGCGCGATCCTGCTTGCGATTGATTTTTCAAGTGCGCTTTTCATGGGCGGCCTCGTGAGTTTCTGGCGACGATGGTCGGACCGACCGGCGCCGCTGCCAGCAAGCGAGCACCGCGACCGCGGGTGAACCAGGCCCACGACCAGTTGACGTAGACCATGAGCCGGCTGCGAAAGTCCACCAGCAGCATCAGGTGCACCAGCGACCAGGCGAGCCAGGCGATGAAGCCCGTGAGATCGAGACGGCCGAGGTGCGTGATCGCGCGCGAGCGGCCGATCACGGCCATGGTTCCGAGGTCGTTGTAGCGAAACGCTGCAGGCGCGGCGGCGCCGGCGATGCGCGCCTTCAGCAGATGCCCTACGTAGGCGCCCTGCTGCTTTGCCACGGCCGCCAGGCTGGGCAGCGGCACGGCCGACACATCTTCGAAGCTGGAAACATCTCCGATCGCGAAGATCTCGGGCCGCCCGGGCACCGAGCAATCCGGCAGCACCTTGATCGCACCGTTGCCGGCGGCTTCGGCACCGACCCACCCCGCGGCGGGGCGCGCCGCAGTGCCGGCGCACCAAAGGATGTTCGCGGTGTCGATCCGGAGATCACCCACCTTCAGTCCGGTTGCATCGATCTCCCTGACCGGCTGCTCGAGCAGCACGTCGATGCCGAGTCGTTCGAGCGCGCCTTTCGCATAGGCGGATAGCTTCTCCGGAAACGCCTTCAAGACCCGGTCGCCGGATTCGCAAAGGACGACGCGCGCCATTCGTGGATCGATGTGCTTGAAGTCCTTGGCAAGGGTCGTGCGCGCCAGCTCGGCGATGGTGCCTGCCAGCTCCACGCCCGTGGGACCCGCACCGACGACGACGAAGGTCAGCAGGCGCCGGACCGTGTCGGCGTCGCTGGTCTGTTCGGCTTGCTCGAAGGCGGCCAGAAGATGGGTGCGGATCGCCAGGGCATCGTCGAGCGTCTTCAAGACCTGGGTGTGCTTCGCCCATTCGTAGTGTCCGAAGAAGCTATAGGCGGCTCCCGTCGCCAGCACCAGATGGTCGTAAGGCAGATCCGCTCCCTCGGCGAGATGGACGCGCTGCCGGTCGGCATCCACACCCACCACCTCCGACATCAACACCTGTGCGTTTTTCTGGTCCCGCAGCAAGACCCGGCTGGCGGTCGCGATGTCGGCCGGCGACAGCGCGGCGGTCGCGACCTGATAGAGCAAGGGTTGAAAGAGATGATGGTTGGTGCGATCGACCAAGGTGATGTCGGCGTCGCAGCCTGCCAGCGCCTTGACGGCCGCCATGCCGCCAAAACCGGCGCCGATGACGACAATCTTGCGCCGGGGAAATTGGGCTTGGTTCATGTTCATTCGGGCTCAGATCTGAAGATCCACGGCCGGGTTGGCTGCCGCAAAAGCTGCCTCGCGACCGACGGGGGGATAGATCAACTGTCCATTGATGGCGGTCTTCAATGCCTTGGCCTCTGTGCCGGTCATCCAGACTTCGCGATCCCAGCCCTGGGTCACGACGGCGCCCGAGGAGCCCAGATCGAGGCAGGTCACATAGGCGGGTTGCCGGTACGGCCTGAGGGGCTTCGCCAGCAGGTCCGCGGCGGCGTTGTCGCCCGCCGATTTGCCCAATGGAATGGCGTGCTGGCAGGACATCAGCGTGTGATGACCTGCGTCGTCCGTCGCCGCGATGGCGGCATCGCCGGCCGCGAACACCTTGGGCACGGCCGGCACGCGAAGATGGCTGTCGACGCGCAGCCGGCCAAGGGCATCCCGCTCGGCTGGAATCTGCACTGTCAATGCGCTCGCGCGCACGCCGGCGGTCCAGATCACCGTGGCGCTCTCGAAGCGTTCGCCGCTCGCCGTCGTGAGGCCGGTGGCATCGATCGACGCGACGGCCGAGCCGAAGTGGCACTCGATGCCAAGCTGCGACAGCGCCTGCATGATCACCGGCCTTGGCCCGGGTCCGAGATCGGGTCCGATCGTGTCCGCCTGCTCGACGATCAGCACGCGGATCTTCGCCTGCTCGCCGAGGATGGCCTTCAGTCGCGCGGGCAGTTCCGTGGCGATCTCCAGTCCCGTGAAACCGCCTCCCGCGACGATGAATGTGTCGCGCATCGCCGATGCCGGCTGGCGAGAAAGCGCGAGCAAGTGCGCATCCAGCGCGGCGGCCTCATCGCGTTGGTCCACGCTGAAGGCATGTTCGCGAAGTCCCGGGATGCCCGGCCGAAACAGGCTGCTGCCAGCCGCCATGATCAACCGGTCGTACTTGATCGTCGAGTGCGCGCCGTGCATGTTGACGATCTCGACCTCGTCGCTGTCGGTTCGGATCGTTTGGACCGTGCCCTGGATGTAGCGCACATTCGTGCTGTCGAGAAGCGCCGCCAGCGGCGTGGCCATGCCCTCCGGCTCGGCTTCGTACAGCCTTGGCCGGATCGTCAGGACCGGCTCCGGGGCCACCAGGGCAACCTCGAATTCATGGGGCGACTTTCCTTCGAGGTGGAGTCGTCGCGCTGCCGCGAGCGCGCTCCACAGGCCGGCGAAGCCGGCGCCGATGATCAGGATTCGATGTTGCATGCGGGGTTCTCCTTGAATGCATGGACGAGCGAGGTCCTCGGTGCGACATGCACCGGAACACACGCTGAGGAAGAAAGGGGGACGGCGGCTAGGCGCCGCTTCGTTTGCGACGGGACGTCGGTGGCATCACCGCGACCGCGCGCGCTTCGGTGCGGACATTGACGCGATCGTCGAACCAGCCCTGCACCTGCGTGGAAAAGCCTGCCGGGGCCTTGCGTTCGACGCCGCGAGCCAGTTCGGCAATGGTGGTGCTCGCCAGTTCCTCGCGCATCCGCTTCTCTGCACGCAGCATGACCGCGTGGATGCCGCAGACGCCACTGGTCATCCACGTCGGCGGCTTGCCTTCGAAGATCGTGCAGCCGCCGCGTATCTCCTGGCAGTCGAACAGCGGCTTGGGACCCTCGATGGCGTCGACCACTTCGAGAACGGTGATCTGGTCGGGCGCCCGCGCGAGCTGGTAGCCGCCGCGGATGCCCGCCGACGCCTTGACTATCCCTGCCTTCTCCAGCTTGGGAAAAATCTTCGCAAGGAAGGAAGTCGAGATGCCCTGGAGCTCCGCGAGGTCGCGACTGCTCGCAGGTTCAGCGTTCGGCCGCGTGAGCAGCAGTAAGCAATGCAAGCCATATTCGGTGCCGTTTCCAATGTGTGCCATAACACGGACTATATTTGTCCGCATTCAATGATGCAAGCCTTCTTTTGTAAGCGACAGCGTTTTTGTAGACGCTGTGGTCTCAGTGAGTAGGCGATGGGCCGGAACGTCCGATTGGATCGAGGCTCCGGCAGGTTCTGCTGCCAACGCCAACGATCGCTCCGCGCTGCGTTGCGTTGCGGACACTCGCGACGTCAACTCGAAGGACGGCCGCCCATAGCTGAAGTCAACCTGCAGCCAACGGAAGCGTCGAAGGCTGGTGGAGCGCTTCATAATCAAGACCTGCCCCCCGCTTGTTCGAGATGCCTACCTTTCGTCATGGATAAATTCATGCTGCAACAGCAGGTGCTGGAACGGCTCGCCGAAGACCTGCTGCAAGCCGAACAGGCAGTGCGGGCGGCCCATGAAACGGCGACTCACGAAGAGAACATCGCCGAAAACAAATACGATACATTAGGACTCGAAGCCGCCTACCTGGCCATCGGCCAAGCTCGGCGCGCCGAAGCCATCCGCCAGGCGATGGCCAATTGGCGCCAATTTAGCCCGCGTCCCTACGACGCCAGCAAAGGTATACAGCTCGGCGCGCTGGTCTGCCTGGTCGATTCCGACGACAAGCAGCAACAGATCTTTCTCGGCCCGGATGGGGGCAGCATGAAGTTGGTCAGCGGCGCTCAGCTCGTTCAGGTCATCAGCAGCGAAGCCCCTTTGGGCAGGGCCATGCTGGGCAAATGCGAGGGTGATGAGGTGTCGATACAGGTCGCTCCAATCCGACAGCAGTTTGAGGTGCTTCGGGTTCATTGAGCCGCAAGCAAGTTCACGCCGAATTGGCCGAGGTCAGCAGACGTTCAGGCGTCGCGAACGTACCGGCTGGCTGGCAAGGTCAGCAGTACGTTGAAACCGGCCACTAGGTCCGAGATGACACTGGCGCATGAATGACCGCTGCGTGGCCAAGACCGTGAACTCAGGGGGCCGACATCACCGGCAGCAATCGCTGCAAAGGCGACATCGAGAATGCTTTAGGAGCGTAGGTTGGTGCCCACGAAACCGGCAGCAGCCCAATAGGGCAATCCAAGGCTCAGCGGCGCAATTCAGTCTCCTGAACCTCGCCAAACTGGCAATCCGGGTTTGTCTATGGCAAGCTCGCGGCACACGACCACGGCAGGCTCCTGCCGATGTGAGGAGTTGGCCATGCCTCTTTGGAAGCTTCTGGGGATTCTCACGATCGCGGCGTGCGACTTGGCTCACGCGCAGCGAGCTCCCACGGTGTTGGTGCTCTACCTTGCCGGCACGGAGGCCGGACGGGAAGTCGAGTGTGCCAGCCAGGTCGTGAACAGCAAGTTGCTTCAGCTGCGTGCGGTTTCGTCGCCAGGACATGCAGCGAGTGAAGCCCAACAGAGCCTCGGTAAAGACAATCTCCTGGCGGTCGTGGGCCCAGTAGGGCTGGGTCAGGATGGCGATGCGGCCGTGAACGAGATGCTGAGCAAGGCCGGCGCGAAGACCGCGCAGATATCGGTCTCGTTGGAGCCCCTGGCGGTCGATCGTAAGCGTCCTCAATACTTGCATACGGGTCCCACGGCGGCTCGACTTCGTTTCGCGGCGGAGCGATTCCTTCTGAGCACGAAGAAGCCCGCTGCAATTGGGGTTTTCGGCTTGCCGCCAGACGAGGCCTTCCAAGGCGCCGGCGATGGAACTGAGTACTACGCAAAGCTGTGGCGCGGCTCCAAGGTCGGAGCCTTCGCGTTCTATCAGCCCTCGCGCGATCCACTAAAGGATGTTGACCTCCTGAAGTTCGCCAAGGAGCCGCGGAATGCAATCGTCTTGCTTCGAACCGAGATCCAGGCTGCGCGCGTACTGGCGGCCGGCTCTAAGGAAACATCCATAGCGATGGTTGCTTCGCGGGCGCTGAACACCGAGTTGGATAATTTGTTCGTCGCTGCGCCTGTAGACCCGCGAAAGGTCGGAACGGCGCAGAAATTCGTCGAGGACTACCTTGCCAAGTGCCCGAATGAATCAATGGCAGGGTTTGCGATGGCCAGCTACATCGCCATGAGCACCGCGTCCATGGCGGTCACAGCTGCCTCCAGGCAGTCGAGCCCTGGTGCAGAGGACGTACTGAACGAACTTCGCAAGGGAAAGTTTGCAACGCCGATGGGAGACGGTCTTTCCTACGAAGGCGAAGACGGCGTCATGCGATATCCAGACGCAGCGATTTGGGGACGCATTCCCGGTCAAGGTTTTGAGCAGATTGCGGATGCGGATACAACGCCTGAGCCTTGCATGGGGCAGGTCTGTACCACCTGCAGCGCATGCCGTCTCAACGGCAAGTGCGAGGGGAGCCTGATGTGCCGCCGACCGCGATAGGCATAGCGAGCGGCGCTTCCACATGAGCACGACCTCCCCTCCGGGCGCTGCGCCGCCCCCGCCCGCTTCGACGGGAACGGACAAAGCGCTCGCTCTTGCCGGAAAAATGCCCGAGGCAATTCTCGTGGCGCTGTTGCTGCTGCCGGGCTTTCTGACAGAGCGCATCGCTGCCTACTTCTCCTCCTTTCCACCCCAATCAGACGCCGAGCTCATAGCGAGCGCACTCGCATTCACGCTCGTGGATCTGGTGGCCGCCTGGCTTCTCACCGGGCTGCTGCTCAGCGCGGTGTTTATCGTTCGGCTTCTTGCCTCTTGGGTGAAGGGCACTGCAGCGCCGTCTTTCAGGGCACCGCATCGCTACGGCGTGATATTTATCGTCATCGCGCTGGCATTTGGAGCAGCTCTTGGGCGTTGGTGGGCCTGGGCTGAAGAGTCGGATTTCTTCTTCCACCACTTCGGCTCATCTCGCGCAACGCGCGCAGACGTCTGGTATTGGGTGTTCCATGAGAACGCACAAAGAACTGCAGAGAGGGCTCGCGTGTGGACCGAGGCAAAGGCGACATGCATTGACGCGCCTGCGCCAGACCTGACGAAGACGTTTGCGTTGCCCAAGCTTGTGCAATACGTCAGGGTAGTGAGCACGTCTGGGGAGGTCTACGAAGGCTCTCCAAGCAGATTCTCTGGTGACAGGGCTGCTGGCTCCCTGTTCATCGAGCCGGCGAGTGTTGAGATTCTTAGAAAGGACAAGAGAGGTTGGCACGCTTCCTGTTCTACGCCTGTTGGGGCCCCTTCCGTCCCGGCGGCAGTGCTTCTCAACTCCAAGGACATTCAGCTCATTGAATGGCTGGATTGGAGGCGCAAAGTCGTCACAGTGCCCCAGGGCACGTACCTGTGGCCTGCCGGCGAAACCGTTGACTGTGCCTTCCTGAAACAACAGAAGGTTGTCCAACTCGCCGAGTACGAAGAGCCGGCTTGCGCTGCTCGTGTTCCCACCTCCGTGATAGTGGGGAAAGAGGAGAAGGAGGACTCAAAAGACGAACCCGAGCCGAAGAAGAAGGGAAAGGGGCGCGGGAAGTAGACCGGGCCCGATGCAATTGGGCAATCAGAGGTCGCATCCGGCTGCAGGCCGAAAGCGGCACGCACTATAGTCTCTGGCGCTCGAGATCCAGGCAAGTCAAACTGGACGAATGCAGATCACCGCTCCGCCCAGGCCATGCCGATTGAATTGACCTCACGCACCCGGGCTCTGCGCCCCATGCGCGGCCTGCTCGAACAACTTCCCCGTCTTCCGCTCGACGCAACCGGCAGCATCAGCATTCAATTGGCCGCACCAACGCTGCTGCTCGCCGTCGCCGAAGATGCAGAAGACACGATGTCCACCATCCAACAAGGCCTGGGCGCCATCGGCCACCTCCTGGCCCACTCCGCCGTAGTCATCGAAGACGGCACCATCGGCGCGGACAGCCTCGAAAGCATCGGCTTCCTGATGGCGGAAATGGGCGACCTGGCCGCGGCCTGCATGGCGCTTGCCGCGCGGTGCAGGCGTGCAGCCTCGCTCGACCAGTCATACCCGGCATTCAAATTCCTCCAATGCGCTTGCCCGCCCCTCATCGCTCCGCAACAATCGCGGACATGACCACTTCTCCTGTTGAGGCAGACGAGGCGGCTGAGAAGCCCGCAACTCGAACGTGGCTGTCAATTGCGAAGGCACTCTTGCTCTTCGCGGTGTCCTGCCTCGTGACGTTCCAGCTGGAGCACTACGCAGAAGATGTGTTGAGGCGGGGTGAGGGACCTGCGGGCGTCTCTCAAACAGTCTTTGGCGTGAGCGGCGCTTACACGGCGCTGGTCACCACACCCCAATACCTGGTGACCCGCAGGACGCTCCTTATTCCGATAGACCCGGCTTCTGACCCGACGGCTGCGGGTCTTGCAGGGAATATCTGCGAGCAGCGAAAGTATGTGACTGACATGCTCCGCGCGCTTGCCGCGCTCGATAAGAAGCCGCTCGCAATCGTTCTTGACAAGGACTTCGGCGTCGGTGCTTGCAGCACTTATGGCCCAGCCGATCCCACATCGAAGCTCATCGAAACGGCGGCCGAGGTTTCCAAGACGATTCCCGTCATTGTTTCCGTCATCGCCACGGGCCAGAAGTCGAACGTCGAAGGGGCTGCCGGCGTGATTGCCCCATCGCTCGTCTTCGGCCCGACCGTGAGCGAAGGCATTTCGCACTTCCCGGAAGACAGCAACAAGCTCGCGCTGGGTTGGAACATGTTCGATGAGAAGACCAACCGGCTGCGGTGGTACAGCAGCGTAGCCCTGGAGGCAGCGGCCGCCGTCGAGAACAGGATCTTTCAGAAAAATCCCTCGCTGAAGGGATTGATGGAATCGGGCCAGTCGCCCTACATGAACCTGATCCCGCCAGGAAGAATTGATGTCCTCTTCGCGGCGGAGTTGATTTGTCAGCCAGGGGCGTCGTGGTTCAAGGGCCTTCTTCCGGAGCGGTGCAAGAGATTTGAAGAGGTGAAGCGGAGCAATCCGGCGTTCACGTCCGACTCGCCAGTCACTCGAGACTACATAAGGGGCAAGGTTGTCGTCGTCGGCGAGCGCGGCCTTGGCTTCGATCGGCACAATACCGCGCTGGGAAGCATCGCGGGGCTGGAGCTCCAGGCGATGGCGATCGAGGCTTTGCTGGCCGAAAGCTATTTCATGCCCGTGCCTTACTGGCTGAATCTCATTCTTGGCTTCCTGCTCTTTGCGTTGGTGCATTGGTCGCTTATGCACCCGAAGAGCTTGATCTGCATCGTTCGTCTTCTGGTGGTGTTGGCTGCGTTCACCATCATTGTGGGTGTCGCGGCGCGCGTGTTCCATATCTACATCACCCCCGCCGCAGGCCTGCTGGCCATGGTGTTGAAGCTTGTCGGGTGGGTCGGCGAGCGGCTTGGAAAACTAGGAGAAAGCCATGCAACTGTTGAAGCTTAGTCTCGTGGTTGTCGTCTTCTCCAGCGTGCTGCCTGGACTGGTATTCGCGCAGCCAGCCACGCCGGCGCCGCAGAAGGGCGAAGGGCTCAAGGACGCCACCGACGACAGGTCAAAAAAGCCCGCGGTTCCTCCTGGCAGGTTCACGCCTCCGATCGAACAGCAGCCTTTGGGCAACCCGGCCTCCCAGCATGGAATGAACTACGACAAGGAGGGTTTAAGGAGGGAGGCCTCCGCGCAACCGGTCAGAGAAATGAGAAAAGCGGGGATGGAAAAAGAGGAGGGAGAAAAAGTGGGGACGGGAACGGGGATGGAAACGGGGACGGACAAAGCTGCGGTGTCAGGCGAGAAGCGAGCCGAGACGCGCGACGCTCGTCGCAGGAATCGTGACGGCGCGGTCAAGCCCAGGGCCGGGATACTCAAATAGACGGGCATGCAGCCTTCCCTCGCACCCTCAAGCCTGCGAGCGCTTGCTCCCCCCAAAGTCCACCGGCAGGCCCCCCTCCGACTTCACCTCCCTCAGCACGATCGCCGAACGCACGTGCGTCACGCCGGCCTGCTCGAACAGCGTGGTGTGCAGGAATTTCTCGTAGTGTTTGATGTCCGGCACCAGCACCGTGAGGATGTAGTCGGCCGGGCCGGTCGCCGAGACGCAGCGCACGATCTGCGGGCTCGCCTCCACGGCCTTCTCGAAGTCGCGCACCTTCGACTCGCTGTGCCGGTCCAGATTGACTTCGGTCACCGCCGCCAGATTGAGGCCGACCTTCTCGCGGTCGACGACCACCGTGTAGCCCCGGATCACGCCGGCGGCTTCCATTTCCTTGATGCGCCGCCAGCAGGGCGTGGACGACAGGCCGACCTTGTCCGCGATCTGCTGCACCGTCTGGCGGGCGTCGCGCTGGAGTTCGAGGAGGATCTGGAGCGAGTAGTTGTCCAGAGGAATGGAATCGTTGTTCATTGGCGTCTGTGAGAACAGCATTCTCAAAACTAGGGTCGTTTGGGGCGTATTGCAGAGGATATTCCTCCTGATGGCGAAGACAATCCTCGAATGCACACGATCGCGACTCCTTCTCCCATCCAGCGCCCCGACTACCAGCTTTCCGACAGCCTCTGGGCCCGCTCGGGCGCGGTCTTCCTGACCGGCACGCAGGCCCTGGTGCGCGTGCTCCTGATGCAGCGCCAGCGCGATGCGGCCCGCGGGCTCGACACCCAGGGCTTCGTGAGCGGCTACCGGGGCTCGCCGCTGGGCATGGTCGACCTGGCGATCTGGAAGGCCGGCCCCGGCTTCAAGGACGCGGGCATTCGCTTCGTGCCCGCGATCAACGAGGAGCTCGCGGCCACGCAGGTGCTCGGCACGCAGCGCGTGGAATCGGACCCCGAGCGCACGGTCGAGGGCGTGTTCGCGCTGTGGTACGGCAAGGGCCCGGGCGTGGACCGCGCAGGCGATGCGCTCAAGCACGGCAACGCCTATGGCTCGTCGCCGCACGGCGGCGTGCTGGTGGTCGCGGGCGACGACCACGGCTGTGTCTCTTCATCCATGCCGCACCAGAGCGACCACGCCTTCGTCGCGTGGAGCATGCCGATCGTGCAGCCGGCCTGCGTGGCGGAGTACCTCGAGTTCGGCCTGTACGGCTACGAGCTGTCGCGCTTCTCGGGCGCCTGGGTCGGCATGGCGGCCCTGTCCGAAGTGGTCGAGAGCGCGGGCACGGTGGATCTCGACCTGGTCGAGAGTCGCGTCGCCACCTGGGCCGATGCCGACACGGTGCGCGCGGCCACCGGTCACGTCGCGCCGCCCGACGGGCTGCACTATCGCTGGCCCGACCTGCCGTCGCTGCGGATCGAGTCGCGCCTGGCCGACAAGCTGCAGGCGGTGGCCGCCTTTGCGCGCGTGAACAGCATCGACCGCCATGTGATCGAGAGCCCGCATGCCAAGGTCGGCATCGTGACCTGCGGCAAGGCGCACTACGACCTGATGGAAGTGCTGCGCCGTCTCGAGGTGACGCCGGAGAGCCTCGCCCGCGTCGGCGTGAGGCTCTACAAGGTGGGCCTGAGCTTTCCGATCGAGCAGACGCGCATCCGGGCGTTCGCACAAGGCCTGGACGAGATCCTGATCGTCGAGGAGAAGGGCGCCGTCGTCGAGAGCCAGCTGCGCGACCTGTTCTACAACGCGCCGGCCGGTGCACGTCCCGCGCTGGTGGGCAAGCACGACCGCGAGGGCCGGCCGCTGGTGTCGGCGCTCGGCGAGCTTCGCCCTTCGCGGCTGATCGAGCTGGTGGCCCACTGGCTGTCGGTGCACTTTCCGGACAACGCCGAGTTGGGCGACCACTTCCAGCATGTGCGCGACTTCACGCCGCCCGAGCTGCTGAGCAACGGCGGTGACACCGTCAAGCGCCTGCCGTATTTCTGTGCCGGCTGCCCGCACAACACCAGCACCAAGGTGCCCGAAGGCTCGACCGCACGCGCGGGCATCGGCTGCCACTTCATGGCCAACTGGATGGACCGCAGCACGGCCGGCCTGATCCAGATGGGCGGGGAGGGGGTCGACTGGGTCTCGCACTCGATGTTCACGCGCACGCCGCATGTGTTCCAGAACCTCGGCGACGGCACCTACTACCACTCGGGCTACCTCGCGATCCGGCAGGCGGTTGCGGCCAAGGCGACGCTCACCTACAAGATCCTCTTCAACGACGCGGTCGCGATGACCGGGGGGCAACCGGTCGATGGCGTCATCAGTGTCGATGCCATCGCGCGGCAGGTGGAGTCCGAAGGCGTGAAGCAGGTCGTCGTCGTCAGCGACGCGATCGACAAGTACGCGCAGATCAAGGGCAAGTTCCCGGCCGGCACCGAGTTCCACGATCGCAGCGAACTCGACGCGGTACAGCGCCGCCTGCGCGAGGTGCCCGGCGTCACCGTGCTGATCTACGAACAGACCTGCGCGGCCGAGAAGCGCCGCCGCCGCAAGAAGGGCGAGATGGTCGACCCGGCCAAACGCCTCTTCATCAACGAGGCCGTCTGCGAGGGCTGCGGCGACTGCACCGTGCAAAGCAACTGCGTGGCGGTGCTGCCGCACGAAACCGACCTGGGCCGCAAGCGCAAGATCGACCAGACCAGCTGCAACAAGGACTACTCCTGCGCCAAGGGCTTCTGCCCCAGCTTCGTCGGCGTGACGGGCGGATCGCTGCGCAAGAAGAGCGGGGCGCTGGCCGCCGGCCGCGATGCCTTCGTTCGGCACGTGGCCGCGTTGCCGCAGCCTGCCGCGCGAACCTGGGATGCGCCCTACGACCTGCTCGTCACCGGCGTCGGCGGCACCGGCGTGGTGACCGTCGGCGCGGTGATCGCGATGGCCGCGCATCTCGAAGGCAAATCGGCCAGCGTGCTCGACTTCATGGGCTTCGCCCAGAAGGGCGGCGCGGTGCTGAGCTTCGTGCGCCTCGCCGACGTGCCCGCGCGCCTGAACCAGGTGCGCATCGACACCCAGCAGGCCGATGCGATCCTGGCCTGCGACATCGTGGTCGGCGCTTCTGCCGAAGCGCTGCAGACGGTGCGCCACGGCCGCACGCGCATCCTGGCCAACATGCACGAGATCCCGGTGGCCGAGTCGCTGCGCAATCCGGATGCCGACCTCAAGGTCGAGCTGCTGCTCGAGAAGATGCGCTACGTCGCCGGCAGCGAGCAGGTCGAAACTTTCGATGCGCAGACGCTCGCAGAAGAATTCCTCGGCGACACGCTGGCGTCGAACATCCTCGCGGCCGGCTACGCCTGGCAGCGCGGCCTCATACCGCTAAGCCTGGAGGCGCTCACGCGCGCGATCGAGCTCAATGGAGTTGCCGTCGCGTCGAACCAGATGGCTTTCTCGCTCGGCCGGCTGGCCGCCGGCGAGCCAGGTGCCGTCGAGGGGCTGCGCAGCGCCACAGCGCAGGGTCCGCAAGACGAATCGCTGGACGCGCTGATTGCCCGAGGCCGCACCCACCTCATCGGCTATCAGAACGCCGCGTGGGCGCGGCGTTTCGAGGAGCGCGTGCGCAGCGTGCAGCGGTGCGAGGCGGGGCTGGCCGGGGGCGATCCGACCTTGCCGGTGACGCGCAATGCCGCGCGCAGCCTGCTCAAGCTGATGAGCTACAAGGACGAGTACGAAGTCGCGCGCCTCTACAGCGACGGCAGCTTCCGCGCGAAGTTGGCGGAGCAGTTCGAAGGCGACGTGAAGCTGGAGTTCCACATGGCGCCGCCCATGCTGTCGCGGCCGAAGAACGGCCAGGCGCCAGCCAAGATCCGCCTCGGTGCCTGGATGCTGCCGGCCATGAAATGGCTGGCCCACGGCAAGCGGCTGCGCGGCACGGCCTTCGACTTGTTCGGCCACACGACGGAGCGCCGGCTGGAGCGCGCGCTGATCGACCAGTTCGATGCACGCCTGAACGAGCTGTCGGCCGAGCTGTTACCGGCCAACCAGAAGCTCGCCGCGCAGATCGCGGCCGTGCCCATGACGATTCGCGGCTATGGCCACGTGAAGCTCGCCAACCTGGCGATGGCGCAAGGCCGCGAAGCGGAGCTGATGCACCGCTTCTCACCCGGTCGCTATCCAAGGCCTGTGGTGGCGGCGAAGGCGGGGCAGATCCGCGGCATCGAAGTGGTTGCGCGATGAAGCGATCACGCACGAGATGTGGCGGGGAGGCGCTTCTTCAGTGCGACGTCGTTGGCCGGACGTCAGGCCATTCGACTTCCGTTCCCATGACCGCTCGCGCATACAGGTAGTTGTTGCGTGCGCGCTCGGAGAGCGAGTCCATGTCGACATGTCCGACCGCATCGCACGGAAAGACGTAGCCACGACGAACGGAAATGAGAGAGCGGAAGAGCAACTCATAGCCAGTGTGTGCCGGGGAGGCCATCACAACGGCGTCCTTTTTGGGGGCGAGCAGAGTAAGGATTTGGAGTCTCCATAACCAAGGTAGCGATTGGTTGGTAGGAATCCTCCTACATCCATTCGAAGCGTGCAAGACGTGCTTTCTTCTACGTTTGCCCGAAATAGAGGCAGTTACATCCCGAGGCGAAAGAACATGCCAATGCGGTGGCCGCCGACACTGCACACCCTGACGAGGTGCTACCACTTGATATCGCCGTACCTCCGGCGGGTTAGGCTCCTCATGACGACATCTGCAGTCGACGACGCTCGACAAATATTCCTGGCGGCAACACCCGTCATCCGCATCAGCGGCCTTGGCGGCAGACGCTGGAAGCGCGACGTCTCCAAGGGCCCGCATGCCGGCGGACCCTTCCTTCGAGCCCGGTACGAAATTCTCGACGGAGCGGCATGGGAGGCGTTAAGGCCCTATCTCTACCTGGTGGCGGGTGCCGACCACGTCATCCTCTACGTGGGCATCTCTCGCAATCGGCTGCAGGACAGGTGGCATCTGTTCATTGGCTACGATGCGAAGACCGGCACTCTCCTGATGGGAAAGCAGCTCTTTCATCGTGAGTGCTGGCCTCATTTCGAGAGCGAAAACGAAACCGACGCCGAGAGCACGTACGAGGTGCGTTGCATCGACGGGAAAGACTTGGCGCAGGTCCTGCATCGCCTTGGGTTGCCCCTGTCGGACATAGGCGAGTTCGGTCGCAGTGACACATCCGTCATCTCGGGCGTAGAGCGGTGGATGTCACGAAGTGTCGAACTGGCGCCGTGGAATCGGGGCATGGCGCAGTCCTGAACCAGCGGCATTTCGACGGCCCGGCGACACGATCTGCTATTGAAGCGTCCGGCGCGGCAGTTCGATGGTGAAAACGCATCCGGTGCCAGGTACGTCCCGCACATTCAAGACACCGCCGTCGGCCTCGACATTCCGCCGCGCGATGGAAAGACCAAGCCCCAACCCGCTCTTGTCTTCGCCAACCTGCATGAAAGGCTGAAAGATGCTTGCGGTAGCGCCCGATGGCAGCCCTCCGCAGTTGTCCTTGACGTCGACCAGAACATGGTCTGCCTTGGCATAGGCGCTCAGCGTGACCTCCGTACGAGGGTGGGTGAACTTGAATGCGTTGTGGAGCAAGTTCACCAAGGCCGCCAGGAGACGTTCTCGATTCCCGGAGATGCCCAGCGTGGCGTCTACCTCCGGGACTGAGAACGTGCATCCTTTGGCGCTCGCGTCCAGCGACGCCGCATTCTTGGCCTCGGCCACGAACGATGCGAGCGAAAAAGCCTCCGCATGCGGCGCTTCGGCTGTGACTCTGACCTGCGACAGAGAGAGGTTGAGCAGGGTCGCCAGAGAAGCCAGGCTCCTTTTCAACACGGCGCCGGTTGCACCACCGATTGGAACCTTTCCCGATTCCAGTGCCGCGAACGCAAGCGTTGCCGTATGAAGGTAATTTCGCAGTTCATGCACCAGCACGCCGAGACGCTCGTTCTCATTGGCGGACTGCTGCAGAGCGACGTTCGCGTCACGCGAGAGGCCGAACTCGGTAACTGCATCGGCGATTGCGTTGTCGAGACAGCGATTCAACGTGCGGAATTCATCGACGGAGAACGGGGCATCGCGCTCGACCGCAAGGTCCGTGATGGCCTGGCAAAGGTCGCCATAGTCGTGAACCACCTGGTCTACGGAAAACCCAAGCTTCAAGAGTTCCTTGCCATGCGCAGCGGCGCTCAGGCCTATCTCGGACAGAGACGTTGCGTCGCCGCCGGCGGCACCGGAAATCCGGAAGCTCTCGCCAACATTGCCGTCTTCCTGTGCTTCCAGCGTCCTCATCAACTGGTCCAGGAACAGCGGAATTCCATTGGCAAGCTGCGCTTCGGTCGCGCCCCGTCTGGGTCGTTGCGCAACCTTCGCCTTGCAGCGTGCGATCAACTCCTCTCGGTTGTTGGATAGAAATTTATGCATGTGGTCCTCCCACGGTAGCGCCGCCACACCTCACGCACCGTGCGTTAGCGCACATAGGGCGTACAGATGGCTGCAAAGATCAGAGCGGCAACTGCGTCGTTGACAGCACCTGCTTGAGCACCATGAACGTGCGAATCTGACGCACGCCAGGCAGGTAAAGCAGTTGCTCGGCATGAAGTCGGTTGAAGCTGTCGTTGTCCTTGGTGCGCAGCAGCATGAAGTAGTCGAACTCGCCCGTGACGACGTGGCACTCGAGGCATCCCGAGACTTTCTGCGCCGCCTTTTCGAAGTCGGTGAACGAGTCGGGCGTCGATCTGTCCAGAACCACGCCGATCATCACGAGCGTGCCGGCGTCGAGCGCGCGTGGATCGAGCAACGCGACGATGCCCTTGATCAGGCCCTGCTCCTTGAGCCGCTCCACGCGCCGCAGGCAAGCAGGAGGACTCAGATTCACCTTGGCCGCCAGCGCGACGTTGGACACGGAAGCGTCACGCTGAAGCGCTCGGAGGATCGCGCGATCGGTGCGATCCAGCGCTTCCTTGAGCGATGCCGCTGCGATGCTCTTGGCTTGCAATTTTGTTGCGCTCATGATGGATATCGAAGAATTAAACAAAGCTGATCTTCGAATTCTCTCTTCATACGTCCAAAAATCAAACAAAACTCACAACCCTGTTTCTCATCACAATTCCTAAGATAAGGCTCCGAGCCAAGACCGTACAGGAGCCTTTCCCATGAACCTGAAGAAGTTTCCCCGCTATCCGTTGACCTTCGGCCCCACGCCGATCCAGCCGCTGAAAAGACTGAGCGCCCACCTGGGCGGCAAGGTCGATCTCTACGCAAAGCGCGAGGACTGCAACAGCGGCCTGGCCTTCGGCGGCAACAAGACACGCAAGCTCGAGTACCTGATTCCCGAAGCGCTCGAAGGCGGATACGACACGTTGGTGTCCATCGGTGGCATTCAGTCGAACCAGACGCGTCAGGTCGCGGCCGTGGCGGCGCACCTGGGTCTGAAGTGCGTGCTCGTCCAGGAGAACTGGGTGAACTACTCCGACGCGGTGTACGACCGCGTCGGCAACATCGAGATGTCGCGCATCATGGGCGCCGACGTGCGCCTGGACGCTGCCGGGTTCGACATCGGCATTCGCAAGAGCTGGGAACAGGCGATGGACGACGTGCGCAATGCCGGCGGCAAGCCGTTCCCGATCCCCGCGGGTTGCTCCGAGCATCCCCGGGGCGGGCTGGGTTTCGTCGCCTTCGCCGAGGAGGTGCGTCAGCAGGAAGCCGAACTGGGCTTCAAGTTCGACTACATCGTGACTTGCGCCGTCACGGGCAGCACGCAGGCCGGCATGGTGGTGGGTTTCGCGGCCGACGGGCGGGCGGACCGCGTGATCGGCATCGATGCTTCAGCCAAGCCGCAGCAGACCTTCGACCAGATCTTGCGCATTGCGAAGAACACGGCAGAGCTCGTCGAACTGGGCCGCGACATCACGGCAAAGGACGTTGTGCTGGATACGCGCTTCGGAGGGCCGGAATATGGCCTGCCCAACGAAGGCACGCTCGAGGCGATCCGCCTGTGCGCCCGTCTCGAAGGCGTGCTGACCGACCCGGTGTACGAAGGCAAGTCGATGCACGGGATGATCGAGAAAACACGCCTGGGCGAATTCCCTGCCGGCTCCAAGGTGCTCTACGCCCACCTGGGTGGCGTGCCTGCACTCAACGCGTACAGCTTCATCTTTCGGAACGGCTGAAGATTCAAGCCGTCGCGCTCCATGAGACGTGCCCGCCTTTTGCGAAGCAGAATACGGATTCCTCAACTTGGACTCCGGGGAGGAGGGACACCATGGAACTGGAAGAAGTCAACGCGCGACTCCGCGCGCTCGAGTTGCGCGCTGTCGCCCACACCGCGGCGATTGCGGTTCTGCTTCAGGAGCAGCCCAATGCAGCGGCAAAGCTGCACCTGGTCGCCGAACACCTTGTCGACGCACCCCCAGTCCCGATGTCGGACGAGGACCTCGTCAAGGTCGCGGCGTACATACAAGCCATGCTTGGGGGTCCCTGGATCGAATAACTGCGCCCGAAGCGCCAAGCTTCCGCCGTCTTCCGCCGTCCGGATTGCCAGGGTTTCAACACAACTCGATGGTCTGGCGCAGCAACCCTGATTGCTCGGCACTCGGCCCGACGAGGATCTCGACTTCGCCCGCCTCGAACACGGGCTGCAGGTCCGGCCCGAGGTGGCGCAGCTCGGCCGCCGGCAGCTCCAGCTTCACCGAGCCGGCTTCGCCGGGCATCAATCGCAGCTTCGCGTAGCCCTTGAGTTCCAACAGCGGCCGGGTGACGCGGCTGAGCTTGTGGCGAACGAACAAGAACACGGTCTCTTCGGCCTCGCGCGCGCCAGCGTTGCGCAGCGTGACGCTGATCGTCAGCAGGTCCTGCTCGCGCACGCGCCGCGGCTCGACCTGGAGCTCGCCGTAGTCGAACCGGCCGTAGGTCAGGCCGTGGCCGAAGTCATACAGCGGCGTGTTGGCCACGTCCAGGTACTTGCTCGTGAAGTGGTCAGCGAGATTCATCGGCCGGCCGGTGGGACGCTGGCCGAAGTAGATCGGTACCTGCCCGAGGGCGCGCGGCCAGCTCATCGGCGTGCGGCCACTGGGCGACACGCGGCCCGTGACCACGTCGGCGATCGCGTGGCCGGCCTCGACGCCGAGGAACCACGCAGCCAGCAGCGCATCGGCGCTTTCGGCCAGCCAGGGGATGACGAGCGGGCGGCCCGAGAACACGACCGCGACGACGGGAATGCCGAGCGCACGCGCACGCGCCGTCACCGCTTCGGCCAGCGCCTGCTGCCGCCCGGGCAGCGCGGGCGTGGCGCGGCTCGCGGCCTCGCCGCTCATCCTGGCGCGCTCGCCAAGGCACAGCACGACCGCCTCGGCGCCGTCGCACAGCGCGACGGCCCCTTCGATGCCGCTGTCGTCGCCGCCCTCGATGGCAACGCCGGGTGCATGGCGTATGTCGGTCTGCGGCAGCGCGGCGCGCAGGCCCGCAAGCACGCTGACCGCGGGTTCGTGTTCGCCGGCACCCCACCACGGGCCTTTCATCTCGGTGCTGGCGTCGGCCAGCGGGCCGATGACGCACAGCGCCTTCGCCGCAGCAGGCAAGGGCAGGGTGTCCCGCTCGTTCTTCAGCATGACGATGGCCTTGCCCGCGACTTCGCGCGACAGCGCGTGCCGCTCGGCGACCGCCGCCGGGTTCTCCGCTGTCGCGCCGCGGCAGTAGGGGTCGTCGAACAGGCCGAGCTGCTCCTTGAGCCGCAACACGCGGCGCACGCTCGCGTCGATCTCTTCGATCGTCACTCGTCCCCGCTCGAGCGCGATCGGCAGGCCCTTGCGATACGCGTCGGCCATCATGTCGATGTCGACGCCGGCCTTCAGCGCCAGTACCGCGGCATCGGCCAGGTCTGCGGCGACGCCGTGCTTGATCAGCTCCCCGATCGCGTTGTAATCACTGACGATGACGCCGCCCCAGCCCATCTCGCCGCGCAGCCAGTCGCGCAGCAAGGGGATGTGGGCCGTCATCGGCACGCCGTTGAGATCGGTGAAGGCCGGCATCAGCGTCGCGACGCCGGCGCGGACGGCCGCTGCGAAGCCCGGTAGATGCACTTCGCGCAAGGTGCGCTCGGAGATGTCGACGGCGGCGTATTCCCGCCCCGCGTTGACGCCGCCGTATGCGACGAAATGCTTCGCACAGGCGGCCAGCGATTCGGCCGACGACAGGTCGGCGCCCTGCAAGCCTCGTACCTTGGCCTGCGCGATGCGCGCGTTGAGCCAGGGGTCTTCGCCCGGGCCTTCCGCGGTGCGGCCCCAGCGGGGATCGCGCGACACGTCGAGCATCGGCGCGAAAGTCATGGCCAGACCGTCGGCGGCGCCTTCGCGCGCAGCCTCGCGCGCCGTGCGCTCCCAAAGGGTTTCGTCGAAGATGCCTGCCTCCGCGAGCGGAATCGGGAAGAGCGTGCGATGGCCATGAATGATGTCCAGTCCGATCAGCAGCGGAATGCCGAGCCGTGACTTCTCGACGGCCAGTCGCTGCATCTCGTGCGTGGGCCCGGCGCCGACCATGTTCAGCAGATTGCCGACGGTGCCGTCGATGATCGACTGCGTGGAGTCCCCCGCGAGCACCGGCCCGGTGACCGTGTAGCTGGAGGCAGTCATCGTCAGTTGACCCAGCTTTTCGGCTAGCGTCATCCGGGCCATGAGGGTATCGATGCGACTCATCAGGGATTTCGAATAGAACCCAAGGGGGCTTAATGATGGCATGCTGCGGGGGCCGTCGGCCGCGTGACGCCGATGATTCGGTTAAACCAAACGTGACACTCAGGACGACAACGAAAGGAGCCGTTCGTGTTGAAGGATGACAGGAACCCGAGGGCACTGGCAGCCCTGCCCGATGAAGCCTTGATCGACGCCGTGCAGCGGCAGACCTTCCGCTATTTCTGGGACGGTGCGGATGCCGCCAGCGGCCTGGCGCTCGACCGTCGCACGCTCGTCGGCGCCACGGGCGAAGACCTGGACGACCCCAGGGTCGCGATCGGCGGCACGGGCTTCGGCATCATGGCCTTGATCGTCGCGGTGGAGCGCGGCTGGGTCACGCGGGACGCAGCGCTGGAGCGCCTGGGGCGCATGCGGGACGCCCTCTTGCGCGCCAAGCGCTACCACGGCGCCTTCCCGCACTTCATGGACGGGGCGAGCGGCGCGACGATTCCGATGAGCCCCAAGGACGACGCGGGCGATCTGGTCGAGACCTCGTTCCTCTGCATGGGCCTGCTCTGTGCGCGCCAGTATTTCAGCGAGGACACGGCCGCGGCGCGCCGGTTGCGCAGCGACATCGACACGCTGTGGCACGACGTCGAATGGAACTGGTTCACCCAGGGCGGACGGGACGTCCTGTATTGGCACTGGAGCCCGAACCATGGCTGGGCGATGAACCATGAAGTGCGCGGCTGGGACGAGTGCCTCATCACCTACCTGCTGGCCGCGGCCGCGCCGCGCCATGCGATCGATCCGCGGGTCTACCACAGCGGCTACGCGGCGGGGCGCAGCTTTGTCAACGGCCGGTCGTACTACGGCATCGAGTTGCCGCTGGGCATGCCGTACGGCGGCCCGCTGTTCTTCACGCATTACTCGTTCTGCGGCCTCGATCCGCACGGGCTGAAGGATCGCTACGCCGACTACTGGGATCTCAACTGCCGCCACGTGCGGATCAACCGCGCGCACTGCGTTGCCAATCCGCTCGGCCACCGTGGCTACAGCGAATCGTGCTGGGGCCTGACCGCCAGCGACGACCCCGACGGCTACCTCGCGCACGCGCCGGACATCGACAACGGCACCATCTCGCCGACGGCCGCGCTAGCCAGCCTGCCGTATGCGCCCGCCGAGGTGATGCGGGTGGTGCGGCATTTCCTCACTGTGCATGGCGCGCGACTGTGGAAGGACTACGGTTTTGTCGATGCGTTCTGCGAGCAGCGCGGCTGGTTCGCAGAGACCTTTCTTGCCATCGACCAGGGACCGATCGTCGTGATGATGGAGAACCATCGGACGGGCCTTCTGTGGAAGTTGTTCATGAGCGTGCCCGAAGTGCAGGCCGGGCTGCGCCGCCTGGATTTCAGCAGCCCGTATCTGCTGCGGTCTGACGCATGAGCATCAGCGCGACGAGCCTGCAAGACCCGGCGTTCGAGCCGTGGCTCGAAACACAGCTGGGCTATTCGGCGAGCGCGATGCTGTCCAGCATTTCGCCGGTGGCTATCGTCAAGCATCGCGAGGGCTTCGGCCAGACAGTTCAGCCGATCGCCGGGGCCATCGTCGCCTCGCCCGTGCTGGCCAGCTACGATCCGGACCCGGACTATTTCTTTCATTGGTTCCGCGACTCCGCCGTCGTCATCGACGCCCTGCGCCTGCTCTACATCGACCGGCGCATCGGCGACGAAGCCCTGCAGCATCTGCGCGACTTCACCCGCTTCAGCCTGGCCTTGAACCGGCTCGACGGCCGCGTGGATGCCGCGGTGCCGGACCGCAGGGAGCGCGTGGCCCCTGAGCTCCTTCAGTACCTGCGCGAAGAGAGCGATCTGGCGAGCGCCCACGGCGATGCCATCGTCGCCGAGACGCGGGTCAACCCCGACGGCACGCTCGACATCCTGCGCTGGGCGCGCCCGCAGCACGACGGGCCGCCGCTGCGTGCGCTGGCGCTGCTGCGCTGGGTGGCCGGCACACAGCTCGACGCGCCGCTGCTGGCGGAGATCTCCGCCCTGATCCGCTTCGACCTCGACTTCACGCTGCGTCACTGGAGCGAGCCGTCGTACGACATCTGGGAGGAAGAAAGCGGCCATCACTACTACACGCTGCGCGTCTCGGCGGCCGCGCTGGCCGAAGGCGCGACATGGCTGCAGGGTCTGGGCGACGCGGCGCAGGCGCAGCGCAGCCGGGAGGCGTCGCAAGCCGTGCTCGGCCTGCTCGAGGGCTACTGGGTGGATGAACGCGGCGCTACGCACGGCTACTACCGTTCACGCGTGCTGGCGGACGACCAGCCCAGTCCGAAGGCATTGGACATCGCGGTGATCCTGTCGGCGATCCACAGCCTTGGCACCGAGGCCGCGCATGGCCCGGCCGATCCGCGCATGCAGGCCACGCTGGCGCGGCTCGACGCGCTGTTCGATGCGGCCTATCCGATCAACCACGGACGTGCCGCAGGCCGCGGCCCGGCCATGGGCCGGTATGCCGGCGATGTGTATTGCTCGGGCGGCGCCTACTACTTCTCGACGCTCGGCGCCGCCGAGTTCTGCTTTCGCGCGGCCGCGCGCGGCGACGACGGCGCGCGCCGGTGGTTCGATCGCGGTGACGCCTACCTTGCCACCGTACGCGCGTACACGCCGCCCAGTGGTGATCTGTCGGAGCAGTTCGATCAGCGCAGCGGCGCGCAGACCTCGGCGAAGCACCTGGCCTGGAGCTACGCCGCGTTCATTTCGTGCGTCTCGGCGCGCCGCAGCGCGGCTGCTTGCCAGGCGCCGCGGGGGTGATGAACGCATCGTCGTCGAGCTATGCGGAACCGGCCCTGAAGACCGGTGTCTTCCGCCAGGTCGGCGACTTGCTCGGCGCCTTGCGCGTGTCCACGGTCGGCCAGACGCTGGCCGCGCTGGCGGCTGGGATCGCCGTGGTGGTCGCGCTCACGGCGTACGGGCAGATCGAGCTCAACAGCTGGAACAAGCCGTTCTACGACGCGATCTCGCGCCGCGACCTGGGTGACTTCATCGACCAGCTCATCATCTTCGCGGTGATTGCGGGCGTGCTTCTGGTCTTGAACGTCGCGCAGAGGTGGCTGAGCGAAACCTTGCAGCTGAAGCTGCGCGAGGCGCTGGTGGCAGACCTCGTGGGGCTGTGGCTGCAGCCGCGCCGGGCGTTCTGGCTCCAGGGCAGCGGCCCCATGGGCGCCCACCCCGATCAGCGCATGCACGACGACACGCTGAAGCTGTGCGACCTGTCGGTCACGCTCGGCGTGGGCCTGCTGCAGGCAGCGATGCTGTTCGGCAGCTTCGCGGGCGTGCTGTGGGTGCTCTCCAAGGACTTCAGCATCTTTTACGACGGCCAGGACCATGCCTTGCCGGGCTTCATGCTGTGGGCCGCGATTCTCTATGCGGTCGCCGGCTCGCTGATGACCTACTGGATCGGCAACGGCCTGATCTCGCGCAACGCCGAGCGCTACGCGCGCGAAGGCGAGCTGCGCTTCTCGCTGACCCGCATCAACGAGCATCTCGACGGCATCTCGCTGGCCGGCGGCGAGGCCGACGAGAAGCGCCGCGTCGCCGTGCATCTGGGCGAGGTGTTGCGGGCCACATCGCGCGTGGTGCTCGGGCTGACCAATCTGACCTGGGTCACCGCGGGCTTCGGCTGGGTCACCGTCATCGCGCCGATCCTGGTGGCCGCACCGCTGTACTTCTCGGGCAAGGTCTCGTTCGGTGGCCTGATGATGGCCGCCGCCGCCTTCACGCAGGCGCAGTCGTCGCTGCGCTGGTTCGTCGACAACTTCAGCGCCATTGCCGACTGGCGCGCCACGCTGCTGCGCGTCGCCGGCCTGCGCCAGGTGCTGGCGTCCGACCTGGAGGCACAACAAGGCGGCAGCCGCATCGCCTATGCGGAGAGCGAACCCGGCACCCTCGCGATCGAGGCGCTCGAGGTGCGCGCCTGGACCGGCCACGATCGGCTGGACGATGCGGATCTCGTGCTGCACGCCGGTCAGCGCCTGTTGATCCTCGGCGCGCCGGGCACCGAGAAGACCTTGCTGTTCCGGGCGCTCGCGGGCCTCTGGCCCTGGGGCTCCGGCACGGTGCGCCGCCCCCGCGGCGAGACGATCCATTACATGCCGCGCGGCACGCCCTACCTTCCCCGTGGCACGCTGGCCGAAGCGCTGACGTATGCGATGGAGCCGGCAGGCTACTCGAAGGAAGCCATGGTGGCCGCGCTGGCGAGCGTGGGCCTCCAGCGGCTGGAGGCACTGCTGGACACGACGGGTCGCTGGGAACGCGAACTCAGCATGGACGAGCAACTGCGGCTGGGCTTCGCCCGCGTGGTGCTGCAGACGCCGCCCTGGCTGGTGATGGACGAAGCCTTCGGCGCCTTCGACGACGACACGCTCGAGCTCATCATCGACCTGCTGAGCGGCAAGCTCGCGCAGACGGGCATCGTCCACATCGGCTCGGCCGGCGAGGCGCACGACCGGCTGTTCACGCAGGTGGTGCGCCTGGTCAAGGCGCCGGACACCGACGCCGACACCACGCCGGAGGACTTGCAGCCATGAGCCTTCACGCGCGCCGCGCCCTCATGCTGCTGATGCTGGCACTGCCGGCCTGGGTCTGGGCGCAGGATTTCGGCTTCCGGCCACCGCGCGATCCCGACGATGTCGCGACAGTGGAGGTGATGCGCGACCTGGCGCAGCGCATCGTGCCGGTCTACCGGGACGCCGACACCGATGTCTTCCTGGCCAACCTGACCGCGCTGCAGGTCGTCAGCGGCACCTACCGTGCGGCCAACGACAGCAACAGGTCGCTGCGCAATCGCAACCAGGGCAAGCCGTTCAACGGCCCGGTCGAGCGTGCGATCGTCGACGGCATCTATGCGTATGCGCGCGCGATCGAGGCGAACGAGCGCATGGGCTTCCCCAAGGCCTTTGCGCGCTCGTTCCAGGAGCTGGTGGCACCGCTCGACAACGCGCAGGCCGCGGCCGTCATGGCGCAGCTCGAGATACCGCCGGCGGCGTACAAGCAGCCGGTGCGGCAGGCTTTCGACCGCTGGCGCGCCAGGGGCAGCGTGCCGCAGGCCGACGCCCTGGCGCTGGTGCGCACCTGGCTCGCGTACGACTCGCGCCGCGCCTACAGCGTGCAGCTGCCCGAGCTGATTGCAGCGGAGAACCGCATGCGCTACGTGGCGGAGGCCGGCGTGCGGATTCCCGTGCGCGGGGGCGTCGTCATCCATGCCAGCGTGGTCCGGCCGGGCCGCGCGACGAGCCCGCTGCCGGCGCTGCTGCGCTTCACGCTCGATCCCGCCGAAGACGACGCGCAGCGCAGTGCCGTCAAGGGCTATGTCGGCGTCACGGCGTATGTGCGAGGACGCACGCCCGATGGCAAGGGCGCCGTGCGGCCCTTCGTTCGCGACGGCGAAGACGCCGCGGCCGTCATCGAATGGATCGCCCGGCAGCCGTGGAGCGACGGCCGCGTCGCCATGCTCGGCGACGGCTACTCCGGGTTCGCCGCCTGGGCCGCTGCGCGCAGGAGGCCGCCGGCCCTCAAGGCCATCGCCACGACCGCGCCGATGGCACCGGGCATCGACTTTCCGATGGCCGGGCAGATCTACCGCAACGCCATGGTCCGCTGGGCGCAGGAGCACGCGATGGCCGGGGCCGTGCGACGCGACGCCGACGCCGATGCCGACACTGACGCCAGCCCCGACGCGCGATGGCAGGCGTTCGACGAGCGCTGGTATCGCGGCCGTCGCCCCTACTGGGACGTCGACCGCGTCCTGCTGGGCAAGCGCAACAAGCTGATCCGAACCTGGCTGACGCACCCCAGCCACGATCGCTACTGGCGCAAGTTCCTGCCGTCGCCACAGCAGTTCGCGCAGATCGACATCCCGGTGCTCGGCATCGCCGGCTACTACGGCGCCGAGGCCGGCGCGCTGTACTTTCACCAGGAGCATCGCCGCCACCGGCCGCAGGCCGACGCGACGCTGCTGCTCGGCCCCTACGACGCGGCCTCGATCCGGCTCGGCACCGCGGCGCAGCTGCGCGGCTACACGCTGGACCCGGTCGCGCGCGTCGATCTGCCCGAGCTGCGCTACCAGTGGCTCGACCACGTCCTCAAGGGCGCGAAGAAGCCTGCGCTGCTGCAGGATCGCGTCAACTACCAGGTGATGGGCGCCAATGAGTGGCGCCACGTGCCGGCGCTGGACGCACCAGGCCGCAGCCGAATGCGCCTGTACCTCGACCCCCGCGCGCACGACGGCCCGCACCGGCTGGCGCCCTCGCCGTCTGAAGCCGGCGGCAGTGCGCGGCTCTCGGTCGATCTGGCCGATCGCCGTGACGCGCGCGTCCTGTGGCCGGACTCGCTGCGCAGCAGGCAACTGCCGACCCGCAACAGCATCCGCTTCGTCAGCGATCCGCTGCCGAAGGACACCGAGATCGACGGCAGCCTGCGCGGCGTGTTCGACATCACGCCCTCGCGGCAGGACGTGGACCTGAACGTCTCGCTGTATGAGCAGACGGCGAGCGGCGATTACCAATTGCTGTTCGATCCCTACGACTTCCGCGCCAGCTATGCCGGCCATCGCGTGCATCGCCGGCTTCTTCGGGCGGGAGAGCGCCAGCTGCTGGCGTTCACCGCCGAGCGCGCAACCGCCCGCAAGCTTGCGGCGGGCAGCCGCATCGTGCTGCTGATCGGCCTCAACAGGCGCCCCGACCGGCAGATCAACTACGGCAGCGGCAAGGACGTGAATTCGGAAACCATTTCCGACGCAAGGCGGCCTGTGCGCGTGCGCTGGCATACGCGCAGCTACTTCGAGATGCAGACCGGCAAGCCTTGAGGGGGCGATTCCTCATCGCGTCGTCGGAGCCTTGTCGATCACGGCGCCGATGACGACGCCCTCGTGAGGCGCCAGCACCAGGGGCCCCTTGATGAACTCGGCGCGCGCAGGATCGGTCGATGCCAGCACGATCGGCCGGCGCGGCATCAACGCCGGCGAAATCGGCGCCGAGGTGGCGCCGAAGTTCAAGAGCACCATCAGCCGCTGTCCTTCGCCGTTGCGCGCATAGGCAAGCACCTCGTCCTCGGTTTCAAGCGCTTCATAGTTGCCTCGGTTCAGCGCAGGCTGCGCGCGGCGCAACGCGATGAGGCGCCGGTAGAGCGCCAGCATCGACCCTGCGTCGTGTGATTGCGCTTCCACATTGTGCGTGGGCCAGTCGGCTGCCAGGCGCAGCCACGGCGTACCGGTCGTGAAGCCCGCATGCTCTGCGGCGCTCCACTGCATGGGCGTTCGCTCCGGGTCGCGACCCAGGCCCATGCCGGACTTGTTCTTCTCGAACGGGTCCTGCACTTCATCGGCGGGAATGGGGACGTCCGTCATGCCGATCTCGTCGCCGTAGTAGAGCGTCGGCGTGCCGCGCAGCGTGAGCAGCAGCATGGCCGCGAGGCGCGCCATCTGTGGCCCGACGCGGCTCGCAATGCGGGGTCTGTCGTGGTTGCCCAGCACCCAATTCGGCTGAGCGCCGGCGGGCAAGGCGGCTTCGTAGTCGCGCACAAAGCGGTCGATGCGCGCCGCCTGCCACTCGGTCGCGATCAGCTCAAAGTTGAAGGGCAGTTGCACGCCTTCGAGCACACCTTCGGCGTTGAGTCCGTAGTAGGCGACCAGGCGCGTGAGCGGCAGGTAGAGCTCGCCGATCAGCACGCGCGACGAGCGTGTGTCGCTGAATGCGTCGACCACTTGGCGCATCTCGGCCACGATCGGTTGCACCTCCGGCAGGTCCGTGTTGTAGAGCATCAACCAGCGGAGAAATGGGTCCTGGCCCTCGACGAAGTCCGGATTCGGCGGGTTGTCGCGGAACTGCGCGTCCTTGATGATTTGAGAGAGCACGTCGACGCGGAATCCGTCGACGCCGCGCCGAAGCCAGAAGCGCAGCACCTCGTACATCGCGGCTCGCACTTCGGGGTTGCGCCAGTTGAGGTCGGGCTGCTCCTTCAGGAACGAATGGCAGTAGTACTGGCCGGTGGCCGGATCGAAGGCCCAGGCCGGACCGCCGAAATTGCTGACCCAGTTGTTGGGCGGCCCGCCGCCCGGCGCCGGGTCGCGCCAGATGTACCAGTCGCGTCGCGGATCGCTGCGTGCGCTGCGGCTCTGCACGAACCACGGATGACGCTCCGACGTGTGGTTGGGCACGAAGTCCAGGATGAGCTTGAGCTCTCTCGCGTGGGCCTCCTGCACCAGCGCATCGAAGCCGTCCAGCGTGCCGAAGCGCGGATCGATGTCGCAAAAATCGGAGATGTCGTACCCGAAGTCGGCCATCGGCGAGGGATAGATCGGCGAGATCCAGACGGCATCGACGCCGAGCGAGACCAGATGATCCAGCCGGGCGCGGATTCCGTCGAGGTCTCCGATGCCATCGCCGTTGCTGTCCTGAAACGAACGCGGATAGACCTGGTAGACGATTCCGCACTTCCACCAGTCGTCGGCTGACATCTTGATCCCCTCCTGCTCGGTTTCGAGAGGGTCCATTGTCTCCAGCCGCGGCATCACGTACAACGAGCAACCATGCTGCTGCGCACTCTCACTCTCTCCGCCGCCTGGATGACCTGCTGGACCTTGCTCGCCGTGGCGCCCCTGGCCGCCGCCGCGGCCGACACCAGCCGCGCGGCGCAGGCGATGACGGCCGCGGCGCGGGCGCTGCTGGAGGCGACGCCGGCGGGGCAGCGGCCAGAGCTGCTGCGGCCGTTGACGCTGGAGGCGCGTGGCGATTGGAACTACACGCCGCGCAGCCGGCCCGGCATTGCGTTCAAGTCCATGGAGGGCGCACAGCGCCAGGCAGCGCAGCAGTTGCTGGCCGCGGCCTTGTCGGAGCCGGGGCTGGTCAAGGTGCAGGCGATCATCGCCTTGGAGATCGCGCTGCGCGAGATCGAATCCTTCGGCCTCTCGCGCGATCCGGAGAACTACGCGATCGCGTTGTTCGGCACGCCGGACGCCACTTCACCCTGGGGCTGGCGAATCGAAGGGCACCATCTTTCGCTGCACTTCACGCTGGCCGACGGCCAGGTCGTGGCCACGCTGCCGCAGTTCCTGGGTGCCAATCCGGCGCAGGTGCCGCGCGACATCACCAACAAGGGCCCGCGCAAGGGTCAGCGCGCGCTGGGCGAGGAGGAAGACCGCGCCTTTGCGCTGCTGGCCGCGCTCTCGCCGGCGCAGCGCCAGCAGGCCATCTTCAGTGCCCGGCCGTTCGGTGACATCGTCACGCGCAATGCCACCCAGCTGGACCCGTTGGCACCTGTGGGCGTGGCCTTCAGCGCCATGGACGCAGCGCAGCAGGCCTTGCTGCTGCGCATCGTCGAGTCGCTGGCCTCGGTGGCCGAATCGTCGTTGGCGCAGCAGCGGCTGGAACGCGTGCGTGCGGGCGGCCTGGACGGCATCCGCTTCGGATGGGCCGGCGCCGCCGAGCGCGGCCAGCCGCACTACTGGCGCATCCAGGGCGCGCGCTTCCTGATCGAATGGGACAACTCGGGCGGCAATCACATCCACAGCGTGTGGCGCGACTTCGAGGGCGACTGGGGGCGCGACGTGCTCGGCGAACACTACCGCCGCGCGCGCGCAAGCAGCCACCGGCACTGAGTGCGTCACTACACTGGTCCGGATGAGCCACCCTCTTGAACCGCATCGCGTGCGAGACCTCCTTGCTTGCTATTTCTGGAGTGGCGATGCCATTCGCAGTCGAAGCGTGAGTGATGTCGTGCTATCCGGCGCGGTCGACGTGCCTGCGCCCCCTGCGAGGCTGGTGGCAGATTGGGAGAGGGAGATATCGTTGCGCCTGGGCCTGGAACCCGGAGACGTCGAGGCATTGCCTCTGGCGCGAGCGCGTGCGCGCTGGCCGGACTACCGGCGCTGCGTGAAGGCGCTGTCCGAATGGATGCCCGGCCCGCCTGAGATGCTCGACTCCTGTGACGTAGCCCTCATGGCCTGCCGCGGTGCCAAGTACCACCATGACGGCGAACACTATGGCGGTGCGGCCTTCTGCAATCTCTTCCTGAGCGAGGACAGGGGGCTGGACTTGCATTTCCCCGCTACAGGTCATCGAATCCCACTTGCCAGGGGTACGGCTGTGATATTCGATACGGGCCAGCCGCATGCCGTCATCAAGCGCCGCAGCGGCGGCTTCCATGTGGCCGACTTCGCGCCCGACCAGGATTGCACCCAGGTATTCCTGACCTGGGAGCTTCCTATCGAGAATGCCGATGTCGCGCGCGCACTTCGGATCGACTTCGACATCGATCCTTCGACCTCGTTGCAGCTGGATGAAGAGCAAGTCTGGCTGAACGGCGCACGGACCAGTGTGTGCCCGGATTCGGGCCGGTGGTGCCGCGCTGACTGATCGGGCCTCAGTCGTCCAATCGCTCTCAGCTTCCCGCCTTGTTCGGATCCCGCCAGGCGCGCTCGAAGGGCAGCCGCCAGGCATGCGGCGCGATCAGCTGGTGGATCGGCTTCGGCCCCCAGGAGCCCGGCTCGTAGAGCCGGACCGGCGGCGGCGCCTCGAGCAGCGGCGTTGAAACATGCCACAGGCGCTCGATGCCCTCGGCGGTCGTGAAGAGGGTGCGGTCGCCGCGCATGGCGTCCAGGATCAGTCGCTCGTAGGCTTCGAGCACCTCGCCGACCAGCCCTGTGTCGCGCATCGCGAACTGCAGACTCAGCTTGTCCAGGCGCATGCCCGGCCCGGGTCGCTTGCCGTAGAAGGACAGCGACATCTTCGATGCATCGGCGAGGTCGAAGGTCAGGTGGTCAGGCCCCTGTGCTCCGACACCCGATCCGGGCGGGAACATGCTCTTGGGCGGTTCGCGGAAGGCGATGGAGATGATGCGCTGCCCCTCGGCCAGGCGTTTGCCGGTGCGCAGGAAGAAGGGCACGCCAGCCCAGCGCCAGTTGTCGATGTGGCACTTGAGCGCCACGAAGGTCTCGGTGTCCGAATCGGGATCGACGCCATCTTCCTGCCGGTATCCGCTGTACTGGCCGCGCACCACTTCCGCCGGCACGATCGGCAGCATGCTGCGGAAGACCTTGTTCTTCTCCTCGCTGATCGGCGCCGGATCGAGCGCCGTCGGCGGCTCCATCGCCATGAAGCCGAGGATCTGGAAGAGGTGCGTCACCACCATGTCCCGGTAGGCGCCGGTCTGCTCGTAGAAGCTCGCGCGCTTGCCGAGACCAAGGGTCTCGGGCACGTCGATCTGCACGTGGTCGATGAAGTTGCGGTTCCAGATCGGCTCGAAGAGGCCGTTGGCGAAGCGGAAGGCCAGGATGTTCTGGGCCGGCTCCTTGCCGAGGAAGTGGTCGATGCGGAAGATCTGCTCTTCCTTGAACACCTCGTGCAGCTGGCTGTTCAGGCGCACTGCGCTCGCCAGGTCGGTGCCGAAGGGCTTTTCCATCACGATATGCGAGCGCTCGACCAGATCGGCCGCGCCCAGCATGCGCACCACCGACAGGGCTGCGCTGGGAGGCACGCTCAGGTAGTGCAGGCGCCGGCATTCGGGCGCGCCGAGCGACTGCTCGGCGCGGTCGACCGCATCCTTGAGCGCTTGCGCACCGCCCGACAGCGGCACGTAGTCGAGGATGCCCGCGAAGGCGTCCCAGGCGGCCGGCACGACCTTTCGGCTGCCGAATTCATCCAGCGCGCTGCGCGCGGCGGCGCGGAAGCCCTCGGCATCGAGTTCGTCGAGCGAGACGCCGATGATCCGGCAGCCGGGAATGAAGCCCGAACTGCAGAGGTGAAACAGGCCGGGCAGCAGCTTGCGCCGCGCCAGGTCGCCGGTCGCGCCCACCAGCATCACGACTTGCGGAAAGCGCGGACCGACGCCGGGAGGGATCTTCGCCATTCATGTCACCTTGCTTCGTTGTCGTGCGTGAAGCAAGCGATTTTGATGCCAGGCGCGCTTCGGCGCTCGCAGGCTACGCGACTTCCCGGCAAGCAGATGCCCGCGCGAGTTTCGAGCGAGGGCACAGACCTACTTCTGCGGTATCGACAACGGGGTGACTTCGACCTGTGCCAGGCCGTCTTCTCGCGCAAGGCCGATCTCGCGCGCCGTGGCGGGCGAGAGGTCGACGATGCGGCCCTTCACGTACGGACCACGATCCTGGATGGTGACCACCGCACTGCGCCCCGTCTCCAGGTTGGTCACCCTGGCGGTGGTCCCGAGGGGCAGCGTCTTGCTGGCAGCGTTGTCGTCGCGCGGGTCCATGCGGGCGCCGTCCGCCATCTTTCGGCCGGTGAATTTGTCGGCATAGAAGGACGCCTTTCCGACCTGCTTGCCGCCGCTGCGGTCGAGGCCGGCCTTCGGTGCCGAAGATGGTTTCGCAGTCGGCGTCGGCTCGCGCGACGAACTCACATCCGGGGCGGCGCCTTGCGCAGGCTGGTCCCGCGGCGTGGGAGCGACTGCGCAGCCGGAGACCACGCAGGCGATGCAGGCGGTGAGCGCCGCGAGGCGTCGGGAAAGCGGGAGCGTCGACATGCCGGCAGTTTTTCCTGCCCGGCGCACGCCATGTGTCGGACGCCGCTGATTTCCCTGGCGGATTTCGCCCCGGATGTGAGCTCACAAGTACCTGCTGAACCACTCGAGCGCGGCTTCGCTGCCCTCCTCGAATCCGTCGAAGTAGATGCCGTAGTGATCGATGCCGTCGATGACCTTGTAGCGAACCGGGACGGTCGCTTGCGACTTCAGCATGTCGCAGGCCTTGCCGCTGTTCTCCGTGATGTCGAACAACTCCTCATTGCCTGCGTCCATCATCAACGTGGGAACCTTGAGTTTGCTCACCTCGTCGATCGCGTTGTACTGAAGAAACCGTGCCAGGTGGGGTGTGCCCGCGAGCCCCGGATAGGCATCGATGCCCTGTGGAACAGGCGCGATCATTCCCCTGGCAATGTCGATGGCGCGCTGCCTGGCATGCAGGGCCAGCGGACCCTTGAGCACCGATGCGAGCGACGCGACCTGAATCGCGAGCACCTTGATGCGGTCGTCGTTCGCGGCGTGGTGCGTGGCGATGCCGCCGCCGAAGCTCGTGCCCCAGGCCCCGATGCGATCCGGGTCCACGTTGGGCTCGCCCTCGATGTAGTCGACGGCGGATCGATAGTTCTGCAGCCATTCGACAGGATCGACCACATCGCGAATGAAACGGACCTTCGCAAAGCCCTCGTTCTTCTCGTCCAGTTCGGGTCGCTCGCCGGCCAGCAGGACGTTGTTCCCGGACGCGCACCATCCGCTGTAGGTAAAGCACAAGCTCACCATACCGGCGGCTGCGAACTTCGCGGCATAACGCTCGCCGGTCGATTTGCTTCCACCCCAACCGTGAGACAGGACGACCGCCGGGGCACGCTGGTCTCCGCGGAGGTCCTTCGGGCGATAGATGTCGGCATCCAGCGCAACCCCATTGCTCCAGATCTTCACGGCGGCTCGCTCCACCGTGTTCGGCATGACGAGCTGGGGGTATTCGGGTTCTTTCGGCGGCATTCCTGCTTCCTTCGAGTCGCTAGTCGACCTTGATGTTGGCGCTGCGCGCAATCTGCTCCCACACCGCCAGGTCATCCTTCACCGTTCTCGCGAACGCCTCCGGCGACTTGATCGGCGAGTCGGCGATGTTGAGCTGCAGCAGCCGTTCCCGCAGCGCGGGCGATGTCAGCAGGCGGGTGACTTCCTGGTTGAGCAAGGCCACCACGGGCGCCGGCGTTCCCTTGGGTGCGAAGAGGCCGTACCAGCCGTCGGTCGTGAACGCGAAGCCCTGCTCCGACATCAGCGGTGCCGACGGCAAGCCGGGCGAGCGCAGCGAACCGGTCAGGCCGAGCACCTTGAGGCGTCCCTGCTTCACCAGCGGCATCGCGCTGGCGACGTCCATGAAGCCGATGGAGATGACCCCGCCCTGCATGTCCTGCGAGATCGCCGTGATCGACTTGTACGGCACATGGTTCAGCTGGATTCCGCTGTGGTGCCCGAGCCATTCCATGACCAGATGGCCCTGCGAGCCGATGCCCCAGGTCGCGTAGTCGTACTTGCCGGGATGGGCCTTGGCCGCAGCGATGAATTCCTTCATTCCGCTGGCCGGGAAATCCGGCGTGGCGACCAGCGCCACGCCGCCGGCACCCACCTGCGCGATGGCCGTCAGATCGGTGCGCGCGTCGAAGGGCGTGGTCTTCTGGACGGCCTGGTTGATCACGGTGCTGGACGCATTGCCGAACAGCAGCGTGTAGCCGTCGGGTTTCGCGCGCACCACCGCCTGGCCGGCAATCGCACTGTTGGCGCCGACCCGGTTGTCGACGATGACCGGTTGCTTCAGGGCCGAACTCAGGCCGGCTGCGATCGCCCTGCAGAGCAGGTCGCCGCCGCTGCCGGCGGCGTTGCCCACCACCAGCGTGATCGGCCTGGACGGGTAGGGCTCCTGTGCCGGTGCGGATACCGTGCAAAGCACGATCATCGCGGCGATGAGAACGTTGCGCATGACGGCTGCGGTCGAGCGTTGCATGGTGATCACCTCACGCAGCAATGGCGGACGGCTCGCGCGCCCATGACGCGTCCGCCCGAACTGCGGCGAGAGGTCGCGTGCCATTGATGGTCGCGCGAAAGCCGCTGCGGCGCGCCGGGAAGTAGTCGAAGATCGCCTGATGCTGCGTGCAGCGGTTGTCCCAGAACGCGACGGAGTTCGGTTGCCACCTGAAGCGGCACATGAAGCGCGGGTTCTCGATGTGCCGATAGAGCATCTCGAGCAACGCATCGCTCTCCTTGGCCGACAGCGCAGGCACATGCGTGGTGAAGACCTTGTTGACGAAGAGCAGCTTGCGTCCCGTTTCCGGATGAACGGCCACGATCGGATGCTCGTTGCGGGCGAACGGCCTGGAGGGTGTCATGCCGTACTTGGTCCAGACCTTGGCGCCGTCGTGCACCGCGGTCAGGCCCTCGAGGAAGTGCTGCATCGGCCGCGACAACGCGTCGTAGGCCGCATACATGCTGGCGAACATCGTGTCTCCGCCGCTCGGCGGGACCTCCGTGAGATACAGCATGCTTCCCATCGGCGGCTCTTCTTCGCAGCTGACATCGGTGTGCCAGTCTTCGCCGGCAGCCCGAGAGGAGTTCTCGTCGGCGTGGATGCGCAGCAGCTCCGGATGATCCGGATGATTGGCTTGCGCAAGCGGATGCACGTGCAGCGAGCCGAAGCGCTTGCCGAGTGCGATGTGCTGCTCGAAGCTCATGTGCTGGTCGCGGAAGAAGATGACCTGGTGAGCGACGAGCGCACGGCGGATCGCCTCGATCTTTGCCTGCGAAAGCTGCGCCGAGAGATCGATGCCGAAGACTTCGGCGCCGAGTGCCGGCGTCAGCGGCCGGATGTCGAACTGGACGGGCTGGTTCATGGGTTTGTCTCCGAGTTGGCGCTGTGCACCGTTGTCGAACGAATTGTCTTCAGGACACTCGGCGTTGCCCAATGAAATCGACTCTCCGAGCCATAACCCCCAGGTTATGCTGCAGATTTTTCGGGAGCCGGCGATGGCCAACATCTCGAGTGCATTCCTGCAGCGCTCCCTCACGCTCCGGCACATGAGGCTGCTGGTTGCCGTGGAGGACCTGCGGCAGGTGGGGCGCGTCGCGACGGCGCTGAGCATCTCGCAGCCCGCCGTGTCCAAGGCACTGGCGGAGATCGAGAACGGCGTTGGCGTGTCGCTGTTCGAGCGCACGCCGCGCGGCATGGTGCCCACGGCGCACGGCGCCTGCCTGCTGCGCTATGCGCACCTGATGACCAACGAGATCGTCCGCGCCGTGGACGAACTGACCGGCATCGAGCAGGGAATCGCCGCCGCGGTGGCCGTCGGGGCCACCGCCGGCGCGGGCACCGGCTACCTGCTCAATGCCGCCATTCTCCAGGGCCGCCAGCGGCTGCCGGAGTTGACGGTGACCGTGAGCGAGGGCACGCGCGAGCACCTGCTGCGCCAACTCCGCACCGGCAGGCTGGACCTGGTGGTCGGCGCCGCCGGGGATGCCGCGGTGCCCGCCGATCTCGACTGCACGCCGCTCTACATCGATGCGCCGGCGATCGTCTGCGGCACGCGCCACGCGCTGGCGGCGAAGCGCAAGCCGGCATGGGCCGGCATGGCAGCCGAAGCCTGGGTGCTTCCGCCCCGGACAACACGCGTGCGGGCCGCCATCGAGGCACTCTTTCGGCGCAACGGGTCCGCGCCCCCGCGCGTGCTGGCAGAGACGCTGTCGCTCGACCTGATCCTCGAGCTGCTGACGCACGGCGCCGCGCTGGCCGTGTTGCCGCAGCATCTGGCCCGCCGGCTGGCGATGGCGGGCCAGGTCCGCACGCTCGAAGTCGAGACGCCCGGCTTGGTGATGCCGGTGTCGGTCTTCACGCTGGCGGGTGCGGCGGCATCGACGGCGATCGAAACGTTCAAGAACTGTCTCGTCGAAGCCGCGGCGCTGCGCTGAACCTCAGGAGCTGATGACCTGCGGATCGCCGCTCGCCCCGAGGTGCTGGCGCACCTGCTGCGCCAGCGAGCCGAAGATCGTTCCTGCCAGGCTGGGTTCGTCGCGGCCGAAGACGATGCGGTTGCAGCCGTAGTCGCGAGCGGCCATGGCAATCGTCTCGGCACTGCGCCCCACCAGCACGGTGCTGGTGTAGGGCACCCCGGCCAGGTCGAGCAGGCTCTGCGCGAACTGCAGTTCCTCGGCGCCTGCGTCCAGCTGCAACTCGAGCAGCTCGCGGGTACCGAAGAGCATCGCGACATGACCCGAGACCTTGGGCTGAACCCGCAGCAAGCGAACGGTCACCTGCTCGTTCAGGCGCATGCGCACGACCTGCTCGATGGCCGATCGGGTTCGCGCCGGCTGAGTCGGGTCGATGGGTACCAGAATGCGCGTCATGCGGGCACCTCCTTCAGACGGCAGGTTGCTTGGTCGCCTGCGGTTGTTCGCCGCTCTGTTCACGGCGTTGTTCGCGGCGGCTGTTCAGCCACTTGCCGATCGCCACCACGAGCATGGCACCGAGCGCGGGGACCACCGTGTGCAGCGCGTGGTGATTGGCGGCCCAACCGACGATGGCCGGATCCGACATCGCCATCTCGCCGGCCACCCAGCCGAGCAGCGCGGCGCCGAGCACGATGATGATCGGGAATCGATCCATCAGTTTCAGGATCAGGGTGCTGCCGAAGATGATCAGGGGAATGCTGATGACGAGACCGAAGACGAGCAGCGGAACATTGCCCTTGGCTGCAGCAGCGACGCCGACGACGTTGTCCAGGCTCATGACCAGGTCGGCAACCACGATGGTCTTGATGGCACCTGCCAGGCCGGCGTGGCCTTCCAGGCTGGTCTCCTCTTCCTCGCTTCGAAGCAGGCCGATGCCGATCCAGAGCAGCAGCGCTGCGCCGACCAGCTTGAGGTACGGCAGGGTCAGCAGATAGACGGCAAAGAAGGTCAGGACCACGCGCAACACGATGGCGCCGACGCTGCCGAACAGGATCGCCTTCTTTTGCTGGGCGGGCGGCAGCGAGCGGGAGGCCATCGCGATGACGACGGCGTTGTCGCCGCTCAGGACGATGTTGATCAGGATGATCTGCGACAGGGCGATCCAGAAATCGGGACTCGACAAAAACGACACGGTGTCTCCTCGGTAAATGGTTCGGAGCCACAGCGGTTCCGCCGTTGTCGAGCGTAGAGACCTGTCCTGTCACCTTACTGCCGCCGAGCTGACAGCCGGTTGTCTGCAAGCTGTCAGTTTGCTTACAGAGCGCTGCGCGTCAGGCGGGGCGCAAGGGGAAGAAGACGCTGAAGGTGTTGCCCACGCCGTCGGCGTCTTCCTCCAGCGTGATGCGCGCGCCATGCAGTGTGGCGATCTCGCTGACGATGGCGAGACCGAGACCGCTGCCATCCTCCTTCGTACCGAGGAGGCGGTGAAAGCGCTCGAAGATGCGGGCGCGCTCCTGCACAGGAATCCGGGGGCTGTCGTCGCTGATGGCCAGGCGGCACTGGTCGTCTTCGATCTGGCTGGCCTGCACGGTCACCCGGCCGCCCGACTGGCTGTAGCGGATCGCGTTGTCGATCAGGTTGTTGACCAGCTCGCGCAGGCGGTCCTGGTCGGCGTCGATCATCAGCGGATGATCGGCACCTTCGAAGCCCAGGTCGATGTTTCGCTTGATCGCCTGCGGCACCCAGTCCATGCTCACCTCCAGGGCGTGGGCATTGAGGTCCAGCGGCTGCAATTGCATGGAGTCGAGCGCGCCCGGCTCGTTGCGGGCCAGCGAAAGCAGCTGGCGCACCAGCCTCGACATCCGGTCGGCGCTGATATAGAGCTGCGCGAGCGAATGGCGCACCCGCTGCGGATCGTTTTCCCGGAGCGCCAGCTCGATCTGGGCCTTCAGGCCGCTGACCGGCGTCTTCAGCTGGTGAGCGGCGTCGGCCACGAAGCGGTTCTGGAAATCCAGGGTGCGCCCAAGGCGTGCCATCAGCTCGTTGACCTCATCCACCAGCGGCCGCACCTCGCCCGGAACGTCGTGCGTGTCGATCGGGCTCAGGTCCAGGTGCGAGCGGTCCGATACCGCACGCCGCAGCCGCTGCAGCGGCTCGAGCCCGCGCGAAACCCCGAACCAGACCACCGCTGTCGCCATGACGATCAAGAGCAGCTGCGGCAGCACCACATTGGCGACCATCTCCCAGGTAAAGCGCGCTCGCTTGTTGAGCGTTTCGGCCACCTGCACCAGGACCAGCGGAGGTCCGGCGTCCGGACCGACCGGCATCCAGGCCACCATCATCCGCACCGGCTCCCCGCGCACCGCATCGCCGTAGAAGTCCGGCTTGCCGGTCTTCTCGATGCGCGGCGCAGGCAGCTGCGCATCGCCGCCCAGATTGGCGCCGTCCTCGCCGACAACGCGGTAGAAGAACTGGTCTTCCTGGTCCAGCAGCAGGATGTTGGCCGCGGCCTCCGAGAGCTCGAGCCGGGGACGCATTCCGTCGAGCTTCACATGCAGCGCGATCTCGCGTCCGATCTCGTGCAGCGCGCGGTCGTAGGCGAGGTTGGAAAACCGCAGCGAGTTCCAGTAGGCGGCGCCGGTATCGAGCACCAGCAGCACGGCGAGCGGCCCGAGCAGCCAGGCCAGCAGCTTGCGCTGGAGCCGAGGCTCAGGCCTCCACATCGCTGTTGTCGATCAGGTAGCCCATGCCGCGCACGGTGCGGATCTCGCAACCGAGCGGCTCCAGCTTCTTGCGCAGCCTGTAGACGTTGACTTCGATCGCGTTGTCGCCGACCTCGTCGCCCCAGCCATAGAGATGGTTGACCATGTGCTCCTTGCTCACGACACGCCCCGCGCGCATCAGCAGCAGTTCCAGCAGGGCCAGTTCGCGCGGCGACAGATCCAGCGGTCGCTTGTCGTGGAACACGCGGCGGCCCACGGTATCGAAGCGCAGCAGGCCATGTTCGAGGTAGGGCGTGGACCGGGTACTGCGGCGCAGCAGCGCCCGCACGCGCGCTTCCAGCTCCGGCAAGTCGAAGGGCTTGGCCAGGTAATCGTCGGCGCCCAGATCGAGGCCGCGGACTCGGTCCGCGAGGGTGTCGAAGGCGGTGAGCATCAGCACAGGCATCGTGGACTTGCGCCCCTTCAGCCGCTTCAGCACATCCAGTCCGCTCAGCCCCGGCAAGCCGATGTCCAGGATGGCCAGGTCGTAGATGCCCGGGGTGAGGGCATGGTCGGCCTCCTCGCCGGTGGAGACGACGTCGACGGCATGGGCGGACTGCACCAGCGCCCGCGAAAGCGCATCCGCCAGCACCCGGTCGTCTTCGACGAGCAATATCCGCATTGATTTCCTGACTGCGTGTCTCGCCGCGATGCTAACCGCAAGTCCCTTGCGCGCATCGGCTACTTGGCGCTAACGCAGCGCTGATCCGTCGACTCTCATCAAAGGGGTGCTGGCCTTCATGGCTCGATCGCGCGCCGCCAGCGGTCGGCGTCGAAGGGCGGGCGGTCCGACTCGGATCCGCCGATGCCGCCCGCGACGTAGTCGGTGTACGAGAGCAGCAGCTCGAACATCAGGTCGGGATCGGACCTGAAGTCCGCTTCCTGCCATCGTTCGGTCAGAGCCAGCCCGTTCACGGTCGCCATGATGTAGTGCGCCAGGTGGAACTTCAATTGGCCCAGCGGCTTGCGCGGCGAGGCCTTGATGATCAGCGCGGCGAAGCGGTTGAAGGTGTCGGCCAGAAAGCGCCGATACATGCTCTCCAGACCTGGAGGTGCGTCGTTCCCCAGGCGCGCGAGTGTCTTCAGGGTCGCGTTGCCGTCCGGCTCGGAGGAGTACAGCGCGAAGAAGGGCGCGTTCAGTGCCAGCACGATCTCGTAGAGAGACAGCTTCCTTGAATCCTTGGCTTCGAGTTCGAGCAGCAGGAAGTTGTAGCGCGGTTCGAGAAAGCGCTGGATCTCCTCGTAGATCGCATTGATGAGGCCTGTGCGGCCCTCGAAGTGGTACGTGATGGCGGACTTGTTCCGATTGCCTGCCGCCGCACTGATTTCGATCATGGGAACGCCGATGCCGCGCTCCCCAAAGAAGCGCAGTGCAGCCTGAATGAGCTTGTCGCGCGCTGCGCTGCGCGCAGGGGTGACTTGAAGATCCTGCATGGATGTCAAACGGGTTGATGGACTTCACATCGTAGTAGACGACGGCCCGCGGCGCACTGCAGGGCCTCCGGGCCGGAGTCTCGAATGGTGGGACCTTTGAACAATTGGTGACGATTCTCCATACCGCGATGAGGCCCTCGCGGGAAAACCCCGATACGCAGTTCCGTCGGATTAAGTACGCTTACTTAACTCAAATAGTCCGACCATTAGACATATGAACGCGACGACAGCGATTGCTACGAAAGAGGCCAAGGAAGCGAGTCTTCCAAAGGCCGTCGTGCCCGTGCAGGCAACGCCCGTCGCCGGCGGCCCGGACGATGGGCGCGGCTTCGATCCCAGGCGCTTTCGCAGCGCGCTCGGCTGCTTCCCGACAGGTGTCGCGGTCATCACCACGCAGGGCCCGGACGGCGAGCCCGTGGGCCTGACATGCAACTCCTTCAGCTCGGTCTCGCTCGACCCGCCGCTGGTCGCCTGGAGCCTGCGGCTGGCCAGCAAATCGATCGATGTCTTTCGCGAGGCGAGGGGATTCACCATCAACGTGCTGGGCGAGGACCAGGCGGCGCTGTCCGGCCGCTTCGCCAGTTCGACCAACGCCACCCGCTTCGATGGGGTGAGCCATGCGAAGGGCTGCCTCGGCTCGCCGGTCATCGAAGGTTGCGTGGCCAACTTCCAATGCTCGACCTTCGCGCGCCACCTGGCGGGCGACCACCTGATCTTGATCGGCCGGGTGGAGGCCTTCGGTCATCTGGTTCAGGAGCCGTCGCTGGTCTTCTACCGCGGCGGCTACATGGCCCTGGCGCAGTCGCTGCGCGAACTCGCCATGGAAGGACGCATCCCCTTCGCCCAGCTGGAAGCAGCACGCGAGCGGCTGCATGAAGTCCTGCTGCGCCTCGCGTGCGAGCAAGGGCAGGAAGAAGACTTTGCCGCCATCGAGCAAAACATCCGGCTCATGGAGAGCTATCCAACTTCCGAGATGGTGAAGCGATCCACTAATTCGCGGCAGTTCTTCGACCTCATCGCGAAGGCGGCGCGCAATGAGGTGCTCGCCATGGTGGCCGACTCGCTGACCACCTTGCTGTACCACACGCTGACCACGCAGATTCCGCTCGTCGCGCGACCGGAACTGGTGCCCGTGCGCTGGAAGATCCTGGACCGCATGCGTGCGCGGGACGCCGAAAGCTGCGTGCGTGCGACGTCCGAGTATTTCGCCGCATTCCGCTCCGATCTGGGTTCTGCCGACGCCACGGCGGCCGGCCCCGGTCCTGACTGAAACACCCCACCCCACCCCACCCACCCGAGTGCCGATAGGAAAGACACATGAAAAGCATCTGGTTCCACATGCAGGGCTACCGCGACCTGCCGGACGATTTCAACAAGAAGTACGAGAGCGTCTGGATCACGCCGCCGAACGACGAGCTGTGCGACTCCGTCACAACCTCCAAGTACCTGCACTGGAATATCGACGAGCTCGAGTACGCGGACGAAGTCGGCTTCGACGGCCTGGGCGTCAACGAACACCATCAGAACGCCTACGGCTTCAGCGTGTCGCCCAACCTGATCGCCTCGATCCTCGCCCGCCGCAAGTCGGACGCCGGCATCGTCGTGCTCGGCAACACCCTGCCGCTGTACAACCCGCCGATCCGCGTTGCCGAAGAGTTCGCAATGCTGGATTGCCTGAGCCAGGGCCGACTGGTCGCCGGCTTTCCGGTGGGCTCGCCCATGGACACCGTGGGTTGCTATGGCGTGCCGCCCACGCAGGTGCGCGCGCGCTACTACGAGGCCCACGATCTGATCATGCAGGCCTGGACCAAGCCCGGACCGTTCCCGTTCAACGGCCAGCACACCAAGCTGCGTTACGTGAACCCCTGGCCCAAGCCGATCCAGAAGCCGCACCCGCCCGTCTGGCTGGCGGGCGGCGGTTCGGTGGAGACCTGGAAGTTCGCCACCGACAACAACTACACCTACAGCTACCTGAGCTTCAGCGGACACAGGGCTGCACAGAAGCTGATGGACGGCTACTGGCAAGAGGTCGAGAAGGCCGGGCTGGACGACAACCCCTTCCGCGCAGGCTTCGCGCAGATCGTGGTGGTGGCCGAGACCGACGCCGACGCCGAGAAGCTCTATTTCAAGCACATCCAGAACTTCTATGCCAAGGCGCTGCACATGCCGCCCCATGTGCAGGCGATCCCCGGCTTCATGACGCGAAAGAGCATGGAGTTCAACATGCGCAACGCGAAGGCCGCGTTCAAGTCGCTGTTCCCGGACCCGTACAAGGCGACCTGGAAGGACTTCGTCGACAGCCGCATGGTGATCGCCGGCAGCCCCGAAACCGTGGCGGGTCAGCTGGAAGAACTGGCCCGCAAGCTGCGCGTCGGCCACCTGATGGTGCTGATGCAGATCCAGTCGATGGATCGCGAACTGACCAAGTACAACACCCGCATGTACGCCGAGAAGGTGCTGCCGAAGCTGCGCGGCATGTGGGAGCGAGAGGGCTACGCGGACCACTGGTGGCCGGAGGCGGCGACGCGCAACGCGACAGCGGTGGCCACAGTCGATGCGAAGGCGCAGGGCAAGGCTCACACGGAGGTGGCACTGTGAGCACGACCAAGGTCATCGAGATGGGCCGCGGCCTTCTGCCCAACGAAGTCCTCATGGGCGGAGAAGGTGCGCCGGTCGTTTTCCTGCACGGCCTGATGGGGCAGGAGTGGGATGCCTTCCAGAAGGGACTGGCGACCAAGCGGCGCGTGTATGCGCCATCGCACGTGGGATCGAAGGAACCCGACGAGCTCAAGCACCTCGATGGCATGTACGACCTCGTCCTCTACTACGACGAGCTGTTCGCCAAGCTGGGGCTGAAGCAGATCGACCTCGTCGGTCACTCGTTCGGCGGCATGGTGGCGGCGGAGTTTGCCGCGGCCTTTCCTGAGCGCGTGCGCAAGCTGGTGCTCATCGATCCGCTCGGCCTCTGGCGCGACGACGCACCGGTGGAAGACTACCTGTTGGTCTATCCGGAGCGCCGCGCCGAGCTGCTGCTAGGAGACCCGTCGAGTGCCGAGGTCAAGGCCAAGCTCGCGCTGCCCGAGGACGCGGAAGACAAGATCCGGGTGACGCTCGACCGCGTATCGACGCTCGCGTCGGTGTCGCACTTCCTGTGGCCGATTCCCGAGCGCGGCCTGTCCAAGCGCCTGCACCGCATCACGGCCGACACGCTCATCGTCTGGGGCGAGCAGGACAAGATGGTGCCGAGCGTCTACGCCAAGGACTTCGCTTCCAGGATCACGCGTTCGCGCGTCGAGATGATCGCGGGCGCCGGCCACACGCCGCAGTTCTCGCAGCCGGAAAAAGTGCTGGCGAAGGTCTCGGCCTTTCTCCACGACTGAAATCATTGCCCGCAGCGCGGCGGGTGAGCGGTCCGCGCGGTCCGCGCCGGTCCGCGCAGAACATCCAGGAGACATCAATGCCACTCGACCCTGCAGTCCGCGGACTGATCGACGCCGTCAAAGCCGCCGGCATGCCCACCATCGGAAGCGTGACGGCGCAGCAGATGCGCGACTTCCAGACGGCGATGCTCTCGCGGCTTCCGCCCGGGCCCGAGGTCTACAAGGTGGAAGACCTCGTCATACCCAGCGACGCCGGCGGCATGGCCGCGCGAAGCTACTGGCCCTCGGAGCGTCCGCGCGCGCTGCTGGTTTATTTCCATGGCGGCGGCTGGACCATCGGCTCGCTCGACGGCTGGGATGCCGCGCTGCGCAGGCTGGCCAACGTGAGCGGCTGCGCCGTGCTGTCGGTCGACTATCGCCTCGCACCGGAAGCACGCTTTCCGGCCGCGGTCGACGACGCGCTCGCGGCGCTTCGCTGGGCCGGGGCGCATGTGGAAAAGCTCGCCGGCGGCAAGGTACCGCTGATGGTGGGCGGCGACAGCGCCGGAGGCAATCTCTCCGCCGTCGTGGCGCAACTGGTGCGCGACCAGGGCGGACCGACGATCGCCGCCCAGATCCTGATCTATCCCAGCACCGAGGGAAACATCGACTCCCAGTACATGACGCGCTTCGAGTCGCCGTTCCTGACGCGCGAGGAAACCTCGTGGTTCTACGACCAATACATCCCCGACGTGACCCAGCGCAGGGACCCTCGCTTCGCGCCCCTGCAAGCCGCTGACCTGAGTCGCCTGCCGCCTGCCTTCGTGCTGACGGCGGAGAACGATCTGTTCGCGGAGGAAGCCGAGGTCTATGCCAGCCGCATGAAGCAGGCCGGCGTGAACGTCCTGGCAAAACGCTATCTCGGCACCATCCACGGCTTTTTCACCATGGACCGCGGCCTGCTTCCGCACTCGGTGCAGGCGATGGAAGACATCGCGAGCTTCGTCACCGAAGTGGTCTAGGGGCCGCGCATGGAATACACACTCATCACTCTGCTGAACGGCCTGAGCTACGGCCTCCTGCTGTTCATGCTGTCCTCGGGGCTGACACTGATCTTCAGCATGATGGGCGTGCTGAATTTCGCCCATGCGAGCTTCTACATGCTGGGTGCCTACATCGCATACGCGATCAGCCTGAAGCTGGGATTCTGGGTCGGCCTCTTCGTGGCCCCCGTCGCCGTCGGGCTGGTTGGCGCCCTGGTCGAACGCCACGGGCTGCGAGCGGTGCACAAGCACGGGCACGTCGCCGAACTGCTCTTCACCTTCGGACTGGCCTACGTGATCGTCGAGATGGTGCAGGTCATCTGGGGGCGGCTGACGGTGCCCTACGCGATCCCGCCGGAGATGGACGGCCCGCTCTTCACGCTCTTCACCACCACCTTCCCGGCCTACCGCGGCTTCATGATGCTGGTGGCGCTTTTGATGCTGCTGTCGATCTACCTGGTGCTGAAGCGAACGCGCATCGGCCTGGTGATCCAGGCGGCGCTGACACACCCTGAATCCGTCGAGGCGCTGGGCCACAACGTGCCGCGCGTGTTCATGCTGGTCTTCGGTGGTGGTGCTGCGCTGGCGGGCCTGGCCGGCGTGATCGGCGGCAATGCGTTCGTGACCGAGCCGGCCATGGCCGCGGCCGTGGGCAGCATCATCTTCGTGGTGGTGGTGATCGGCGGCCTGGGTTCGCTCATGGGGGCGCTGCTGGCCTCGCTGCTGATCGGCGTGCTGCAGACCTTCGCGGTGTCGATGGATTACTCGGTGCTCACGGTGCTCGCTTCCCTGGGCGCGACGGTGCAGGGCGAGTCGCTAGCGCACGAGCTGTTCAAGCCCACGATCGCGCAGGTCGCGCCGATCCTGCCCTATCTGTTCCTGATCCTGGTGCTCGTCTTCAGGCCCAAGGGACTGATGGGCACGAGAGAGACCTGAACATGGCTGCCGTTCTCGCCCCTGAAACCGCCGAGGCACGGGCCGAAGCCGTGGCGGCACCGCCGGCCGCGCGGCACCCCTTGCTGGGCGGCTGGCGCACGCTGGCCTGGGTCGGCTTCGCCGCCGTGCTGATCGTGGCACCACTGGTGTTCGACAGCGGTGCCTCCGTCTCGTTCCTGTCGCAACTGGGCACGCTGATCATCTTCGGGCTGTCCTTCAACATGCTGCTGGGCCAGGGTGGGATGCTGTCCTTCGGCCACGCAGTCTATTCGGGCCTGGGAGGCTACGTCGCGGTGCACGTGATGAACGCGTCGGCCAGCGGCGGCTTCTTCGTCCCGGTGGTGCTGATTCCGTTCGTCGGAGGGTTCGCGGGCCTTTTCTTCGGCGTGTTGCTGGGCTATGTCACGACCAAGAAGGCAGGCACCACCTTCGCCATGATCACCATGGGCATCGGCGAACTGGTCTATGCCTGCACGCAGATGTTCCCGCGGTTCTTCGGCGGCGAGGGCGGCATCACCACCAACCGTTCCTATGGCGGCCCGTTCCTGGGGTTCAGCTTCGGCCCGCAGATCCAGGTGTACTACCTGATCGTGGTGTGGCTCCTGGTGTGTGCAATCGCGATGTACGCGTTCACGCAGACGCCGCTCGGTCGCATCGCCAATGCGGTGCGCGACAACGCCGAGCGGGCCGAGTTCATAGGCTACGACACGCGCCGGGTGCGCTACCTGGTGTTGATCATTTCCACCTTCTTCGCCGGCATCAGCGGCGCGTTGGCCGCCATCAACTTCGAAATCGTGGGCGCGGAGAGCGTGAGCGCCATGCGGTCGGGCGACGGGCTGCTGTTCACCTTCATCGGTGGCGTCGGCTCCTTCGTCGGCCCGATCCTCGGCGCCATCGCGGGCGGCTTCCTCACAATCAAGCTGTCGGACTACACGATGGCCTGGCAGCTCTACCTGGGCGTTTTCTTCATCCTGATCGTGATGTACGCGCCGGGCGGATTGGCCGCGATGTTCTCGGCCAACTGGCGGGTGCTGCGGGCCGGCAAGTTCGCGCGCGTGCTGACCTCCTGGCTTGCCGTGGTGGCGGCCTCGGCCGTGATCCTGCTGGGCTCGGTGATCGTGGTGGAGCTGTCCTACGCCGTCGCCTTCGGTTCGCAGAAGGCAGCGACGGCCAAGTTCCTGGCTTCGCTCACCGGCGGCTGGAATGCCGCGCTGTGGGCCGCCGGCTTCGCGTTGCTCGTCGGCGGCTTCTGGTGGTTCGCGAAGAGTCGCACGAGCTTTCGCAACGACTGGGGCGTCGTCGATGCCGAGATCAATGCCGGCTCGAACGGAGGCGCCCGATGAGCAGCGCATATGCACTCGAACTGCGCGACGTCCGCAAGAGCTTCGGCAAGTCAGAGATCATCCGGGGCGCCACCCTGAAGATACCCGCCGGCGAGCGCTTTGCCGTGATCGGCCCCAACGGCGCGGGCAAGACGACCCTCTTCAATCTCATCTCCGGGCGCTTCGACGTCAGCGCGGGCGACATCCTGCTCAACGGCAGCAGCCTGCGGGGCCTGAAGCCCTTCGAGATCAACCGCCTCGGCCTCTCGCGCAGCTTCCAGATCACCAACATCTTTCACCGCCTGAGCGTGTTCGAGAACTTGCGCTGTGCGGTGCTGTGGTCGCTCGGCTACCGCTATTCGTTCTGGGACCGGTTGAACCACCTGCGGGACGCGCGCGAGCGTGCCGAGACGATCCTCGAGCAGACCGGCCTCGCCGCACGGCGGCACACGCTCGCCGGGGCGCTGCCCTATGCCGAGCAGCGCGCGCTGGAGATCGGCATCACGGTGGCCGGTGGCGCCGAGGTGATCCTGCTGGACGAACCCACGGCGGGCATGAGCCGTTCGGAGTCCGATGCCGCGGTCGAGCTGATCCGCAAGATGACCGTCGGCAAGACCCTGCTGATGGTGGAGCACGACATGGGCGTGGTCTTCGGCCTGGCTGACAAGATCGCCGTGGTGGTCTATGGCGAAGTGATCGCCTGCGACACGCCCGAGCGCGTGCGCAACAACGCCGCCGTGCAGGAAGCCTACCTGGGCAGCCACGTCGCCGAGGAGCAAGCCGCATGAAACCCGCACTCGAGATCCGCGACCTGCACGCCTACTATGGCAAGAGCCACGTGCTGCACGGCGTCGACTTGCATGTGGGAGAGGGCGAGATCGTGAGCCTCCTCGGGCGCAACGGCGTCGGCCGTTCGACCACCGTCAAGGCCACGATGGGGCAGGTACAGGCGACCGGCTCGGTTCGCTTCAAGGGCGAGGAAATGCTGGGCCTGAAGGCCTACCAGATCGCGCACAAGGGCCTGGGCTACGTGCCCGAGAGCCGCGACATCTACCCGACGCTCACCGTCGAGCAGAACCTGATCCTGGGCGAGAAGACGCACAAGAAGGAGGGCGGCAACTCGCGCTGGTCGACGGACGACATGTACGGCATGTTCCCGCGCCTGAAGGAAAGGCGCCACACGGCCGCGGGCGTGCTCTCCGGCGGCGAGCAGCAGATGCTCACGCTGTGCCGCACGCTGATGGGCGACCCTGACCTGATCATGATCGACGAGCCGACCGAGGGACTGGCGCCCAAGGTGGTCGACCAGGTGGCGAGCTACCTGCAGACCCTGAAGGCGCGTGGCATCTCGGTGCTGCTGGTCGAGCAGAAGCTCGCGATCGCGCTCGACATCTCACAGCGCGTCTACGTGATGGGCCATGGCGCCATCGTCTTCGAGGGCAGCCCGGCCGAGCTTCGCGGCAACGCAGCCATCCGCAAGGAATGGCTCGAGGTCTAGGGCCCAGCGCATCCCATCCTTCGCATCTTCACCAACTCCCTCCGGCATGACCACCAATCCTCCCGTCGACCGCCCTGCTGAGCTTCTCGATTTCGATCCCGATGTCTTGCGCGAAAAGTACCGCCAAGAGCGGGACCGACGCGTCAGGCCGCAGAAGAATCACCAATGGATCGAGGTCAAGGGCGACTTCAGCCACTACGTCGACGATCCCTACGTCGAGCCGGGATTCACGCGCGAGCCGGTGCACGAGACGGTCGAGGTTCTGGTCGTCGGCGGCGGCTTCGGCGGACTTCTGTCGGCCGCGAAACTGCGTCAGGCCGGCATCGAAAGTTTTCGCATCGTCGAGAAGGGCGGTGATTTCGGCGGCGCCTGGTATTGGAATCGCTATCCGGGCGCGCAGTGCGATATCGACGCCTACATCTACATGCCGCTGCTCGAGGAAACGGGCTACATGCCGACCCAGAAGTATGCGGACGCGCCCGAGATATTCGAGCATGCGCAGCGCATCGGCCGGAAGTTCGATCTCTACCGAACTGCGTTGTTCCAGACCCAGATCCGGGACGTTCGATGGAGCGACGCCGACAACCGGTGGACCGTCAGGACGGATCGCGGCGATGTCATTGGCGCGCGTTTCGTCATTTCGGCCAGCGGCCCGCTGAACAGGCCGAAGCTCCCGGGCATCCCGGGCATCGGAGGCTTCCGAGGGCACACTTTCCACACCAGTCGATGGGACTATGGCTACACCGGTGGCGACCATCGCGGCGGCATGCGCGGCCTGGCGGACAAGCGCGTGGCGATCATCGGCACCGGCGCGACGGGCATCCAGTGCATTCCCTACCTGGGTGAAGCGGCGAAGCACCTGTACGTGTTCCAGCGCACGCCCTCGTCGGTCGACGTGCGCGGCAACATGCCGACCAATCCCGAATGGGTAAAGGGCTTGAGATCGGGCTGGCAGGCGAGGCGCACCGTGAACTTCAACACCCTGGTGGCGGGCGGCGAGCAGGATGAAGACCTGGTGCACGACGGCTGGACCGACATCATCCGCAACCTCAAGACCTCGAGCGTTCAGCGCGGCGGCAATGCCTCGCCCGAAGAACTGGCACGCCAACTCGAGATCGCGGATTTCAGGAAGGGCAATCAGGTTCGCGCGCGCATCGACAGCGTGGTCAGCGACAAGCGGACGGCGGAAGCGCTGAAGGCCTGGTATCGCACCTTCTGCAAGCGTCCGGCGTTCAACGACGAGTACTTGCCGACCTTCAACCGGCCCAACGTCACGCTGGTCGACACGCAGGGACTGGGCGTCGAACGCATCACCGAGAACGCACTGGTGGCCGGCGGCGTCCGCTACGAGGTGGACTGCATCATCTTCGCGACCGGCTTCGAGGTCGGCACGGACTACAGCCGCCGCGCAGGCTTCGAGATTCACGGGAGCGGCGGCAGGACGCTCAGCGAACACTATGCCGACGGATTGAGGACGCTTCACGGCTTCTACAGCCATGGGTTCCCGAACTTCTTCCACCTCGGCGTGAGCCAGAACGGATTCAAGCCCAACTTCGTCGACATGCTCGGCGAGCAGACCGACCATGTGCTGAAGATCATCGGACACGTGAAGGCGCACGGCCTCGCGCGCGTCGAACCGACAGCCGAGGCCGAGGCGCAATGGGTGGCAACGATCCGCGAAAAGTCGACGCTGCTGCGCGCGTTCCTCGCGCAATGCACGCCGGGCTACTACAGCGGCGAGGGTGACCTCGACAAGGGTTTGCTGGTCGATACCTACGGCGCCGGCTCGCTCGAGTTCTCTCGCATCCTCGACGAATGGCATGGCGACGGACAGATGCGCGGACTCGATCTGCGCTGACGCACGCCCTTGCCGCACCCCCATCCCGCATTTCACACCCAACTTCAAAGGACAAGCCATGAGGCTCAAGAACAAACTCGCCATCATCACCGCCGCCGCGTCCGGCATGGGCCGCGCCGGCTGCGAAGTCTTCGCCCGCGAAGGCGCCACCGTCTTCGCCATCGACATCGACCAGGGCCGCCTGAACGAAGTCGTCGCCGGCGTCGAGAAGGC